>Ga0207137_1026_pt1 | contig 40811 bp, 36 predicted proteins | sample Alteio_BWMinHeat_9_FD_153572 | JGI IMG/M metagenome (GOLD analysis project Ga0207137, IMG submission 153572) | Enriched cells from forest soil in Barre Woods Harvard Forest LTER site, Petersham, Massachusetts, United States -... | ecosystem: Environmental > Terrestrial > Soil > Temperate forest >...
CAGCACCACGACCGGGTCGGCTCCCGGCGTCATTCCTTCTGTGGGCAGGAGTAACCGTCCGGCCGCCGGAGCAATCCCCAAGACCGAAAAATAATTGTTCGTGACGCGACTGATGATGCAATGGTCGCCTTTGCCGTCCACGCTGAGTCCAGCGAGCGTAACTTGATAACCAAACAGCTCGTTCGTGTCTTTCAACTGCTCCCGCAGGTCCACAAAGTCCGGATAAGAAAAGTTCTGGAGAGAGCTCTCTCCCCCTTGCTGCAACGCGAGCACCGTCATCTGCTCCGCGTGGGGCACGGGCAGCGGCCGGAGCAGAATTCCGTTGATCACACTGAAGATGGTGGTGTTGACAGCCATCCCCAGGGCCAGCGTCACGATGGCAACCACAGCAAACCCAGGACTCTTGACCAGGGTACGCATCGCGAATTGAATGTCTTTCCAAAATGTTTGCATCGGGACTCTCCTGGGGGAGCGATCGTCCTTTTCATAATCGCACGCTTCGCGCCACGCGTTTGGGTATCTAGGGTATTGATAACAGGGGATTTGATAGACGTTCCAGGGCGATAACGGCGAGCAAGATTGCCACGACTGCAAAAGTGAGCGGGTCATTCGGTTTGACGCCCACAAAAAAAGGTTCGCCATCGCTCGAGTACCTACCAACGCCAAGAGCAGGCCAATCCCCAGACCGATACTCAAGACTCCCACTCCTTGGCGCACGATCATCTTTAAGATGTCGCCTCGCGCGGCCCCCAGCGCCATGCGAATTCCAATTTCGTGCGTGCGTTGCGCCGCGGCGTAGGAAACCACGCTGTAGAGTCCGACCAGGGCCAGTGCGAGTCCCAGCAACCCAAGCGCCGCCGTCAACTGCGCGCCAAAGCGGATGATGAAAAATCCGTTCAGGCCCTGCAGCGACTGCAGCATTGTCTGGACGTCGGTGACTGGCATGTTGGGGGCAAGCTCGCGGATCTGCGCCTCGACGGAAAGGGCCAGTGTTTCCGGCGGCACGGACGTGCGAACCTGAATCGTGCGCAAAGAGACGTACTTTTGCTCGATTGGCAGGTAAAAAAATGGCAGCGGATCTTCGGAAACTGAATTTGCTGCTCGAAGCCACCACTCTTCTTCATTCGCAGCTGCCTCTGGATTCCGTGCTGGGGACGATGCTGGACCACGCGGTCGCCGTGACCGATGCGGATCGCGGCCTGTTGTTGGAGGCCGATGCCACCGGCAAGCTCAAAGTGCGGCTCGCCAGGCGCAGCGGAGGAATGCGGCTGCCCCCGGAAAGCCTTGCCCCGAGCCAGACCGCGATCCAGCTCGCGTTGAAGAAGGAATCGGCGGTAATCACGGAGGATCTCGCGCAGGCGGAGATGAATTTGCAGGCGGCCGAGAGCATCGTGGCGCAGCGCTTGCGCGCAATCGTCGTGGTTCCACTTTACGCGATGATGCGAGCCAGTACCGACCAATCGATGATCAATATCAGACGCGGGGAATTTCTCGGCGTGCTTTATCTGGATTCGCGCCGCCCTGCCGCGTTTTCGAAACTGGACCGCCAGATTCTCGACGCACTGGCCGCGGACGCCGCCAGCATTCTGGATAATGCTCGCCTGGTCGAGAAAGAACGCGAGCGGCAGCGGCTCGAGGAGCAGATCAACATCGCGCGCGGCATTCAACAGGCTCTGCTGCCTCGCGATTTTCGCGAGTACCCCCATCTGGCCGTCAGCGGCATCAACAATCCGTGCTTGTCCGTGGGAGGAGATTACTTCGACGTCTTTCCGCTCAGCGATAATCGCACGGCTTTCCTCATCGCCGACGTCTCCGGGAAGGGACTAGGCGCCGCGCTTCTGACCACCATGTTGCAAGGTGCGCTCTCGGGCATGACGCTGGGGACCGACCCCGCGCAACTCTTCAATCACGTCAACAAGTTTCTCTGCGGCCACGCGGAGGTGGGGCGTTACGCCACCATGTTCTTTGGCGTTCTGGAAGATCACGGCAATCTGGATTACATCAACGCCGGCCATCCCTCTCCATTTTTGATTCGCAAAGGGGTAGCGGAAGAAGCTTTCACGGAAGGTTCCTATCCCGTGGGGCTCGTCCCGGAAGCGGAGTACGCCACTGCTTCCGTCAAGCTCGAACCGGGAGACACGCTGGTGCTCTTCAGCGACGGCGTGACGGAAGCGATGGACCCCGATGACCAGCTCTTCGGCGCGCCGCGGCTGAAGGAAGTACTCACCGGACTCATGGACACGCCGCTCGAGGAAATTCAGAAAACCGTTCTGGAATCGGTGGAGAATTTTTCCCGAGGGGCGCCCCAGGCCGACGATGTCACGCTTCTGCTAGTACGTTACCGCGCCGCCGTTCACCGGGCGCCGACGGATACGGATGTTCCCGCGAGCGCCTCCTCGGCCGCCTCTGCGTAGAATAAACCGACCGCAGTGCCGGGCATGCCCAGAAGTGAGCTGCAGAGAAGCTTAATCTTGCCGGAGTGCGTCCATGGGATCGAGCCGCATGGCACGACGCGCAGGGATCCAGCATGCCAGAAGGGCGACAGCCAGCAATAACCCCGCAATCGCACCGAAGACAATAGGCTCTGTCGGACTGACACCGAAGAGAAGCGCCTGCATCGCTCGAGTAATCAATGCTGCGCCCGCGATTCCGCCTGCGAGTCCCAACAAGGTGAGAAGCAGTCCCTCGTGAAGCACAAGCGTCAAGATAGCGCGAGGCATAGCGCCCAGCGCCATGCGGATTCCAATTTCCTGGGTGCGCTGGCCCACGTCATGCGCAAGCACGGCGAACAAACCGAATCCCGCGAGGAACAACGCCAGGAACGCATACGCGGAGGAGAGAAAGGCCATGGTGCGCACGGGAGCGACCTGGGCGGCGAGCCGCTCATCGAGAAGCGCCAGATCATATACCGGCAGAGTGGGGTCGAGAGAAAGCACTGCGGCCCTTATTGCCTTGGACACCGAGGCTACGTCGGCTGACGTGCGCACCGCCAGCGTGACTCCGGGATTCGGGCGCTGTGTATATGGGAAATACACGTCGTACTGCGGGCCGAGTCCATAAGGACGAATCCCGGCAGCAGCGTCGTTCAAGTCCATCCGCTGCGCATGATGTGCATCGCGAGCGACCCCTACCACGGTGACCCAGGGAAAATTCCCGTTCACGCTGCGCATGCGCTTTCCGAGCGCTTCCTGGCCGGGCCAAAGTCTTTTCGCGACGCTTTCGCTGACTACGGCGACGAACGGCGTGTCGAGCGTGTCTTGCCAGGTAATCTCGCGGCCTTTGATCAGAGGAATTCCCAGATTTTTTAGGGCGTCCGGATTGACGCTATGACGCCCCATCATAAGCCTTGATTCCGCATCATCCGGAGAGCGGCCTTCCGGATAAGCAATGTAAACCCACGTGGCATGGCCAAACATGCTGGGCCCCCACAACAGGACGGAGTCAACACCCGGAAGCGGCTGGAGTGTTTCCACAAGAGTGCGTCCGAACCGAGCTCGGGCCGCCGGGTCTGTATATTTCGCCGAACGCAAGTCGAGGCGCAAGGTGAGAAGATTTGCCGTCTTATAGCCGAGGTCCATGCTGGCCAGCTTCCGAAAACTCTCGAGCATCAATCCCGCGGCAGCGAGCAAGACCAAAGCAAGCGCAACTTCCACCACCACGAGAATTTTTTGGCTCTTCCGGCGCGCAAGACTCTGTCCCTGCCTCCCGCTCTGACTCAGGCCCCAGCGCAAATCCACTCGTGAGCCGATAAGTGCGGGCGCCACGCCAAACAGAAGTCCTGTAAAGATTGAAATAGCAATCGAAGCAAGGATTGCGGCGCGCCCTGCTTCGAAGTGAATGACAGTGGGCAAATGAATTGCCGCCCATGCGCGAAGCCCTCGGATCCCCCAAAAGGCAAACAAGGATCCGAACCCGCAAGCCAGCAGCAGAAGCAGCGCGTTTTCAACAAGCAGCTGTCGCGCCAGCCGGCTCGCAGAGCCGCCCAAGGCCGCGCGCACCGACAATTCCCGCTGCCGGGAAAGCAGCCGCGCAAGCAGGAGATTTCCGACGTTGGCACAGCCAATGAGCAGCAAGAAAGCAGATGCCGCTATAAGGATCCAGGCCGGACTGTAAAACAGCCCTAGGAGCTGGTCCTTGAGCGGCCGCGCGATCAGGCCGAATCCCCGGAAGGTATCGGGATAAGTTTTTTCCAGGCGTTTCGCCAGGGACGCAAGGTCAGCGCGGGCGTCTCCCGCACTTAACCCCGGCTTAAGGTGTCCGATACCCCATAATATGCCCTGGACACGGTCCACCGGGCCTGCATAGCCGGTCAGTGTGTAGGACAAACCTAGAGGAATCCATGCGTTACTCTCTTCGCCATATTCCTGTTCGTAGAGCGAGTCGCGAAATTCCGCGGAAGTGACGCCAATGACTGTGAAAGGCCGCTCGTTCAAATGAATTGTGCGTCCGACGATGTCACGGGCGCCGGAGAACTGCCTCTGCCAAAACGCGTAGCTGAGGACAACCACAGGGTCCGCGCTCCCCACGCGGTCCTCGCCGTCGTGAAAGACGCGGCCGAGTGCGGTTCGCACTCCAAGCAGTGTGAAATACTCCGGCGTGCAGTATGTGACCGCCACTCGCACGGGCTCGTCGTTCGACGTGAGGGCAAGCGGGCCGCTGACTTGGTATGCGGCAAGCGCATCCAGAGAGTTGTTCTGTTGGAGGATATCGCGATAGGTGGGATAGCTGAACTGGCCTCCGCCCTCGGGATAGCCGGGATAAGCCTGTGAAACGTAAACCAACCGGCTCGCGTCCGGATACGACATGGGCCGAAGAAAGACGCTGTGGGCCGCGCTAAAGATAATGGTGTTCGAGGCTATGCCAATGGCGAGGGTTAGGACCACAACTATCGTGAAGCGAGGGGATTTGCTTAGCAGACGTATGGCATACAAGAGGTCATTCCAAAGCGCGTTCATGCACACCTCTAGCGGGAATAATGGAGTTTTCCGGTGCAGGTCTAGGGCCGCCAAGATAGGTGGCATCTTCTGGATAAGAGAAGACTTAGCTGTTGAACCTGTCCCGAACCTGGAACGAATTGGCCGATTGCGGGACTCCATGGAGCGGAATCGAACACCTGGAGCGTCCCAACCTCGTCTGCCTTTTCAGTGGACTGGGAGTTGTGGCGCACACGTAAAGATGGATATGGATACGCAAGCCAATACTTTCTCCGCGCCCCCGGCCTAAGAACTCATGGGCTAAACCAAGTATTGCCACTGCGTTAAAACAATGTGACTTTCCGAAGAAAAATCAGAAACTCTTCCGGACTTTTCGGCGGGCCAAAAACAAATAAGCTGCAAACGACTACTTGACACCGGAGCGGAAGAGATTTATGAATGTGTTTCCGCGAGCTCTCCCCCACCTCCTCTCTCGCGGAAAGGGAGCTTCCCGTGAATGCGTCCCGCCGTGATTTCCTTAAGTTAGCAACCATCGGGGGCGCTGCTGCGGCAGTATTCGGTTTTGACTTAAAGCCCGCCTACGCCCAGTTGCGCACTCTCAAGATTGCGCGCGCCAGTGAGACGCGCTCGACTTGCCCGTACTGTGCGGTGGGGTGCGGCACCATCATCTACACCATTGGCGACCGCGCCAAGAATGTGACCGCGCAGGTGGTTCACGTCGAGGGCGACCCCGATCATCCGACCAACCGCGGCACGCTGTGTCCCAAGGGTGCCTCGCTGCAGCAGGAGATCTTGAACGACCGCCGCTTGCTGAAGCCCCTGGTGCGCCGGCCGGGTGGCACCGACTGGCAGGACATTTCGTGGGACGATGCCATCAGTGAAATCGCGGCGCGCGTGAAAAAGACGCGCGATGAGACTTTCGTCGAGAAGGACGCCGCAGGACATACTGTGAACCGCCTGGAATCGGTCGCCTGGATCGGCGGCTGTACCGACACCAATGAATTCAACTATCTGGTTGTGAAAGCGATGCGCGCCCTGGGGGTCGTGCATTTGGAAAACCAGGCCAGGGTTTGACACGGCCCCACGGTCTCAAGTTTGGGACCAACGTTCGGACGCGGGGCCATGACCAACGGCTGGGTCGACATGAAGAATACCGACATGATGCTCATCATGGGCGGTAATCCTGCGGAGAACCATCCCTGCGGATTCAAGTGGCCCATTGAGGCGAAACGCACCCGCAACGCAAAGATAATCTCCGTCGACCCGCGCTTCACGCGAACCTCCGCGGTCGCCGATCTCTACTGCCAGATTCGCGCCGGGTCAGACATCGCGTTCCTTGGCGGCGTCATCAACTACGCAATCCAGAACGACCGCATCGCCAAAGATTACCTGGCCAACCACACGAATGCGGCCTTCATCGTCAAAAACGATTTCAAGCTGCCCGCTGATACCGATGGGGTGTTTTCCGGATTTGACGCCAAGACGCAGAGTTACGACAAGTCCACGTGGAATTACGCCGGGACAGGCGGAGGAAATGACGCGGCGCACGCGCCGAGCGGAGGCACCCCGCCTGCCCCCCCGCCTACCGGAAAAGGTCGAATTCGACCTAACTCTGCAGAACCCCAATTGTGTATTCCAACTGCTGAAGAAACATTACTCGCGCTACACCCCGGAAATGGTCGAGCGCATCACCGGGATTCCCAAGGAACAATTCCTCAAGGCCGCCGACCTCTATACTTCTATTCGCAAAGACGGCGACATGAAGAAGGCGGGCACGATCATCTACGCCGTCGGGTGGACGCAGCATACATTTGGCACGCAGATCATTCGCACTGCGGCGATTTTGCAGCTCTTGCTCGGCAATGTGGGTCGCGCCGGCGGTGGCGTCAACGCCTTGCGCGGACACTCCAACATTCAAGGTGCCACGGACATGGCCGGTCTTTTCGACACTTTGCCCGGTTATCTGAAAGTTCCGACGCCCGCGGACGGTTCTTTCGACGCCTGGATGAAGCGCGTTACCCCAACACCCTCGAAGCCCGCCCCGTGGGATTCGTTCAACTATTATGGCAACACGCCGAAATTCGCGGTCAGCTTTCTGAAAGCGATGTATGGCGACGCGGCCACGAAACAAAACGGCTGGGCCTTCGATTATCTACCGAAGGTGGATCGCAACTATTCCTGGGTACAGATGTGGGACGATATGTACAGCGGCGGCATCAAAGGCATGCTCGCCTTTGGGATGAACGGCGTTGCGATTGGTCCCAACTCAAAGAAAAACATCGACGCGCTGAAAAAAGCGGATTTCCTGGTAGTGGGAGAAATTTATCCGGATGAGACCAGCGAGTTTTGGAGGTCGCCTGGAATCACTACGGACGAGATGAAGCAGATTCAAACGACCGTGTACCGCTTGCCTTGTGCGGGATTTGCCGAGAAAGACGGTTCGTTCACCAATTCCGCGCGCTGGCTACTATGGAAAAACTCGGCTTTGCCAACCCCCGGAGATGCCCGGCTGGACCAGGCTATCGTGGCCCAAATTTTCCTGAAGATCCGCGAGCTGTATAAGAAAGATGGCGGCAAGTTCCCCGATCCTATCCTGAACCTGACTTGGAACTATAGCGCCCCATCCAGCCCGCCCCTGGCAGAGGTATTGAAAGAAATCAACGGGAAGGCGCTGGCGGATCTGGAGGATCCGGCCACCAGGCAGCAAATCAAAACCGGCCAGCAGCTTCCTGGTTTCGCGTGGCTGAAAGATGACGGTACGACTTCGTGCGGAAATTGGATTTACTCCGGCTCATTTACCGAGGCGGGAAATCAGACGGCGCGGCGCGATCCTTCGGACCCCTCGAATTTGGGCATACATCCTGGATGGGGCTGGTCCTGGCCGGCGAATCGGCGAGTGCTCTACAACCGCGCGTCGTGCGACGCGGACGGCAAGCCTTGGGATCCAACGCGAAAGCAAGTCTGGTGGAACGAGAGCGCGCAAAAATGGGTGGGCAACGACGTGCCCGACTTCAAAGTGGATTCCAAGCCGAAAGATCACATGGGCGCGTTCATTATGAACCCGGAAGGTGTGGGGCGAATCTTTGCTCCGCTCGCGGCCTTTGCCGATGGACCCTTCCCCGAATTCTACGAACCGATTGAAAGCCCGATTGACAATCCGCTGCATCCGGAGCAAACGCACAATCCGGTGGTCAAGCGCTTCAAGACGCCCGAGGACAAATACGCCACGCCCAAGGACGGTTACACGATTGTCTGCACGACCTATCGCGTGACCGAGCATTATCATTACTGGACGAAGAACAACCCGATGAACGTGCAGCTGGTGCCGGAACCCTTTGTGGAAATCCCCGCTGAGTTGGCGAACGACCTGGGGCTGCACGGCGGTGAAAAAATCAAGGTCTCGAGCATCCGCGGCGCCTACATTGCCAAAGCCATGGTCACCAAGCGCATCAAGCCCATGATGATCGACGGCAAGAAAGTCTATCAGATCGGTTTCCCCATTCATCAAGGCTATCGCGGAATCTCCGAAGACGAAGGCAGGGACGCGCGGACGCTGGCGAATCTGCTCAGCCCGACGGTCTTTGATCCCAACGCTTTCACACCCGAATTCAAGGGCTTCCTCGTAAAGGTCGAAAGGGCGTAGGGGGACGGTATGAGCCAAGCCACTCTGCGCATCCAAAAAATCTCCGGACACGCGGGCAGCGTTCCCGGCGAGGATACCCAGCGCGAATACACTGTCTGCAAGCTCATCGACACCACCACCTGCATCGGTTGCAAAGCCTGCGAAGTGGCCTGCATGGAATGGAACGATCTGCCATTCGGCGAGACGTTCTTCGACAATACCTACCAGACCATGCCGGAAACGCGCTGGAATTATTGGAACCTGATCCTCTTCAACGAGCACGAGCGCGAAGACGGCACGCTGATGTGGCTCATGCGCAAGAACCAGTGCATGCATTGCGCGGATCCCGGCTGTCTGGCGGCATGTCCGGCGGACGGGGCCATCGTGCAGTACACGAATGGCATCGTGGATTTTCAGCAAGCCAATTGCATCGGCTGCGGCTATTGCATCACGGGATGTCCGTTCGACATTCCGAAGATGAATCCGAAGACCCATCGCGTTTTCAAGTGCACGCTGTGCACGGATCGCGTCAGCGAAGGGCTAGAACCCGCTTGCATCAAGTCCTGCCCGACGGGATGCCTGCACTTCGGCAGCAAGGAGGATATGAAGTTCCTCGCCGAAGGCCGCGCAAAACAGTTGCGCGATCATTCCAATTTCCCGAGCGCCGGCGTGTACGATCCTCCCGGAGTCGGCGGCACCGGCGTGATCTACGTTTTGCACGACGCCACGAAGCCCGAGATATACGGCGGCCTGCCGGCCGATCCGAGCATCCCCTGGACGGTGAAGCTCTGGAAGGGTCCACTGAAGTGGCTCGGCAATGTCGCCATGGTCGGCGGCCTCATCGGGCTCTTCGTACACTATTTGCGCTATGGCCCCAAGGAGCGCGAAGACGAAGACATCAGTCCCTCGGGAGCGAAGCCGTGAGCCACCCCGAGCAAGTCACTCCGCACGGCCGAATCCTTCGCTACAAGCTGAACGAGCGCTTGAACCATTGGGTCGCCGCGGCGTCTTATATTTATTTGTTGCTGACCGGACTGGCGTTTTATTCTCCCTGGCTTTTCTGGATCGCCGCGGCTTTCGGCGGCGCGGCGGTGTCGCGCATGCTCCATCCCTGGGCCGGGCTGATCTTCTTCGGCGCCGTCATGTACATGTACAAGATGTGGGCGGCCCAAATGCGCCATGCCGACGTGGACAAGGCCTGGTGGAAAGCCGTCCGCTACTACAGTACGAATCAAGATGACAAGATGCCGCCGGCCGGTCGTTACAACGCGGGGCAGAAGTTTCTGTTCTGGGGATTTTTCTGGTGCGGCATTCTACTTCTGTTAAGCGGGATCGTTTTGTGGTTCTCCGAATACCTGCCGTGGAGCCTCCGGTTCCTTCGCTATATTTCCGTCATCGTGCACCCCGCGGCGGCGCTGCTCACCATCGGCCTGTTCCTGATCCACATCTACATGGGTGTGTTTGCTGAACGCGGCGCTTTCGGATCGGTCATCCGCGGTGACGTCTCTCGTGAATTTGCCAAGCGCTACCATCCCGGCTGGTATGAAGAAATCGTTGGCGGCTCGTCAGCGCCGCGCAAATGACTGCTCCAAAAACCGGTGGGACTCCTTACGATGCGCGCATCCGGCGCGCGGAGCATCTCACAACCACGTACCCCTTCGCGGCGGAATTCCTCGAGCTGTACCGCAGCGTCGCGGGATTTCAGAAAAATCTTTTCCAGCAGCTCGCATCCTCGGCAAGTAATTCTGCAACTTTGCCCGGCCCTCATCGCGGTGGAGTTGACCTGACCCAATTGCTCCCGCATTTTCGCGGTTTTCTCTCGCTCGTCGAGCAGCGTGGCCCTGCCGCGCTCGCCGAATCCGCGAAACAAATCTCCGTCCTGCCCTCGGAAGCCTGGATTGCACTCCTCACGGCCTACTGGGAACACGCCGGCCTTTACGATCAACAAATCGGCGCCTTCGCGCAATTTTTCCCGCGCGCGTTTCTTCAGCCCTACATCGAACTTCTTGCCGGGCGCACTCCCAAACCTCCGCTCACGACCACACCCAGCTTCTGCCCGCTGTGCGGCGCGCGCCCGCTCCTCGGGGTGTTGCGCCCGGAAGGTGACAGCGGCAAACGCTTTCTTTTTTGCTCGTTCTGTTCCTACGAGTGGGGTTTCCGACGGATTTTATGCCCCACGTGCGGCGAGGAGCAGGAGACCAAACTGCCCGTCTATGTGGCCGAACAATTTCCCTACGTTCGCGTGGAGTGCTGCGACACCTGCAAATTCTATCTGCGCACGATTGATCTCACGAAGGACGGCCATGCCGTCCCTCTGGTTGACGACCTCGCCGCCATTCCCCTCACGCTCTGGGCCCACGAACACGGCTACTCCCGCCTCCAGCCCAATCTCCTCGGCACCTGAAAAAGTGGAAGCCCCTGCTTCGTGGCCTCAGGCGGGAACTCCTTCGACGATGGACACGGGAGCGGCGGTGGGAATGACGCGGCTTAACTGCCACCCGCCGGCCGCGAATAAATCGCGGAACTGCTTTTCGGTGCGCTCGCACCCACCGGGAAAAATCAGCATTTGAATGTCGAGGAATTTGCCCGGGGCGAAATCGTTCCCCGGCTGAATCACGTTGTCCACCACGAGGAGTTTGCCGCCGGAATTCACTCCCTTTCGGCAAGCTCTCAGGATCTTGATGCACAACTCATCCGGCCAGTCGTGAATGATGTGCTTCATGATGTACACGTCGGCGCCCGCGGGAACCGAAGAAAACATATCACCGGAGGCAAGCGTGCAGCGTTCCATCAGTGGCTTGAGTGGCCCGTCCTTGGCGCCCGTCACCACGTGCGGCACATCATACAGCGTGCCTCTCAAGTGCGGATTTCTCGCCAGGATTGTTGCAAGGAGAAATCCATGCCCGCCGCCCACATCCACAATAGAACGAATTTCCCCGAACGAGTAGGCGTCGGCCACCGCTGGACCGTCGATCGTGGATAAATCGCTCATGGCTTGATTGAAGAATTGCGCCTCTTCGGGGTGTTGCTCAAGATATTTGAAGATGGGCATGCCGTAGATCTGATCGAGGGCTTGCTTTCCCGTGCGCACGCAATAATCGAGCCGGGACCAGCCGAGCCCATGCCATTCTCTGCCGTGCATGATCGCGAAGGCTCGCAAGCTGGGATTCGCGTTGCTGCGCAGCACCGCCGACAGCGGTGTTTCCGAAAACTTTCCGTCGGGACCCTCCGAAAGCACTCCCACGCAAGCAGTGGCGCGCATGAGCCGATAGAGCGCACGCGGGTCCGCTCCAACCTGGGCAGCAAGCTCCTCAGCCGACTTCGGGCCGTGTTCGACGAGATCGGGAATGCCAAGCCGCGCGAGACAGGAAAGGGCCCCCACAACATAAACTCCGCTCAACAATTGAAACATGCCGGCGTGAGCAGGCGGTGTCTGGCCCTTTGCAGTCGTTGCAGTTGCTGAAGGTGTCGCGTTCATTTTTTCACCGAGATTTCAATTTAGGGTTGCAGGTCGCCGACATTGTACATCGAGCCGCGTTGGCGGATGCATGTCTCTCTCCTAAATCCAGCCATCGAGGTTTTGGGTATCTGATTGAAGATCGGCGTGGTGCTCCACGCGCCGGGTTTGTTTACCCCGACCCGGTCGGGGCGCCTGGGTTTTTTGCTTCCTCGTGGGTGGAAGCCCCTGACTTTCAGTTTACCCAGAGCCTCGAAGGGTCAGGGGAGCGGTGCCCTCGGGCACCGCGGAAATCGGGTCGCTCCTAAATGGGCTTCAGCCCTGGTGGTGAAAGGAGGATGCTGGGTCTGCTGACTTCCTCACGGCTCTGTCATCGGTAGCATCGCAGCTTGAATTCCGTAGGCGCTAGCTAAGTCTATCGACCTGTGGCAAGCTGTGGGCATGGGAAACAAGGACGCACGTAGACGCGAGAAAAAGAAACCTAAGCAGAACAAGCCTAAAGCTGCGGCCTTCAGCCAAACCCCTGTGCGGATCATTAGGGAAGCACCGGCCACAAAGCCGCCAGTTTCTAACTGAGAGTTTTTTCTCGCGCCGGATGCCCAGGTGTCCAGTCCTAGTGGTGGCAGCCCACAGTTCCAGTTTCCCGAGTCTTGCCTACTTGCTCGAGAACACGAATTCATTTCCATCGGGATCCAGGAAGATCGCTCTCGTCCCCCAAACTTCCTTCTTGGGTTCGGCTGCAAGTTTCACGCCTTTCGACTTCAATTCATTCGCCGTAGCGAAAACATCGTCGCACCGGAAAGTCACGGGCTGGAATCCACCAATGCGATTTTCGTGGCCTTCGGGCGTGAACAGTGCGAGCCGCGTGTCCGCTCCGGGAACAAGCAGTTCGATCCAGCGTTGCTTGCCCTCGCCAAAAAACTGATTTGTTGAAACCTTGAATCCCAGCTTCTCCGTGTAGAACTTCAGCGCTGCGTCCTGATCGCGAACAGGGATACTGACAAGTTCGATTGCTCGTAGCATGGTTAAGCCTCCAAAAAGAGCTTCGGGGAACATAAGGCGCTTCCCGCGATTGTGTCAATCGGTGAACGAATGCTATATTATCCTCCGGTATAGCATGATTAAGCTGGATGACTACGTTCTGGACGCTCTTATCCGCGATCTCGTCGGCCATGACCGCCGCCCGGTCTGCTTCCTCGCTTACCTGTGGCTCGCGGCCGAGCAGCAGCGCCAAAAGAAGGCCGTCACTATCAGTTATCGCGATCTCGCCGAGTCGATTGGGGTATCGAAAAGCTCGGCGCAAGCCGCGGTGGCATGGCTGGTTCGGCGAAAACTCATCTCGGTCACTAAGACTAGCGTAACCGCCACGCCCAGCTACACGGTTCAGACTCCCTGGAAGACCGATCATCGCCGCGCTCGTGGGCCCAGACCTTGATCCCGGCACGGCGAGCAGGCTGTGGGCATGGGAAACAAGGACCCACGAAAACGCCAGAAAAAGATCGTAAATGAGCTGTGTTTCGTAGCGGCGGGCTTTGCCGCGCCCTGTGCGGACTCCCGCGTTCTTTGCGGGGAGAGCTCGGCATCCTCGCCGGGTGGCAGGCCCGTAGCCGCGGGAACAACGTGGGTGCCGCAGCCTTCGGTCTTAAGGCTGCGGGTTTTGACGTTGCCGGGTGCCCCAGGCGCCGGCGGCATTTACCCCGACCGGGTCGGGGCGCCTGGGTCTTTAGCTTATACAAACGCACTCGCCCTATGACGGCTGAATTTGGACATGCACCAATTCCGTCCCATAGTCCAGTAGCGGTAACTATATCCATCAGCTAACCTGAGTCGTGATCTTCGCCATCGACTCGCCACAATTTTGTCAGGCTCCGCGTGGCACAGACGGAATTTATCCCGATCCGGTCGGGAGTCTGTGCTCTGAGGAGGAAGGCAATAAACCCAACGCTGCTGTCGGTGATTCTCACTCGATAGATGAACTGAATCGCGTTTCTCGCCGGTCTGTTGGGCTGTCTATTTCCCCGCGTCTCCCTCTTTTTCGAGCCGAGCCTTTCAACGCACCGCTTTCAATTGTGTTAACTCCTGTGTTTTCACATTCCTGTGAACTCTTTCTTGCCCCGAGCACAGTCGAGGGGTGCACGTCCATACCTCTCCGGGGCGTATATTCTTTGTTTTCATATTCTTACAAACTCTTTTGCATACCACAAAATCACATCTCCTTTGTTTTCATGCAATTCCACACTCTTTCGCAAAAACACCCAGGGGTGGGGGCACTGCTTCCAGCGCGCTCCGCGCTTCGCGGAGTACCCCGCTCTTCAACACGAGGAACAAAATGAAACCACAAACTGAAAATTCCGTCTCTTTTCGCTGCACCCATCGCACTGCGGGAGGCCGTCAATGCCGTCTTCTCGCTTACGACGCGCAATCCGGCCTCTGTCCTCAACACCATGCCGAACAGAAACAACAGCAAGAGGAGGATCACTTCGACTACCTCATCAGGAATAACCAGTGCTTCCAAACTGCGCAGGGCATCAACTTTTCCCTCGGCAACCTTTACGCGCTTCTCGCCCAGAACCTAATTTCCCCTCGCCGAGCCGCCGTCCTGGCCTACGTTAGTAGCCTGATGCTGCGTACCTTGCCGCAAATTGATGCCGACACCGCTGCGGGAATTCTGGACCCCAGCAAACTTCCTGATAAACCCTTGCCCACCCCTAATCCGGCCCCCGATCTCGTCTCAGGCAAGGTCGCAACTCCTGAGTCCGCCAGTGCTTGGGATCCTTCCATCCCCGAGCCTGACCCCAATAAGAAACCGTCATGAATGTCAGTGCCGAAAGTCGTCTCATAAATGGTCTTCGGGAGGGCATGGCGGAACCTGTCCCGAGCGCAGTCGAGGGAGCCGTGCCGAAATGCATCGAGGAATCTGGGGTTTTAACCCCTGAAGTCAGCGCAATGGAATGGTTGCAAACCGTCGTCTCTTTGGGGCAAGCTACCCGCGCAATCGAGGAGCCTTCCATGCGAAAACTATTTCTCACATTGTTTGCGGTCTGCTTGACAGCAAGTGTCGTCCAGGCGCAAGTCAATGTGCCTGCCTCGGCGGCGTTAACGGTGATTCGTGCCGGATCGCTGATCGATGGCACAAGCGACGCGCCTCGCAAAAATCAGCTCATTTTCGTGCGAGGAAACAAAATCGAAAAAGTCGCTGACTCATCCGCGGCTATTCCATCTGGGGCCGCAGTGATCGATCTTTCTTCCGCGACCGTCCTCCCCGGCTTGATCGATTCTCACACGCACATATTCCTGTGGGGCGAAAAAGCCGACAAGGGCGGATATGACGCAAATATTTTGAAAGCCGGAATCGCGCTACGCGCCGCGCGCGCAACGTTCGCCGTGCGTCGCGCGCTCGAACAAGGTTTCACGACGCTGCGCGACCTCGAAACCGAAGGCGCGGGCTACGGCGACGTCGAAATCAAACAAGCCATCGCCGAAGGGACGATTCCCGGACCTAGGCTTTTTGTCGTTACACGCGCTATTTCTTCTACCGGCGGGTACGACCTCGAAGGCTACGCGCCGGAACTCGTTATGCCCAATGGCGCGCAAATCATCGACGGCCCGGTGGAAGCGCGCAAAGCCGCGCGCGAGCAACTCGACCATGGAGCGGATTGGCTCAAGGTCTATATGACACACCGCTCGTGGGTCGATAAGCAAGGCAATCTCGTTTCGCAGCCCACGCTCACAGTGGAAGAACTTAAAGCGATTGTCGACGAGGCGCACGGCTGGGGCAAAAAAGTCGCGTGCCACGCCTACAACGGAATCGGAATGCAACGCGCTCTCGATGGCGGCTGCGATTCCATCGAGCATGGACTTGAAATCACCGACGCGCAGATGGCCCAAATGCTCCGGCAAGGCACCTGGTATTGCCCCACGCTCTCTCCGTATTACGACGACTGGGCGGCCGCCGATACTCCCGCGGGTCAGCGCGACCGCGCCCGCGCGCGAGTGCACGAAACAACTTTCCGCAAAGCGTTGCAGGCGCACTTGAAAATCGTCTACGGCACGGACATGGGCGGAATTCCGTGGACGGAGCCGCTTGCGCAGGAATTCGGCCGATTGACTTCATTGGGAATGTCGCCGATGGACGCGATTCAGTCGGCGACGTCACGCGCCGCGGAAATGCTCGACATGAAAGGCGAAATCGGCGTGATTGCTCCGGGTGCTTACGCCGACGTTGTGGCGGTGGAGGGCGATCCACTGAAAAAAATAAGCGAACTGGAACACGTGCGATTCGTCATGCACGACGGCTCAGTTTTCAAGAACGAAATCGCAAAATAGGGAGGAGACATTGCGCAGTCAAATTAGAAAGATCGATTTGTCGAGTCCGCTGCGCAAATGCGATGCGCATTCACTTTTCGACGCGCACGCCCTTCCAAAACGCGATGCGGCCCTTGATTTCCGCAGCCGCGGGCTTTGGGTCGGCATAATACCAGGCAGCGTTCTCATTCCGCATCCCGTCGACCTCGATGTGGTAATAATTCGCGGTCCCTTTCCAGGGACAGATCGAAGTGTGATTGCTGGGCAGGAGAAGCTCTTTCTTCACCGCTTCAAGCGGAAAATATTGATTCCCTTCCACGACCACGCAGGAGTCGCTCTCGGCAATCAATTTTCCGCCCCACGTCGCCTTGGGCATTTCGGCTCCCGTCGCACAAAATCTCTTTCCACAGAATACGCCTGGAGCGCGGAATTATCACGCTTTCAGCCTCGAGAAGCACGCGCGCGAACGGGAATACCGCGCCGGCACAAGCGTCTTACGATACCGAGAAAAAACTCTGCTAGAATGTGCAGCATTCGACCGGAGGTGTCTCGATGACCGAACAAACTTTCGCGAATCATGGGCGATTTGTTCCGCCGTACCACTTTTTTGTAATTCCAGTATTAGTGATCAATTTCGGTTGGTCCATCTATCGATGGAAAGTTGCCGGGTTTTCCGTGGACGGATTTATTTCCATTGTGGTTGCTCTCGCGGTGCTTTTGGGTTTCCTGACGGTGCGGCTTATGGCGCTGAGCGTGCAAGACCGCGTGATTCGCGTGGAAGAGCGGCTGCGGTATGAGCGCCTGCTTCCCGCCGATCTAAAGCCGCGCGTGGCTGAGATCACTGTGAATCAATTTGTTTCGCTGCGGTTTGCGAGTGACGCCGAATTGCCCGCTCTGGCACGAAAAGTTCTCGACGAGAAGCTCGACAATCGCAAGGCCATCAAACAGCTCATCAAGAACTGGAGGCCCGATTATCTTCGCGCCTGATTGCGCAAAGAGTTCGATGCTCTGATGGCAAGGGTCGCACGATTTTCGCGACTCGGGCAAAGCGCTAGATCGGAAAGTTTTTCAATTGGCGAGGAAGGCCGCGTCCAGGGAAACACTTTCCCCGTCCGGATTCGTGAGGACAATTTGTTGCGATCCAGCGCTGAGCGACGGCGTGACCAGCGTCAGTGTGTTCATGTCTTTGAAAGTGAGCGTTGCCGCCTTTCCCCCAATCGTTCCCTGAATCCCGTTCTGAAATCCGCTGCCGCGAATCGTGATGAAAGTCCCTCCGGCCGCGGGACCCGAAGCTGGGGAAAGAGTGCCGATGCCGAGAGGAACATTCGCGAGTTGCACGATCGTGAGTCCCGACGTTGTGAGCGCGAAAAGCCGCTGTCCGTTTTCATCCACGGCGAGGAAGCCGCCGTGTAAACCGTCGATGTCGGTTGAGAGCATCGCGAGCGGCTCAGGCAGAAAAATCCTCAGCCGCAGTTGGCCGCTATGCGAGTCAAGGATGTCGACGCCTCCCTGAATTCCCGTGGCAGGCGCCGGCGCCGCGCCCGTCAAGAAAGGTTGATAGATGAGCGCGCCGGTCGGATGTACCGCGACGCCAGGTACATTTACGCGGCCGGGGATTGCTTCGCGCTCCGCCGTGGCTGGTGCGCCGAAGAGGGTGAAGTCTGAGCTGCGAATTTCTGTAATGCCATTCGCGCGCGCGGCAAACGTCGAGCCGTCGGCCGAGCTCGCTAAATCGAGCGCCGCATCATTTGCTGTCAGCATTGTGAACTGATTAGGAGCGGCCGCATCCCACGCCGCGAGCGGGCCGCCCGGCGCATTTGTAAATGCAAAATAAACGTGATTACCGGTGGCACTGGCGTGGAGAAGCGGAGCGCCGGTCAGAAAAGCAACCTGTGGCTGCGGTGCAGGCTGGACGGTTGGCGGGTTCGCGGCAAGGTTCATCTGGCTGATACAAGAACTGCAGCCTCCTGATCCGCCACCTTCTCCGCTCAAACCGACAAAAACGGTTTGCGCGCTTGTGGCTGCGACACGCGCGGGACCAGAATTCAGAAATCCGCTGACGCCACCGACAAAAACGGTGGTGCCGCTTCCGGCCCCTCCTGGCGCGGGCGGATCCGGGTTAAGCATATAGACATTTTGCGAACCGAAATCGGCGACGGCAAGTTGCCTGCCGTCCGGCGTGAGAGAAAGCCCGCGCAGGCCCGCGTTTGGCGGCGGACCTCCGGGCGGAAGAAGACCGCTCGGTTCGAATGGTTGCGTAGGCGGAAAAAGCCACTGCGATGTTTTGAGATCGAAAACATCGACGTGATCGGTGGCGCTTAGATAGACACGCTGGCGGCCCTGATCGTAAAGCACAAACTTAAACAGCGCGGCCTTCGGAAAAACCTGGACACTTTGCAAAAATTGGAATGACTTCGCCATCGAAGTGCTTCCCGCCGGCGAAGTGACCGAGATGTCCGCCTTGCCGGCGGCACCGGCAGGAGTCCGCAGCGTAATGCGTTCGAGCGAGAATGGATAAGTTATGTCGAGTCCGAGAGATACGGCTATGGTCGCAACACTTTCGACACTTTGCACTGTTGCGTTCGTGTTTCCGATTTTCACGGTGACTTTACTCGCGTCACTCCCGAAGCCGTAGCCGACAATTTGCACGGTATCGCCGCCGCTCATAGCTCCGGCATTGGGAAGAACTTCGAGAATCTGCGGGCCATAGCTGAACGCGTCCGGCGCAATCGCCAGCCACCCACTCGGGAAAAACCCGGTGAGGTTGACAGCGCCGTTTACGACACTCGCGGGAGAAGTTGTCGAGATCTGCGTGCCGCTCGATACGGAGGCGGAAGGAGCGACTTGTCCCCCAAAGCGCACTTGTGAAGATGGCTCAAAATTTTGCCCCGAAAGAGTGATGGAAGCTCCACCGACAATTGTCCCTTCCGCGGGCTGGGCGCTCGGAGCGCTCGCGAACGCGGGCGAAGCGGCAGGCAAAGTCCGCGGCGCAGAAGCGTCGATAAAACTTATTCCTCTGTTGGCGATACCAAAAAGTAGTTGCGCCTCATCGCCTTCTTCAATTTCAGACCGGACGCCTTGAATCGCGGGATCCGGCACCTGTCCAATGACGTGAAGATCCAGGCCACCGAGCGCGGTGATCACGGGCGGGAACAAAGCGTTTTCGCTGACGAACAAAAATGTACCGTCGCGTGAAAATGTCATGCCATGCACGGCGGAAGTGTTGAAAACACCTGTCTGCATCAAATTGCTATCGAGCAAGAGGATTCGCGTGACTCCATTCAGCGTGAGAACCACGGCAAACCGGCTCCCGTCCGGATTTGCCGCGACGAGCGAAATCGTCCCTGCTCCCAGCGTCTGCGGCCCGGCAACTAGCGCGCCAGTGCCATCAAAAACTCCAATCTCACCGCTCGCATCGTTTGCAGCGACCAATAATTTGGAATGGTCACCGGTGCGCGCCATCGCGCCTACACCGTTTTGAAATATCGACGGGGCAGCCGAAGTCAGGTTCGTTGGCGTGTTCCCTCCACTGTCCCACAGCGCCAGTAACGCTTGCGAACCCCCCCGGCTGCCCCAACCGCACGGCCTCCTTTCCATTCGAGAATGTCAATACTTCGATGGGCCGGTCGAAAATCGTATTGGGCATGGGAGACAATCCCGCGATGGCATAGCGATTGCGGATTTGCAACGCGGTGGTATCGATGGCCACGATCTGCTCGATCGCCGTTCCCACCCACACCGTCGATCCATCAGCGGAAAGATCCGCGCTGCTGGCGGCCGGCACGTTGATACGCGCCACGCGGGATTCATCCACCGTGGAAAAGACTTCCACGCAATTCCTGGCGCGATTCGCCACGAACAGATGTTTGTTTGCAGAATCGTACGCGATCCGCCGGTGGCGGGGCTCCGCCGGTGGAGCATCGAGCGAAGGGATCGCATCCGTCCGCGCGTAGCCCGTGCGGGAAAATGCCACTACCACACCGGCCTGCAAGGTAAGCGTGAGAGTGGCGGAATGAGAAAGGTTTCCGCTCGCACCTTGCACGGTCACTGTGAAATTGCCGGTGGGTGCATTCGCCGCAGCCCCAAGAACTACCGGGGAGCTGCTGTTTGCGGCCAAACTGAACGCACCCGAAGGGTTGGTCTGGACGCCGCCCGGCAGGCCGCTTAGGGTGACTTGCACCGAGCCGGTAAACCCGTTTTGCCCTTTTACCGAGACGCTGAGCGCGGAACTCGTCGTGGCTTGTTGCAGGTTGATGGCATTCGTTGAGACGCTGATGGAAAAATCCTGGGCGGGAGGCGGTGGTGGCAGCGATCCGCTCGAACCGCCTCCGCCACAGCCCACGGTGGCAGCGGGCAGCAAAACCAAGAATAAGAACGGAGCCTTTTGCGGTAGCCGTCCCATCAAGCGATCCCATGCACCGTTCAATCGCGGGCGGAATCCAGCCGGCCGACCAGGCTGACTCGATTCCAAGAGCGCAGTTGTCCGGAGAGAAAGACTGTGTTCACTGTACGCCCGGGATTTTAATTGTCAAGTTAATTAATAAATAGTTAGGGTAATATAAAAACAGAGTGGGAATGAACTCGGTGCGCCGTTCGGCGAGTAAGCCGTTCCGCAGCTATGGAACTCGCTCATGCTTTTTCTGAAGACTTTAGTGAAGGCCGCCGCTTTCCTGTCGTTTCCTGCCAAGTTGAATCAGCCAGCACCACGGACGTTTCCACCTGGCGGTCCGGTATCTTCCAGTACCGCCTGAGAAGCTGTTTTTTCTGTTCCGGAGCAACGACGTGAAATCCATGCTTTTCATAGAAGCGAATTGCCCATACTGCATCGACCCAGGTCCCGATCAACACAGGGCCGTGGGCCAGCTTCCGCAAATGAGATAGAAGCTGACCGCCGATGCCTGCCTTCTGGCTGTCAGTACGTACATAAGCGTGGCGAATCAGAGTTACGTCCTCGACCTTTTGAATGCCCATCACGCCCTTCAGCGCCTCGTTCTCCACGTATCCCCAGAACGTCACGCCGTCTTCCATTTCGGTACGCAGTTCATCCCTGGACATGTATGGCTCCGTCCAGCAATCCGCAGGGATGACGCCTTCATATACGCGCGCGCCGTCGTTGATGATGGACCAAATCAGCTCAAAATCGCGTTCGTCACAACAGCGGATCATACGTGACCTCCGACGGTAAATCCTGATCGCTCCAGGAGCGCTGTCCGCCAGACACTATAACGCCGACGCCAAACTGGTCATGGGAATGCCGTGGGAAGTGATGGTCCGAAACGAACATCATCGGTGCAATTCCAGCTATGGCCGATCTGTAGTGTTTCGCCCGATGAATTCGTGATGCCATGGATGTTTGCCGTCGCGCGCCGTCCTGTCTACCACAGCATGCCAGATTTTTGCCCAAATCGCGGGATGCAGTAATCGCGAGTATTCGCGCGACGAGGACAAATGAAAAGGCGGCGAGAGTTGTCTCCGCGCCGCCCTGGGGGAATCCGATATTGGAATGGATGAGAGGTGCATGAATTGAGGTTGAGATCCTTCGGCGATCCTCATCGGATCGCCTCAGGATGACAATCTCTTGCTCGGTTTGCCCAACGGCTAGAAGGTAAGCTTGCGAGAAGGTTCGGTTAAATGGTCTTTGACGCCGCGGTGCCTGCTGTTGCGGAGGCGGGTTTGGCAAAGGCGCTGTGGGTGGTTTCCTTCTCCGAGCTCTTATCAATCTCGATGGAGCCCTTAAAGTAGGCGCCGTCTTCGATCATGATACGGGCGGTGGTAAGGTCGCCGTTCACCGATCCGTCCTTCTTGATTTCAATGCGGTCTCTGGCGCGAAGGTTGCCCTTCACGGTGCCGTATACCACCACCTCGCGGGCAATGATATCGGCGGTAAGTTTAGCGGTGGCTCCGACGGTAAGCTTCCGCTCGTCGAGCTGGATCAGTCCTTCGACTGTACCGTCGATAAGCAGATCCTCGTTGCCGGAGATCTCGCCTTTGACATGCAGGCTGGACCCCAGCCGAGCGGTTGCCCGGTCTGCGGTCGCGCCCAATGGACGCATAGCATCAGTACTCATTGCAGGTGTTCCCTCCCAAGCCGCCGGAGCGGACTTCGACGGCTGATTCGTAGGTAGATTTCTGTGTTCAGATTGCGCAGCATGAGGCGAGTCCGGTTTTTTTGCATTCCACATCAAACGTCTCCAGGGGCCAGTTCCGTCCCACGCAGATTTCCGGGCGGGGTACTGCAAACTTTATCCCCCGGAAGGGCGCGCGGCAAACACGGCTTGCGTTTGCAGTTCGTGACAGTTACTAGCCTTTCGGACAGGTTCCGTGCTGAGCGATTCGGGATGGGAGCGCAAGTATACGATATTTCCCGCCCCGGGGTCCGTAAATTTACGAAATCGTAGCGAGTCGATTTGCAATTACCCGATTAATCGAAGGTTGGCAACTTATTGCAAGGGGAATCGGGGCCAAAGATTAGTTCAGAACGTCGACTCACAAGATGTGCGAATTGGCGTCAACGGCTGACCAGCCGCAGTTGAGTGGTTCCCGCCTCAAAGTAAAAATGATCGGGCTCTCGCTGTCTCGTTTCGTCTACAGGTGCGGGGTTGTGATAAAACCTGAGAGTGCCAGTCGCTTCGACGAGTTTGCCGTCCATTCCAGAGTAGGTGTCTTCCAACGTAGACTCCCTGGGCCCGATGTAGACTTCCTGCTGATTGTCGAGCACGACATACGGGTCGCCCTTGACCAGTGATGAAAATTTCCCGCGAATGGTGATCTGCCTTCCGACAAATGTCTGCGAAACCTCATGGGAGACTGCAGTAGTATCTTCTGGCGTCGAGCGCGGATGCTTACAGCCTCCCGCTAGAAAAACGATGGCGATCGACAAGAAAGTAGCCGTGCGCAAGCCCTTCGAGAGACGACCAGTCACGGATTCTCCTTCGCGGCCTCATTATAAACTTACCTGTGTGGGGCGATACCCTAGAGTCTCTAGTCAATTATCGGCCAGAAATTCCTTTTGGATCCCGAGGCAAGGCCCGTGCCAGGGTCATTCTTGGTCATGACCTGCACGGAGCCTGCAGCCTAACTTGAACCTATGACGAGCAACTCGGAAATAATCCACTTGGGCGCTTAACGCCCAAATCGGGAACTGGCCCACCAACGAAATGGCGCGATCACGCGGTGGGTTTGTCGGGCACGGGTTGCGTGGCGAGGAAATCTTCGCGAAAGCGCACAGCGTAGGAATCGAGCAGTTGCTGGATGCGCTCCGGAGTTTTTGCTTTTAAGACAAAACCCGCGTGGTGATACTTTTTGACGCGAAACACGATTTCCGGATCGTCGTAGGCGGAAGTGTCCGGTTGTTCTTGCCGGGCGAGTGAAAGGATTACGCCCGCGTAATCGCGCTGGATCTCCGGCAATTTGTATGGGCGATTCCCGGCGTCGACCTCGAGCCGGGCCCACTCGCGCCAGAGATTGATTCCCGAGGAGGCTTCGATCATGTCGGCGATGTAGGCGCCGCCGACGCGCGCGGCCACCTCTATGAAGTAAAACTTTCCGGAATCGTTTGCTTTCAGGAATTCGGCGTGCGTGACGCCACGCATCAGACCCAATCCTTCGATCAGTTTCCGATTGAGCGCATGCAGATTGTTCGCGTCGGCGGATCCGCGCGGAAGAGTGCGCGTGGTAAACACGCCGCCTTGATGGGAAACGTCGAGAGGCGGGGCGCCGTAGGCGTGCGCTTCGGCAAAGACCACTTGCCGCTCGGAGACGACACTGTCCACGTGAAAAACGCTGCCGGGCACGAATTGCTCCAGCAAATAATACGACTGCTGGTCTCCCAGCTTGTCGAGCCAGGGCCAGAGCTCCGCCGCCTCGTGAATCTTTTTCATTCCGACGCCGGATGCCTGGGAACGCGGCTTGAGCAGCCATGGGCCGGGCACACGGTCCATGAATTCGTGCAGATAGTCGTGGTTGAGAACGTGCGCGAACTCCGGCACAAGGATGCCGGCTTCCCTGGCACGGGAGCGCATGGCGAGCTTGTCGCGGAAATAACGCACCGTGGAGAGACCCATGCCGGGGATGCGCAGGTGCTCGCGGAGCGCAGAGACGTTTTCCATGTCGAATTCATCGAGCGCGACGATGCGGTCGATCGGCTGGGAGCGCGCCGCGTAGCTCACGGCATAAATCAGACCTTGGAGCGGCAGCTCTTCCGGCATGGTGAAGATTTCATCGATCGATTCCATCGGCCAGTTGGCATGACGCAACTTTTCGACGGTAAGGAGCAGGACGCGACAGCCTATCGCTTTGCAGGCGCGGAAAAACTCGTGGCCCTTTTCATAGGAACTCACGCAGAGGATAGTGATTGGGCAGCCTTCACGCATGATCTTCCAGAAATTTGGCGATTCGAGCGCGGATTATAGCGTGCCCTCGCCGGCAGGAAACAAGAATTGCAAAAATGGCCCGACACGCTGGGCCCACGCTGCTTCGTTGTGTTCGGCGCCTTCCACCCGCGCGTAGTAGAGATCCTCACCCAGACGCCAGCCTTTCTCGACCAGAACATCGCGGAACTGCTCGACGTCCTGCACGACGCGCGGTCCTTCGCGGGTGCCGGTATCGAGCCAGATGCGCGGGCGGGGAAAGACGCGCGCCGATTCCGCGAAGCGAGCGATCACGCGCTGGTTCCACCACACCGAGGGGGAGAGCGCCGCGAGTTTTCCAAAAATGCGCGGCAGCTTCAGACCGATGTAGAGCGTGACCAGCCCGCCGAGCGACGATCCGCCTAACCCCGTGTTGGCCGGCCCGGGGAGAGTGCGGTATTCACTTTGCGCAAAGGGCAGCACTTCTTCCGTTAAAAATTTCGCGAAGCGGTCCGCGCGGCCTCCGCCGAGCCGGGGCACCTTTGTCGGCGTGTATTCTTGGACACGCGATTTTCCGGCGTTGTAAATCCCCACGATGATCAGCGGCTGGACCGTGCCGTTGGCAATCACGCTGTCGGTGGTTTGCCCAACGTGCCAGTCCATACCGGGAATGAAGGAGGTTGCGCCGTCAAAAAGATTTTGGCCGTCCTGTAGATATAAGACCGGATAGCGGCGCTGGGGTTGCTCGTCATAGCCGGGTGGGAGATAGACGATCAGGTCGCGCTGATTTCTAAGGAAGCGTGAACGGAAGTGCTGATGTTTGCGAAGTTGGCCGGAGCTCACGGCTCATAGTAACGCAAGTCTCGAAGATGCGGGAACGTCATGGAACGGTCTCTTTACAAGCCGCTTTACCGAATTGACAGAAAGCGTGGACGGCGACCGCCAGATGCAGCCTTCTTGTGCGCTTCTTTTAGTATTTTCGCAAGACGCCGATCACGCGGCCTTGAATCTTGACGTCGCTGGCCGCGACCATTATTGGCCCCATTTCGGAGTTCGCGGGTTGCAGCCGAATCTTGCCCGCGCCTTCGCGGTAAAACCTCTTGAGGGTGGCATCCTCCCCGCCGATTAGCGCCACCACAATGTCTCCGGCATTCGCCACCTGGGTTTGTTCGCAAACGACGTAGTCGCCATCCATGATGTGGTCGTCTATCATGGAGCTGCCCTTTACCTGCAGGACGAAAGAGTTCCCGCCGCGCGCGAAATCTCCCAGTGAAATCGTTTCCCGTTCTTCAATCGCTTCCAACGGACGGCCGGCCGCGATGCGCCCGACCAGCGGCAGCTCCTGAACCTTGCGGTCCAGCACTTGATCTTTCACGGACTTCGGCAACTGCAGAATCTCAATCGAGCGGCTCTGGTTATACCCGCGTCGGATAAAGCCCTTTCTCTCGAGCGTGGTGATGTGCTTATGCACGGTGGCGAGCGAGGTCAGCTTCATGCCCTTGCCGATCTCTTCGAAGCTCGGCGCGTAGCCGTGCTTGGTCTCAAACGCGACCAGGTAATCCAGAACTTCCTTTTGCCGTTTGGTCAGGGCCATGTTCGCGCCTCCGCCGGGAATCTCCGGGCAAAGCTACTGTAGGCGAATGTAAAGCGAACGTCAAGTCTTTCCTTCCTCGATAGTGAGTCAGTTTGAAGTCTAAGCTGCTCGTTACAGTTTGCGCATATCGGTTGGAGCATGGAATTATTGGGGCAGAAGGCCCCGAGAGTGGTGGCGTGCTGGACGAAGCTGGAATTTATAGAATAGTTGCGGCTACGTTTTTGAGTAGCCTGCCAGTCGCGATTATGTACGTAGTCCTCCCCGCGAGAACCGTAATGAGGCAGCGTATTCGCTGGATTGTGATTGGATTCATAGGGATGGGGACCAGCTTCATCGGATTGGTGCTGTCATGGCCGGGGCCGAATTCGGTTACAAACGTCATTATGCTGGGAGGTCTGGTTCTGTTTCTAGGCTCGACTTTCTTTTTTGTGCGCTCTTTTTTACTCAAAAAATCAAACTGACCCACTATCGCTTGCTCTTCGTGTCTTCGACTGCGCATTTCATTTTACCTGCTGGCTCCTTCTTCCCCTTCTGACACCTGTGCTGCGTAACGCATCTTCTCTTTCCGTCGTCTTTTCTTTAACGACACATTTACGCGCGGCGGACTCTCTCCCCGCCGCGCGCGGGCGGGTATGGTATTCTTTTTAGGCAGGCTTCCGGCGGCACGCTCTCCTGGTTCCTTTACATCAGACTGCCTGGCATTGCCTGCGTGAACTTCGCTCTCTCGGGGGAACTTGTTGAGGAGCCGAGGAACACAACTGGCGACCAGCCAGGGGTCCACTGTGGGGTAAAGCGTCAAAATGTCCACGATCACTGAAGTCCCTCTGCCGAAACACAAGCGCGAGGTAATCGATCAGGCGGTCATACGCTTTGCGGGCGATTCCGGCGACGGGATGCAGATTACCGGCAGCCAGTTCACCAATACGGTCGCGCTGTACGGCAACGACATCGCCACGTTTCCCGACTTTCCCGCTGAAATTCGCGCGCCTGCCGGCACGCTCCCCGGCGTGAGCGGCTACCAACTGCATTTTTCCTCAAGCGATGTTTACACGCCCGGCGACGCGGTCGATGTGCTGATCGCGATGAATCCCGCGGCGCTGAAGATGAACGTTGCCGATCTCAAGGCCAACGGCATCCTGATCGTCAATTCGGACAGCTTTACGGAAAACGATTTGCGCAAGGCGCAGATGCAGTCCAATCCGCTCGAGGATCATTCGCTCGACAAGTTCCGGCTGTTTTCCGTCGGGCTGGAACGCCTCACGCGCGCCGCGCTCCAGCATCTGGGTCTCGACGCGAAGTCGATGGACCGCTGCAAGAACTTTTTCGCGCTGGGCATGTGCTATTGGCTGTACAACCGCTCGATGGACCCGACGGTTCGCTGGATCGAAGACAAATTCAAGAACAAGCCGCTGCTGGTCGAAGCGAACAAGCTGGCGATGAAAGCGGGCTACTCGTATTGCGAAGCCACAGAAGCATTTCAAATCAGCTACGAGATTCCACCGGCAAAGCTTTCGCCGGGCGTTTACCGGAATCTGAGCGGGAACCAGGCACTCGCGCTCGGCTTCGTCACCGCGTCGCAAAAATCCGGGCTGCGACTTTTTCAGGGGAGCTATCCCATCACGCCGGCGTCTGACATTCTTCACGAGCTTTCTCAATACAAAGATTTCGGCGTGATGACGTTTCAGGCGGAGGACGAAATCGCGGCGATTACCAGCGCCATTGGGGCGTCGTACGCCGGCGCACTGGCCATTACCACGACGTCTGGACCGGGCATGGCTCTGAAGACGGAAGCACTGGGCCTGGCGGTGGCCATCGAACTTCCGCTGGTGATTTGCGATATTCAGCGCGGTGGGCCGTCCACGGGCCTTCCGACAAAAACCGAGCAGGCAGATCTCCTGCAAGCACTATTCGGGCGCAACTCGGAAGCGCCGATCCCGGTGATCGCACCGGCTACGCCGAGCGATTGTTTCTGGGCGGCGCTCGAGGCGAGCCGCATCGCCGTAAAGTATATGGTTCCGGTGATCATCCTTTCGGATGGGTATCTGGCGAATGAGGCGGAGCCATGGCGCATTCCTGACGCCGCGAGTATTCCGGAAATTCCGGTTCACTTCGCGAAGGAAGCAAATTCGCCAAACGGCTACCTGCCTTACAAGCGCGATCCGCAAACGCTGGCTCGCCCCTGGGCTGTTCCCGGGACTCCAGGGCTCGAACACCGCGTCGGGGGCCTCGAAAAACAAGACGTGACCGGCAACATTAATTACGAGCCGCTCAATCACGAAAACATGGTGCGCATCCGCGCCGCGAAGGTTGCGGCCATCGTGCAGGACATTCCTGACGTGGTTCCCGTGGGCGACAACGCAGGTGATCTGCTAATCGTCGCCTGGGGCTCGACGCATGGCGCCATCACTGCGGCCATGAACGCGCAGCGTGCCGAGGGCCGCAAAATCGGCCATGTGCACTTGCGCCATCTCAACCCGCTGCCCGCGAATCTTGGGGATGTGCTAAAGCGCTATAAGAAAATTCTCGTGCCCGAGCTGAACATGGGGCAACTGCTTTGGGTTCTGCGGGCAAAGTTCCTGGTGGACGCTATTGGCCTGAACAAAATTCAGGGCCGGCCGTTCAAGCAAGCCGAGCTGGAGCAGAAAATCGAAGAGGTTTTGGGCGTTTAGTAGCGCGAATTTCAGTCAGTGCACTTGTGTAGAAAGAGTTTCGACGACACGGGCTAAAGCCTGTGCCACGGAGAAAGAATTCAGGAGCACTAAGAATGTCGACCGCAACGCTGCCACCCATAACGCCACTGACGAAAAAAGATTTCCAAACGGACCAGGAAGTGCGCTGGTGCCCCGGGTGCGGTGACTACGCCATTCTTTCCGCCGTGCAGTCTGTCTTTCCCGAGCTAGGCATCAAGCGCGAAAATTTCGTTGTGGTTTCCGGCATCGGCTGCTCCAGCCGGTTTCCCTACTACATGAACACTTTTGGTTTCCACACCATTCACGGCCGCGCGCCCGCCGTTGCCACGGGAATCAAGGCGATTCGTCCCGAACTGGAAGTTTGGGTTGTCACCGGAGACGGAGACGCTCTCTCCATCGGCGGAAATCACACCATTCACATGCTGCGTCGCAATGTCGGGCTCAAGGTGCTTCTGTTTAATAACCGAATCTACGGCCTCACGAAGGGCCAGTATTCGCCGACCTCCGAATTCAACAAGAAAACGAAGTCGAGTCCCTTTGGCTCCGTGGACCGGCCATTCAATCCGGTTTCGCTGGCTATCGGCGCGGAGGCTACTTTCGTGGCACGCTCCGTGGATGTGTTCCAGCAGCACTTGAAGGAAACGCTGAAACACGCGGCCGCGCACAAAGGCTCCGCGTTCGTCGAGATTCTGCAGAATTGCAACATCTTTAACGACGGCGCGTGGGACGCTCTCACGGAACGCGAGGCGCGCAGCGAACATATTCTGCAACTAGAGGACGGCAAACCTCTGATCTTCGGCAAGAACCGCGACAAAGGCATTCGCCGCAAGAATGACGGCGACATCGAGGTCGTCGAGCTCGGCAACGGGGTCACGGAAGCCGATCTGGTCGTCCACAACGCTCGGAACCCACGAGCGTCTTACGCTTTCTTGCTTTCGCACATGGAGCACCGCCAAGGCTTCCCCACTCCTATCGGGGTGTTTCGCGCATGGGACGATCACCCGCGCTACGAAGACGTCATGAACCAGCAGATCAAAGATGTTATCGCCAAGCGCGGACCCGGCGATTTGACTAAACTCCTTCGGACGGGCGACACGTGGGAAGTTCGTTAGTCCCCGGTAGACTGAGCTCGCGAAATTGAAGGTTTCTAGTACCGCCTATAGTCTCAGCCCTAAGCGAATCCTCCTAAGCACGATGCACTTCAGGTCTCCGCGCACTAAGTGTTGGTATCTCGAACTTTGCGGGACGGCCCGGTCTAATTTCCGCGCGATCTGATATGTTCGCTGGATCCAGGGATACACAATCACAGCCACCAAGCAACTGTCCGCTTTTGCACAGTCCAGCCTCCACGCGTTTGTTAGGTTAGGAACTCGCGCCGAAGATCTCAAGAGGCGAGGCATGTTGAATCCGCAAGACTGAGTGGAGGTTAACTTGAGGATACAGACGCAGTGCCGCGGCGGCTATTACGGGTATTCGAGATGAGGGATCCGCGGGGCCTGGGGATAGTTCGAACGGCTGTGCTTATCGCGGTGATCTTGTAGCCGGTCGGCGCGTTGCTTTGACCATGCCAGGAACGATCTCAACTCGAGGGAAAGGAGACCTTCTTGCGTTTGTAGTTATAATCAGGGTGGAAAGGAAACGGAGTTTTGCCGTCGAAGACACATACTTTCTCCAGGGCTGGCCTTGCGACCGTTTGCGCTCTGGTCCTGACTTTATCGTGGCCGGCGCGCTGCACGGCCTACTCTGTGCTGTCTCATGAAGCCATCATCGACTCGGCTTGGGATACCAACATCAAGCCCATCCTGCTCCAGCGCTTTCCACAAGCCACGCCGGACGAACTGCGGCAGGCACACGGGTATGCTTACGGCGGCGCCATTATTCAGGACTTGGGCTATTACCCCCATGGCAGCATCCTCTTCAGCGATCTCACGCACTATGTAAGAAGCGGTGATTTTGTTCTTGCGCTCCTCCGCGACGCGCGGGAATCGAATCAGTTGAATGATTATGCTTTTGCGCTGGGCGCACTCGCGCACTACACCGCGGATATCGCAGGTCATCCCATTGCAACCAACCGCGCCGTGGCCCTCCTCTATCCCAAGCTGAAAAAAAAATTCGGCGACAGCGTAACATACGAGGATGATCCCCTCGCGCATGTCAAAACGGAATTTGGCTTCGACGTCCTGGAAGTAGCGCAACAGCGCTACGCTTCAGACAGCTATCACGATTTTGTCGGCTTTCAGGTGGCGGCCCCTCTGCTGGAACGGGCCTTCCAGGAAACCTATGGCCTGCCATTGAAGGCGGTCCTGTCCGATGAAGACAAGGTCCTTAATTCCTACCGCCGCGCCGTCAGCAAACAGATTCCACAAGCCACGCGCATTGCCTGGACGCTCAAGAAAGACGAAATTCAGAAAGATGCGCCCGGGATCACCAAGAGGAAATTCCTTTACAATATCTCTCGCGCCAGCTATGAGAAGCAGTGGGGCAAAAATTATCAACAACCGACTTTTTGGGAGAAGTTTCTGGCGTTCCTCTACAGACTGCTACCCAAAATCGGGCCCCTCCGTGTGCTGCAATTCCGCACGCCCACCCCGCAAACGGAAAAATTGTTTGAGCAAAGCTTCAATGCCACACTGGATCGTTACCGGGCTCTTTTGTCCGACGAGGCAGCGGGGCATCTTGAATTGATCAACATGAACTTTGATACCGGCGTGATGACCGGGCCAGGGAAATATCGCATGAATGACGATGCTCACGCCAAGCTTCTCGGCAAATTGGCCGAGCAGAAATTTGCCGAAGCCTCCCCCGCAGTGCGCGAAGAGATACTCCATTTCTATTCCGATCCTGGCGCGCCCTACGCTACAAAGCGCGACGCCAAGGCGTGGGCTAAAGTGCAGGCGCAGCTCGAGCAGTTGAAGGCTCACCCCCGCCGGAGGTTTTTCCATCGGTCCAACCGGCGAAGCTACCCTCCCCCGATAGACCGTAGGTCCAACTAACGGAGACGGAAAGTGTTCAAAATTGCACAGACCCCCGCCTTCGTCGGCGCTAGCATGCGCACGATTCGAAGCTAGACGACTGCTGTCCAGATGAGTCCACGGATCCTTATATCAGCCTAGTCGACTAGCCGAGTTCTTGGTGCGGTCTTCCGTTTTTCAATTCGAAACTTCGGAGGTAAAGGATGAAAGTCAAGATCACGATGGTATTTCTTGGGTTGTTCCTGTTTGCGGGCACTGCCGTACTGACTACAGCCCAGGACACAACAAAAACCACCCACAAAAAAACGCGGACGCTGTCGGGCTGCCTTCAAGCAGGCGATTCCGCCAAAGAATACAAGTTGACTACGGCGAGAGGCGGCACTTGGGAGCTCCACGGCGACTCCGTCAAGCTCGGCGATCATGTCGGTCATACGGTTAGGATTACCGGCGTGGTCTCCAATGCCAAAATACACGGCATGACGGAAGATGCGAAGGACGAGGCAAGAGAGCACGGCGTGGCTAAGAACTCCACCGAGCATGGTCACATGACTGTCACGTACGTGAAGATGGTCAGCGACAGTTGCTCAAAATAACGCTCAGCATGCAGTGTTGAATGCGCCCCCTTCACCTTGCCCGTCGGAAGGTGATGAGGCGGATTTGTGACCTCAGACAGATTTAACTTCTAAAATCTCTGCCGTAAGCAGAGCGTAAACTGTCGTTCCTGGCCTCGATTGTGTTGGGTTTGGTGATGCAATCTGCTGGAAGTCCGGAAGATAATCCACGCTTATAATCACGATGTTCGGCTCATTTCTCCCGAGCCTTTGGTCGTCAAGCAACCAAGGTCGCTCGGGTCGGGGGAGCCGACATTCTTATACAATGAAGTGAGATTATCCCTTCGATGGTAATATTGGCCCCCCTAATGGCTCAACCACTCCGAGTTCCGGACCTTGAAGCGCAGCGCGAAGCAATGAAAAAGCTCGGCTTTCTGATCGGAAAATGAGCCGGGGAGGCGCGTCTACTGCGTGGGCCCAGTGAGTCAGTGGAATTGCTTCAGACGGAGGAAGCGCAGTACAAACTCGACGGCTTGATCGTGGTGATCGAAGGAGTCGGCCTGACAAGATCCGGCGGCCAACCTCTTCTGCAGGCTTTTGGGATAGTTTCTTTCAACGACGAAAGCGGAACGTATCACTTGCGGGCATTCAACGACGGCCGTTTTCTTGAAACCGAAATGAAACCTTTGGAGGAAGGTAAGGGGATGACTTGGGGCTTTACCCTGGGGCAGATCAGGACGAATTCCGTATTGCGGATAAACGAGCACGGCGAATGGACGGAATTCGCGGAAATATCGATCGGTTCTCAACCTCCGAAGAAACTATTGGAGCTCACAGTCCGCCCTCAAAAATAGCTGGCTAACGGCGCGGCCCCATGCTTGGTGACTTGCAGTGCTGGGTGTATACTTCGCCCATTCTCGCCAGCGTGGGATGCTTCAAAATGTCGGATTCGGCCGCCTCCCAAGGTCACAAGTCTGAGCCTCCCGCGAACGAACCCCGGCTGGAGTCGTGGGGTGAGATTGCAGCGCACCTGCGCCGCGATGTCCGCACCGTCCAGCGGTGGGAGAGATCTTACGGACTCCCGGTCCGGCGTCTACAAGTCGGGAAGCTCGCCACGGTTTATGCGTATCGGTCCGAGTTGGATAGGTGGTTTCTAGAGCGCCAGCCGAAGCCTGAAAATGAAGATTCTCCGCCGGATGCGTCTCCTGGCGAGAGCGAAGTATCCATTACTAAGAATCTTTTTGGCTCGCGTGGCCTGCAAAAGGGCCTTCTTTTTGCACTGGTCTTGCTTGTCGTCGGCGGCGCCTATTTCTTTCTGCACAGGCGGCAGCATCTAGTAGGCCGCGCCCCTGAAAAAACTCGCTTGTTTGTCCGCCCTTTCACAGATCATAGCGGAGACTCGAGCCCCAATGATTTCGCCGAGGGACTGACGGACGAGATCAATACACAGCTCGGACGGTTGGACCCGGACCATCTGGGAGTGATTGCTCCGTTCTCGGCCAAGCTCTTGAGCGGCAAATCCATTCCGGATCTTGTCAATCTTCTCGGAATTCAGTACGTCCTCGAAGGCAGCGTGCGCCGGGCCGGAGCCCGGGTCCGCATTGACGTGAATCTTGTTTCCGCGGGCGATCAGACTCCTCTATGGGCCGATTCCTATACCGGCGATCTAAGCGATATTCTGAAGGTCCAGGACGAAGTCTCCGCCGCTGTCGCAGAAAAAATTCTCACCAGGCTTCCGCGCCCGGCTGCGCCGGCCCTTGCGAACTCCGTCGACTTCGAGGGATATCAGGCTTATCTGCTGGGCAGGCGCTTTTGGGCGATACGCGATCTGCCCCACAGTATCGAGGCGTATCAAAAAGCGGTACAAAAGTTGCCCAATTATCTTTTGGCCCACTCAGGCTTAGCCGCCGCATACGCAATATCCGGCGAGGCTCCGAACGACGTCGTCCCCGCCACCGCGTCGGCTCCCAAAGCGCGGGAGGAAGCGCGTCGTGCCTTGGCCATCGATCCCAAGAGCGCCGAAGCGCACTACGTTCTCGCCAACCTTGCTATGAGCTATGACTGGGACTTCTCGACAGCCGAACGCGAATTCACCGAAGCGCTCCGTCTGGAGCCCAATAACCCTACGGGCCATCAATGGCTGGGCCAGTTTTGGATGGTTCGCAATCACATCGCTGAAGCCCAGACCGAAACCGGCAAGGCGCTCGACCTCGACCCCGTCTCCCCCATCTTTACTACGGCGCGCGCGGAAGCCTACTATTATGCCCATGACTTTGACTCGACCATATCCCACGCCAAACTAACTCTCGACCAAACACCTAATTTCGTGCTCGCCGAATTCTGGCTTGGCTCTGCCTATCGCGAGAAGAAAATGTATCCGGAGTCTCTCGAGCACTTTGAAAAAGCCTGCAAGCTGGCCACGGATAATCCAGCTCTCTTGATGGCCTACGGGCATTCCCTTGCCTCATCGGGTGATATTCCCGGGGCAAGGAAAGTCTTGAATGACCTTACGGCCCTGTCCCGCAAACGCTTTGTGCCTGCCATCTATTTTGCTGGCCTTTACACAGCTCTGGCAGACAAGGATTCGGCTTTCAAGTGGCTGGACAAAGCCGTAGCAGAGCACGACGACCGCCTGATTTACCTGGGAGTTGATCCCATTGCCGATCCGCTGCGATCAGACCCTCGTTTCCGCGCCGTTATGAATCGCCTTCATTTGCAGTAAGTAACTCCGACTTCGAAGATTTCCTCTTCTCACCCCCCACCACTCGAGGCAAGTTGTCTACAAATAACCACATGTCAACCTCTCCAGCCTTTCGCTGAGCATTAAACCGCCTTCCCTAGTACGACATACAGCGGTATCCGACGCCATGGCCCCCTCATCGTCCCTTGTCGCTTGAACGTCGTCCTAGGGTCCTTGTAGCGTCCCTTACCGGGGCCAGAATTGTGAATTTCTTTGCGGGAGCAAGCAGGTGCCAAGAATTTTCCTGATCCCACTCGGAATCGTGTTTCTCGTGAGCACCACTCTGAACGCGCTTCGGAGTTCCTTGCGGCAGGGCTTTCGCCCGCGCGGCTGCTAGTCGATGGCTGAATGGAGGTTGACCATGCTCATCTCTTTGCTTGGCGTTACTCTGCAGGGCCTGCTCTTCACAATTACCGGCTCCTGTTTTGTCGCGGAACTCTCTGGCTATTGGCTCCATCGCGTGATGCACAGCGATCGGTTCCCGGTGTTGAGCCGCGGTCATCTGATTCATCACTTCCTCGTGTACGGGCCTAATCAGGCGCTGCGCACGGAGAAATACAAGGACGCGACACGCCATCGCGTTTCGCTTGGGAACATCGGCCTCGAATGGCTGGTTCCATCGGCCGTGATTTTGTCTTTTTCTTTGGTAGCAATGATCTGGCTTCACGTTCCCCGCGTTTACCAGATTATTGCTCTTTGTGTGCTCGTGGTCTGGCCCCTTTTCATGTTCAGTTATTTGCATGACCGCATGCATTTGCGGAATTTCTGGATGACTCGGGCGCCGTTACTCAAATTGTGGTTTGTAAGGGCGCGACGCCTGCACGATATCCACCATCGTTCGCTGAACGATCAAGGACGACTGGATCGAAATTTCGGAATTGGCTTCTTTTTTTTCGACCGTTTTTTCCGCACTATCTCGAAGCGCCACCGTCCCTTCAATTGTAATGGGTACCGAACGGCCCAGCTTCGCTACAACTTGAATCGGGATCACGATGAAGATTCGACATGCTTACCGTCGGGCTTTCGCGCCGGTGACATTACCTATCGTTGAGTCTGCACCGTCAATTTTTCTTTGTTCCGTAGCGGTCGCCGAAGAAGTCTCCTTTGTTCCAGGTCGGCCGCTGCGCGTCGTCGGCAATCAAGTCCCCGAGCAAAAACACAAAACGCCCATACTTGGCGGCCTCGTCAAACAGCAGCCCCGGCTGCTGCATATCATCGCCAGGCTCGTGATATCTTTCCAGTTCCCATTTCTTGAAAATGGCCTCGGGATTGATCTTCGGATCGCTGGACTTGAATCCGGGCACGGGGAACACGGCCGGCACTCCTTGCTTCACGAAGGAGTACTGATCGCTTCGGATAAAAACGGTTTCTTCCGGCATGGGGTCCGGACTCACTCCCAGATGCATGCGATCCGCGGCCTTCTTGACGACCGCGTCGAGACTCGAATGTTCCGCGCCGAAAGCAACGATATCTTCGAGCGGCCACAGCATCTCGTCTTCATCCATGTTCACGTCCGCGACGATGGCGTCCTTCGCCACCGTCGGGTAGTGAGCGAAATAGTCCGAGCCGAGGAGTCCCGCCTCTTCTCCGGTCACGGAAACAAAGAGTAGCGAACGCCGCGGCCGCGGATTACGCTTGGTGAACGCGCGCGCGATCTCCACCAGCAGCGACGATCCCGAGGCATTGTCGAGCGCACCGTTATAGATGCCGTCGCCATTCACCGGCTTGCCGATTCCCAGATGATCTGAATGTGCTGTGTAGACCACGAATTCGCTCTTCAAAATGGGGTCGCTTCCCTCGAGCTTCGCGACGACATTCGGGCTGCGAACGTCCTCGAGCTTGGTCACGTTGTGAATTTTCCCCGTCAGGGGCAGCGCGAACGATTTCGGCGTCCCGGCCTTGATGTCCGCAAACACTTCGTCCGCGGTATGCCCGCTCTCCTCGAAGAGTTTCTTCGTTTCTTCCATGCTCAAGGTCGCTCCGCCCTTCAGCTCCGGAAAGTAATCATTCGGGCGGCCCTGCTTGTCGAGCCAGTGGAACTGGGGAAAATCCAGATCGCGCGTCTGTTTGCTGAACGGATAGATGTCCTCGAGGATGGGGTCCGAAATCACGAACATCCCGACCGCGCCGTGCGCCACGGCAATGGCTTCCTTCACTTCGATTGCGGAGTAGTGCGCCTTCACTGAGGATTCAAAATGAGGAGCGTTGTAGGCCACGACCACAATCTTTCCCTTGGCGTCTATCCCTTTGTAATCGTCATACCCTTGCTCCGGGGCGGTTACTCCGTCCCCGGCAAACACGAGTGGCGCCTCAACGGAGCTGTCTGCTCGGCCTGGGTCCACGTTGGTAATAAAATCCCTGCGGTAAACCAGCTTTTGTTCTTTTCCGCCGCGCATTAGGGTCAATGTTGTCTTGGCTTCATCCGGTCGCCCGGAACGAAACGGCACGCTCTGAAAATACGTTCCGTTGTCGCCGGCCGGTTCGAGCCCTATCTGCTCGAATTGCGCTGCCATGAACTTCGCGGCAATCTCGTGACCTCTCGTCGCGGTCCCACGCCCCTCCAACAGGTCGTCCGCGAGGAATCGCATGTTCGCGCGAATCGCTTCCGGCCGGATCGTGGCCATCGCCGCGTCCGCAGGATCTCCTTTGCGGCTCTCGTCGCGCGCCGCGGCGAACAGCGCCGCCAAAAGGATAATGCACATCATTGCTAAAATTGATTTCGAGGAATTTCTCATCTCCACTCCATGATTGCGATTTTCTGGAAAGCCGAGCGAGCGAGCTTAGTGCCCCCTGCCCCGGCTGTCAATCTTCTTTGATTCTGTGTACTGGGTCAGTTTGGAAGTCAAACATTGAATCAGTTCGGGATTACCGGCGATACGTCCAGAATCGGAGCATTCGCTGCGCGACAGCGACCTCCAGGTAAAAGGTCGAGGCTTATGCGCTCTGTTCAAAAGGGTACACCTATTCGGCCAGGGCCGTGAGATTGTCAGATGCAAGGACCACCACATGAGTGGTGTTATCCGTAAATGAACCGGGTCGACGGCGTTAGAACTCTGGGCTTCCGATAAGCGAAGGGAAGACCAGAGCGCAGGCCAAGACCGCAGTCGGTTCGAAACTGAAAGGGGTTTCCTATGGGACTGATTTTGTTGATTATTCTCGTCGTGCTCTTATTCGGGGGTGGTGGCGGCTATTACGGATATCGGAGATGGGGAACAGGCGGAGGCGTAGGGATTGTCGGCCTGGTCGTGATCATTCTGCTGGTTTTGTACCTCTTCGGTGGAATGCGCATGTGACGTGCGCGGGGATTCTTACACCCGCGGAAGCAAGAGAAAATTAACTCTCGAGGATCGCAGGTTATGCCTGTCATGCGGCACAAGCCCCCGGTCGCCCGGATAGGCGTCTAGCCGGTTTTCCTGACGACACAACGCGTGAGGCGAAACTAGATTAGACCGGAAGGGGCCGGCCAAAAAGGAGTGCAATGACATGTTGACGTTCATTCTTCCAGTGTTTGTCATCATAGCTCTTGTGGCTAGCCTTCCGATTTGGCGGCATAGCAAGAAGTGGGGTTTTTACTCCATAAGCGGCGTAAGCCTGGTCATACTGATTATCCTGTTTCTATTTTGGACCGGCCGCTTGTAGGAGAGAAGGCGGAGAACCATACGTATAGGACTTGGAGCAATATTCGCTCAGGAGCACGGCCAATGTTGCCAACACCCGATTAGGGCGGTAATCCTACAAGCAAAATTTCGCAGACTCCCCGAACTGCTCTTGGAAGGCAAACATCGGACTACTTCGGGATTGCCGACAACCTGCCTGGAAGGTGCTCGTGACAAGCGCCCGCACAATCGGGTCTTTAATGTTCGACGAACGACTTTAGCCTGGACAGTGCTTGATCCCACTGCGCTGAGACGAAATCAAGGTATTCCGTAATTCTTTCAATCGCCTGCGGATCGAATTCAAATCGGGTCTCTCGGCCCTTACGGACGCTGTGCACGATTTCTGCCCTCTCCAAAACTCGAAGGTGCTTGGTGATCGCCTGCCGCGTAAGCTTGGAGCCCTCTCTTAGCTGAGAGATCGAACGAGGCTGCCCGCCGCAAAGTTTCGTAACCAGCGATAGCCTCGTCTCGTCGCCCAGTGCGGCAAAGACTGGCGCATGAGCCTGCCGTTTGGCGGTTATGCTGCTACGACTTTTGTGCGACATAGCTCTCAATATTCTTCATTTGCGCTGTCCAACCGCCGTCATTCATTCGGAATGCTTCGAGGCGGCGATCGCTGGGGATTTTGTCGAAACCGGATTCCGTGAGCAGAAGCCGCGTGCCGCTTTCGGTCTTCTCCAGCCTGAACTCGACGAGCGTGGGCGTCTCCTTCGAGTAATCTATTTTCGGATCGACGGCATAAGGGTGCCAAGTGAAGGAAAAGAGCCGTTCGGGCTCCATCTTCTGCACCACCGCCTCCCATTTGAGGTGCTCGTAGCCTGGGTACGTAATGTGGCCACGCGAGATCTGGTCCACCACGAACGGGCCACCCAATTTCACGCGAAACCACTCGCCGAACTCGCGGTGATCCGTCAGGGCACGCCAAACCCGCGAAACCGGGGCCTTGAGTTCCATACGCTTCTCTATTCGATTGTCCATTGTTAAGCAACCCCTGGGTTGCAGATTAGCGCGGCTTGCCGGAAAAGGCAACCTTTATGTTGCACTTTCGGGGCAAGCCTCCCGGCTGCGCGCAAGGGCGAATTCCCCTTTTTCTTTGCCTAGGAGCGCCGAAGACAAGGTGGCACTCAAAGGAGCGATTTGGCGGTACAATCCCGCCTGCTGCGGAAGATAAGGAGAAATGGATGAATACAAGCCGGTGGTTTGCGGGCCTCTGCGCCACGACTGCAGTGTTTTTTCTACCGCTCGCGTCATTCGGTAGCGACACTCTCCTTATTCATGGGCACATCTATACGGGAAATCCCAAGGCGCCGTGGGCGCAGGCTCTGGCAATCACCGGCACGCGCATTGACGCAGTGGGAACCGATCAGGAAATCCTGAGCCGGCAGCTGGCTGAAACACAAGTCATCGATTTGCACGGCCAGATGGTGATCCCAGGGATTTCCGATTCTCACACGCACATGCTGTTCGGCGCCATGGCCCTGCACGGATTCAATCTTTCCACGCCGGAATCCAGCATCACCCCGGACAATCCGGACACCCTCATCGAGAAGATCAAGAGCTACGCCGCGAGCCATCCCGCTGACAAATTCCTGTTTGGCAGGGCGGATTTCAGCACGGTGCCGCCTTCGACGCCGACGCATGAACTCTTGGATCGCGCCGTCCCAGATCGTCCCGTGATCATTCATAACACCAGTGAGCACGCGCTGTGGGTGAACTCGAAAGCTCTCGCTCTTGCGGGAATCACGAACCAGCCTGTCGCCGATCCTGCCGAGGAGCGATACATCATCCGCGATGCCAGCGGACATCCTAGCGGAGTGCTGCTCGAAGCGGCGATGGAGCTGGTCGAGCGCGCCGTCCTCGCGCAACTCACGCTGGACGAAAAACTCGCGCTCCTTCGCGACGCCAGTCAATATTTGAATCGATACGGCATCACGAGCGTGGT
>Ga0207137_1029_pt1 | contig 39934 bp, 27 predicted proteins | sample Alteio_BWMinHeat_9_FD_153572 | JGI IMG/M metagenome (GOLD analysis project Ga0207137, IMG submission 153572) | Enriched cells from forest soil in Barre Woods Harvard Forest LTER site, Petersham, Massachusetts, United States -... | ecosystem: Environmental > Terrestrial > Soil > Temperate forest >...
CGGCGCATATTCCTTCACGACTCAAGCTTCATCATGGCGAAACGAAATACATTTTCAAGAAAGCGATACGCGAGATGCTTCCGCCCTCTATCCTCGAACGCTGCAAGCAGGGTTTCGGAGTGCCCATCGGAGAATGGTTCCGCGGGGATGTCAAAGACTTCGCATACTCAACTTTGTTTGACACGAAGGACGGAATCTTGAACCAAAGTTACTTGCGAAATGTCTGGGATCGGCACCAGGCGAAAGTTCGCGACCTTTCCGGATTCCTGTGGGGCGCATTTGTCTTCCGGCAATGGCAGAAATTGTTTCAGAACGGTTCCGCGCTGCCATTGCAGCCCAAGCGCGCCCTGGTGGAGGCTGCTCGCTAGCCATGCCCCTGTGCGGAATTGTTACCCCAAGTGAAGGGCGGCCGGTGGATGCCGCGGCGCTGAAGCGCATGATCGCTGCCTCGGCACTTGATCGCAATTGGACGTCCGTTCAGCTTGACCAACCCACGCTGGGTTTCGGAGGCACCTCACCCGCGGAGGCGGTCTCCGTCTGCCGGTTGGATGGTTTGATCGTTGCGTGCGACGCAGACATAGCCAATCACGCCGATCTTGCCTCAACTCTTTCTTCTTCGAAACCGATCTCGAATGCGGCGGAACTCTTAGGCTGTCTTTACCAGAAGCAGGGCATTTCCTTCCTCAAGAGGATTAGGGGAAGTTTTTCACTGGCGATTTGGGATGAAAAAAAGAATCAATTGCTGCTGGCGGTTGATCCTTTCGGAATACGCCCGCTTTGTTATGCAGCTGGGCCAGAGCAATTTACGTTCGCGTCTTACCCAGGGGCATTGTTTCACAGCGGGTGCGTCGAAAAGAGAGTCGATCCGCGGGCCATTGCGAGTTACTTGAATTTCTACGTGGTTTTGGCGCCGCAATGTGCGTTTGCCGGTATCAGCAAGGTCTTGCCGGGAAGTGTCGTTTTTTGGAGAGCGGGATCTGTTCGAACGGAACGCTATTGGGACTTGCAGTACACGGAAGATGCCCGATCCTCGACTGATCGGCTGGCTGGTGAGCTTCTCGCGCTGATGGATGATTCTGTTCGGACATACTCTGTTGACATGGCGGGAGCGCAGCTCGGCTGTTTCTTGAGCGGCGGCACCGATAGCAGCTCCGTCGCGGGACTGCTTGCCCGTAGCGGAAAACGGCCGGTCCAGACTTTTTCGATCGGATTTGGCGAGGACCGATTCAACGAACTCGAATACGCGCATATCGCCGCACGGCACTTTCAGACAAAGCACCGGGAATCGGTCCTGACCCCGGAAGAAACTCTACGGATCATCCCGAAGGTTGTGGCGGCCTTCGATGAGCCTTTCGCGAACGCTTCCGCGATCCCCACGTATTTTTGCAGCAGTCTTGCGAAAAACAACGGCGTGGACGTGATGCTCGCTGGTGACGGGGGTGACGAACTCTTCGGCGGCAATTCGAGATACAGCACCGACAAAATATTTCAGCTCTATCATGAGATTCCCGCCCTCCTTCGCCGTTGGTTGATCGAGCCGGCAGTCGATGGATTTCCTATATCGTTTGGGCTCCTCGAAAAAGCCCGCCGCTATATTCGGCGAGCGAATGCCGGACATCCCGATCGCGGCGCCGAATATCAACCCCTCCGTTATTTCCCGCCGGAACTCGTACTTGCCCCAGGGATGCCATATCGCAACGGCCATGAAGATGTTCTCGCGATTCCGCGTGCTTACCATCGAGATGCGCCCGCCCATTCGGAGTTGAACCGACAGCTATATGTAGATATCAAAATCACGCTGGGCGACAACGATCTGCCCAAAGTCGTGCGTACCGCTGAAATGGCGGGCATCAGCGTGCGATTTCCCTATCTAGACCCTCCATTGGCGGATTTTTCCGGACGCTTGCCGGCAAATCTGAAACTCCGGGGCTTTGAAAAGCGTTACCTTTTCAAGTGCGCCACGCGAGATTTATTGCCGGAAGAGATCCTTAAGAAGAAAAAGCACGGTTTTGGACTGCCAATAGGTGTTTGGGTGAAGTCCGACCCCAAGCTTCGCAGTTGGGCTGAGGACGTGTTGCACGATCCCCGGACCTATCAGCGCGGGTATTTCCAGCGCGAATTTGTGGATCGTCTTTTCAAAGAGATGGATTTGGACAACTCGTCCACCTTTTTCGGCGACATGATGTGGTTATTCCTTATGCTGGAATTATGGCACCGGCAGCACGTTGAAGGGGATTAATGCTCGAAGTCACACAACATAAGAGTTGGGATGAACTCGAGCTGCTCGAGCCGGAGTGGAACCGCGTTCTTGCTTCAAGCGGCGCCGACACGTTTTTTCTCACCTGGGAGTGGATTTCTGCATGGTGGAAAAATTATGGCGACAAGCGGCCGTTGTTCACTCTCACGGCGCGGGATCAGAATAAATTGATTGCAGTGGCACCGTTCTATCTCGATTCCGTGCATCGTTTCGGCGCGAATTGGAACTGTCTGAAGTTGATCGGAGATGGTTCGGGAGATTCCGATTACCAGGACATTTTTGCTGAGGCGGGGCGCGAAAAGGAAGCGGTCAGTGCATTTGTGGATTTCCTGCAAGAACACCGAACCGAATGGGACACGCTGGAATTCGAGTCTACACCCGAAAAGTCGACTTGTCTGGGCGCGCTACGGGCAGCAGCCGGCGAAAAATCCTGGAGACTAGATACTGAGACTGTCGCGTGTTCGACGATGCGGCTTCCGCCCCGGTGGGACGACTACCTGCAATCGCTTAAGCCGCGCCTCCGCTCAAAGGTTCGTTCGAGTCTTGCATTCCTCGAAAAACAGATGCGCACGGTACCGGTCACGTGCAGCGGAGCGGAGCAATTGGACGAATGGCTGCCTATTCTGTTCGATCTCCACACGCGTCGCTGGCAAGAGGTGGGAAAGCCAGGGGTTTTCCGTAGTTCGGCCAAGCGCAATTTTTACGACAACATTTCGCGGGCGGCCCTTGAAAGAGGGTGGCTGGCGTTTCACCGTCTTGACTGGGGCGAGCGCGCGCTCGCGATGCAGTACGGATTTATTTATAGGAATCAATTCCTTCTCCTGCAGGAAGGGTATGATCCCGCGTTCGAAAGCCTACGCCCTGGCCAGACGTTGCGCGCGTGGTTGCTCCGCAACTGGATACAATCCGGGCTTGCGGAATACGATTTTCTCGCTGGCGCGGCCAAACATAAGGCGGAATGGGGAGCGCAACAGAAGCTTAGCCTGCGTGTCCGGGCAACTCCTAAGCGTTCCGGCGTGCTGGTCTTCCACAATCTGCCGGGCGCTACCAATGCCGTGAGAAAAGGCCTTCGCAAGGTCATTCCTGAGCCATTGCTTGCATGGCGAAAGCGAGCCTACGAGAGAAAAGCAAGCCGCGCTTTTGCTGCCCCAACAGACCGTTCTAGTGGCAGCCTCGTTCGCCGGATCTTTCGTTGGAGTATTTCCCGTGCCTATTCGAGCACTCCGTTTGGGACTGTCGGGCGGCACTTGGCGTCGAATTATGTTTGGAGTTCCAGGAATGGCTCATCGCGCGGGCGCAAACTTCGGCAACGTCGAGCGCCGATCTGCCAGATATTGATTTTTCACCGCATCAACGACGACAACGATCCCTTCCTCGCCGCGTCGCCGGTTAAAGCCTTCGAAATGCAGATGGAATACATTGCCAAGCATTTTCCAGTCATAAGCTTGGACAAACTCGCAAACGGGGAGTGGGCTAAGGGTGGCGAAAAGTTCTGCTTGGCCGTCACATTTGATGATGGATATCGCGACAACTATCTGAACGCCTTTCCAATTTTGAAACGTCTTGGTGTTCCGGCCACGATTTTTCTGACGACTGGCTGTATCGAGAAATCCACACTGCCCTGGTATGACCAAGTTTCTCTCGGCTTCAAATTAACTACTAGGCCAAGCCTGAACCTGCGCGGACTGGGCGGCCCGGAAGCTACGATGGATTCAACTGGGACTCGGCTATTGGCGATGAGGGAGACGCTCGAATGGTTGTGGGGCCTCCCGACTTCCGAACGGCTGCGCAGCTTGCCCGAGTTATTTCACGCGTTGCGTGTCCCGACATCGTTGAACTTGCCGAACTTCATGCTCAATTGGGACGAAGTTCGCGAAATGGGCAAACAGGGAATCGGTTTTGGAGCGCACACCGTCAGACATCCGGTGCTTTCGAAGACTTCGCGGGATGGGGTGGTGGAGGAGATTCAGGAATCCAAGAAGAACATTGAGCTTCAGATACGCCAGCCGGTTCGCCACTTTGCGTATCCTTTCGGAAGATGTGGCGATTTCACCGCCGATACAAAAGTAATCCTACGGGAGGCGGGTTTTGAAACTGCCGTGACCACAATTCCAGGTTACAACGGGCTGAACGACGACCCCCTGGAACTGAAACGCTTCAGCCCGTGGGCCCAGGATCGCGGAATGTTCGCCCTCCAAATGGACTGGCGGCGGCTTGTGGGGTTCACTCTCCAGGAGGAAAGCGTGCGCGGTTTGTTCGGCAGGGATGTAGCCGAGCCCTTCCCCAGCCCGCTTGCCGCTACAGAGGAAGTTAGGCCCCATGTGGGATGAGCTGACAAAACTGATCCGGCACGCCGCCGTGTACGGTGTCGGACGAATCCTCAGCAAGGGCATCAGTCTCCTGCTCGTGCCCTTTTACACTTACTATCTGACACCCGCAGATTACGGGGTTATGGAAATTCTTAATCTGACAATTATGCTGGCAGGCGTAGTTGTCGGCTTGGGATTGTCCAGCGGCCTGATGCGTTATTATTACGCCACCGAAGACCAACAAAGGCGCCACGAACTTGTCAGCAGCGCTTTGTTATTTGCAATTTTATCCGCGGGTATGATGACAGCGCCGGCATTTTTGTTTGCCGGTTCCTTTTCCCATGCACTGCTGGGTAGCAGCCGCTACGCGATGCTCATCCGGCTGGCAGCCGCCCAGTTTTTCTTTTCGCTGTCCTCTGACATCGGTTGGGTCTATTTGCGCGCCAAACAGCGCTCGGGGCTCTATGTCACGCTGACGCAACTTTTTTTGGCAATTTCCATGGGGTTAACCATTTATCTGGTAGCTGCCAGAAAAATGGAACTAGCAGGTGTGTTCTGGGGGAACGCAGTCGCCGCTGCGTTTCTCTGGATAATTTTGATGGCCATTACGATTCGCGAGACCGGGCTTCATTTTGTTCCCGCGCAATTTAAGGAAATGATCGTATTCGGCTCTCCGATGATCTTTACTTGGATCGCGGCCTATGTTTTGAACTATTCCGATCGCTTCTTTCTGCAGCGGTTTTCTGATTTATCGGTGGTCGGCGTGTACTCCCTAGCCTATAAATTCGGTTTTATGGTCAGTATGCTCGGCGTCCAGCCGTTTCTCCTGATATGGGAAGCGCAGGCTTACGAGATCGCAAAGCGTGATAACGCCAAGGAAGTCTTCTCGAGAGTTTTTACCTATTGGTCTTTTGTTTTGATCTCAGGAGGCTTCCTTCTCAGCTTGTTTATCCGCGAAATATTCGATGTGCTTGTGAACCAGAAATTCGGCATGGCTTACTTGATGGTGGCCCCAATCGCGTTTGCGTACGTTATCCAAGGGATCGGCGTCTATTTCGAGGTGGGACTCTTGATTCAGAAAAAGAGCAAAACGATTGCCGCCATCGGCGTGGTCTGCACGATCATCTGTCTCGCAATGGAATCTGTTCTGATCTACTTTTGGAAGAGTTGGGGTGCGTGCGTCTCGACCGTACTCTGTTTTGCGGTGTTTGGCGTCGCCAATTACATCTACAGCCAGCGAGAATACCCGATTTATTGCGACTTTAAGGCCGTGTTGAAAATCGCCTCGACTGGCTTAGTGCTTCTTGCCGTAGGATGGCTCCTGCCTATCGATTCTTTCGGCTGGCGCATTCTCGCCAAACTAGCACTCACGATCCTGTTTGGATTGACGCTCCTCAAGCTGAAGACGTTTCCTGACGAGGACGTGCGCACTTTGCGAGAAAGCACTTCGGCGTGGACGCGCCGGCAGGTTGTCCCCAAATTGCGCTGGGCCGGACTGTTGAGTGGCGGCTCGCATGAATGAAACCTGGATGAACATAGAGACTTCTCGAGCGAATCATGACTTCAGCTCACGCGACAGGAGTATTTCGGGGCTTTCGTTTTCTTCTGTTTCCGAGGACGGGGCAGTACAGACGGAGGCTGTAGACTCTGAGCAGCGCAAACCGGCTCCAGAGGAACGTCCTCCCGTTATTATCCTGAACCTCTTTTACACAGGACTTGGTATCGCCCACAATTTGAGAGGCTATGGCCTGCGGGTCATCGGGCTCTCCGCTGACCGCCAGGCGTATGGCCGATTCTCTCGATTTTGTGAAGTTCGTGAGTCGCCGAATTCACAAGAAAATCCTGAAGGACTGAACACCTATCTGCTGGAAGTCGCGGGTGAACTTCACGGCGCGATAATTTTCCCCACACGCGATGCCGACGTCCTTTTTCTGGACCGTTATCGCGAAGAGCTTGAACCGCACTTCCGGTTGGCGATCCCGCCACGCGAATGTCTCCAGAATGTGGTTGATAAGGGAAAGTTGGTTGAGATTGCCCTTCGCGCCGGTGTCTCCGTCCCGCGCACCCTGGTGGTGAAAACGCGGGAACATATGTCTCGTGTGGGAGATGCGGTCGGCTATCCTTGCGTTGTGAAGCCCGTGCGTTCCGCGGACTGGCGTGGAGGTCACAATTGGGAAAAGGTGGGGGGGACGCAAAGCCTTCCTGGTTCAGAATGTGGTCGAACTCGAAAAGGAATACGCGCAAATCGTGTCGGTTACGCCCGAGCTGTTGATCCAAGAATGGATTCCGGGGCGGCCGGATCAAATCGTCATTCTCGGCGGATACGTGGGTGAAGATGCTGATCCGTTGGCATACTTTACGGCCCGCAAACTCATTCAGTCTCCGGAAGACTTTGGGACTGGCTGCATCGTCGAAAGCGTGGATCTCCCGGGGTTATTGGAGCCCACGGTTCGACTTTGGCGCGCGTTAAAGTACCGAGGTATGGCGGAGGTGGAGTACAAACGAGACGCCCGAACGGATGAGTACAAGCTGATCGAAATCAACACTCGCCACTGGGATTGGCATCGTCTTGGAATGGCTAGCGGCGTGAACGTGAGCTGGGCCGCGTATTGCGATTTGGCAGGCGTCAGCAATTCTCAGAAGAGCCCTCCGATTCTTCCCGCGAAATGGATCGCGGAAGACGCGACGCTGGTTTACCTTCTGCGCAGTGTGTACCACCGGGGAATTCGGCTGAGGAGTCTCCAGAAAGATTTTTCCGGTCGACGCATGTATGGAATTTTTGCCTGGAGCGATCCATTGCCGTTTATTTATAACCTATTTGGAGTTTTTCTCCCGGGAATTTTCAGGCAAGTGTGGTCGAAACTGCGCGCAGAATAGGGCTGGGTCATGAGGCCAGGAAATACCATGAATCATAAGGGATGCAGAGATTCCAGAGACGTACGCGCTGCCCGCAGTAATGCGCACTTATGGCACACCGCTTGTCTTTTCTTCCTGCTGACTTCCTTCTCATTTGCCGTGCGCGCTCAGAATCAATGGCATCTTGAAACGGTTGATGGAGGAACGGGCGCTCCGATTGGGCGTTCGCCGTCTCTAGCAATGGACAAATCAGGGAATTTGCATCTCGGCTACATTGATGGGGGGCGAAACGTGCTTCGTTATGCCTACCGGGGCGCCAAAGACACGCAGTGGGCCAAAATGGATCTGGCGAAGGATGTCGGGTACTCCGCTGCTCTGGCGGTTGATCCAGAAGGGAAACCTCATTTTGCTTTTCAGGGTTGGTATGAAAATAGCCTACGTTACGCTTCTTGGGACGGCAAGACCTGGCACAGCCAAGTGATTGACCCTTTATCTGTTGCCTTTTTCCTCTGCATCCAGATTGATTCGCAGGGGCATCCGAAAATCAGCTACTACAAGAGGATGAACCCCGACCATTCCTTCGCCCTTCAATTGAAATACGCGTACTTTGACGGTTCGGCCTGGTATCGGGAGACTGTTGATCCCCGAGAAGGAACTGGAAAATTCAATACGCTCGCCCTTGACCCCGACGGGAACCCCCACATCGCGTATTCCAATATCGTGTCCTACGACCTCGAGTACGTTCATTGGGACGGATCTCAGTGGGTCCACAACACGCCGGACACACGGCGGGAATCGGGCGGGATACTTGGTCCGAGCGGGATGGCGGTAGATATGGCGGGCAATCCCTACTTTGTTTATATGGAGTTTGCCCATAAGCTGCTGAAGTACGCGCATCGTCGCGAAAACTCCTGGGAAACAGAAGTTGTGGACAAGATGGCTGGGAGACTGGACCAAGTGGATCGCATTTCAATCAAAATGGATCGCCAGAATCGACCGCATATCGCTTATTACGATTACGGCAGAAGCGAACTGAAATACGCCGTTCGCACCGATCAAGGATGGCAAATCGAAATCGTGGATACCAGCAGTGACTCTGACGTAACGCCATCTCTCGTGCTGGATGCGAATGATTCGCCGTTCATAGCGTTCTCCGATGAGACGAATGGGTCAGTCCGGCTGGCCTCTATCGAGCCTCCTGCCGGGGCAAAAACCGCGGCCAAGAAATGACTTTCGCACGTTCCAATGTATATCTCGGGAAGGTTTGCATTGTTTCGCCCCTTCCTCCGCCCTATGGCGGAATGAGCTTGCAAGCCAAGAAGCTTGCTGCTCGTCTAAACGATGAGGGAATTACGGTCGAACTACTTCCCACCAATCCTCAGTTTCCCCGTGCTATTCAATTCATGGAAAAGATCCCTGGTTTGGGTACGGTGATCCGGGTTGTGATTTTCGTGCGTTCGCTATTTCGCAACCTCCCCGATGTGCACGTGGTGCACCATCTGACAAAATGCGGGCTGTTTTTTTTCCTGCTGACTGTGCCACTCATCGTTGTTGGGCGTAAGAAGAGAAAGAGAATAGTTCTGAATTATCGGGGTGGAAGGGCGCCCGCATTTCTCCGCAGATGGGCTTGGTTCGCTATTCCGGTGATGCGAAAGGCCGATTCCGTAGTTGTGCCATCCGATTTCCTGCGCCGTGTCTTTGCTTCCCACGGGCTTGCCGTTTCTGTTGTTCCGAATCTTGTCGAAACGGAACATTTTACTTTTCGGGAACGAAACGTGCTCCGGCCCATGCTGCTCGTTACCCGCCATCTCGAGCCTCTCTATAACGTCGAGTGTCTCCTCCGGGCATTTCGCATTTTGGAAAAGCGATTTCCCGGAGCTCAATTATCGATTGCAGGCACCGGCAGCGAGGAGCAACGGCTTCGAAACCTCTGCAAAGATTGGAATTTGGCAGGGGTAAAGTTTTGTGGTTACGTTTCCCCGCTTGACCTTCCTGCACTTTACGATGCACACGACATCTTTGTGAACTCCAGCAACGCGGATAATTTCCCTGGGGCTCTGGTGGAAGCTGCTTGCTCCGGTCTTCCTATCGTGACCACAAGGGCGGGCGGCATTCCCGATATGATTGAGCACCGTGAGAGCGGCCTGTTAGTGAACGTGGACGACCACGATGCTTTGGCTGCAAGCGTCATTGAACTTCTCCAAAATCCCGAGTTGGCCCGCCAGTTGGCGCGAAAGGCGCGCCTTTGGGCCGAGCAGTTTTCATGGCCGATCACCCTTGCTAGCTTGTTGGAGCATTATGGCTTGCCCCCGTCTGAGACGAGCGGGCGCTGGAGTTCGGGTCCCGCCGCGGCAACTGCGGAATCAGCTGAAGCCAGAATTGGAAAAGTAACGTAATGTGTGGAATTGCCGGAATTTGGAACTTTAAGACACGGCGCCCCATCGAGCGAGAGCGGCTCGAGGCGATTACGCATGCGCTTTCTCACCGGGGACCCGACGGATCCGGCTACTATTGCGACCAAGATTTGGGGTTCGGGCACCGGCGCCTGAGCATTATCGATCTCGAGGGTGGCCGACAGCCAATGTGCAATGAGGACGAGACGGTTTGGATCACGTTCAACGGTGAAATCTATAATTTCCCTGACTTGCGAAAACAACTGCTGGCTCGCGGCCACAGATTCCACACCCATTGCGACACCGAAGCGATTGTCCATCTTTACGAGGATTTTGGGGAAAAATGCTTCGAGCACCTGCGCGGGATGTTTGCGCTGGCTTTATGGGATCAAAAGCGCCAACGTCTGGTACTCGCGCGAGACCGAATCGGTATCAAACCTTTGTTCTACGGCCTCGGCGCTGACGGCATCGTATTCGGTTCCGAATTGAAGTGTGTGCGGGAGTCGGGTCTCGTCTCCCGGGATGTCGACCCGACGGCAATCGCGGATCTCTTTACCCTTAATTTCATTCCTAGTCCAAAGACAATTTACCGGAATGCCTTTTCTCTGGAGCCGGGCCACTCCTTGGTCGTGAGCCGCAACGCCATACAGAAACAATCCTATTGGGATCTCCCTCGACAAGAACTTCGGCTCCCTAGTGAAAAGGATTACGAAGAGCAGCTCTACGCCCTCCTCCAGGAGTCCGTGCGCTGTCATCTGCTGAGCGACGTTCAGGTTGGAGCGTTCTTGAGCGGGGGTGTGGATTCCAGCATTGTTGTTGCCCTGATGTGTGGAATGGTTTCCGAGCCCGTAATGACATGCTCGATCGGTTTCGAGGAATCGGAGTTCAATGAACTCTCCCGAGCGCAAGCAGTCGCGAAGCTGTTCGCGACAGATCACCACGACCAAGTGATTACGCCGGAGCCTGCAAAGATTTTGACGAAGCTGGCAGATTTTTACGACGAACCATTCCCCGATCATTCTTCCATTCCAACCTACGCCGTTTCGAAGCTTGCACGCGAGCGCGTCAAAGTTGTCTTGTCCGGCGATGGAGGCGACGAAACTTTCGCAGGATACGGGCACTATGCCCGCCAATTGACGCTTGAGCGGGTCCGCCGGGCGCTCCCGACATCGGTCCGCCAGTTACTCTTCGCCCCCTTCATGGGATGGAGCCCCGCACAACAAAATGGGAGCGTCTCTTCCCGCATAAACAGCAATCTGTATCAGCTGACGCTGGATTCTCGCGAAGGCTATCTAACGGCGCGAACGTTTTCCGACGGCCCGATGCGCGCGAAGATCTTTTCCGAAGACTTTCAACAGGAGCTGGGAGACTATGATCCGCGCGATGTGTTTCGGGTAATTTACGATCGCGGACCGGACTTCAGTCCACTTTCTAAAGCCTTCTATCTGGACCTGAAGACCTGGCTTGTCGACGATATCCTCACCAAAGTGGACCGCGCGAGCATGGCGAATTCCCTTGAGGTACGTGTTCCTTTGCTGGATCACAAGGTCGTCGAATTCGCTTTTTCGCTCCCTCTCGGCCTTAAACTGCGAAACGGTGAAGGTAAATATCTCTTGCGCCGGGTCATGGAGCAACACATTCCGAAAGGTCATCTTAATCTGCCCAAAAAGGGATTCAGGGTTCCCCTTCATCGGTGGTTGCGCGGAGAGCTCCTGGAGTGGGCTGAGGCTTCGATTTTTGCGGACTCTCCCGCAGCGGCGTTTCTGGAGCGTCGCGGAATCACCGAAATCTGGAACAGCTTCCAGCGCGGCGACACCCAGTGGGAATTCATCGTATCCATCTTGTTGAGCTTCTCGATGTCCGCATCTGTGTGGAGCCCAGCCGATGCCGTGCCATCTCGCTGATCCTTCCAGAACGAGTGAGAAAGTTACGCGCCGCTCGAGTTCCGCGCCTACTGGGGGAGTTGCATGGCTGTCTTGAGACCTGTGTTCGAACGGTTCTATGCCGTGGCCAAGAACATCCTCGCGCCAGGATTGCGGAGTTCCCAGTTCACCTATAAGCACGTTCTTCAATCGAGTATTCATCAAGAGGCTAACTGGCTCGACTTGGGTTGTGGTCATCAAGTCTTTCCAAAGTGGATGCCCACGGCAGACCAGGATCAACTCGAAATTTCCTCACGCTGTAAAGTACTCATTGGGATTGACTATGACCTGCGCAGCCTGCAACAGCATCGGGGCCTGAACCACAAGATCCGCGGGAATATCGAGCATCTTCCGTTCAGGAACCAATCGTTCGATTTAGTGACGTCCAACATGGTCCTGGAACACGTAAGAGACCCTAGCGCTCTTCTCTCGGAAGTTCACCGCATCCTGAGACCTGGCGGTTTATTCTTGTTTCACACTCCAAATGCACTGGGGTACACCACCCTGATCGCGCGGCTGCTTCCCGACTTCGTAAAGCTCAAGCTTGTTCCGTTTCTACAAGACCGGCCCGCGGAGGACGTATTTCCCACTTATTATCGGTTCAATTCCATTAGAAAAATTAATGCCCTCGCTCATAGGGTAGGGTTCACCGTTTTTGAGCTCCGCATGGTGGAATCATCTGCTCAAACGGTAATGCTTGGCCCGCTCGTCATACCGGAGTTGTTGCTGATCCGTCTGCTTCGGTTTGAAATGTTCCGCAACCTGAGAACGAATGTGATTGGAGTTCTCAAGAGGGAAGCCTGAGAAATCCGGAAACGCTTGCAGCCAAAGGAACAATGTTCGCGCCCGTCGATTCCTTAGCGCGACGATGAGAAAGGGTATTCGACTAAATGGCTGTGGAAACGGAAACGAAGATCGTCGAAGGAATCAGAAGCGAAACACCTCCGCCAGGCTGGAGTGAGTATCTCGCTCTCAAGCCACAAGCAAGCATCTATCACGATCCGGCTTGGGCGGGGCTGATTCGTTCTTGCTTTGGTCACCGGACTTTCTTCTTGGCGGCGCAGGATAAGGGGGCACTGCGGGGTATTCTCCCCCTCGTTTACTTGAAGAGTCGAATTTTTGGCAAAGCCCTCGTTTCCATGCCCTACTTCAACTATGGAGGCCTGCTTGCCGACGATGACGCTGCGGTTACGGAATTAATCGCCTCCGCAGTCGAATTGAAACGAGAGCTGGGTGCGGACTATATCGAACTGCGACAGTCGGCCAAGCTGCCGGGCAACTTGCCGGTAAAATCCCACAAGGTCATCATGCTGCTCCCGTTACCTTCCGATCCCGAAGCGCTTTGGCAGGGGTTCAAGTCAAAATTGCGGAACAAGATTCGACTCCCAGAAAAGGAAGGAATTAAGTTTCAATGGGGCCAAACGGGGTTGCTAAACGAGTTTTACACTGTCTTTTCCGAGAACATGCGCGATCTGGGCACTCCCGTATACCCCAAATCTTTCTTCAAAACTATCTTGGAATTCTTTCCAAAATTCTCATACATCGCTGTGGCCCGCCTGAATGGCCAGCCGGTCGCGGCAGGCTTTTTGCTCGGTTTTCGAAACAAGCTGGAAATTCCATGGGGAAGCTCTCTGCGCCGCTACAATCGCCTCTATCCAAATATGCTTTTGTATTCAGGAATGCTGAGGCAAGCCATACTTAAGGGTTTTCAAGTGTTTGATTTTGGCCGATCAACGTTGGGCAGCGGAACCTACAACTTTAAGCAACAATGGGGAGCCGTGCCGGACCCGACGTACTGGTATTATCCTGGTCAGAATCAGGATCAGCTCCCCGAACATAATCCGGAAAGCGCCAAATTCTATTGGGCCACCCAAGTGTGGAAACACCTTCCCCTCGTCCTTACGAATCGCATTGGTCCCGCAATAGTGAAGAACATTCCCTAAGGCTGATGGGACACGAACTGGATTTTCGCTTCGGAAACCCTGGTGGTTTTAGATGTGCGATATCCGAGCGACAGCAAGGCTAATTATTCTTAGCGACCGGAGGGTGACAAGAGCGCGTCAATCTCCGATTCCAAAATTGAGAGGTTTGATTCCCAAGTGAAACGCCGCTTCGCAGATTCCCGGATCGATTGGTGAACTGGCGGGTTGAGAATGGACTGAAGATAGTCCGAGGGGGAGTCGCATTGCACTACTCCAATAGGGAGTTCGGGGGAAAAAGTTTTGGCCACCGCTGGGCTTACAAGCACAGGTTTATCCATGGCGAGTGCTTCGAGAACCTTGTTTTGAATGCCTCGGGCAACGCGAAGTGGAGCGACAAATACCTTGGCGGCAGCAGCATAAGGTCGGATATCGGGTACGGCTCCAGTGACGACGATGCCAGGATAACGGGAGAGCCTGCGCACAGTCCTCGTTGGCTTGTATCCCACAATCCAAAATTCTGCGTCAGGGACTGCGCGGCGGAGTTGGGGGAAAACTTGGGTCGCGAACCAGACGACAGCATCGACATTGGGATAGTAGTCCATGGCGCCAACAAAGACGACAACCATGCGGCCAACAACACCGGGCGGCGGGACCTGGGGAGCAAAATAGTCGAAATCAACGCCGTTTTCGACGCGCTTTGCGGGAACGCCCGGGGCGAAGCTTTGGAGGAGAGCGAGTTCCTGTCCGGTAGTGACGAACGTGCGATGTGCCTGTTGACCGATACGGATTTCAAGTTCGCGAATCCGCCGGGCTTCCCACTTATAAGGAAACGATGGCCACCGTAAAGCCGCGTATTGAAACCATTTTTCGGAGTCGACGTCGACGCAGTCGAAGAGGAGGGGAATACCCTTGGGTGCAAAAGGGCCCATCATGGAACAGAAGGCTACGCTTGTGGAGAGAGGAACCTCAGCGGAAAGGCGTTTGGTATAAGCCAGCATTTTTGTGCTGCGATAGAAGGATGTGGTGAGGCTGGCGCCGAGTGAAAAACGCAACAGCGCGGCAGGCAGGGCCAAGCGTGAGAGTGTCTCAACATAGACGGAGGCACAGACAGCTTTCAGTGCATTGGCATCATGGATTTCCGACTCACTCTTGGCAAAGCAGCAAAGATGCACCCGATGCCGCCGTGCGAGCCGCATAACTTCGTGATACGCACGGATCTTTTCTCCTTTATTGGGTGGGTTCGGAACGCAGTGTGAGAGGTACAAAATGTCCATGGAGGTCAGTGTAACAGCCTCTACTGAGAAACTCTCAACAGTAGCGCGGCGCTTCCGTGCCCAGCTCTGCTACAGCTGTACTCACCCCCAGTCAAACCCGTATGGTCAAACGGAACAATGGATGGAAAGATCTTCGAGTCGTCGCTACTTGTTCAAGCCCAGTCCGGTGGTTTGATCTCCGGAGGTGTGCAAGATCCACCGAAAATACAAAAAGAGCATGCCACGCGGAGCGTGGCATGCTCTTTAGGAGTGGTTTCTATCTGGCCGCCGAGTGAGGATTCTCGGATGTCAGACGACGTTCATCTTGCGGCGGACGAGTGCACCTAGGCCGAGCAATCCCGAGCCGAACAGCAGAAGCGTTGCCGGTTCCGGGACTGGAGGCGCTGGTACGATAGCGACATCCACGCTATTTACCTGGCAAGTCTCTGACCCAGTTCCCACTGGCAGCGGCGTTGATTTGCAAGTGGCATTCAGGACGAAGCCGACGTGGGAAAGGTCTAAGCCCGTAGTGCCTAGTGGCACACCAAAGGTCGCCAAGACGTCTGCCGGCAGGGCCGCCCAAGTCGCGACCATATCAATCGCTTCCGACGTCAGCCCATGTGTCAGAACGACGGAAGTGATTGTACCGTTGAATACATCTGCGGAACCCTCGCCTTCGGTGGACCCGTCGATGGTGATAGTATTCGTCGCGGTGTTAAATGTTAGGTCAAACACGTCGCCGAGTAGGCCTCCGGGGTTGACGGGACTCGGTGTGACATCAATGCCTGTCGACGCGAAGGTATTTGGCGTGCCGCTCGTGACGACGACCACGCCTTCGCCAGCGTTGTCTTGGGCAGCAAGTTGAAAGTCGATTTCGTCGGCCTTTGCGCTCTGTACAAACATCGACACAGCGAAAACGCCGACTATTAAAGGTAGAAGCAGTTTAAGATTAATCTTCAAGTCCCACACCTCCAAGATTGAACTCCTCAGCGGACGAGCTGAGCGGGTATAACGTCCGCCCAAACTAAACCACTCCCGGCCACTGCTTCCCTGTGCAGGTAGGGTTCCAATCAAGGTGGCATACTAAGTCCTTTGTTTTCTGTGCGATCTTCAACTGAGCCTTAGCATGGACGGGCATTCTCTTGCACACTAAGGGAAGTCCATTTGCCATGTCATCTGGACACATTTTTGACCAAATGGTGCAGTGGAAGCGAATTTGTGGCTTTGTGATTGTTAGTACTAAAACTGGCTCATCAGGCCCATCAGGTCGTCATCGCTCGACTTTCGGTGTTCGTCATTTCTTCGCCCTTGCTGGTAACTAGGGTTCAAACCCAGGTTTCCCCGAATGACTCTTTCACCAAGGCCGCGGGAATACCAGGTTTTGAGTGTCCCAGAGTACAGAGTGGAAACCCTGACCCAAAACTAGCCCCCTAGCCAGTTACTTCCAGACGTTTGCTGCTAGTAGCCTTCTCCGTGCCCGCAGTGTGGGCGCCGGATGTTCCCCGCTTTCGGCGTCGATCTCACCTGCGGATCTCGATGGTTGTCCAGCTCGGGGAAGGATTGGGCTACCGAATCTCCGGAGAATAAATGGCCAAGGCGAGTTCCAGGATCTTGCGTTTGAGTTGTTTGCCGATAGCTTGGGCAGTTATCGGTTGCGCCGGCGCGGTTCAACAGAAGACACCTCCGCCTCCTGGACCCACGGGCACAGTCGCGGCTTTTGTAACCGATTCACCTGTGAGCGGCGTCGTTTCCATAAGCCTGCTGGTTAGTGGCGCCTCGCTGGCCGATTCGGCCGGTGCAAATACCTCGATAGTCAGCTCAACCGCACAACCAGAATTCCGTCATTTGGAACTGGCTCCGACGGTAATGGTGCAAGCCCCCAATATTCCCACAGGTAGCTATTCAAGCCTGGCCTTGACGCTGGCAAACCCACAAATCAGCATTTCGGATTCAACGGGGAAAGTCACGCAACTAAGCGGCTCCACAATTCCGTCTGTGAAATTGGCCAATTCGGGCCTGAACTTGCCGGTCTCGCTTTCCGTAACAGTGAATAGCCTCATCGGCATGCAGCTTGACCTGGACGTTGCCAAATCCCTCTCGGTCGACGCAAGCGGGAACTTTGTCATCAATCCGGTAATCAACGTGAACGTTGTTAGCGGAACGCAATCGGAACTCGATGTGATTGACACAGCTGGAACCGTCAGCGCTTTGTCTACAAATTCCTTCACAGTGCAACTGTTGCCAAACGCTGGGACTGCGACGGTCAATACGGACTCAAGCACCTTATGGTCGAGCGACATCGGCCAATTCGCCAACCTTCAGGCGGGGCAGACCATCGAAATGAACGCGGAGATGCAGAGTTCGGGCTCCTATTTGGCGAAGTTTATTGGATCAAGCACCGCCAATCTGCCAACCACCTATGAGGGGTTACTGACTGAGGTCAGCCAGGATAGTTCCGGTAATTTTTCCTTTAATGTTGCAGTACAGCGGTAGTCCGGGGAAATTCGGTCGCTGCTTACGTCTTTCGGGAGCCACTGACAAATGAAGAAGGTTCTTTGGTGCTTGCCAATCCTGCTATTATTTCTTTCCGCGCCAGCGAGCGGACAGATTACGTGGACCAAAGCGTGGAACACGCCGGCTTCCGGTTCGCCCAATAGCTATTACAACGGCTACCACGATATTCATTACGATCCCTTCACCAAACACACCTGGATTTGGTCCACGGACACCACCTCGGGAAACCAGTCAATCTACTCTACAAGGCTTCATTTTTTTGACGACGTCTCCACGGACACCTTGATCGGCTCAGCGAATCAGCCGCTCAACGGGGACTGCGTCAACGATTCTTCCACTTGGCCGGGTGTCAGGCATCCTGTCGGGCAAGTCTGGGTCGATAAGAAAAGGAATCGTTTATGGGCTTTTGAGGGGGTGTGCAACACACTCATTATCCCCAGCATGTATTACTACCAGCTCGGGAGTGGGAGCACATCTTGGACACGCGTTTTTCCGGTGCACATGCCGACGATCGTCAAAGCGGTCGGAACCCTGACAGGGAGCATCACCGCGACGCAAACTACTGTATCTGTGACGGTTCCTTCGGGTTCTGTCATTAAAAATGGCAATTACTTGAAGATTGCGAGCAGCGGAGAAATCATGCAGGTCAACGTCGGCGGCGGAGGAGGAACCCCGGGCCCCACGACGGCGATCCTGACGGTAACGCGCGGAGTGATGAAGGCAACCGCTGCGGCAGCGAGCAGTGGAGCTGGTGTCTCGACCGTAACCGGTATATTCAATAATGGAAGCGTCGTCCACGACACCGACGACGATGCTTTTCTCCTCTTCGGATACGACCAGGGCGGCAATTCCCACTCCATGCAGGTTTACTGTGACACTTCAGCAAATCCCACGCCCGGAACTTTAACCGCCAGCCAGCAAAGTGTGGGATGTTCTCTCCCGGATGATTGGAACGACATTACGGCGGCTGTGCTCGCCGCCAGTCCCAGCGGATTGCCAACGGGCTTTTACTATCCCAATCTTGAATACGATAGCGTCCATCACTACGTGATTCAATTTGCCGGGTTGTTTGGTTCGGCCGTCATCGAGAACCAAACCTGGACGTACTGTATGACATCCAACGCCAGCTGCCCTACGGGCAAGAAGTGGACTCCTCGGTTTCCCGTGCCGGGAACATTCAAGGTGATCCCGTCCTCCGCTATTCCCCAATTTGACTTTTCCCTCGGTAATTCCTTGGAATTGGATCTGACGGCAAATTCAGTCGCTACCGCCGTCAATTTGCCCGTGGGCCCGATTCACATAAAGGTTTGTCAAGGAAGCTCGGTTTTCACTTTTGTACCACCCGAAAACTTAATCGGCATGTCCTTAGTTTCAACTAGCACCTCGAATTCCGGCGCTGGCTTTTGCTTCGTACAATCATTCGTCTCCAATGGGACAACTGCGACTGCCTACTCACCGCCTAATCTGTCGGCAAACAATGAGAATGGCCGTGTGGCCCACGCGTTTAACACAACGGATGGAAAATACTATTACCATCTCACCTCACAAGTGCCGAAAAATAACACCGCCATAACTATTCCACCGCAGGATTGGGTCTACGATCCAGTCGCGAACACCTGGACTCAGATCCAGATTGGTTTGGGCCCTTACCTTTCCGAATCCATGACCTACGACGCAAACCTGAATCGCCTGGTCGCTTGGGCCGCAAAGGTGGATACGGGTAACGTCTATAATGCCACGGGCGTTGCGGAAATGTGGATCGGTACGTTTGGAGGAGCGGCCACCGCGCCATCGATTATCAGCAGTTCGTTACCAGCAGGGGCGCAGAGTTCTCCCTATTTGGCCACTTTGGTTGCTGCCGGCAGTGCCTCAATGACTTGGGCGTTGACATCTGGTGGTCTGCCCCCGGGTCTGACCTTGAACAGCGCAGGTGCTCTAAGCGGAATGCCAACCACGATGGGTACGTTTACTTTCGCCGCGCAAGTAACTAACGGCGTCGGAACGGCTGGTCCGCAATCCTTCAGTGTGACCATCGGCGCCCCTGGCTCGATAGGCGGGGGCGGGGGAGGAAGCGGAGGTGGTTCGGGCGGCGCTGCCCCATTTGTACCGGCGGTGTTCCCTGTTTCCTTTACGGTACAGGAGGCACTCTATCCAGGAAGCGTTTCTGGGGTTGCCCGCACCCTCGAGCCTTTCTGCCAGGGAATTCCACTCGCGGATTCCATGGGTGTCAAGGCCATTACATCGCTTGGCCTTAACGGCGCAAGCTCCGGACAATTCCGTATGCTTGGCACTTGGCCTTCGGGAAACTACAAATGGGTGGAAGTGTGCGGGATTGTACCTGTCCTGAGCGCGGGAGGAACGGCAGCGCTTGCACTGACCAATACGGGAACTGGTAATTTCGGCGGATCCGATCTCGCTACCGACAACGGCACGACCATTACCGTCGCAACGGGAGCGGCGACCTTCACAATCAAGAAAGCCAACTTCAACGTTGTCGACCAGGTCGTTATCGGAACCACTACCGTGGTTGCTAGCGGCGCCTCACAAGGATTGGTGATTCTCGGGCCGAGTCCCACGGCGGCTTATCCCGCCAACGTCACTTGCGGGACGGGCGCGGGCCAATCGCCCTGCACGACGGTTTTTTCCTCCTCCAACGATCCCAATTCTACATGCGCGATTGAAAAGAACGGCCCCGTCGAGGCCGTCTTGAAGTGTACGGGTAACCACGTAGACTCGTCTGGCAACGTGTACATGCACTTTACCGTTCGGGAGTATTTCTATCAGGGAAAGACCAGCGTTAAAGTAACCTCGATTCTCCGAAATGCCGACTACGGCACCTCCAATACCTTTGTCACGGCTTATAAGGGGCATCAAGGATACGAGTTGCGAGTTACTCCGAACCTCTCCACAGCCTCAAACAGTTTCACCATCGCCAATCACACCGGTACTCCAACCACGGGGACCGTGACAGGCACCGATAGTGTTTACCTGTATCAGGGCGAATCGCAATCCATGAAATGGCAGGATTGGTGCAACACTGGATCTGGATGCGTGACCTTTACGAATGACGCGGGCTACTCCATTGTACAAAACGGTGCAGTTCTTCTCTCTGGCACCGATACACAGTATCCGCAAGGCTGGGCGGATATAAGTGACGGGAACGGCGTCGGTGTGACGATCGGTGTCTACCAGCTGTCCGCATATTGGCCCAAGTCCTTGGAATTCAATAATGGCGGTGCGGATGTTCGGATCGGCATTTGGGCGCGCCAGAATAGCCAGCCGTATTATCAAGCGTGGCCGCAATACAGTACGCATGACCTTTACTTGAACTTCCACGCCGCTGTGCCGACTTCTGCCGCTGCGGCCAGCGAATTCCTGAAGTTCCAGCACTATCTGCTCGCCCGCGCTCTTACCGGCTACTACAACTCCTCGGCCGTATTTCCCTATACCCTGCTTAGTCAGGCGGAGGAGGATGGCTTTTACAAGCAGGTTCAGACAACGTCCAAGGTGCCAACCCCTACCGGGGCGACGACTGCAATAACCGCGGCCAGCGCCACGGCTCCCATGGTATTGACTGTCGCCAGTAGCTCCTTCGCTAGTTCTTTGGCAGTGAGTCAAAACCTGACTATTTCCGGTGCGGCAGGAACCGGTTGCGCGGCAATGAATGCCCCGCCCATCAGCCAATCTGGGTACACGATCACCGCGATCTCAGGAAATAACATCACTGTCGATCTAAACGGAACTGGATGCACTTATACTGCGTCATCCGGAACCGCTTCCGCTCTTCCTCCTATTTCCTCGAATCGTGCCTGCTGCATTCAGGATTTTGGTACAGCCAACCTCGCCAATTGGCCCTTGCCAATCTACCGCTTCTACGGCTGGCATACCGGTGGCGGCGACAACCAGTCTGAATTTCGTTGGTCTTATTTGATGAATTTCATCACTCGAGGAATGACCGGAAGATACCTGAAGTCCACGCACTTCTATCATTTTCTGGCGGATTCCGCGTGGCCAAGATCCGATGGGTTTAACTGGCGGGATAGGCCGAATATAGAAGCCTCAAACCCTGAACTCGACATCTTCGGACGCCCCTCCGCGTCTTCGGCAAATAATTCACTGGCTACTGGACACGCAAACTGGCTGGACCAAGAGCATGGTCACTGGTACGGCATGCCGGATTATTACTTTATCTCTGGCGACGAAACCATTAAGGACGCGATTTTGAATGGTCCGAAAGACTATTTCCTGAACGAGGAGACGTCTCAAGCTGGCAATTTCGGCGGAATGAGCGGCCGCGTAAATACCAACGGAACACAGGTAACTCTTGCCGTCGGGCCCAACTTTGATTCTTCCATGTTCCTTGGGCCGATGTTCATCGGCACGACACAGTACAAGGTCCAGTCCATCACCGATGCCACGCATCTCGTGCTGACCACATCGGCAGGAACGCAGTCTTTCGCTCCGTGGTCTTCTTGGGGAGGTTTAGCAAACGCTCGTTCCGTTGGCGTCAATTTGATGGGCGCTGCGCGACTGGCAAAGTTCCTGGCTGCAACTGGAGACACGACAAGCGCTACGGCGGTACTCGACCTTGGAGCCAAGGATTACATGATGCAGGTCAGCGCCGATCTCTGCGTTTCGGGCTACCCATGGTCGGGGGGAAACCCTGCAATTCCGGGCCTACTTCGCCCGAAGGCAATTGGGAGACAGAAGGCATCAGCCGCACCCGCGGACTGGTTATGGACGGCGCAAATGATACATTTCTGAATCCTTGGTGTGGAGATCAGAATCGTCACGTTCGCTACGCGCCTCCTTTCTTCATCAACAACTTAATCCAAGGCGTATTGGAGCTCCGCGACGCCAAAGGTCCAAACTGGTCTGAATACCTGAATTCTTTGGACTTAGCCTACGGGATGTCGCGATGGACGCTTTCGGAAATGTATGTGGACGATGGCACCGGAAGGTGGGATACAAATGGCTTCCGCTATTACGAAGCCATCGACCTCCCGGGCAGCTGCGCTGACACCACTCACGTGCAAGACTATCACACTGTTCCACAGGCACAGCAAACGGTTTCGTTCAACTTCCTGCCGAAGTATTTGGTTGACGGAGACACTAATTGGGCTCAGAAGTTCGCGATGAACCTGCAAAGAGATATGTCAGCAATCGGCACAAACACTTCGGATTTCGGCTCTATTCAGCCGGCCCATATCATCAACATCATTAACAACCCTACGCAGCCCCTTTTGAAGCCCGTGTCCCTAAGCAACGTAGTAGATAATGGGGGAGGTTCCTACACGATTTCGTGGGTTGTCCCCGCGGGAGCGGCGAGCTACCGCATCAAGTGGGGGCCGAAAACAATCGTTGACTGGATCGGTTTCGATCCAATAAACAACGTCTTCACCGGCGATCCGGTGAATACCATGCCATGGTTTGCCGCGTCGAACGTGCCTACATTGCCCGGTCCGGCGGCCGGGGGCACGACCCAGAGCTTAACGATCAGCACGGGCCTCAGTGGCCTCAAAGCCTCAAATTTCAGCGTAAAAGCCTATATCGCGGGCACTTCCGGCATCCCCGGTGGCGGCATTGGAGGTTCCGGCGGCGGTGGAGGTTCTGGCGGCAGCAGCGGGCCTCCAGTTGGTAGCTCTGTCATGGCCGCGATCACCGCCAGCACAAAGTTTCAGATTGATGTGCAGGATCTCGCTTCTGCTGTCGCCTCTTGCACCACTTGCTCATTCCAGTCGGCCGCGGATATGATCGGTGGTCAGACCACGGAAGTGCAATTGGTGGCCGCCGGAGGCAACCCAGCCGCCAGCGTAGTCTCTTTGAAACAGGGCGCCGTCAATGGCACCGTCACGAGCGTGGGTACCAACCAGTTTGTGATTCAAACGACCGACGGTAGTCCCTGGCCATCTTCCATCCTGGTCCTGACCAGCAGTGTGACGGAGTTCCTTAACTTCTCGGGTTCTCCCGCCACTGTCCAAGTGGGCCAGAGCGTAGCGGTTCGTGGATTGCTCTTCAAATCAGGTCCGCAAAGCGGGCCCACCTTGATTGCGCGAAGAGTACAATCTAGGTGATTTCCTCCGCCTGCAATTGAAGGTAGGACATAAGAACTGCTCCGGCTGTATTTTTCCTCTAGGGGACGTCCTATGTCCGCGGGGAAATGTTTCCTCTCCGGGACAGTAAATCAAATAACATCGGTTTGAGCTTTTCATTGCGGATGCGCGCGTTGATTCTCTAGAATTGAACCATGCGAGAAGCGGTCTTCTTGGTACTCTTCGGACTTCTTTTCCCCATTGCCTTTATTCGCCCATTCTTCGGAATCTTGCTCTGGACGGTTATGAGTTATCTCAGTCCGCACCGTTATACCTACGGTTTCGCTCCGAATTTACCGGTGGGTTATTTGACGGCGGTCCCCACGCTTGCGGGTGCGCTGATCAGCGGCAAGCTGCGCATGCCCTCAGTTACGCGGGAAACCGTCCTTCTCGGGCTGTTGTGGGCTTGGTTTGGGCTGACCACGCTGAATGTTTATTCTTCCAACCTTCTCATGCACCATCTCGCGGACACACTCTCGCGCTTTGGTGACGTCTCGAAGACTTTGCTTATGGTCGTGGTGGCCATGATGTTGATCACAGACAAGTCCAAGCTGCGCTGGTGGTACGTCGTTACCGCTGGCTGCTTTGCATTTCTGGCATTAAAGGCGGCCCGGTTTGGTTTGGTGACCTCTGGCGAGATGCGTGTCTACGGGCCGCCAAATACAGAATTGGCTGACAACAATGCCTTCGGACTGGCGTTGAACATGAGTTTGCCGATGTTCGTTTGCCTGGCGAAGATCGAACAATCACGCGCCGTGCGGATTGTGTTGCGCGTCTCCTTTGTTGCGGCTGTGGTGGGTGTTGTCCTCAGCTATTCGAGAGGGGCGCTGCTTGGTTTGGCTTGCGTTCTGTTCGCCATTGCTATTCAGTCGAAATATCGTGTGCGCGCCGTCATTGCAACTGCAATTCTCGGCTTGATCTTGGTTGCAGCCGCTCCGCAGCAATGGATCGAACGAATGGAAACGCTCAAGACCGCGGAGAAAACGGATGCTTCAGCCCAAGAGCGATTTCACTCGTGGAATTTCGCCACTCATCTTGCGCTGGAGTTCCCCATCCTAGGCGGCGGTTTTGAAACCTTCACGACCCCGCTTTATCAGCGGTATGGGCTCAGCCTGTTGACTCCACAGGGAGTCGAGTACGGGCCACATAGCATTTATTTTCAGATGCTGGCCGAGCACGGGTTTCCCGGACTTCTTTTGTTTCTGGCTATTCTTGTTTCCTGTGCTCTCTCCGCGCAGCGCGTGAAAAAGAGGTTCCGAAAAATTGATCCTGATCATTGGCTCGTGGCTTACTCTCAGATGTTGCTGGCCAGCTTGTTTGCCTATGCCGTATCCGGGGCCTTTTTAGGATTCGCCTACTTCGATCTCTTCTACCAGATGGTCGCGACCACCATCATTTTGAAATTCCTCGCCGAAAAAGAGATGACCAATGAGGCTGTCGCCGGAGAGGATTTGATGCACCCGGAAGAAGCTACTTTGTCTGTTGCCACTTGATTCAAATCTCTTTTTGAAATGGATTTTCCTTTGAAGCGAGGCGCTGCGATTTTCCTTGTGAAGCGTCGTTAACGCCGAGAAAAGTCCTTCCTCTAATGTTGCCGGCAAAATTTCAAGATTTCCCTAAGTATCCGCTCTGCCGCGTCTCCCCTGCCGAATGCTCTCGGTTGTGGGCGGTTACGCCGCGCGGACTTGCGCAGTGGCCACTCTCTCTCCACTGCGCGCGAGATGTTCTTCGGAAAAGCTGACACCAGCCGATTCCAACCGTCTCTTAAAGTTTCCAGCCATTCTGTTTCTTCTCGCAGCGTAAGGCACGGTACGCCGAGAAAATAGGCTTCTTTTTGCACGCCGCCGGAGTCCGTCATCACCAGCCGCGCATTTGTTTCCAGCATGAGCATGTCGAGATAGGGAACTGGGTCGAGAATGTGAATGTGCGAAGCCTGCCGCAACAATTTATTCAGTTCGCCCAACTGTGCGGACTGGGTTAAGCGGTCGCGCAGTCGCGGATGCATCGGGAAAACAACAGGGCGATTGAGTTGCAAAAGCGATTGCAGCAAAAGAGCGAGCTTGCCCGGCGCGTCCGTGTTTTCGGCGCGGTGGATTGTCGTGAGAATATACTCTTTAGGTTTAACCCCAATCTTTTCGAGCAATCCGGCGTGACGCGCAGCGTAGGGGAGAAACTCCCGCACCGAGTCGAGCATCACGTCGCCGACCAGAAGTACGCCTCTCTTGATCCCTTCCTTTTTCAGATTCACAACGGCCGTCCGCGTTGGGCAAAACAACAAATCGGACAAGTGGTCTGCGACCACCCGGTTAATTTCTTCCGGCATCTCTCGGTTGAAGCTCCGCAATCCAGCCTCGACGTGCGCTACAGGAATGTGAATTTTCGCTGCCGCCAGCGAGGCGGCAACCGTTGAATTTGTGTCGCCGTACACCACGACAACATCGGGCTTTTCCCGCAGAAGCACAGCTTCAATTTTTTCCAGCATGGCCGCGGTCTGCACGCCATGCGGTCCTGAGCCCACGCCTAGATGATGGTCCGGGGTCGGAAGGGGGAGCTCCGCGAAAAACACGTCGGATAGCGTATGTTCATAGTGCTGCCCGGTATGTACCAGGCAGTGGTGGAGTTTCTCGGTACCGTGCTGCCCCTGGTTATGTTTGTTGATGGCCGAATGGACCATCGCCGCCTTGACAAACTGCGGACGCGCTCCCACGACCGAAAGAATTTTCATCATGAATGCAGGCTGCCTATTGGTTGTCGAGCAACTGTTCGGAAGGCACTTCGCGCAAGACTCTTGCAGGCGTTCCCATGACAATCTTGCCGGCCGGAACGTCACGCGTCACGATGGATCCGGCGGCCACCAAAGCATCGGCTCCGATCGTAATCCCCGGCAGCACGGTCACATTCGCCCCGATGCGCGCACCGCGCTTCATCGTTACTCCTTTGTGGTACTTGAAACGGTCTTTCGTCCGGCCAAGGAAATTGTCGTTTGTAAAAGTCACTTCCGGAGCGATAAAGCAGCCGTCTTCGATCTCCGACAGCGCCGTGATATACGATTCGGTTTCCAGCTTGCAGCGCCGCCCGACCTTTACTTTATTCTCGACGGTGACCCCTCTCCCGACAATCGTGAACTCTCCGATTTCAACGTCTTCCCGCACCGAAGCTAAATCCGCCACCATCACTTTCGTCCGCAGCACGCAGCCGCGGTATACCACCGCCATCGCCCCGATTAGGCATTCATTCTCGATGATGCAAGGCGGAAGCTGCTTCTCTTTGGTCACCGCGCTCAGCGCGGCCTTCATCGGCAGCTTTCCGACGACCGAGTGATCGTCGATTCTAACGTTATTCCCGATCACGGTGTCGGGATGAATGATAACTCCATGACCTATTTTGCAGTTCTCGCCAATCTGAACGTTTCCCAAGATTACGTTGTTATGACCGTACTGAGTACCAGTCCCGATTCGTGCCGTCGGATCGATGAACGTTCCCATGTTCTCCCTGTATCCGGACGGGAACCCCGTCCTGTTCGAGCGAGCGCTGCGCCGCTTCCAGTATCCGCACTACGCGGAGACCGTCTTGCGAATTGCTCAGAGGCTCGGCCCTGTTTTTTACACAATCGATAAAATGCTGGCATTCCAGTTTCAGCGGCTCCGTCATCTGCACTCGCGGAATCAAAATGTCGCCGAAACTCACCTGAATGGATTCGCCGTAAGTCTTCGGCTGAATGGGTTCCGCGTGGTTGTGATAGATCCGTAGTTTCTCGGAGGCTTCCACGTCGTCGAACACTACCATTTTGTCACTTCCGACGACGGTGGTTTTACGCACCTTGTGCGGGTCCAGCCAGCTCAAGTGGATATGCGCCATGATCCTGTTCTCGAAAAACAAGCTGAGGAAGACAACGTCTTCGATGCCCTTTTGAATATAGCTCTGTCCCCGGGCGCTTACGTCGGTGGGCTCCATATCCAGAAGATACAAAATCTGAGAAAGGTCATGCGGCGCGAAGCTCCATAACGCGTTTTCGTCCTTGCGGATTTTTCCCAGGTTCACGCGCTGTGTGTAGATGTAATAGACCGACCCGAGCTCCCCGGAATGAATCATTGACTTAAGTTTGCGCACCACCGGGTGATATTCCAGCAGGTGGCCGACCATCAGAATCCGTTTCTTCTTCTCAGCTAGCTCAGCGAGCTCCTCGGCTTCAGCTACGCTCAATGTGAACGGCTTCTCCACGAAGACATCTCGATCCGCCAACAAAGCCTTCTTCACCAGCGGGTAGTGTGTTACAGCGGACGAGGCCACGATCACCGCTTCGACTTTATCCTGCCGCAACATTTCATCGAAATCTTGGAACGGCCGGACTCCCGGCCAAGTTCGCGTGGCCGCCTCCAAACGCTTCGGATCCAAGTCGCAGCACGCCACCAACTTGCAGTCCGCCAGCGCGCCGAAATTCCTCGCGACGTTCCAGCCCCACGCTCCTAGTCCCGCAACTCCGACATTCACCATAGGTTTGACTACTCCAATCTATACGCGAATCCACCATTCAATGTACAGCATTCCAGGTACCGAAGGTGGCAGCTATTGGGGCTTCTTTGGAGTCCTGCATCTAGACATAACTCCTCAGTTTTGAATGATTTGGCTCTATCGCTGGCCATCCTCACGGCAGATGCTTGCACGGGTGCAACGTAAACTCATGAAAAGACACAAAATAACAGCTCAGCAGTAGAGAGATTCCTCGGAACTTTCCTCCGATTCTAATTCTGGGAACTTTGTTTCTACTTTGTGTCCAGAAATTTCTTAGTTTCCAAATAGTATTTCCGTGCAAAACACCGCAAACTCGTCTCCTCAAAGACTAGCGCATTCGGCTGTAGTAGGAGGATAAAATTTTTCATCGGCTTTCTGTTTTTAATACCGCCTTTAGCCATCCGTCATGAATGAAGCCAGCCCAAATGACGGGCGATCCGCACTATCATATGTGCAGTCGTGTCAGAAGCTCGGAACCCTTCTCCAAGTTCACATAGCCAAAACAGAAGGATGACTTCGGTCAGATGCCCCCGTGTCGAGACCCAAGTTAAAGCATTCGTGAAATGGGTACTCGTCATCATGAACCATACGGCAAGAGATGCAGCGACTGACAACACGACCGCACCTACTACATCGATCGGGTAATGCCCGCCTACGTAAATTCTCGGGAGCGAGATTGTCAAAAAAGTGAAAGGAATCAGGAAGATCGCCACACGACGATTCAGGTGAAGAAATCCAATGGCAACTGTCAGGTAAACCAGCGTCGAATGGCTGGGAAAACAGTTCGTTGTTCCACGTCCCCAAAGTGAATTCGGAAAGAGGATTTGAAATTGCTCCGAGAGTGCCGGAGCTGGCCATGCAATCCATATTCGCGTTAGCCCAGTTGAGAGCACCGAAAGTACACAAGAGCAGATCACTCCCATCAAATGATTACGGCGCGCCTGGGTTTGGTCGTCCAGTTTCCACCAGAAAAAATAGAAAGCGATCGCGTAGACCAGAGTGCTGATTAGTGGATTCCTGATGAAGTGATATGCAATCGCAATTCGGAGGCTATCGTGCGGCCAGAGCCCAAAAAAAGTGCGCAATAACTGGTAGTTCCAGGAGGAAAACCAGGGCTCGGTGTGCATGGCAAGGAGCAAAATCACGTTCCTAACTGCCGGTTTGACAAAAGAGGCGGGGCCTTACTTCGGATAACGTCCGAATATAATTTCGCGTAGTTCTTCAGCATCTCCTCCAGCCTGAATCGTTCCTCAACTCTTTTCCGGGCCTCGGCGCCCATTCTGATCCGAAGTCCCCGATCCGTCGCAAGCTGCTTCAGCAAGGTTGCCAAGGTTTCCGCGTCGCCCGGATTGAAGAGAAATCCTGATTTTCCTTCTTCGATGACTTCCACGTTTCCGCCCACCCGCGTCGCTATCACGGGCACCCCCGCCGACATGGCTTCCAGTAAGGTGTTCGAAATGCCTTCAAACAATGAAGGAAGAACAAATACATCAAAGCTGCCTACCCATTCGGCAACATCGAAGCTCCGCCCCGCGAAGGTAACCGTTTCACGAATTTCGGGCATGGATTCCAGTTCACGCTGCAATCCTTCGCGTTCTGGCCCTTCTCCAACCAGCACAAGCCTGATGTCAATGTCCGCGCTAGCGGCCAGATATACGCCGCGCAGCAAAGTGCGATGATCTTTCACTCGATCCAAACGAGCCACGCAACCGACAACTAAACTGTTTTCCCTTGCCCCAATTTTTAGCCGTTGTTTATTCCTCACTTGAGGATTCGGGGAAAATAATTCCGTATCGACGCCGTTGCGGATAACCTCAAAAAGATCGGCGGGAATTCCGAGCGCGTCTTCGTATTCAGTCTTGAGTTCCTCTGAAACCGCAAAAACCCTGTCTGCCATGCGGTAGCAGAGTCGCCGGAAGGCTCGGCGTCTCCAGGGCTCTCTAGCCAGAGGTAGAATATCGCGCCCATGTTCGCTATGGATCACTCCTGGAACTCGCGCCAGCCGTGCTGCCGGCACTGCCTCGATCGTCGGCCAATTACGCGAATGCACGATATGAGGCCGTTCGCGCCTGAACGACTTCAGTAGATCATAGCCGATGTATCCTGTCTTTTCTGGGGAACGAGCCAGGTTAATCACCCGAAGTTCCTTCTCTAGCTTCATGTAATCGAGCGACCAGATCGTGCAAATCGTCTGTTCGAAGAGCGCCGGATCGAGCCCTCGGACTACTTTGAGCACACCTTGCTCGAGCCCACCATGCCCCAGCGTACCGATTACGTGCATCACTCGAATCCGTTGCATCGCACCGGTCATCCTGTGTGCCTTGGCTCTCGATTCAATAATTCCCCGCAAACCTTCACGGAATCCGTCATTCGAATCTCGGGAGATGAGATCATAGCTGGTCCGCGATCTTTCGCCAGTGCGGGGTTTGCTTGAATATAATCTGGTTCAAGAAGATACAATATCCTGTGTGCGCTGGAGTTGGGGCAGTTCTTTGGATGAGTTTGCTTTGTGATCCTCAGAGCCATGGGGCACAGCCTCGAAACGCATCTTCAATCGCAGGAATGGTTTTTCAATCAGATAGTAGGAAATGACCGCGGCGCAAAACGCGAAGATGAGATTTATAGGAGCCGAATTCACCCAGTGGTCTGAATTGCGGTTGATAAACGGCTGCTGCCATAGGTATAGGGAATAGCTCAGCGCGCCGATCCACACTAATGCCCGCGTGTTGAGAATCATACCTACAGCGCTCTCCGGAGTTCTCACACACCAATCTATACACAAGGCGATGGCAATATTCAGAAGCGATACGCCTACAAGCGCCGAAAGTTTCGTGGAAAGAGGATAATTCAGCACAAAAACCGCGATCGGCGCCAACACAAACCAACGCGATTTCATGAAACCCATGTAACGAGGATCCTCAGTCAGCCGATCACGTACGCATGCCAGAATGCACCCAATCGCCATCGCATCCGCTATGGTGGGGAAAACGGCTCCGACTCCAGCTCGATGCGCCGGCAAGAAAATTAGCACCAACATTCGGAACAAAGGCGCCAACAGAAAGGTGCCGCAGGCCGCCCAATAAGCCCTCTTTGTGCCCAGGAATACCATAGTGGCTGGCCACAGCAGATAGAATTGTTCTTCTACAGAGAGCGACCAGAGGTGCCCTATCCACCAGGAATGGACGTAATGGTTGTTGACGGTGTAGGTCGCTGCGCATAAGAGATCGTTGTGTTTAAGCGTGATAATTCCAAACGCGCCCAAGAGCGCCATAACCGCAACGTAGGCATAAGACGCCGGAAAAATGCGAAACACGCGCCTCAGGTAAAATTTCTTCAATGAAATTGTTCCCGTGGCAGCTTTTTCATCAAGCAGCAGCCCGGTGATTAGGAAACCCGAAATGACGAAAAACGTCCTTACGCCCAGGTTGCCCAGATCCTCCGGCACATCGAAAAAGTGAGGCACCCCGCGCGTCCCAATGAGATGCGAAACCAGCACCAGGGCGATGGAGACCGCCCGTAATCCGTCCAACGATGGAATTCGCCGAGCCAAGTGTCTGTCGATAGCTCCCGTGGTATTCTTTGCTCTAAGCTCGCAATTCAAATACTATACTCGACGAAGTCCTCAATCAGCCCTTGCAAGAGGTAGGCCGTTTCCGAAACTGTGCTATCGATTTACGCACCATCAGGGACGGCCACAATGAAGGCCTAAACGAACTGTTCTTGTGGCGAAAAGATCTGACCAAACACGGCATGTGTGTCCTTTCAAACCCATTTTTCGCTATATTTTCGCCACAGCGGTTGCCAGCCAGAAGGGATGGTTTCTTGCAGAATAAGGGAAGGAAAATTCTTTTCCTCGACCCTGTATTCCCTCAAATGCTTGGCCTGCTACTGAAAACAAATGACTTGGCGAACTTTTGCTCTGGATGATAAATTGCACTTTTCTGGCGACGATCGAGCCACTGGTGTGGCCGTGGCGTGAGACAAAGGGCCTAAGTTGTGGCCAAGCACGGGAAATGAGGTGTTAAACTAAGCTTTCTTGCTTGATTTAGGGTCGTTTCTCCTGATTCTCTTTATCGCTTGAATGAGGTGAGTCCGCAGAGCAGTCCTAGCCCAAAGATTTGCCGAAAGATGGTTGTAACGGAAGAAATTGAATCCTAGGAATTAGTTGTCTTAGTTGGCGGGAGTCGCGTAAATTCGAACACTGAGTTGTCTTATCGCCCCGGGATGGACATGAAAAATCGGCCAAGAATCTTCCTATCTTACCCCAAGCCCTTCTCATGGAAAATCGGATGTGACATTGCGCTTGCGATCATTTTCCTGATGGCTGCGCCGGCTCACGCACAATCGTCACCGGTCGTCACTATCACTTCACCGGCCAATGGCGGGTCGCTGGTGCGGACTGTAACCGTTGCGGCGAATGCCTCTGGCAGCGCGGGCGTGACGCAAGTTCAATTTCAGATCGACGGTGTAAGCCTGGGTGCTCCAGTGACGGGTTCCGGTCCGGCATACATCACTTCCTGGGACACCACCACCTCGGCCGATGGCCCTCACACCGTTGCGGCTACCGCCACCGATACCCAAGGGCATCAAACAACCGTTACCATCTCGGTCTCCGTGACCAATGCGCTCCAGCTAAATCAGCGAATTCAGACTACCGGGGCCGCAAACGTATTTGCTACCGCTTCGAATTCGGGGAATCTCCTGGGATCCCAATCTTCGGGCGCACTCGGAACGATTGTGGGAGGACCTAGCTCTGACGGCCAGAATACATGGTGGCAGGTTACTTACGACAACGCGCCTTCTGGATGGACTGTCAGCACCTCATTACTGCCGCTACCTTCGCTGAATTTCCAAGCTAATGTTTGGCTTCCCATTCAACCTACTTACATGGGCATGCCGAACGGCGGCCAGCTTCGTCCCGAGGGATGGGGCAACAAAGGCACCTACGATCCCGCTACTCATCGCGTGATTCTTTCCGACCATTGGGCCGATTCCGTTCGCGATCCGAGTTTTATCTCCATCTTTGCGAACGGCATCTACGCCTTGGATCCTGTCACCAATGTCTTCACGATTCTGAAACTCAACAATTGGTATGCACAGGTAAATTCAAACGGTGGTTACACGACTACGGCCCTTCCCGCTAATTCAACGGACCCCACGCCGACCGACCACCATCCACTGCAAGCGCTCGAGGTCGTTCCTCAGCAAAACGCGGTTTACACCGTGAATGGCGTCAACAGCATTTCGCTTCCCGATCCCACCATACTCAACAAAACCTGGAAATTGGATTTTGGAACGCATTCCTGGACCTTGCTTTCGTCGGACAAAACTGACTCCAACTATCCCCCTAACAATCCCAGTAACACGTCCGGATTGATCTACGAGCCAAACAGCAAAAAACTAATCTATTTTCTCCCCACCCTTTGCGGTTGCAATGGAACCGTCACTTACATCTTCGATCCGGCTGTCAATACCTGGTCCATTCTTCCCCAGGATGCTTCTTCGTTTGGTGTCAATATTTCTGGGGCGGGAGTCACATACGATTCAAAACGTGACCTGATTGTGGCCTATGGGGGCAATAACTATAACACTGCCACTGGCACTGCCCATTTGTGGGCTTACTCTGTCGCGCAAAACAAGTGGACACAGTTGAAAGATGCTCCTGTCACGGGAACTGCGCCTGCGTTCGCGTACGATTCGAAGCACGATGTCTTTCTGGCTCTCGTCGGGAATGACACTTACATCTACAATCCAAACTCAAATACCTGGGCCCAGTTTCCCGCCACATTGAATCGCCCGATTTCCGCGCAGACTTGGCAGGGCGTCACATATAATCCCGCGTATGATGTCTTTGTGTTCGAGGGGGGAACGCAGTCTGCCCCTCTCATCGCTTTGTTTCGCTATGACCCAAACTCGCCACCTTCCTTATCCTTTGATACTGGCAGCCCCACAGCCACGATTGCTTCTCCTGCGAACGGCGCGACCGTTCTCGGCACGATAACCTTTTCAGCCACCGCGGCGGACTCGGTCAATTCCAATTCTACAGATAACGTCGGCGTTATCGGCCTGCAGTTCCTTCTGGATGGCGCCAGTATGACCGGCGTTCTGTCAGGCCCGGGTCCCTTCTCGATCGGTTGGAATACGACCTCGGCTACCAATGGTCAGCATACGCTAACCGCAGTTGCGATTGATGAGGTCGGGAACACCGGTTCAGCCAGCGTCACCGTTACCGTCAACAATCCATCACCTTCGCCAGTGCTCAGCAATGTTACGGTCACTTCGATTACAGCTTCTGGCGCAACGATTAACTGGAGTACGGACCAGTCCTCGGACTCCCAGGTTGCTTTTGGATTGACCAGCTCCTACGGTTCCCTTAGCAGCCTTGGCAGCACACTAGTGACGTCGCATGCCGTCATCTTGTCCGGCCTGGCAGCTTCGACTACGTATCACTTTCAGGCAATGTCGCGGGATTCCTCCGGATTCCTAGGGACATCTGGAGACTTCACGTTCACCACGACAGCTACTTCGCTCACGCCCCTTTTTCAGTTGCATGCCGACGCGACGGAGGTCAGCGGCGTAACGAACGGCTCGATCGTCACACCGTCTGTGGCGCCTGCGGGGTTTACCGGAACAGTTTCGGTTACCGGCACGGGCTCGGTGAATTACACGCCGGCCCAAACTGGCAACGGCGTCTTTTTCCTGAATTGCTGTTCGAACACCAACGCAGGCTATTACAAGTTCACGGGCACGGCGATCGGGAATATTTTCAATATCAGCCAAGGGCAAGTCACTTTCTACTTGAAGTCTCGCTATACTTTTTCGCAGCGTCAGACCAGCGCTGCTGCCCCGAGGTACGCATTTGACGTTCGCGATGCCACCAACACCAATCACCTGTTTTATTTCTTGACGCAAATTAGTTCGAACAGCCTGCTTTTCTCCTACCGGGCGGGCGGGGCATCACAGTTTTACTTTGTTCCAGGCGGCAGCGAAAACACTCTCTTCGGCAGCGGCGTGATTTTGAAAGTAACGATCGTCTGGGGCGGATCGGTCACAAAACTTTTCTTGAATGACTCACTAGTGCAGACTCTTACCGACACGCGGAGCACGCCGAACTGGACTTCTGCTTCCAATTTCGACGTTGGCGCTTACGAGTATCTGACCTCCGGTGGATTCAATACGTCTGACGACGTCATAGATGAGTTCACGGTTTTCGGACCAACGGGGTCGACCGATACCACACCACCGACGGTCTCCATGACGGCTCCTTCAAATGGCGCCACGGTTTCTGGTACCGTCACTGTTTCGGCCAATGCCACGGACAACGTTGCCATGTCCAACGTGCAGTTCATATTGGACGGCGCGAATCTCGGGTCGCCCCAATCCAGCGCTGGTCCTGCCTATCAAATTTCCTGGGACACAACGACAACGAGCAACGCAACGCATACCCTTAGCGCCATTGCTACCGACACCTCCGGAAACAAGACTACTGCCACGAGCGTTTCTGTTACCGTGAGCAATGTAGACACTCCGCCAGTGATTTCTGCGGTTTCCGTAGGCACGCCCTCTTCCTCCGGAGCAACGATAACCTGGACCACCGATAAGCCTTCCACTTCTCAGGTCGCTTATGGATTAACGAGCTCCTATGGCACGCTCAGCGCTCTCGGATCGGCCCTCGTAACATCTCATTCCGTCACTCTCTCCAACTTGAGCGCCTCGACGACGTATCACTTTCAGGTGCTCTCAAAGGACTCTGCGGGAAGCTTGTCAAGTTCCAGCGATTTTACTTTTACAACCGCCCCCATGCCGGTTGGTCCTCAGCCGTTGCTTCTCCTGCATGCGGATGCTTCGGAAGTGAGTGGGACCATGAACGGTTCGACGGTGACCCCGAGCACGGGTCCCGCTGGGTTTACTGGAACTGTCGTCGTTAATAGCGGAGGCTCGGTGAATTACACACCAGCGCAAACGGGGAACGGTGTGTTCTTCCTGAACTGTTGCGCGAATACTGGCAATGCCTATTACAAGTTTACTGGCGCTCCGGTCGGCAATATCTTCACAACCTCTTCCGGGCAGGTCAATTTCTTCCTGAAATCCCAATATAGTTTTGCGCAGCGTAAATCGAGCGCGGCCTCACCCGGGTACTCTTTTGACGTGCGGGACGGTAATGCAAACAATCACGTTTTCTATTTCCTTACGCAAGTCAGTTTTAGCAGCCTCTTGTTCAGCTATCGCGTCTTCGGCACGACGTTTTTCTATTACGCCCCCGCAGGCACGGAGGATACGCTTTTTGGCAGCGGTGTGATCTTGAGCGTCAAGATCACTTGGGACGGTAGCACTGCCAGGCTTTACTTCAATGGCAACCTCGTGCAGTCGTCCCCCTATACCGCGACCACGCCGAACTGGAACTCAAGCTCGAATTTCGACCTGGGCGCGTACGAGTATCAGACGTTCGGCGGTTACAACGTATCCGATGACGTCATCGACGAATTCACGGTAGCTCCGCTGCAATAACTAAACTGGGGCTTCCACTTTCCAATGCAGCTTGCATATATGACCCTAGGTCAGTAAGACCCAGAGTGCTGACGCCGGTGACAGCCAGCACATAGCGTTATCAGGTTGTGCGGCGAATCGTCACCGAGTCGACCACGAGGCTGCAAATGATGGACGTGGAGATCAGTGTGCGAGCCGCAAAGCTGACATCGCCAACTATCTCGCTCCAGCACCCGCTTTCGAAGCGCCTGGTATTCTTCCATGCTCAGCCTTAAACGAGGCCGCTTCTGCCGCAATCTCTTCACGATGCTTCTCTCAACCTGCCAAGGAGTTCAGCTCGCTGAGCTTCCGGAAGCATCCGACAGAGCCGTTCCAAGGACCGGAAGAGGACGTCAGAGTAGCCCTCGCGAATGTTCGCGCCCGCCAGAAAATCGGCGCAGATCATTTCCAAGCAATACCCACGCGATTTGTCGGTCCCCAGCATCAAGGCAGCCGTTTCCAGGGCTTGCTCCACCACCGGCAGCTGACTCTTGTATAGCTTGAAATAGATAATCTCCCACGGCTCCGTTTCCTTTCCCGTGAGGTGATGCTCTACCGCTCCTTTGAATCCCTCCTTCGGCAGCTCCCTGGCTTTGTGCAACCAGGTTGCACAATCAAACTCTTCTCCGTCCCGCCGCGCTACTTTGACTAGTTCTACGGCCTTGCTCCAGCCTACTTCCCGGAGTTGCTGCTTTGGGACCCGCTTCAAGTTCTCGTGTATCGCCATCAGGTAATAGGCTTTGCGGCGTGACTCGGGGAAACGCTTTTCGAGAAACTCATCAAACGACTTCAATCTCTCGAGTCTCCAATACTGCTTCGCTCGAACCTCGCAGAGATACTCCCCCAGCTCCACGAACCGCACATCCTTCTCCTGCTCCTTCGTCCTTTCCCAGACCAAGATCTCATCGATCTTGCCCAGGACAAACACGGCCCGCTGGCGGTTGAATTCGGCTGACACCGCAAGCCGTCCGTCAATCCACAAGCTCGTCCAGCCAGTCAAGGTTGCTCGCTCCTGCCTTGCGCACCAGGTTGGCTGCGACCAGTTCCTGGTCATTGAGGCACAATCCCAGATGAGGACAGCTGACACAACCGTTTTGCGGGAAGCGGATTCCGGTGTGCGAAACGAAATGCGCCGCCTCGATCTGGTCTACCGTCGTTTCGACCATCCGGCCAAATTCCTGGCGCTGCTCTTCCGAGATAGACGCCTGCAAATACTGAATCTCCGGCGCATGCTTTCGCACGAACACGACCAGCGCGACGTCAGAAATGCCTGTAAGCCACGAATAGCAGATCAGCTGCGGGTCGAGCGAAAGCAGGCCTTTGGGGCCTTCGGGGTAGCGACTCGCTGTGGTCTTCCAGTCCAGTAGGCAGTGTTTGCCATCCAGTTCGCCGATGGCATCAATGTATCCAACAAATTCGCTCCCTCCCCGGAGCGTACGGGCTACTTTGATCTGGAGATTTTTCTTCGGATCCGAAATACGGATTCGATCACTCTGCACGAATCGCTCGAGCAGGTGGACGCCCTGGTGTACCAGGCGATCCCAGGATTCTCCTTTCTTGTATTTGAACGGAAAATCCCGGAACTCCTCCCATTCCTTGAATAGCACCACGGAACAGTCTTCCCCGCAAAAGTAGGCCCCCAGGGCTTTCTCGAAGCAGCGGCCGAAGGCCATGGCGGCGCGAGTCTCTTTTTCCTGCCAGCCATCGAGAGACCGATAGCGATAACTGCGCGGGCATCGCAGGTACTGGCTGATCTGCGTAAAGCTATAGACCATCACTGTCTCCCTGGCCATCACCGTGGGTGAGTGATGTGCAATCGAGCGCTTCCCAGTCCGCCTCGGGGGCGAAGGCGTCGAGGTTTTGGTAAGCGCGTCCGTTCAAGGCTATATAAGAGGTTCGGACGACGCCGCGGAGATTGGAGAGGGCTTTTTCATCGACTTGGTCATCCTTGAGGAGTTGTGTGTCGTAGCCAAAATCTCGAAGAAACGAGTTCAATTTCCAGAGAGCTCTTTCGGTGCAGTACAACCGTCCGGAGAAGCACCGGGTTTCGAAAGGTTTGGGTTCCAAAATCACAAATCGGATCTCTACGAATGGCTTCTGCGGATGCCATCGGTAGTGAGCCCTGTCCACACGAACAAGAAACAATCCTTCGAGCTTGTTTTCGACCCCACGTTGGTTCGAATGCAGGCCGGGAATCTGCCGCCTCATAGCTTCACCTCCACAGGTTGAGCATAGGAATTGAGTTTGCACACTAAGGTGTCCCTGTTTTCTTTTGCTGACGCGTCCAAATGCGCGATAAAGGACTCGACCAGCTCCCGGCTGGCTTCTTTAAGGGTTGGCGTGCCGCAGAAGTCAGCGGCATAGGCCTTAACGAGGATGGGATCGAGGTTGTACTGGCGGATTAAAATACACAAGCGATCTCGCAGCCGGGGTTGCCCGTTGCTCGAGCCGTTCGCGTGAGGCGGCTTTATGGAGTGATTTCTTTCCCTCGCGGGACCGGGAGACCCGGTAAGCCAGCCCAGCTCCTCGACAGAGCACAATCCGATCCCGTAGGCCTTGCGGAGGGCTCGATTGACGGCTCTCGTTTCGGCGACACGCATCTCAGCGCCACGGACCAACGGAGAGACATTGGAGGGGTCAGCATCACCATACCCGACAAATCCCCTCGACAAGATATCCTTATAGACAGTGGCCTTGAAAACCCATCGATTAGCGTGAGGGTCAGACAGGTGGTTTTGAATTGCTGTTTTGATACCCAAACAGCGCCGCCTCTCAGCGATGCGAAGCAGCGCCGAATGTGTGACATACCAGCGCCCATCCAAGAACTGCAGATCGCCCGTGGCTACCGATAGAGAATACTTAGCAGTCAGCTCTCGAAGCCCGCGAAGCGCGATACGGGAAGGTATACCCCACAATTGACGTGCGAGATTCGCGTTGGCACGAAAGGTTACAACTTTTCTTTTCATGACTTTTCCTTTCGACGATTCTCCAAAAGGTCGACGCTCACAGCTAGAAAGAATCCTAGGCTCATTTCTTTCGTTGCCTTTTGGTCCCTAGCGGAGGTAAAAAAGACACAAGGAAGGACTTGGGTGTTCAGAAGCGAGGGATTTTGTTCAACCTGCATGCAGCTATTTTAGTTGGATACAGCTAAGATGTCAAGGAAACCCTTGCGGCGTAAGGGCGGCTCCATCGATTGGCTTGCGGTTGGAAGAAGGGTCCGGGAGCTACGCGGATTTGATATGACGCAAGCGGATTTCGCAGATCGGATTGGAGTTAGCCAGAGTTACCTGTCAGCAGTCGAGCTCGGGCGAAACGAAGCTGGAGCAGAAGTATTGCTCTCAATCAGTCGCGAGTTTGGGAGGTCAATTGAGTGGCTGC
>Ga0207137_1030_pt1 | contig 39840 bp, 33 predicted proteins | sample Alteio_BWMinHeat_9_FD_153572 | JGI IMG/M metagenome (GOLD analysis project Ga0207137, IMG submission 153572) | Enriched cells from forest soil in Barre Woods Harvard Forest LTER site, Petersham, Massachusetts, United States -... | ecosystem: Environmental > Terrestrial > Soil > Temperate forest >...
AGCGAAATGCTTACCAGCATAAAATCCAAACAGCCGTTATTATGGTATAAAATTCAAGATATGTGCTGTAGACATATCGTTTCTTTACAAAGAAAACTTAACGCTCAGGTGGTTCGCATGACTTGCGAAGCAACCGAACGTTTGGCAGTAAAATCTTAATATAAGGAATTCCTATGTGCAGAGTATTGTCTTATTTGGGCCAACCTATCGTACTTGAGGAGTTACTGTATAAACCGGATAACTCTCTCGTTACACAAAGTCATAATCCAAAATTGATGAGCCATATCTTGAATTTGGCTGGCTTTGGCTTCTCCGCATGGAATAAAGACTCAGTAAACCCCAGCAAGCCATTTCAATACCACACTCATTCACTGCCTTTTTATGATGAAAATTTACATAACTTGTCGAAAAAAATTTCTGCTGACTGTTTGATTGCTCATGTCAGAGGAATTGCATACAGTGATAAAAACGTAGTCTCAAATCAGAATGTACACCCATTCCATTTTGATAATTCCCCAATAGTATTCGCCCATAATGGCGGTTTGCTTGGATTCGAAGAAATGAAATTCGAACTACTGCAAAACACCAAGCCAGAGTATAGAAACAAGATTCGTGGCACGACAGATTCTGAAGCCATGTATGCCTTATTTCTTTCACAGCTGCCCTCAGATCATAGCAACATAACCATGGAGGGTGTTTTTTCTGGTGTCATCGAGACTTTCCGAGTATTGCAATGGATCAGACAAAAAAATAATATATCCATTTCCTCGCCGTTAAATTTTTTCATCTCCAATGGTGAATTTATTGTAGCAACTCGTTTTGTGTTTGATTACGGACATTACCCTTCCTCTGCCTATTCCTCACCCCATATGGGCTACCATTCATTATGGTACACTTTCGGCGAAAAATACGGACTATATGACGGTAACTATCAAATGAAACCAAGCAAAAAAATGAACAGCGTAATCATTGCATCAGAGCCCTTAACCCAAGATTCAACCACCTGGATAGAGGTACCTGAGTATTCCGTGATCGGTGTCTCGCTAATAAAGGGGCAAGCGCTTATAAAATCGCTGGACATAGTTATTTAGCTGTAAGCATACCGGTAGTGCACTCTCCGTCGGGATCTAGGTCGAGTATACCGACGGCTAATAGTAGATCTTCGTTGTTATCGACTTTGTCGAGGATGGTGCTGTTGATTTGTACGCTGAGTAGGGGTGGTTTTTGTAAATTGCGGCGGATGAAAGAGACCTCGCCTAGTGTGCCATCTTGTTGGCATTCGTAGATTTTTTGGTTTAATAGGTCGAGATCGTGAAAGTTGCGATAGGCGTAGAATATTTTCATTTTAATAATGGCGATTTTGATTTCGTCGTGCTGAATGAAGGGTAAGCATCTTTCAGTGAAGTTGAAATAATGCTGTAAATTGGTATCGAATTGGTTTCCAGTCAATCCATAAAATTGCCACTTCAGTGGGCGTTTGACCATGTCTATCATTAAACCCCAAAAAATACTTTTTGGATCGGAAGATGTTAATTCGGTTCCATCGGATTGATGGGTGATAAAAAATTCTTGTTTGAATACGCGCAATAGAATTTTTTGAGCGACATCTTGGGTGCTGATTTCGACAGCTTTAGATTGCGAACTTTCAGTTCGAATTTCATCGATTAAAGAAGTGGTATAATTAAAGTCAGTCAATTCCCATTTTAATTTTGACCATTTGTAACCGCTGATTTGACGGAATAGATCAATTAGCGCTAAAATCATCGTGCGTGGTTTTGGTGATAGTGCTGACAACTCATTGACGTGAAAAAGATCATGTAGGTTGTTTTCGTATTGGGTGACATCGGTATCATGCACGTGGGTGGTAGCAAAGGTGGTAGCGGTGGCTATTGGGGCAGGTCGGAAATCATGGCGTTCAGCCAGCTCAATATCATCTATGCTGAATTTTCCAAAACGTAAATCGCATTTGGCAGCGTTATTGCCATAAGCGAGCATATTGAGAATGGACAAGGCACCTTCTGACAGCTCAATAAATTCTTCATCGCCGCTCAAGAAACCATATTCCAAATTTCGAGTGGGTTTTATACGATAGAACACGCGTTCTGATGCCGGTAATTCCGCTACTAAGCGTGTAAATTCAATTACTTGCTCGGAATTTAAGGTTGGGGAGAATCGTGTTTGGTCGGTTTTGCTTTTATTTGTTAGCCAGGGTACAAGAAAGTCACGGGCTTCTGATGATAGTGGAGTGTAGTGATTAATTTTTGCCTCAAGATCATTTTTCAACTCAGCTAGCAGTGCATTCATGTATCGTGAATCTCCACCGTTTTGCAGCATGGATTGTACCAATAATTTAAATAGCTGAGTGGCTTCTTTTGTCGTTAATTTGTCTGAGAATTGTAGTGCGAGTTTATATAATTTATCCCGTTGATCGCAAAACCATTGTAATGCCGTCGCGCCTTGTGTTAAGGTTAAATGTCCTTTTGCTGTGGCTAGAATGAGATCTACTTCGAAATTGCGTACTGCTGGGTTTTCCTTGTCAGTATTGTCGCGTGCCGCAAACAATGCATACGCTAGTTCGATATCGCGTTGATAGCTGCCATCTTTAATTTTATTTGCTAAATTGATCATATTCTCGATTATTAACTGTGGGATTTTCTGAGTGTCATTTGCTTGTTCATTCAGAAAAGTTGTGACAGCGTTTTTTAATCTACTGGTGATTTCTTCACTCGGCACAACAGGTTGAGCTTGATTTTCCTTATTATTTGCGTATAGCGTTCCTATATCATGGACACCTTGAATAAGATTATTAAATTTTTCGTGTTGTGTTAATAACGGTTTGGTTTGATCGCTTGCTAAAATCGAATAAGTGGTTATTTCTTTTGCGATTTCTTTAGCGCTGCGCCAACGTAATAGTGTTGCGCATTGTTCAGTGGTAATTTTACCCGCCAGCATCGCCGATACAGCATAATACTGATAATTGTCGTGTTCATGGAACAGGGGGGCTTCATGCCAATGCGAAGTTTGCATTAATTGCACAAAATGATTAACCATACCGAGATTAACCGATTTTTTAACATTGGGTTCGAGTGCAACCATATGGTGTGCGAGATCAGAATGATTACCGGATTTAATATTCACAGGCATGAGATTTAGCCAAAGTGAATATAGACGTTTTTTAAAAGCACGTTGAATGCGTATCGCCGCTTGAATTTCCCGATTTGAATATTGATTGCTGAGACGTTTTGCAGACACTCGAGTTGCTTGGTGGCGAACTCGCGCTTCAGAATGATCTTCCATCAAAGTTTTGTGCTCAAATCTCCAAAGAAATGTGGTCAATTTTGAATCGAGTTCCAAATCTTTACTGCCATTTTGACGCAAGTTTTCAACAGGTCGCATTATTTGATTAAAACGCTTACGGATGAGGAATGTGGCACTTGACATCAATAAATTTTTGAGTTGATGTGCTGCACAAAATTTTTGTTCAGTGTTATCGAGGTAAAATTTGATGTCAGCTAAAATAGATTCAGTTATTGTTGTTCTGAGAGTGGCTTCGTCCTTATTACGAGTATAACTTTCAGTTAGATGAGGAATAACATGATCAGTAATAATTTCTGCGCATGTTTTCGGACCATCATCAATTAAAGTTTGAATTTCGGCATCGGTAAGTTGTACGGTAGAGATCAATTGTTTTTGCACATGGAGTAGATGGTACTGCATTGGGCAAAACACCTCATTCCAAATACCTAGGTTATTGAAGTGGTTTAATACAGTCAATGCGTCATTCGCAGAAAAAGCGCGTATCACTCGATCAAATTGTGTTGTTATCTCTGAGCGAGGATTTTCAACATATTTATATATAGCAGCCATCATGAATTGTAATTTTGTTATTGTTAATCGGTCCAGTTTGCCAAATTTATCCATGATTAAGCACTTATCAATATTGCGTTGCACCCAATCTGCGTGTTCTTGTACTCGTTCCTCAGGAAATTTTTGAATAATATCTGCCATCAAAATTCTGTCGTTATTATCAGTGAGAATAAAATCATGTTGATCTTTGTCAAAAGCACGTAAACGTCGCAGCATATCGTAAATGGTGCATTCTGGTGTGCTGATCGCTAATTTCAAAAGCGATTCAACCACTGGAAAATCGTTGTTATCTTCATCATTCACTGGAAAGTAAGAAATCAATCGACTGAGATGAGTTAAAAGTGCATTGAGAGTATTGGCTAGATTTGCTGAAATAGCCGGTTTATTTTCATAACTTTTCATAAATTCTTTCATCGTATTCTTTCCTGCGGTTCACTGTCTTCGGTTAACTGATTGAGTGAGTATAAATCTAATTATGGTGGGCGGACAATGCCTCGAGTTGGGCTTTTAATTTTTGGATCTCGTTGTCTTTTTCAATTATCACGCGAGCGGCTTTGGGTAGTTTGATTGTAGTTGGGGTTGCTGTGTGGATGATGTCATTTTGCTTTATGGCAGCACGGATTTCTTCTCTGGGGATGTATTTTACTTTTTCGTTGGCATTCCAGCGGATCAATCTTGATTGCGCTTCATTGAATCCAAATTCTTGGGCTATGTGAATGGCTCGCATGCCGTTGGCATCGGATAGGTTGGGGTTTACTATGGTGCGTAGTATATCAAGTTCATCGTCATTTGCTTTGGCGTAGAGTTTAAATATTCTTGCGGCAGTGAGCTCTTTGAAGTCTCCTGCTCTTGTTACGCCTTCTTGGGTGATGAGGCCTAGGGCAAACAGGCGTTTTTGCAGATAGTCTGATATTGCATTGGGTGGTAATGTTTGTTTACGCTTTACGAAATTACGTACACCTTCGCGGCCGCCTTGGTTTAATATTTCAAGACGTTCGCGTGATAAATGAAATTCAGTGGTGCCAATATCGCCTGTGTTGATATAAATGGTGCGGTCTCTGTCGAGTCCGTTGATGTTGTCTTGATCTTGTACATTAAACATGCCGGCTTCAACCATGTTTAATACGAAAGAAATAATGCCGTTTTCGCTGTGATCCGTTGCTTTTGGCCTATGGCGTAGCTCGAATTCTTTATGCTCGGCATCAGATACCAGGCAAAATCCAAGTACTTTGGCGTTACGTTTGTATCTACCAGATGTTGTATCAAGATCAAGGTCTTTCACTGGATAATTGCAGAGTAAACCACCGTCTACGCAGAGAGATTCGTCATATGGGTCTAAAATTCTCTTGCCATCTTTTACAATATATTTACGATGTGGTTGAAAAATAATTGGCAATGACATTGAAATACGCACTGCATCTGCAATGGGCATGTCGGGTGTGGTTTCGAAACAGTAACGTTCGGAACGTCCTGTGGTCATGTTAGCACCATAGACTACTAATTCAGCAAAACGGTTTGGGTATTTTTTTAAATCGCGAAACGTAATGGTTTCTGGGGAGATAGATTCAAGCTCTGTACCGATGGTGGCTTCTTTAATTTCACTATATAACCATTCTAAAAAAGCTTCTCCTTTACAGGCACCTAATTTTTCATCGAGGATAGATTTGGCTTTGAGCAAGAAAAAATTCTTTTTTAACAATACTTTCCACAGGTCTTTACCGGCTTGAACTTTTTTCATTATATATTCAAAAATACTGGGGTCGTGGTAATCTAAGAAGGTGGTAAAATCCATTTTTTCCATCTTCTCTCGAAGAATGGGTAGTGGAATGCGCAGTGCTAGTAATAGCGCAGTAATGGCACCTGCAGAGGTGCCGATGAAGCCAGTTGTCGTTTGCAAATTAATTAAATATCTTTTTTGTGCTTCTTCAAATGCGCTCAAGTAGGCCAGCCCTTTCATGCCGCCACCTTTCAGAGCAATCCATTCTGGAAATTGGCTAGGGAGTTGATTTGATACCACTGCATTTTGCGAATGCGTATCTGCGCCATGTTCGGCGAGTAATTTCATAATTTCGAATTGACGCTTGTCATTGTCAGCGGCAATACCATGTAACTTATTGGCTAATTCATAAGGTGTACTGCCGTTATTTTCTCTAATATTGAGATTGGTTAGTCGCACTAGTTTGCGTACAGCATTAATGTTGCTTTCTTGAATTGCGTAGTGTAAGGCAGTGTAACCGGATTCATCGACAGTGTTGCAATCAAAATTAATTAATAGTCTATCAATATGTAATGAATAATCTTTGCCGCTCTTTGCTAATAAAAGTAAAAGATTGGTATTTCGAAGTTTAAACACTATTCCAGGTTGCAAAAGAGCGGCCATGACATCATCGTCGTAATTTTCGATCGCAATATGAAACAGTTCGGTGTAAGTTTCTTCATTGATAATTTCAGAAAATAAATTCATTAAAATATGAGTTGCTGCTGATTTTTTATGTGTTATTGCACACTTTAGCAACTCAATTTTCATATTTGCATACCAATCAAAATCATTAAGACAGTGTAGCAAATCAGGTTGATCGTTAATGATGGCAGTTTTGAAGGCTTGCTGTATATCTACTTCTAGCAAAAACATGTCTAGTGTGAGGGTATCACTTGGATTTAATTGATCAAGATGCACAGCTAAGCGTAGAAGTATGCTAAAGAGATCTTTAAAACCGTTTTTTGCTAGATAACCGAAGAGATTTTCTCCGGCGAGTGTTGAATTAATTGCCTTGATGTCTGCCAATAATAAACTTAAATGCTTGCTTTCTACATTAATGGCCGCAATTATTCGCTCTGATTCGCTAAGGTAGTCTCGTTTCAATGTGCTTGTTCCGTTGAGTTAATCCCAGATGCTTGTATTGTAAAGGCAGATTCTTAAGATATCCTTAATAGGTGTGCTATAATCTTCTAATTCGGGTAACTAGGCTGTAAATAGATGATTGATGTAACACCGATTAATGCATTGACGGATAATTATATCTGGTGTTTAGTGAATCGCGCTAATCGCCATTGTGTGATCGTGGATCCCGGTGAAGCTGCGCCTGTCTTGGCAATGTTGCGAGCCAATCAGTTTACCCTGAGTGCTATCATTATTACGCATCATCACTGGGATCATACCAGTGGTATCAGTGACATTCTGGCACAATTTGATGTCCCTGTTTATGGTCCTGCAGGTGAGCCCGTAACGGGAATGACGCATCATTTAAATGGCGGTGACACGCTCACCCTCGAAGATATGGATCTCAGTTTTCAGGTGATGGATATTCCGGGTCATACGCTTGGTCATATTGCCTATTATACCCCCGGAATCGTTTTCACCGGTGATACTTTGTTCACTGCGGGTTGTGGCAAAATTTTTGAAGGCACCGTAGATCAGATGTTTACTTCACTGATGTCGTTGAAAGCGCTAGACGACAACACGTTAATTTACTGTGGCCATGAATACACGGCGTCGAACTTAAAATTTGCGCAACTTGTTGAGCCAGATAATATCGATATCCAACAACGCATTCAGGACGTATCCAGATTAAGGATGGGTAATATGCCTAGTGTGCCAGCCACACTTGCAATTGAAAAACGGACCAACCCTTTTTTACGTTGTGATCACAATGCAGTTATTCGTGCAGCAGAGCGTTACTCTGGACATAAATTAATGAGTCCTGCAGCTGTCCTCGGTGTAATCCGCGAGTGGAAAAATCTTGAGTCGATCAAGATTTCTTGAGATGATGGCTTCGATTAATCGAATAGAGTCGAAAAGAACTTTCTCAGAGGGTGCTTTCAATTCTACTTCCTGTAGAGTGTTTAGTGATAGCTTTTCGTTTTGTGCAGGGATTAAACTTTGTAACGCAACTAAACCCTGCAATTTTGATGCGCGACTGCTATAGCTGATGAAATTCAGTGATGCCAAGAAGGTGTTGTTTTTTTGGTAATAAACCTGCGATGTTTTTTCTATCCACGCAGCGACTTTGCTACGGATATCGGCAATAATGGCATTCGCAAAATCTAAGTTATCGCACATATCTAATTGAATCAACTCATCTGCGACATCCAGAGTTTCTGCCAGTGTTTTTGTTAATTCGAATTTCCAGCGGATATCGTTACCGATTACAGCATGATTTTGACTGATCCAAATACAGTGTTCGTCGCGGGTGGTGTATTGTTTCGATGTGGGAACGCAGCCGTAAATCGTAAAACTGACCGCGTTTTGTACCGCAAGGTCACCGCAAATGACGCCTTTTTGAGTGACTGAGCCAATGCAAAACTGATTTGGCACGATGATGTTTATGGCAGTAATATTGGTGGCGCAACACAGTCTACCTTTCAGATATTTTTCAAATTGTTTACTGGTTTTATCACCTGCAGAATTTAAATAGCTCAGAGTACAGTCCCTATATAACTGATTAATGAGTCCAGCAGCAATAAGGTCAGCGATATCCGCCTCTTTTAGCTGTCGTATATTAGCCTGTGCATATGTTGCAGCGCACTGTGCTAGCTTTGCTGAATCAAGTCCTGAGAGTCGAACTGATCGCACGACCCAATGACTTCCTGTAATAGCGATGCTGCCGCGACGCGCACCTTGGCAAATGATTTGATTAATAATAAATTCCTTGGGCATTTTCGCAGTTTCGCCACAATTATATAATCGACGCCAGATATCAGCGACAATCAAATCGATTCGATGTTGATTATCTACGACTTCTTCTGCATCCGCATATGGAGGATAAAAATAGGCAGGGGTGCCATCTAAGCTAGTAATGAGTTCAATATTGCCATGACGATCTAGCCAAAAGCGATTGCCTGCACATGTTTTTAAGTATTGTTGCGTAAGCCAATGCACTTGGTCATTCGTTAGCATTTGGGTTGCACTAGGTGTGTTTGGTTTGGCGAATTCTTCTGCTGGTGAGCGACTATGATAAGTTATTTTTTCAGCCAAAAAGGTGCGTACTAATTTAAAATTTTGTTGCGGTGAAAAGGTAATTGGCAGATTTCGTCCGATATGGCTAATTCTAATTTCTTGAGAATCTAAGCAGATATAGCCTAATAACTGACCTTGTTCGAGCATAATGGTATTCACATTTGCGATGCGTTCGCGAATAAATACTGAAGCAAAATCTTCTATATCATCCCAAAGACTGCCATTTGCATTCAGTACCATAAACTGACGGGCAGTGGGGTAAATTTCGCGCAGTTCATTAAAGGTGCAACCCCCTAAAATGCCACAGACAACCACCTTTTGATCGGTAATTTCTGTAGGATTGCTGATATTGACAGACTCTCTCGCAACGATGATGTACTTGTTTTCCACTCGATAATACCTATTTAAGCTTGCTATATATTTATAGACTATACCAAATGAACCTTAAATTAATATTAAATGAGTAGTTAACTGAGCTGGTCGATATCATTTGGGAAATAGACTATAATTTATATGATATATAAAAAGGATGAGTGGCAAATTATGCAAGCAGACAATACACAACCAGAGGACTTTTCGTCTCTAGTTGATCGAACGTTACAAGTGGGTGGTGCCGATGCTCTTCAAGCATTAATGGATCGTGTTGAGAACGAAGGTAACCAAACGGCCAAGTGGCTGCATGATCGGCTCATCGCAGTTTTGGCGAAGCAACCGCAGCAGAGTGATGCACTCTGTCTTCTCGGAAGTTTATATTCACACGGACGCGGTGTTGAAAAAAACGCTGCAAAGGCAATCGAATTCTATGAGCAAGCTATCAAGCTCGGTCATCCGAGCGCAATGTTTCAGCGAGGACTGATGCACAAAAATGGTGAAGGTGGCAATATAGATTATCCCGCTGCAATTGCTCTTTTCGATCAAGCTATTACACTCGGCAATACCACAGCCATGAATCTTAGAGGATCAATGCACGTCTATGGTTACGGTGGGGACATCAATTACCCAGCTGCAATTGCTCTTTTTGAGCAAGCCATAAAGCTTGGTGATATCATCGCAATAGACAATCGAGCTCAGATGTATTCGCAAGGATGGGGCGAACCTAATGGTAAATCGAATCAAATATCTGCCGGCAGGCTTTGTCTCGAAATTATAAAGAAAGCTAAAGGGAAGGATCATGTTGCAACAGCCATGAAAAGACTTGCAAAATTTAGTAATCAATATCGATCTAGTCCTGCAATACATTATTTGTACCTTTTAGGACAGCTCATTTCCCAATCAGGACCTCTCGGCTGGGGCGCACCTGAAACTTGTCTCGCTAGTTTGGCTTTTGACAACTCGCTCTCGCGGGATGAAAAAATAAGCTACTTTATGCGAACATGGCTCAATCCTAATCTGCTCGATGCATTAACAAATGTTTCAGCAATCGCAGGGCTTGGCGAATTACAGATTCTAATCGCTGAACGAGCATTGGAACAATCTGCTGATCTTGCTGACAAGACCGAACAACTTATGATTGCACAAAACGCTTTCGAACTTGCTGAAGCTGCCAGAGAAAAATTGAGCAATGTTGATAATCTTGGGGCAGAAATGCTGCACAATCATTTACACGAACGACTTATCTTGGCTCTTTGCAAAGAAAGATGGTTTACAGCGCAGTATGATGCTGAAAGCTTCGTGAATATTCTTACCGATTTGAGAAAATTTCCAATGAGCCCTCGAGCTAACTTTATGTTAATGGAACTTGTGCAACTTGCAAATCTCGAACCCTATTTTTCATCACAAGAAAAGCGCCAACTTCTGCTCATTTTAGCGAGTCGCGCTGATCCTACGGGCGAAAATATTGACGTACAAAGACTCGCTGCTCATGCTAAATCTGAACTCAAAGACCCGCATCAATTTTCGCAAGTTGATGAAAATCTTCGTCTTATTACCTTTGATTATCTTGTTGACTTAGCAAACAGCGTGGTGGTTCAACAGGCACAAAAAACAGACGATCTGAAATCTTTCAACACACTGCGCAGGCTACTCTCACGAGCCGACATGGGTGATTCAGAAGTGGAGGAGGCAATATTGCATCATCCATGGGTAAGTGATGCATTAAAACGTCCATCTGTAACGTATGAATCAGTGCATAAAGTATCCGCATCTATGCAAAATGATCTGCTACAGCGATTGGATAATTTAGCCGACTATTACAACAAGCACCCTGAAAGATTTATTTCGCCAACATTACCAGAAGAGAAAGCCCAAGCACCCAAATCACCTGGCTTCTTTCACGCAACGGGTAACCAAGACAATTCAAATAATGAGCCCCTCGAATCAACTGAGCCGGATGAGAACCCGAGCAAAAAATCATAAAAATCTGGAGTATGAATGCCGCGTATTTATGCGCTCGAGAGAATGCCTAAAGGGAGATTCGAGTCAAAAAGTGGCATGGAATTCCTATACTTTATGATTGTAATAGTGATTTTTTCATGTTAATATCTGCTATCTATTATCATAACTAGGTGAATATATATGAAAACTGATGGCCGCGAGCAAAAAATCGAAACGATAGAATTCCTCCTAATTAAAAAGGATCACCAAAGCCTAAATTCTCATATAGAGAAAGCAAAGGCGAAGAAGACCCCTTCAGATTATTGGTTTTATAATAGTCACCTAGAAGTTGAGTTGGGCATGCGCTTTGCCATAATGAACGGCCTGGTGGATGTCGTAAAAAGCCTCCTTGATGCTGGTGTTTTTGTCAATGGAGGAGCGGCTGCACCCGATGAACTGAAATTGTCATTTCTTACTATTGCTGCCCAGAGTGGCCGTCTATCTATTGTCAAGCTCTTGTTAGAAAAGGGCGCTGAAACAGAGGTTAACTTAGGTTATGGTGGTCCAGAGTATAAACCCTTAAACTTTCCGCTGAGTGCCGCGGTGGAAGCTAATAAACTCACCGTTGTTGAATATCTTTTGCAATGTGGGATGTCACCAGATGAAGAAATTCCTGTAAAGGGTTCACTATATAACTTTCAACTTGTTGTTTTTGCGGCTTGGAAAGGTTACGAGTCAATCGTGGAAGTGATGTTTCGTTATGGGGACATGGGCTTTTTAGACTTCGCTATTAGTGATGCACATCAGATATTTTGTGATGAAAGTCTGCGTTTCTGTTCTAAGGAGTCCTATAAAAGCATTGTAAAAATGCTCTTGGATTGCGCGATGGGGCAAGATATCAGAATAAGAGAACACTACCATGGTTATCTTAATATCAAAACTGAGGAGCAATGGCTACGCTGTTTCCTCCAACCATTTACAGATGTTTCTCAAATCAGCTTTATAGGTGTTTCAATTCAAGGAGAACCTATTACAAAGGCTTTATTAAAAAATGCCGGAATTAACGGGAATGCGATTGTTGCACCTTCCGATATCAATTTAGTAGAAGACCAAGATCGACGTGATAACCTGAAAACTCGGCTAGGAATGTTACTGAAGACTCAAGGGGCAGCCATCGGTCACGAAGGTGAGGTCATCGATCTTGTCCCACTATCGGCTGCAGCTAAAAAGGGTAAAGCTGATGTCGTTAAAACAAGACTGGTTGCAGGTGTAAGCCCAAATTTACACAAGCCAATTGTTTTGGCGGCTGAAAATGGTCATATGCCAGTTGTAAGATTATTAGCAGAGCATCCGAATATAGATAAAAAGTGTTTTATCGAAGCGATAGATAATGCAAATAAGAAGGGACATAAAGCAATCAGTGATTATCTATTTGAAAAACAGGATGTGAACAACCCAGATGAAAAAGGTAACACGCTGCTTCATAAGGCAGCAAGAAATCAAGATCTTGATCAAGTCCTCGCTTTAATCAAAAAAGGCGCGAAGGTTAATGCGCTTAATACAAAAAATGAATCGCCCCTAATTTTGGTTGTCAAGCACAGTTCCAAAGGAAAATATGGAGTCACAGCAACCATTGTTGATGCTCTTCTAAAAAACGGAGCAAATGCAAATTTCGTAACGTCAATAGTAGACACTGCACTGAGTTTAGCAGTTAAAAATGGTGATGCTCAATCAGTAGCACTGCTCTTGCCTCATACAGAAAAGAAAGATCTTATTTTATACAAAGATAAAAGACATTATCCTTGGTATCATTATATGTTATTTGATGCAATTAAACAAAATAATAGTATTGAAATTTTAACTTTACTCAAGTCTTTTGGCACTGATTTTAATTATCAGAGTATAGGCGGCGTAAGCTTAATTAAATGTGTTATTAAGAGCCTTCCCTCTTTTGATACCGTAACAGAACTTGCGTACAGTTTGGGTGAGGCTGGCTATGCGAAGCATCACACAGATGATTATGATAACGCGCTGGATAATTGCTCGGCTCAAGTTCTGCAAGCGATTAAAGAAAAGGTGAGTCTAGTTTATTTTTTATTGAACAATGGCGTTGACATAAAAGCTAGCGATGCTGAAGGTCTTACGCCTCTTCATTACCTGATTGTAATGACCAACATTAACTATGCTGCAGAAATTTATCAAGACCTGCTCGAATATTTTCTTAAAAAAGGTGCTGATCTAAGTGCTAAAACGAAGAATGGATCCACGCCGCTTCATTTGGCTGTTGGCAGAGGAGATGCAATCGCTATCAAATTTTTAGTAGGGAAAGGTGCGGACATAAATGCTGTTAACGGTCAGAGGCAGACATCCTTACATTTAGCAGCTACAGCAGGTTTAGTTACGACGACAAAGTTATTGGTGGAATTGGGTGCAGTTACTTCGAGAGATGCAGCCGGTATGACGCCACTGGAACTTTGTAACAAATCCGAATTATCAGATAAAAGAGTCTATATTCAGCCAGATGGAAGTAAAGTCCGTGAGTCTGGCCAGAAATATCGGCAAACACGAGAAATTCTAAGGGGAGCTCCTTCGGTTCAGATGGGAAATAATGATATTGGTTTGTTTCGTGAAGCACCAGCACCAGCATCAGCATCAGACCTTCCGCCAAAAGATATAATAAACGTGAACCACCAAATGTAAGCCATTGAGTAAAACTGGCACTCTCCCGACTAAATTCGCGAGAGTGTCACAAATCCCAAAAATCATACTATTCAAAAAATTCTTATTACTACAGTTGGTATAACTCAATCACTGCGAGAACGAAATTATTTTGATAAGGTTATTCTTCTAAGCGATCTATTTGATGATCGATATTGGTAACCTGGACAAATAGTAGTTACCTATTTAGGTAGTTTGTCCATTTCACTTGATTCGGAGCTGGTGGATACGGACTTTGGCTTCTGGGCATCGCTTGCAGATCTTGGTCGTAAAAAGCGTTGCGAAGTAGTGGAGTGGATCTGATCGCTGGTTCGTGATCTTGGCAAATTGATACTACTGTCAACACTGGTATGTAGATGTTTTCCTTTATTATCTTTATTTGCATTTGAAAAGGTTTCTAAGAGAAAGACTAAACTGTGTTCTGCATCATCCTCTAAGGTAACGCCGATTTTTCTGCAAATCTCTTTGTCTGCTGCGAGAGCTTGTAACAATTTGGTGTCGAAAATAGAAAATTGATATGTTCTAAAAGCACTTTTTGTTATGCTTTTTAGATGTTTTAAAATCAAGTTCCATTTTGCATCAAAACCATCTTCACTTAAGATTGTCGTGAGATATTTTCTGGCTAAGTCAAAATTATTTTTAGAAAACCCACTGAATTTTTTTTCTTGTTGGTGGGCTTTTACTTCATTGGTTGCAGTGGCCACTACGCTATCGATTCGCCTGCCAAGTGCTTCGCTTGCGATTTTGGGATCAAAATTTTCTGTAAATGTTTCGATATTGTGTGTAAATTCGCCATGAATGGTGTGCACGGGAAATCCATTATGCGGGCATTCTGCTACCGCTGCGAGGTGATCTTTTCTATCGTCGAAAACGTAACATTCTGATACCCAAGCAGGGCGATGCGCAAGAAATTGTCGGAACATGATGCCTTTGCAAGAAGCGGTATTTTTCAATTGTGATATTATATCTATCATCACTTTACAGTAATGGCTGTGTAGGTTCAGTTGCATTAACCTTTCATCACTTAATGGCTGTTGTGACTGCGTGGCATCGTTAAATGCCAGGCAAATATTAGGGTAAATTTCACTCGAGATTCTCTCGTTAACTTCAGGGAATTCGTCGAGCAAAGTAGGAAGTTTATCTTTATTTTTAGGTGCATTTTCTCTTAGGCAAATATCTAGCATATTGAATTTTTCTGCGAAGCTCTTTAGTCTCTCTGTTGAAGAATGCCATAAATAATCAAGAGGGGTGATGCAACCGTGAACAGTAAAGCCCTCTTTCGTTAGATCTGCAATGAGCTTTTGTCTCTCTTCAATAGCGCCAGGGGTGAAAACCATGTCGGTAAATAAAAACACATCTTTGATGCCTTTTAGCTTTAAGGCTTCGAGCAAGATTTTGTTGATAATATTTTTCTGAGCACGATCGGTATTTGCCAGGGTGTGGTCAACATCCAGTAGTGCTACTGGTCTTGTTTCGACTTGCATGTTTTTCTCGCTGTAGTTTTATAATATTAACAATAATATCTTTCGATGTATAATTCATCTGAATCGGAGCTAGAATGTGAATCATCTTCAATTTGGTAAAATTGTGGATCGAAATTTTTTGCGCCATGTTTTTGCAGCATGGTAATAGTTTCTGGATGATTATAGAGTTTGGCTAGATCCAGCGGTGTATAGTAATCGGATGTGAACATTACTGCGTTTAGATTATCACCTAATTCTAACATCCTGTGAGCGCAAGCAGTGAGGCCGTAGGCACAGAAAATGTGTAAAGCAGTAATACCATCTTGCCCTTGTAGGGCTTTGCCAATCAAAACAATAAATTTTTCTGTGTCGAGTAATCTCAGGAGTTTTTCTTGAGTCGTTGATAGTAGTATTTTACAAAGTTTAATAGTGTTTTCGGAATGACTGAAGGGTTCCAATATGGTTATTTCTATCGGTTTTGGTACCTCAACCATGTGTTCTTGTACATGTGATACCGTGGTGACGGCTTGAGGAACGTTGTGCTTAAGCAAGGTGTCGAGTACAAGTCCAGGTATTTTCTTATGATCGGGTCCAGGTGCTTTCGTATCCGCGTTGCTTGGTTTGTTGATTTTAAGCTGTTGCCATAGATTATCAAGCTCATAAATGAGTAGAAGTAAATGTACATCAAAAAGGGTTAATTCATAACCACCCAGTACACCTTTGGAAATTTTGCGCAAATGGGCCATGATCATATGAAATTGCGCTTCTGGATTGCCAAGATCATCGAGAATTTCGCTGAGTAAATTCTGTGCTATTTTATAAACTTGTTTATCAGTGGCACTGATAAACCGGCTATTTTCATGAACGCCTTTGGTATATTGCACAGCTTTCAGCACACATTTAGCGAGCGATATATCAATATCGATAACCGAACGATCTACAGGGTGCTGATCAAAAATCAAAAAAAGTGCAATCACACTTGGGTTTTTTTCGAAATTTTTTCGGTATGGAAGCCCGGTAGGATTTGCACCAGCCATCAATAAAGCTTTTGAGAATTTTAAATTTCGATGCTCAATTGCCCAAGCTAATGTTGAACCTTGACTTTTCGTAAGATCAACTCCTGGAACTGCAAGCAATAATTTGGCGATGCCCCAGTCATTATTTTGTGCAGTGACTGCGAGAAGGAGCGTGGCTGTTTCTGCTGTAACTTTGTGGATGGTGAATAATATTTTTACTACTTCACGTTCTTGATATTTTGTTGCTAGAAATAGGGCGTCGTATTCGATGGGCACGTCGTTTCGTCGATCTATGGTGGGTAATTCTTTCTTACCCTTCATATAGGTAGCAGTTTTATTAACGCAATCGATTAGTCCATAAGCACAGAAGATTTGCCAAAACGTGGTAGGATAGGCAACCCCCTCAAGTTCTATATATTTATTGATACTCTTGCCCATATAAGTATCTTTTTTGAGTAAGGCTTCTCGTTCTTCCGGTGTGGCAGTGACAATGCTTTTAATAAGGTGACTTATCTGCGGCATACCCTTAAACGGCTCTAGTAATATAAATTCATTTTCTAGTTCCACTGAAATCTCCAAATATAAATTGTTTATTTAGGCGCAGTGTAACATAGCTATAAGTAGAGCGAAACCGTCATTGCGAACGAACAGTGAAGCAAACCAGAAAAAATTATATAACCGATTGCTTACTGTCAATCTCTTTGAGCGTGCGAAGCACACATTTTTGAAAAAGGAGTGCTGCGCACGATAGTTATCGGGCAATCGGTTATATATTTTATCTGGTTTGCTTCGCGTAGTGCTCGCAATGACGGTGCCTCGGCCACATGACGGAGCCCGGCCCCTGACGATGCTCGCCTGATGACGGAGCCCTAAAGGGCAGAGAACCCGCAGAATAGTTAAGTGCATTTACGTTAATAATTGGTTATGATTGCCCATTATTTTAGTTACCGTTGTATAGATGAAGAAAGTTTGGCAGAAATTTAAAAAGACTATTAAACCACCTCGCAAAGTCGCGAGCGGTGAGATTGTGTCTGCTAGTGCAGTGGTTATTCCTCGCGAGCAGCATAATATTTCCCGTCGTGATATCAGTTCTGCCGCTATAAAAGTGCTTAATCGGCTGCATCAAGCGGGTTATGGCGCCTTTTTGGTGGGTGGCGGGGTGCGTGATCTCCTTCTAGGCATGCATCCGAAAGATTTTGATGTGACCACTGATGCCACGCCAGAGCAAATTCGTAAGCTTTTCAGCAATAGCATGATCATTGGGCGCCGTTTTCGTCTCGTGCACGTGCGTTATGGGCGCGAAATCATTGAAGTCGCCACATTCCGTGGTGCGGGTGGTGACAGAGATGATCCAGCAGATGAAACTCAGCCAGGTATTCTGCTCAACGATAATGTCTACGGATCAATGGAAGAAGACGCTTTTCGTCGTGATTTCACGGTAAATGCTTTGTTTTACAATATCGCGGATTTTTCCCTGGTGGATTATTGTCACGGGATGCGTGATCTACAGTCTAAGCAAATTTGTGTCATGGGCGATCCCGAGCGCCGTTATCGTGAAGACCCTGTCCGCATGTTACGCGCGGTGCGTTTAAGCGCCAAATTGGGATTTGCTATCGAGCCAGCTTCAGCGCGCCCCATTGCGGAAATGGCTGATCTGCTGAATCACGTCTCACCCGCTCGGCTGTTTGATGAATTTGTGAAGATGCTCATGGGCGGAAAATCAGAGTTAACCTTCAATCAATTGCAACGTTACGATTTGTTTACCCACTTATTTGCGCAAACTTGGAATAGTATCAACGGTGATCGTAGTGTCTATACTAGCGCCTTGATTAAGGCCGCGCTGCAAGAAACCGATAAGCGTGTGAACGCCGATAAAAGCATCAATCCGGCCTTTATGCTGGCCGTTTTATTGTGGGAACCCATGCAAGAACGCGTTCGTGTTCATCAAGATGCCGGCGAAACCCTGTATTCAGCCATGTCTATCGCGCAAAATGAGGTGGTTAAAGAGCAAATGCGCCAATTAGCGCCACCGCGTCGCATTGTTACCGCCATGCGAGAGATTTGGATGCTGCAATATCAATTTTCACAAACCCGTAAGCATCGCATTATGCGCGCGTTTGAGCATCCACGTTTTCGCGCCGCTTACGACTTTTTGTTGCTGCGAGTGCAAGCAGGCGAACCCTTGGGTGAGTTGGCAGAATGGTGGACCCAATTTCAACAAGCCGATATCGCGACTCAAGAATCGATGATCGATAAACCGCGTTCTACAGGGCGACCTCGACGCCGTCGTCGCAGTGGGCCCCGTAAGCCCCCCAAAGTGCATCATGACTAAGCCAGTTACGGTTTTTGTTGCTCTAGGAAGCAACCTCGACAGCCCAAAGCATCAGGTGCTACAGGCGTTAAGCGAGCTAGACCAACTCCCCAATACTCAATTACTAGCCCATTCCAGCCTCTATCTTACAGCGCCAATCGGCCCGCAAGACCAAGATGACTACATCAACGCGGTGGCCAAACTGCACACTACATTAAGCCCAGAGGCATTGCTGGAAAATTTATTGGCGTTAGAGCAACTTCACGCCAGAAAGCGAGTGCAACACTGGGGAGCGCGAACTTTAGATCTGGATCTGTTACTCTATGGCGATAGCATCATTGATCTGCCGAATCTGCAAGTGCCACATCTTCGCATGGTGCAACGTGCTTTTGTGCTGGTGCCCTTATTGGAAATCGCGCCAAAGTGTTGTTTGCCATCAGGAGAGGCGTTAGTGGATTTCTTGGCGGATTGTTGCGATCAAGCTATCAGTCGTTTAGAGGAGGAAGTCGTATGAGCCAAACTATTGTATATCCCGGTACTTTTGATCCTATCACCTTTGGCCATCTCGATCTTATCGAGCGTGCCGCACAGCGTTTTGATCGCGTGATCGTCGCTGTTGGCGTGAATGAGGTCAAACAGCCATTGTTGCCTGAAGCGGAGCGTATTGCCAAAATCAAAGAAGTGGTCGCGCCCTTTAACAACGTTGAAGTGCAGTCTTTTACCGGATTATTAGTCGATTTTGTCGCACAAACTGGCGCGAGCTTAATTTTGCGTGGCTTGCGAAATGCCACGGACTTTGATTTTGAGCAACAATTAGCAAACATGAATCGCGAGTTAGCCCCCGTAATAGACACGATTTTTATGCTCCCATCCCCAAAATATCAGTCAATTTCTTCGACTTTAGTGCGCGCTATCGCGCGTGTGGGTGGTGATCTTAGCGCGTTCGTACCGAAGGTGTAACATGGCTCTCATGATCACCGATGAGTGCATAAATTGCGATGTTTGCGAGCCAGAATGCCCCAATGATGCCATTTACCAGGGCGAGCTCATTTATGAGATCAACCCCGATAAATGCACCGAATGTGTAGGCCATTTTGATGTGCCGCAGTGCCAGCAGGTGTGTCCAGTCGATTGTATTCCAATCAACCCGGATCATCAGGAGACACCCGCAGAGTTAATGTTAAAATATAAGAAATTAACGGGCTAAATTATCCTTTCCTTTGTGGCTAATACCGAGTAAACTCAAGGTGCTATCAAAATAGGAGCATCATTTATGTTTCAAGGTCTTTGCCCAATGTCTTTTTGGGGCTACGTAATCACGACATTGATTCTGACTCATGTCACGGTACTTGGCGTAACCATTTATTTACATCGATGCCAGGCGCATCGAGCATTATCATTAAATCCCGTACTCGCACATTTTTTCCGTCTTTGGTTGTGGCTCACTACTAGTATGAGCACCCGAGGTTGGGTGGCTGTTCATCGTAAACATCACACGTTTGTTGAAACTGCTGACGATCCACATAGCCCGGTTGTTCTTGGATTGCCCATGGTGTTTTTCGGTGGTGTACTGCTTTACCACAGAGAAAGCAAGGTTAAGGAAACCCTCGAACGCTTTGGTCGTGGCACTCCGAACGACTGGCTTGAACGCAATGTGTATGCACCCAGACCGTTAACCGCTATTTTCTCTTTGCTGGCGATTGAGCTGGTGCTTTTTGGTTGGCCTGCATTGATTATGTGGGGAGTACAAATGATTTGGATTCCATTATGGGCTGCTGGTTTTATCAACGGTGTTGGTCATTACTGGGGCTATCGTAATTACGAAAGTCCAGACGCTTCTCGTAACATTTTTCCTATAGGATTAATTGCGGGTGGTGAAGAATTGCATAACAATCACCATGCTTTTGGTACATCGGCTAAATTATCCGTGAAATGGTGGGAATTTGATATTGGTTGGTTTTATATTCGGATCTTCGAATTTTTAGGGCTGGCTAAAGTGCATCGCACCATTCCAAAATTGCAAAGTAATCCGGCAAAACACACGCTTGACGATGACACTTTAAGTGCATTGGTGAGCAACCGTTTGCAAGTCATGGATCAATATTGGCGCAAAGTGATTTTGCCCGTGATGAACGAGCAAAAACATTCAGCTGATAAATTTCATAAGAAATTAATTCGGCAGGCACGTAAGCTACTTATCAAGATGAATCTCTCATCAATGATAATGATAAACAACGTTTAGACGCGTTATTGCAATCGGGTTCGAAATTGAAAATCATTTACGATTTACGTTTAGAATTGCAAAATGTGTGGCATCGTTCAACGGCAAGTCAGCGTGAAATGTTGGAATCTCTGCAGATTTGGTGTCAAAACGCAGAAGCGACTGGCATTTGTGCATTGCAAGATTTTGTAAGATTGTTAAAAACGTATACGCAGCAACCGGTTCCGGTTTCTGTTTAATCTGTTTAAGGGGTAGGTTTTAGCCTGCCCCTTAACCTTCTCTTAATATTCATCTGACATAATATTACCTGGTTTTAAACATACGAGAGTAATAAAAATGCAAATGCAAGATGATGGTCAAGAAGTATATCAAGCAATCGGAATCATGCCGATCGAATTACGCGCTGGAGACATTATTTTAGAAACAGATTTCCGGGAAAAACCTGATGTGATACACAAGGCCATTCGCGTGGGTCAGTTTATGCAATCGGCGTTTTTTAAACTGGGTCACCGTCAATCTGTGCACGCTGCGATTATTGTTCAAGCTGATGATGTTGTTGGTCGTCCGCTAAAAATAGTGGAAGTGGTGGGTAAAGGTATTTTATCTCACGATCTGGAGCATCTTAAAAAATGCACTTATTACGTGTTACGTTCTAAAAACGAAAAATTTGCCGAAGAAACTTCGCGCATCGCCTATTTTATGTTCAAATATTTACGTGATCATCCAGCTCCAGAAAAACCTGCGGCACCAAAAGCTGAGGACATCGTTGTTTCAGCACCTTCTGGATTTCGACATGTTGTTAAAGGTTCAAAAAACGCTAATGTGGATGCAGACGATTTTGCAATCAGTGCCCCCTCTAATTTTAGGCATGTTGCTTCAGGGGCTGTGGCTCTTGAGACTGACTCGTTTGTCAGTCGACCTACTGGTTTTGCTCAGAGAGGACATGAACACAGAGTTAAATACAGTCAATCTGATGCAGCATTATCCGTAGTGATTTCTTACGAACTCTTATTCTCTAAAGTGTTTAATACAGAAAATATGGTATCAACCGACACATTTTGTTCGAAGTTTGTGATTGAATGTATGCAGTTAGCGCAAAATCATTTAAAACTGGGGCAGTATGTTCATCTTGAGAAGCGCTCATCTCCGCGCAGTTTAGAAGATTATTTAAAAAGACATCCTGATTTTACTTGGCATGTCATTGCTAAAAATAATGAGAAAGTGTCTGCGCTAATTTTGGAAATCCTGGTTGAAGAAATTGGTAATCAAAAAACAGCTAGCAGCCCAGTAGTTCAAAAAGCAGGTGAAACTGCTGATGCTTTATTAAGAGATATTTCATCGCGACTTGGTTTAACAGAGTGCGGTTTAAACTTAATACAAGATGTCAGCGATTTTGACCGGGTTGCCGTGTTGTTGAGTCGAGTGTTGCCCGCTCTGAATTGGCCAGAAGCAGTGCGATCGCAGTTACAAGTATACGGTTTAGGAATGCATTTGCTGAAGAGTGAACGTGTCGCCATTTTAGCAGAGCGTCTGTTAGGTGAAGCGCCGCGTCTTCAAGAGGATCGTTCAACCCTCAAATGAACTATAATTCACATGGAAGAACTGTTTTAACCAAAAAATGTGAGGGTTTAGTTATGAACATCGGTAAATATATGTCAATAATTTGTGTTTTATGTGTTTCTTTTGCCGCAAATGCGCAAGTTGTTGAAAGAACAACGACTGTCACTGTGCCTGCGAATAGTACTATCGTTACTACTCCTGCACCTGCTGCTGTACCTGCGCCTCCAGTAATTGTTCCTGGTAACACTGTTGTTCGTGTTCCAGCCGGTAGCAGCACTACGACTACTAGTGTAACTACGCCACTGAAAGTCGATGCGAACTGTGTGTGTAAAGAAAACGAAGAAACAGGTATCGTTGTTATAGAAGGCGCTTCTGTGGATCCTGATGCAGCACAAGTACCTTGCCGTTGTGCAACCGTCAAAGTGGTAACTCCGGCTCAGTAGTACGTTTTAGGAATGTTGTGAGACTTCAAGAAGAAAGGTGCCAAATACTCATTTGGCACCACAATACTGTTACGAAATTATTTAAGCTTTTTCTCTTTATAGATAACGTGCTTACGAACGACTGGGTCGTATTTCATGAACTCTAGATTCTCAGGCTTTGTCTTCTTGTTTTTGTCGGTAGTGTAAAAATGCCCAGTACCAGCAGAAGACTCAAGTTTAACTTTTTCACGTGGCATGCTAAATTACCTTAATTAAGTTACTTATCGCGTTCTGCAATTTCTTGTAGAACCGCTTCGATACCCTTTTTATCAATGATACGCATACCATTGGCGGACACGCGGAGGGTGATAAACCGCTTTTTAGCCTCAAGCCAGAATCTGTGAACTTGCAGGTTAGGCAAGAACCGTCTTTTGGTTCGTCTTTTCGAGTGCGAGACATTATGGCCGGTCATGGGCCTTTTTCCCGTCACATCACATACTCTAGACATATTCGTAATCTCCACAAAAAGAACCACGATTTATAGCAGACACAGGGGCTTGAAGCAAGTTTTTTCTTCTTACGCATTTTTGGGCAGGCTGTGGCATACTATGGCCAACTATATATTAAGAGGAGGGTAGTGTGGATACTACGATTCAGTTGAAGATTCTTGATAAGCGAATAGGCACTGAGGCGTTTCCTTTGCCAGAATACGCGACTGTGGGGTCTGCAGGCCTCGATTTACGGGCTTGTGTTGATTGGCCTATCTCCATTGCGCCTGGTCAGGCTGAGCTGATTCCTACGGGTTTGGCAATTCATATCGCCGATCCTAACATGGCGGCGCAGATTTTGCCGCGGTCTGGGTTGGGCCATAAGCATGGGCTGGTCTTGGGTAACCTCGTGGGCTTGATCGATTCCGATTACCAGGGGCCATTAATGATCTCATGTTGGAATCGCGGGACGAAGACGTATACAATACAGCCTGCTGAGCGCATCGCCCAATTGGTGATCGTGCCGGTCAAGCGAGTAAAATTTGCCGTAGTTGATGAATTTAGTGAAAGTGAACGTGGAGAAGGTGGATTTGGACATACAGGTCAAAATTGAGACAAACATGCCGGCGAATATCTTTCGCGCTTACGATATCCGTGGGGTGGTTGATGAGACGCTGACTGCCGATATTGTGTACACCATTGGTTTAGCTTTAGGCGCTACTGCGAAAGAGCGGGGCGAAGATTTTATGGCGGTGGGGCGTGATGGGCGTTTGTCATCACCTTTGCTCGCAGAAGCGTTGCGGATGGGCTTAACTCACGCTGGTCTCAAAGTGGTCGATCTTAATGAAGTGCCCACGCCGTTGTTATATTGGTTTATCCATACATCCGATACCTATAAATCAGGCGTAATGGTGACAGGTAGTCATAACCCCGGTCAATATAACGGTTTGAAAATGGTCATTGGGCGTAAAACTCTGTCTGGGGATGATATTACAGCCCTAAGAGACCGTATTTTATGTGGCGATTTGCCGACACGTGAAGGTGAGCCAGATGATTATGTGATGGAAATCATTCCAAGTTATATTCATGCCATTAGCGAAAATGTTAAATTAATGCGTCCGCTGAAAATTGTCATCGATTGCGGCAACGGCATTCCAGGGCGCGTGGCGCCAGATTTATTTCGCGCATTAGGATGCGATGTGCACGAATTGTATTGTGAAGTTGACGGTAATTTTCCAAATCATCATCCTGATCCGTCCAGGCCCGAAAATTTAGTGGATTTAACGCGTGCAGTGCAAACGCATTGTGCAGATGTGGGTTTAGCATTTGATGGTGATGGGGATCGTTTGGGTGTGGTCACACCAAAGGGCAAAATGATTTGGCCCGATCGTCAATTAATGTTATTTGCTCAAGATATTTTGGCACGCAACCCCAATGCAAATATTATTTATGATGTGAAATGTTCCAAAAATTTGCGTCAAGTCATTAAAGCGGCGGGTGGACAACCGATCATGTGGAAAACAGGTCACTCGTATATTAAAAATAAAATGCTCGAAACCGGCGCATTATTGGCAGGTGAAATGAGCGGACACATTTTTTTCAAAGAACGTTGGTATGGTTTTGATGATGCATTGTATGCCGGTGCGCGCTTATTGGAAATTTTAAGTCGTGATCATAGTAATCTTGATACTATTTTCGAAGGCTTGCCAGATAGTATCGCCACTCCTGAATTGCAATTAGCCATTACCGATGAGCGTAAATTTTTATTTATGGATCAGTTAACGCAATCAGCAAAATTTTCTGATGCAGAAATTTGTACCATTGATGGCATCCGCGCTGATTTTGCAGATGGTTGGGGTTTAGTGCGAGCGTCAAACACCACGCCCTGTTTAGTATTGCGTTTTGAGGCAGACAATGATGAAGCGATGAATCGCATTCAGCAAGAATTTGCTGTATGGATTCGATCAGAAGCTCCTGAAATATCGTTACCTTTTTAGTTGAGGAAAGTGATTTGGAAATGTTACGCGTTATCACCGTTAATGTTAATGGCATTCGCTCAGCGCAGCGTAAAGGTTTTTTTGAATGGCTTGCAGCAGAACAACCCGATGTTGTTTGTTTGCAAGAAGTGCGAGCGGATATGGAATCGTTAAAAGAGGCGCATTTTTATCCTGAGGGCTATTACCACTATTTTGTCGATGCCGATAAAAAAGGTTATAGCGGTGTGGGTATCTACACCAAAAAGCAACCTGATCGCATAGTCACTAAAATGGGTTGGGATTTGGCAGACCAAGAAGCGCGTTATATTCAAGCGGATTTTGGCGATTTGAGTATCGTCTCTTTGTATTTTCCTTCCGGCAGCAGCAGTGAAGATCGTCAAGTGGTGAAATATGCATTTTTAGAATACTACGAGAAAATGCTGCACGAGCATCAAAATGATGGACGACACTATATTTTATGTGGTGATTGGAATATCGCGCATAAAAAAATAGATATTAAAAATTGGCGTTCCAATCAAAAAAGCTCAGGTTTCTTGCCAGAGGAACGCGCTTGGCTCGATAAAGTGTTCGATGAAATTGGTTTTGTTGATGCGTTTAGAGTCAAAAATCAAGAAGCCGATCAATACACCTGGTGGTCAAATCGACGTCAAGCGTATGCTAACAATGTTGGTTGGCGCATTGACTACCAAGTCATCAGTCCGAGTTTAAAAGATAAAGTGGCAGCGGTGGCCATCTATAAAGATCAGAAATTTTCTGATCATGCACCGTTAATAGTTGATTATGATTTAACCTTATAGGAGTTTTTTTATGACGATTCAAACAGAATTGCAAAGCACCATCGCTGACTTAGTGATTCCAGGTAAAGGAATTTTAGCAGCCGATGAAAGCACCAGCACGATTACTAAACGCTTCAACAGTATTCAAGTAGAGTCCACTGAAGAAAATCGTTTAGCCTATCGTCACATGTTATTCAGCACCGATAATTTAAATCAATACATCAGCGGCGTGATTTTGTACGAAGAAACTTTAGGACAATCTGCAAATGGTATCACGTTGCCATCATTATTGGCATCACAAAAAATTGTACCGGGCATTAAAGTGGATAAAGGTTTAGTCGCTTTACCAAACAGTCGCGATGAAAAAACCACGCAAGGTTGGGATGGTCTAGATGAACGGTTACAGCAATACAAAAAACAAGGCGCACGTTTTGCAAAATGGCGCGCAGTTTATAATTTAGGCGGTGGCTGTCCTTCTTATGTAGCCATTCACGCCAATGCGGATGGCTTAGCACGTTACGCAGCAATTTGTCAGGCAAATGGCATCGTGCCGATCGTTGAACCTGAATTATTGATGGATGGCTCTCATTCCATCGAAGAATGCGCACAATACACCGAATGGGTATTAAAAGAAGTGTTTCAAGCCTTATTTGTTTACGGCGTCAAATTAGAATACATCATTCTAAAACCCAGCATGGTCATCGCCGGCAATAAAGCACCACAACAATCAACACCAGAGCAAGTAGCACAACAGACATTGCAAGTGCTAAAACGCACCGTCCCAGCAGCAGTGCCCAGCATTAATTTCTTATCAGGCGGCCAAACTCCTGCACAAGCCACAGCCAATTTAGATGCGATGAACAAAATCGGCAACAACCCATGGTATCTCAGTTTCTCCTACGGCCGCGCATTACAAGAGCCTGCATTAGCAAGTTGGCACGGTAAATCAACAAATATTCCTGTAGGCCAAGCGGCATTATTTACCAGAGCAAAATTAAATTCTGCAGCTGCCACAGGTAAATATGCACCGACGATGGAGTCTTAAAAAATAGAGCCGACGGCTGGTGGTGGTGTAGGCGCCTCAGCCGTCATTGCGAACGAACAGTGAAGCAAACCAGAGAAAAATATATAACCGATTGCATACTGTCAATCTCTTCTAGTGTGCGTAGCACACCTTTTAAAAAGGTGTGCTACGCAAGCAATATTGAGAATTTAAATCAGATAAATTGATCGATCAGTTTATCAATTAACTCAGATTTGGAACTGCAATGTGTCTTCGATTTAATATTTTCAATATGCGTCTCGGCAGTACGTTTTGAGATATACAGTAATTCACCGATCTCTTTTGCGGTACGTCCACGTACCAAATGAGTTATTACACTAAGCTCGCGTTTGGTAAAATAAACATCGCCAAACTGCGGGTCAGGTAATACTTTCGTTGCAGAAGTACCGATTGGACCCAGTAAACCAGTTGATGAGAGCAAAGCAAGTTTCGTGCCAAGGTCATTTAATGAATGAGCGTCGATGACAACGGAACAACCAAATACCCCAATTATTTCATCGTGATGATACCAAGGGAATTTGAAAGAAAGTGCATGAATTAGACATTTATCATTTCTTACTTCAGCTTCCTCAAAGACTTTCATTGAGGCCGATTGGACGACTGAGTTATTGTTTGCTATCACAACTGATCCCTCGGTAAAATCAACTATATTTTTACCGAGTAAGTCATTCGTGGATTGTGCACCACAGATTTCAGAGCAATAGATATTAGTGTTGACGAAACGACTATCAAGATCAACAAAATAGGCGCTAATGGGCATGCTGTAGAGACTCGAAATGCTGTGTATGGAAACTTTCTCAGCGCGTGAGCCGGGTCTTACGAGCCGGATACCCTGTTTATAGCGCTGGACCAACATTTCGGCATTGGTGTCATAGGCTTGTTTATAATTCATTAATACCTCCCATTACCTCGGATCATAAATGACTATCATTCGGAAATCAACCTGCTTTTCCGTATTTTATACCGATGAAGATTTCCTCTAGATGTTCAAAAATAATGATGCATCCACGGAATGCGATTCAGGAGGTAAATATTTTATGATAGCTACAAAATCAGAAGCAAAGAAAATTGACGAAATGGAGCTGTTTTCTCAGCGCTTAACGCGTATGTTACGATTCAAATATACCCATGAAGATCTCGATTTTTGTAATACTGATCGACCAGTGGGATATGTTTCTTATATGTTGCGATGGTTGCTTAAAGCGAATCGTGGTTTAAGAATTGAATTGTTGGATGATATGCGGTATTTAATAGATCGCTGGGAGAGGGACTCTGCGTATCTGCCACGAGAAGAAGATGTGCAAGCATGGCCCTGGGATCGCGATACTACAGGAGTAGATGTTAATAATGAGACTCAACTGGATGAACCAGATTTTCTTGTAAGAATGTTTAATAGAGTCAGTAGTGTTTTTTTTCTCAAAGATTATTTAATAATTAATATTAATAAAAATATTTCAGGTGATGCAGTACTTAAGTTGCCACGGTATATAGCCACAATTTTATGTTTTACTATACAGAGTAAAGTAAAAATTGTCTATGATAACATGCCTAATAATTATGATTTAACACCGTTTTTAATGTTGTCAAATTTATTCAATGTAAAGTTTGTTTTCACAATGAATGTTAAGGGTAGCTTTCAGCAATCTGTTGTTAAAAGGTTGCTAAAATTAAATGCTGAAGATTCATTTGTGGGGGCATGTTTGAAAAAAATTGATCAAAGAGAAGTATTGTTACCTTTATTGAAGCAAAGGCACAAGTTAACATTCCACGATACTCTTGATAACGTAAACGATATCATTCGACTCAAAGATTATGATAATATTATAGGCGTTCATTATTTTGCTCATAAATACCGTATGTCGATTATTGCACAGTTATGCAGAGATGAGAATACTATTCGTTCAACCACTTTCGATTTCTATTTTAAGAGTGTTGTGGAATTGAATCAATTATGTAATCAAATTGGTCCTACAATTTCTAATGAAATATTTAATGATGCTTTAATTTGTGATGATTTACAAATCATTATTTCGGCCATGAAAAAGCATAATTTTCCTTTGTACTCATTTTTATACAATTTAAGAATCGCTTTTCATAGCCGTACAGGTTGGGAAGCATTTATGCTATCACGTTTACGTGAAGAATTTTCTGATGTGGCTAAATCCAGCTTGGCTTCCTTAAATTTAATTCAGAATATAGGCAAGCATAGTTATTTGTCGCAGTTTGAATTGCAATTTTTGGAAAACTCTTTTAATAGCTTAAAAATTGAAAGAGACGCAGATATTGTTATGAATGCTAGTCAACAGATAATAAAATATTTAGCTAAGCAGAAAAAAATAAGTTCGTCCTTAAGTACAAGGCTTAAGCAATTTTTTGTTAAATTATTGTCATTGGCGCAAAATCAACAAAAAGATTTTATTTTTGTGCTTCGCGAATACACTAACGAACTAATAAGATTGGGTTTCACTCATATTCTTCAAGACGTGTTCAATGTGCTCACTCAACCAAAGAAAGCGCGTGATGAAGACCATGCCTATTTTTCAATTTTAGCGCTTACACGTGTGGTCTGTGTAATGATTAATGATGCTTTAATAGATTCTTATGTGGAACGAATAGAAGCTATGCCCGAAACGCATAATCTACTTTATCGTCGTTATTTTCAGTTATATACAAATCATTATGCTCGGCTGTTATCACAACGATTTAAGGCTCAGAATAATCTAAACTATGCTTATGAACTATTAAAGCTGTATCGCTTTCAAAAATCTGAAAACCTTATGTTAGTCGATCGTCAAGCCATGTTGCAGGCGTTAGCTATCACAATTGATAATGTAAACGCAGATAACGACATAGAGATAGATCGCTTTCTGATTATAGAGTCTTTACCTGATTTCCACAGTTATTCTTATATTATTGATCTCTATATTCGGTGGCGCAGTAAGCCAGAAATTTATTTTCAAGAAATTTCAGCTGCTATATTCTCGTTGCTTCTTGTTCCAAAAGGCGAAAATGAAACATTCGATAATTATATTGATCGCAGTAGAACCATAATTGTGTTAGCTATAAAATATTCTATCCCAATATTGTTGTTTTCATATTATTTGCTATTAATGGGGATGAAGGGCGGTCAGCGATCAGATTTTAATTATATTACGCAAGAACATCCCGACATGTATATAATGCAATTGCTGAGTGTCTATCAGCAATTCGAAAAGCATTTCGATAAGGAGACTATACCATGGGCTTTTATTCGCGAAGTGTTAGAAGTATTTGCACAAGCTATAAATCAAAAACCCAATTTTCCAAAAGAAAGTCATGTCATTCGAAAAATATTCGCACTTCTACGAGTAGATGAAGCTAAAGATCTTTTGACATTACCTGCAGAGAGCTTTAAATCTTTAATGAGTGTATATGCCGGATGTTATATTGATAAATTTAATACTGCTTCTGTAACCGATCAATTCTTCTATTATCTACGTAAATATTTAACTGATATTAGTTACAACTGCGTAATTGATTTCAATGCTTTATTGGATGCTGAGGCTAGGAATGCTAATCGTATTGAATTTTGTCGTTTATTATTGGATGTGGGCGCTGATCCGCTGTATTGTGCAATGCCTGAGGCAGAAATTAAAATTTGCCCTTTGCTTAGGGCTATTCAATCGAACAATAGTCCTTTCGTATCTGCACTCTGTTGTGCAATAAAAGAAAATGCCTATAAGCTGGATTTTGAAAAACTTCACACAATGTGTCGTGATCCACTTGGTCTTGCTGTACAAAATGGTGCCTCAGCTGAGAAAGTAAAACTTATGATAGATGCAGGATTTGATATTATGCGCTATGATTATAATCCACCTAAAAAAATTCCAAACATAGCTGCTCATATTCTCATCAGCAAACGACGAAATCAGTTATTACGACACCAACGACGACGCATTGCACGTGAGATAAGACTAGGTTTTATCCAGCCAGTTGTTAGCAATGACGTTACTGAAAACACTGATCAGTCTGTTTTATCTCGAAAGCTTTTTTAGTCATGTTGCAGCGATTCGTTCAGGATAGAAGTGATTTTTTATAGACTGTGACTATTTCGTTGCCGTTCCAAACATAACAAAGATGATGGTCTGCCTGGCAATCGGATAATGCATCAGGGAGAAATATGGCTGCGCAATCTCCTTCGCGTTCACACCTTACGCTGCTATAAGCTATGCCTGACGATCCGTCGACTCTTAATTTTTTGGCGAAATCTTGCGAGTGAGTGTAATTATTTTGGCGCTTTCTTATGTCATGAAGATTAGCAGATAATTTTGCTTTAAGAACTCGCATATCAATTTCAATTGGGGCTTCTTTAGTTGCGTTTAAAAATTGAGCTCTATGAAATTTTGATTCAGCTACTGCTGTTAAGTAATCATATGCCCCATAAAAAACGCCAAAAGAACCGTCGCTGAATCGACTACCGTCTGGATTAAGATGAGAAAATGCTGCCATTATATAGCTACTGCCGGGTCCGGTGGGAACATGATCAGGGGAGATCATTTTAATTTCGTTTTTTTCTGCTCGTAGCCGATCGTTAGTCATACTTTCAATTTCGATAAGTGCTGCAAAATCGTCTGGGTCTGCAATACGATGGAATAAATCCACTGGGGGAAATCGGCTAGGGATTATTCGCCAAATGGGATTCCACTCTATAGTAGCTAATTTGATGTCCACTCAACCTCCACGTTGTGCATCTAAGTATTGTCTAATGAGGTAGAGATCGCTCACGTGTCCCGATAACATTCTGTCAAGTGCAGACTGATTTTGAAATAACGGAGCAGCATTGGGTTTTTTTATCATCTTTGATTTCTGATCGTCATTGCTAGTTGCACCACGTTGGGTTGTCAATCAACAGATTGATTGACAACCCTTCATCGGTATTTACACTCCCCAAGTTCTAATTGGACATTTCACCTGCATTTCCTCAAGGACTTGCTTCGCTGGTTCTGCTAACAGATCTTTGAAGACTGCTGTAGAATCGTTGAAGACTTCTTTGCCGATGACTTTGTCCCACTCACATTTTGCCAAGATGTTTTGCAGCAAGTCTTGCTCTATATCGAGATGACCGAATAAAGGCGGTGGACATTCTATCGAATAGACATAGTTATCTTTCATTTGCTCAATGGGCAAACCAAGATGTTCTGCAAAAACTTTTTTGCAATAACTGGCTTCAATTAAGTCTTGATTGGCTTGATGTGCCACCACAATAACAGCGCGTGTCCGTGCCCAATCTAAACGATGAATATCCGCTAAGTTATGCACTTCCTCATTGAGCAAACGTAACTGTTCCTCTGCTGCCCATTGCATGGTTTTTGCAATTAACGGCTTTGTTTTAGCTAGATAAACTGTTAGCCGAGTGCATAGGTCATGAATCGCCGTCGATGATAATCCATCAATGTATTCAAGGCTTAGTTTAACCAGCTGACTCATCACACATAATTGTCCAGAGTTGAGTGTAGTCAAATCTTCGTTTAAGTCAGATTTTTTAGCTAATATAACCTGCAGAATCTCACGCACGCTTTTAATCTGACAGCTCACATCCTGTGATTGTCGAATTAACTGAGTGAGTGACGGCATCATCAACGCTAAATGTGCGATTTCCTTTAAAACTTTATAATTATTTTGTCCGAGTAAAGTATGAGATAATCGCATACACGCGCCATTTGCGTTAACTTCCCAAAGAGAAATACCGCCATCTTTCAGCACATAGACATGATTAACTACAGTGGGCAAATGCGTTTTGGCTGCCAACTGATAAGTATCTAAAGTGATACCATTTAGCTGGCTCAGTCGATCGGTGATGGAAACCTGGGGTTGTGAATTGAATAATCCACAAGAGGAATTAACTAAAAAGGCAGTCTCGGCTTCCAGATAAAGAAGATACGGCCACTAGACGAGTAAGCTTTTTCATAACAGTCTCCTAATAATTAAATGGAAATTTCAGTATACACGATTTAGCTTAAAAGAATATTAAGAAGTAAAACACACTCATCAACCGTTTTATCAGTAATATTTACTTCATGATCTGCAAGTGTTGAGTAAAGCGTTTCTCTACTCTTTATATACGCCGCAAAATCTTCAGCAATGGCATCGGCCCGAACAAAATTGGGCAACGTGTCTTGTTGCAGCATCCGAGCGAGCAAAGTTTCAGTATCAACATGCAGATAAATTATCTTACCTAAAGTGCGCAAGTGCTGCACATTCTCAGGTTGAGTAAGAACACCACCCCCGGTAGCAATAATCGTTTTAGGTTGATATGGTATCGAAGAAATAGCCGCTTTTTCTGCTTCTCTGAACAGGCTCTCACCGAGCTGTTGATGAATTTCTCTAACAGAATACTGCGACTTATTTTTGTCATTATACTGCTGACACACAAGATCATCAGTATCGATTAAATGATAATCATAAGCTTTGGCAAAAGCCGCAGCAATAGTCGTTTTTCCACAATTTTGAAAACCACATAAAATCAAGTTCACAATATCTTCTCATTGATTGCTTAAAGTAAGTATACAATCTTCAAACTCTGTCGTCATTAAAAAACAAAAAATTAAAAGTAGTTGTATTTGGCACGGCTGAAGGGCCGTCAAAAATTAGCCACTTCCGTGGAATTCTGGAGCGAAATAAAGCGCAGGAGGCCGGAGGCCGACGAGCCATTCGCGGAAGAACTCCACGGAAGTGGCTGATTTTGACTACCCTGCAGCACATGAAGCACTACCCTGTGCCCCCACCAAATTAATAATAGCCGCAGTCATCCTAGAAATACAAGTAAGTTTTCCAGCTTCATTAACGATCTCGATGTGCCAAACTTGTGATGTTTTTCCGAGGTGTAATGGTTTGGCAGTGGCGGTAACAATACCTGAAGAAACCGGTCGGATGTGATTAGCATTAATTTCTTGTCCAACTGCACGATACCGTGTGTTGTCGATAACAAAATTTGCTGCGATGCTAGCCACAGTTTCCGCTAGTGTTACATTGGCGCCGCCATGGATAATGCCTGCGGGTTGGAAGGTGCGTGCATCGGCTGGCATAGTCGCTTTAATATAATCATCACCAATTTCTGTAAAACAAATTCCTAATAAATCGCTCATGGTGCCTTTGTTGCGGGCATTGAGTTCTTCCAGAGTGATTGGTGCTTTCCATATACTCATGTGTTAATAACCATAAGCAATAGGTTGATTGTCTGAGTCGTAGTCAGGCTCAGGTTCTTGATGCAGTTTCTTAATGGTTTGAGTGATCTTGATGAGGCAGGTTTCGCGCGCTTTTTTTGAATTGTTTAAATCATCGACGCAAAATTCTAATATATCGAGAGCGCTGCGCAGTAGATCATCACTGACAATCGCAGAGAGTAAACAAGAGGTGGCGCTGTTTGCTGTAGTGATTTCGCGAGTTTGCATTAAATATTCTAAAATGTATAACGCCGTGTTATTAATATCGGCTTTTAAATGTGCGGATAAGTTTTTTATTTTTTGTGTTTCAGCATTATTGTGTGGCAGTGCAGAACGCCAGTTTTCGAGATAAGCGCTGCAACCATTAATGCCTTGAGTGTTTAGTGCGATGAGGGTGTTTTGGGGATTATGGTATATAGTAATGAGATTGAGAGGGTCCAAAAACTTACCAAGGTGTAAATTATTATTAAGGAGCTGCATTTGTAACAAATTGATGGTGCCGTCTGCTTTGAAGAGCGTGCGGACTATCGGTGCAATGGTGCTGGAACCAATTTCTTCGATTAAATTCTCAAGCATATCTTTCCAGGTTATTTTTTTATCGAAGTGTGGCAGTTCATAGTCTGGCCCTATGTAGAGATAAACTTGACGATTCTGTGGTAAAGCATTGCCTCGTCGAAGAATGCCTAACATCCATACTTTAGGGTGATCTAAATCAATTTGCAAACTCAAGCCACATAAATGTTTTTTTGAGTCGCGATAGCCAAATTGTAGTCCCTGAAAATGTAAAAGTTCAGGGGCCTCACTTTCACCTAAGAGCTTGCTGTTAAAGAATATGTTAGGAAAAATACAATGCATATTGCCTTGTGTGTAAGCGTTATTGGTGAGGTTACTCCATTGCCTTTTAAAATAATCAAAATCAACGCTATTGCCTAAAAATGCTGTTCTAGGTAAATCTTTATCTGCGATATCTTGTGCGATTACTAGCGTGTCTGAATGTTTGCATAATTCGGCATGTCCGAATCGGTTACAAATGACTTCATAGGTGCCAGCTAATCGTTTAAGCATATTCCTGAACCCAACCTAATATGGATTTTTGTTTTGCCAGCAGCGTAGCAATGCCGTTTTTACCAAGCTCAATTAATTGAGCTAATTCTAGTTCGGTAAAAGCGCGTTTTTCGCCAGTGCCTTGCAGTTCGATAAATTCACCTTGATCCGTCATGATGATATTCATATCCACTTCGGCTTTAGAATCTTCTGCGTAATCTAAATCAAGAATGGGTATGTTGTTAAAAACGCCAACAGAAACTGCGCTGACGAGTGTGCGAATCGGGTCGGTTTTAATCATGCGCTTGGCTTGCATGTGTCGAACTGCATCGATTAATGCAATGCAAGCGCCAGTGATGGCTGCGGTGCGTGTGCCACCGTCTGCTTGTAGAACGTCACAATCGATGGTGATGGTGTAATCTTTGATCTTGTTTAAATCGATGATGGCGCGCAATGAGCGGCCGATCAGTCGTTGAATTTCCAGGGTGCGGCCGCCTTGTTTGCCGCTGCTGGCTTCGCGCTGCATCCGGGAGTGTGTGGCGCGAGGCAGCATGCCATATTCTGCGGTTACCCAGCCTTGGCCGCTATCGCGTAAAAAGCGTGGCACGCCTTGTTCGACGGTGGCATTGCACAGCACTTTGGTGTCACCAAATTCGATGAGTACGGAGCCTTCGGCATGTTTGGTGTAGTCTCGAGTGATGGTGATGGTGCGTAATTCGTCGGCTTGGCGTTGACTAGGTCGCATGGAGTAGGCCTCTTGTTTGTAAGTGGCCTAGATTATAGCCATTATTGAAAGTTTATGATAGGGTTTATGAAATTCTAGACATCACACTATCGAGGCAGTAATGATTAGCAGTATGACCGCATTTGGCCGTTCACAAGCGAACGGTGATTGGGGGACGGTCACTTGGGAGTTAAGAAGCGTCAACCATCGTTATTTTGAAGTGAGCACGCGTTTACCTGAGCCAATACGGGCGTTTGAGGCGTTAATTCGTGAGCAATTGTCGAAGCAGTTATCGCGCGGCAAGATCGAAGTGAATGCTAAATATACGCTGGGTGAGGCCACCACCGGTCAATTGCGTATCAATGAAAGTTTACTGTCACAGTTACTGCAACTAACCAAAAAAATAGATCAAGAATTGGGTCGCAATAGTGATTGTGATGCGGCGAAGTTCTTGTCGTGGCCGGGAGTGTTGCAAGAAGAGTCGCCCGATACCGAGATGTTACAACAACATGTGCTAGCTGCGTTAGCGGAAGCGGTTGATAGTATGGTTGCCATGCGTCGACGTGAAGGTGCTGCGATCAGAGCATTGTTAGAGTCGCGTTTAGAGGGTATCGAGCAGCAAGTCGCGTTGGTGCGGCAAATTTTACCCGAAATTGCGCAAGCATTACGCGCGCAGATCGTTAATCGCCTGCAAGAGCTCGGTAGCACCTACGATGCTGATCGGTTAGAGCAAGAGTTGGTATATCTGGCCCAAAAATCCGATGTATCTGAAGAATTAGATCGATTAGATACGCATATTACCGAGGCTCGTAGATCACTAGTCAAAGGTGAAGCCGTCGGGCGTCGTTTAGATTTTTTAATGCAAGAGTTCAATCGCGAAGCGAATACTTTAGGGTCCAAGTCGACTGATACACGCGTTACTCAAGCTGCGGTCGAGCTCAAAGTACTCATTGAACAAATGCGTGAACAAGTACAAAACGTGGAATAAACCAATGCTAACCGGGACACTTTTCATCATCGCAGCCCCCTCAGGCGCTGGCAAAACAACGCTAGTACGCGCGTTGGTACAATCACTACGCGATATTCGCGTGTCAGTATCGCACACCACACGTCCGCGCCGCCCGCGCGAGGTGGAGGGTGTGAACTACCATTTTGTGAATGATGAAGAATTTAATCGTCTGGTTGATGAAGAAGTCATGCTCGAACATGCGCATGTTTTTGGTCATCACTATGGCACTTCGGGCCGTTGGGTGGCGGAGGAGCTTGCTGCGGGGATCGATGTGATTTTGGAGATCGATTGGCAAGGGGCAAAGCAGGTAAAAGAGCGCTTTCCACGCTGTGTCAGTATCTTTATCCTGCCTCCATCACTGGAAGCCTTGCGTGAGCGCCTCACTAAACGGGCAGAAGACGACCCCGAGGTCATCGCAGCACGCATGGCTCAGGCAAAGGCTGAAATCTCACATTATGCGGAATTCGATTATTTAGTGATAAATAGGTATTTTCGTACTGCATTACGCGATTTAACCACGATAGTTTGTGCTGAGCGTTTACGCCAAAAGCACCAGCAAGAGCGGCATAAAGACCTGATAGAACACTTGTTTTAATTCGTTATTTCTGCTAAAAATATATTATTACCACATTGGAGTTTATTATGGCACGAGTCACCGTACAAGATTGTTTAGCACATGTTGAAAACCGCTTCGAATTAGTCTTGGTTGCCGCTAAACGCGCACGTCAGTTAGAAATGGGCGCAATGGACGCCAACGTTGAATGGGAAAACGATAAGCCTACAGTGGTTGCATTGCGCGAAATCGCCGCCGGATTCACTGATTTCAGCAGAAAAGCGCAAGCGCGCAAAGAGTTCGAAGAATCCCTCGCAGACGCAGACTCGCAGGAATAGTCTGAGTAACAAAAAGGGGGGTAATCTTGCGATTAATTAGAAAATTACACCGCAAGTTGGAGTATCTCCCTAAAGATCAGATCGAAGATATCTATAAAGCTTATCATTTCGCTCACAAAGCTCATGTTGGTCAGAAGCGAGCGAGTGGAGAAGCCTATATTACCCATCCCGTTGCCGTAGCGTCGATCCTTGCGGATATTCGCATGGATAAAGAAAGCATCATGGCGGGTTTAATGCATGATGTGCTTGAAGATACCCATATCACTAAAGAAGAAATGGTTGAGCAATTTGGTGAAACCGTTGCAGAATTAGTCGACGGCGTTAGCAAATTAACGCAAATCGAATTTAAAAGTCGCTTAGATGCGCAAGCTGAAAATTTTCGCAAAATGGTGTTAGCGATGTCAAAAGACATTCGCGTCATCATCGTAAAATTAGCCGATCGCTTACATAATATGCGCACACTCGGGCCTTTGTTGCCACCAAAACGTCGTCGTATCGCTCAAGAAACTTTAGATATCTATGCGCCAATTGCTAGTCGTTTAGGTATGCACAGTTTTTATTTAGAGCTGGAAGAGCTGGGTTTTCAAGCAATGTATCCGCGACGATTTCGCATCATAAAAAAAGCGGTAGAAAAAGCGGCTGGCAATCGTAAAGAAATTTTTAATGTGATTTTAAAATCTCTGCGAAACGGGTTAGCAAATAGCATTTGTGATGAATATACTATTGCTGGGCGTGAAAAGCATTTGTACAGTATTTATAAAAAAATGCACCGTAAACGCGTAGTTTTCGACGAAATTATGGACGTATATGGTTTTCGTATTATCGTGCCTACCGTTGATATGTGTTATCGCATTTTAGGTTTAGTTCACAGTTTATATAAACCTATTTTCGAGCGTTTTAAAGATTATATCGCGTTGCCGAAAGCCAACGGATATCAATCATTACACACCACATTGGTGGGGCCTTACGGTGTACCCATCGAAATTCAAATTCGCACGCAAGAAATGCAGGAAATGGCAGATAACGGTATTGCTGCGCATTGGATCTACAAAACCAGTGGTCAAACCGAAGAAGGCAGTGCATTGCAAGAACAGCAGTGGCTGAAAAATTTATTGGATATGCAACAACGCACAGGAAGCTCTGAAGAATTTATCGAAAATGTAAAAGTCGATTTATTTCCAGAAGAAGTGTATGTGTTCACACCTCGCGGCACTATCGTGCAGTTACCTGCGGGTTCTACACCTGTCGATTTTGCTTACGCAATTCATACGGATGTGGGTAATAAATGTGTCGCTGCAAAAATTGATCGACAATTAGCACCACTTTCCACGCGCTTAATGAATGGTCAAACGGTTGAAATTGTCACATCACGTTCGGCACGACCTAATCCAAACTGGATTGATTTTGTTGTAACGGGTAAAGCGCGCAGCAGTTTGCGTCATTATTTGAAAACGCAACAGCATACGGAGTCAGTAACACTAGGCAAACGTTTATTAGATAAAGCCTTAGGAGCGTATTCATTATCACTGAAAAAAATTCCTGAGGCAGCAGTAGAATCAATATTAGTAGAATCGAAATTAGAGACACTGGATGATTTACTGGCAGACATCGGCATCGGCCATCGCGTGCCAATGTTAGTTGCGCATCGTTTTGCCGAAACATTGCGTCCTGAAGTGCCGGTAGCGTTAACGAACGAGAAACCACAAGAGCCTTTATTGGTGCATGGCACAGAAGGTTTGGTGATACACATTGCGCAATGTTGTTATCCACTGCCAGGCGATCCGATCATTGGTATATT
>Ga0207137_1033_pt1 | contig 39475 bp, 40 predicted proteins | sample Alteio_BWMinHeat_9_FD_153572 | JGI IMG/M metagenome (GOLD analysis project Ga0207137, IMG submission 153572) | Enriched cells from forest soil in Barre Woods Harvard Forest LTER site, Petersham, Massachusetts, United States -... | ecosystem: Environmental > Terrestrial > Soil > Temperate forest >...
GCCCAAGGGCGGTCTCCCTTTGGCCCGAATTGCATCAAACTCTGAATCGTTTGTAACAATCCTGTAACACTCAACAGGCACACTTCCACTCTAGGCCAAAAACAAATCTAGGTTTCGGAGAATAAGGAATGAAGCGAATCGCAAGTCTACTTCTTCTGGCTGTTTTGGTGTTGGCAGGTGCGGCTTGGGCGGACAGTGCGTTGTCCCTTAATGGTGCGGGTGCTACCTTTCCTTTCCCGATGTACTCGAAGTGGTTTGACGAGTACCACAAGAAAAACGCCAATCTTCAGATTAATTATCAGTCCATCGGTTCCGGCGGCGGAATCAAGCAAGTGACCGAGGGCACGGTGGACTTCGGCGCTACCGATGGTCCGATGAACGACGATCAACTTAAGGCTTTTCAGGATAAGCACGGGTTCGGCATTCTGCATTTTCCCACGGTGATGGGCGCCGTCGTTCCAACCTATAATATTTCCGGCGTCGACGCGACGCTGAATTTCACTCCCGAAGCTCTGGCGGGAATATTCCTCGGCAAAATCACAAAGTGGAATGACCCGGCCATTACCGACGCGAACAAAGGCGTTAAGCTTCCCGCGGAGGACATTGTCGTCGTGCACCGCGCGGACGGCAGCGGCACAACTTACTGTTGGACGGACTATCTTTCCAAGGTCAGCGAAGAATGGAAAAATAAAGTCGGCAAGGGCACTTCGGTCAACTGGCCAGTGGGCCTGGGCGGCAAAGGCAATGAGGGCGTCACCGGCACGGTCAAGAACACCCCGAACTCCATCGGTTATGTGGAACTCATCTATGCCGAATCCAATAAAATACCTTACGGGAGCGTGAAGAACTCCGCGGGCGCATTCGTCAAGGCGTCACTGGCCGCGGTAAGTGCTGCTGCCGCTGGCGCTGCCAAAGACATGCCAGAGGACTTCCGCGTTTCCATCACCAATGCCCCAGGCAAGACCTCTTATCCTATCTCCACTTTCACCTGGCTATTGATTCCGGAGAAATTCTCCGATGCGGCTAAGCGCGACGCCATCAAGGGTTTCCTCCAGTGGGCGCTGGGCGAAGGGCAGAACTATGCCGAGGCTTTGTCTTACTCGCGGCTCCCCAAGGAAGTCGTGGCCAAGGAAACGAAGGCTATCGCCAAAGTCCAGTAAGGTTGACCAAACAGAGTGGCAACAACGACTACTACCGTACCGAGCGCGGGCCCTGTCGCGGGCTCGCGCTCCTTTCTCAGCCGGCTGATCGAAGGCGATGAGATCGCGCGGCTCATCACCTTTTTGTTCGCCGCTTCAGTTGTCCTGATCACGCTGCTTCTGGTATTCGAGCTCTGGCAGGGCTCGGCTCTTGCCCGGCATAAATTTGGTCTCAACTTTTTCTTTACCAGAGTATGGGATCCCATCTTCGATCAGTTCGGCGCGCTTCCCTTCATTTACGGCACTCTCGTGACCTCGGTCGTTGCGCTCGCGATTGCCGTGCCTCTCGGAATCGGCGCCGCGATTTTTCTTGCGGAACTCGCGCCGCAAAAAATTTCCGACACCCTGCAGTTTTTCATCGACCTTCTCGCCGCCGTTCCCAGCGTCATCTACGGCCTCCTCGGCGTATTCGTAGTGATTCCCTTGATGCGCCAGTACCTCCAGCCGGCCTTGAAGAGCACCTCGGGCTTCCTCCCGCTGTTCCAGGGCCCCGCCTATGGCGTGGGTTTCCTGACCGCGGGAATCGTCCTGGCCATCATGGTGATCCCCTACATCATTTCCGTATCCCGCGAAATCCTTCTCGCCGTGCCGCGCGATCAGCGCGAAGCCGCTCTCGCTCTCGGCGCCACGCGTTGGGAATCCACATGGAAGGTCGTCGTCCCATTCGCCCGCGGCGGCATCATGGGTTCCATCTTTCTCGCCTTGGCGCGCGCCCTCGGTGAAACCATGGCCGTTACCATGGTCATCGGCAATACGCCTACGATCAGCGCCTCGCTTTTCTCGCCCGGCTATTCCATCGCCGCGGTCATCGCCAACGAGTTCACCGAAGCTACTGGCGATCTCTATTTGCAGTCCCTCATCGAGCTCGGCCTGGTGCTCTTTCTTTTGACGTTCATTCTTAACGGGGTGGCTCGTCTGCTGATTGTCGCTACGTCGCAGAAGGGCGGCGGAACGGGTCACGCGTGAACTCTTCTTTGCGCTGGCGTAAATTCGTAAGCGGCTTCATGCTGACCATGACCGGTGTGTGTGCCGTGGTCGCCGTCTCCGTACTCTTTCTCATTCTCGGCTACCTCGTCTATCACGGTGGAACATCCATCAGTTGGAGTTTCTTCACAAAACTCCCGACGCCTGTCGGTGAAACCGGCGGCGGCATGGCCAACGCCATCGTTGGAAGCGCCAAATTGCTTTTGCTGGCTTCGCTCTTCGGCGTTCCCATCGGTTTTTTCGGGGCCATTTACCTTGCGGAGTTCAGTGGCGGCGCCATCGCCTTTGTCGTTCGTTACGCTGCGGATCTGCTCAACGGCGTGCCTTCCATCGTCATCGGCATTTTCGCGTACAGCCTGGTCGTTCTGCCCTTCAAGCATTTCTCGACGCTTGCCGGGGGCTTCGCGCTCGGCCTCATGATGATTCCTATCACGCTGCGCAGCACCGAGGAGTTCCTCCGCGCCGTGCCCTCGACTTTGCGCGAAGGAGCAATGGCCCTGGGGGCCAGCAAATCCCGGACGATCGCCACTGTAATCGTCCCCGCGGCCTATCGCGGCATTCTCACGGCCATCCTGCTGGCCTTCGCCCGCGTTGCCGGAGAAACCGCGCCGCTGCTCTTCACGGCGTTCGGCAATCGCTTTTGGAGCCCCGGCTGGAACCAGCCCACCGCCGCCCTTCCCGAGATGATTTACAGGTATGCCATCGCTCCCTACGACGACTGGCACCGTCAAGCCTGGGCGGCGGGGCTCGTCTTGCTTGGCTTGATTCTTGTTGTCAATATAGTTGCCCGGGGGATTCTGGCCCGGGGAATTGCGGTCCCGAGGTCTTGATCATGCATGCTTCTGCGAGGCCGGCAGTGTCCGTGAACATTACTCCCAATATCGGGTCCGGGGCCGCGAGCCAGGCGGCGCCCGCCACGCTGCCCATGCGCATGACCGTTTCCAAGGTCAACTTCTTCTACGGCAGCAAGCAGGTTCTTTTTGACGTCAACCTCGCCATCGCCACCAACAAGGTGACCGCCCTCATCGGTCCTTCCGGCTGCGGCAAATCCACTCTCTTGCGCACCATGAACCGCATGCACGAAACCGTGCGCAATGCCCGGCTCGATGGAGAAATCCTTCTCGATGGGCAGGACATCTTCGCGCAGGACGTTACCCAGCTTCGGCGCCGCGTCGGCATGGTCTTTCAGCGCCCCAACCCGTTCCCTAAATCCATTTTCGACAATGTCGCTTATGGTCTGCGCGTGAACGGCACGAAGCTCCCCCTCGCCGAAGCCGTTGAAAGAAGCCTGCGCCACGCCGCGCTTTGGGATGAAGTCAAGGACCACCTTCACAAATCCGCCTACGAGCTTTCCGGCGGCCAGCAGCAGCGCCTCTGCATCGCCCGCGCTCTGGCCGTCGAACCCGAAGTTTTGCTTCTCGATGAGCCGTGCTCCGCTCTCGATCCCATCAGCACCGCAAAAATTGAAGAGCTGCTGGTACAGTTGAAAGAGCTATGCACCATCGTTACGGTCACGCACAACATGCAGCAGGCCGCGCGCATCAGCGATTTCACCGCCTTCCTGCTTGTCGGCCAGCTGATCGAGTTCAGTCCGACGCCCCAGCTCTTTACCACGCCGTCGGATCCGCGCACGGAGGCGTACATTACCGGCAGGTTTGGCTGACAAATTGTTTTTGTTGTCATTCCGGGCCTTGCTGTGTTTTGCGTGTCATCCTGAGGCCATCCGGCGAGGCATGCAGTTTGTGCCCCGGCGGGACCCAAGAAGGTCCCGCTGCCGGGGATGGCCGAAGGATCTCAGCCGATCGACGGCGCGGGCTTATAATTCGTGAGCGCTGCAAACGGGGAAGAGAACCCTATGGAACGCCACTTCGAAAAAGACCTGAACGAGCTGAAAGAGCGGCTCCTCTGGATGGGCAGCCTCGCGGAACGCGCCGTGCACCAGGCCGTTCATGCCGTGCTCGATGGCGATGAGCCTCTCGCCAAGCGTGTCCTCGACGAAGAGGACTCCATCAACGAGCTGCAGCTTGAAGTTGACGACCGCGTCGTTCAGCTCCTCGCGCTGCATCAATTGATGGCCGTCGATCTGCGCCTCGTTCTCGCGGTTTCCCGCATCAACAACGACCTCGAGCGCATCGGCGACCAGGCCGTGAATATCGCGCAGGGCGCCACGCGCATCCTGCGTCACCCGCGCGTAAAACCTTACGTCGATTTGCCGCGCATGAGCGATCTCGTCGAGGAAATGGTGCGCAACGCTCTCAACGCCGTCGTTCGCCGCGACGTCGACCTCGCGCACAAAGTCCTCGCCACCGACGACCAGGTAGACCACTATCGCGATCAGATTTTCCGCGAATTGCTTACCTACATGATGGGCGATTCGAGCGTGGTCTTTCCTGCGTTCGAGCTCATCCTCGTGGCGAAAAACCTCGAACGCATCGGCGATCACGCCACCAACATCGCCGAGGACGTCATCTACATCGTCCAGGGCCAGGACGTCCGCCACCCCACCGTCGACCGCCGCTAGGGTAAAGACAGGCCCTCGCGCCAAGCAAACTTGTCATTCCGACCGGAGGGTTGGAGATTTGCCGTCCCGTAGTGGAGACCGCCGCCCCTCCGCGCGCTTTTGGGGCGGAGAAATCGCTCCTCAATTTCGGAATTCAGGCAAAAAATAGAGACCGACACCCTATTAACCTGGGCGCCCCCATTCCCGTTGACCCGCTCGGCTTTGGTCTTTTTACAAACCGCTTGACGAAGTTATACCTCTCTTGCTACTATACGTCCTGGGTAAGAGTGTGAACGTCCCAAAAAGCGGCAGCTTGTCTGTCGCTTTTTCATTTCCGGCGCGCCCGCCGTTGTAGTGGCCGGTCTTCAGACCGGTTTCTTGTCTTGTGCCTTCGTAGGCTGGCCTTCTCATCGCGGAGACGAGAGGCTTAGGCCGGCCGCTCTTGAACGGGCACCTTCCTGAAATCGAATCTCGCTGACCTGAACGCTCGGCAAGCCATTAGTCAGAAGCTTGGCAGTGGTTGTAGAGCGTCGGGCCTACCCACTGTGGCTCGCATCTTTGCAGCGCTAACCCTCTTTAGAATCAACACTTATAGAATGCCTGCAAGTGTTGATTCTAAAACACTTAAACGAACTCTAAGTCTTTTAGATGCAACACTTACAAAAAACATGGGGGGAGGGGGTCTTATTGTTAACGAGCAAGAGGCTCTGATCAACCACGCCCACAATCAGGAGCCCGCCATGAGAGGACGTCGGCCGCCGACATGGGAGAGCGCAAGAAGTGCCAGTGCTCCCACCAGGGAGATGCCAATTCCCAAAGTCCGATCCGGTGTCCGGATGAAATGAACATCGATCCGCGATTCGCCCGCTCCGAGGGGCACGATCATCTGCTCCGTACCAACGGGATGTTCCACCGGAACCGGTTTGCCGTTCACTTCCACGCGCCACGCCCGATAATCGAGCAATCGCAGTGCAATTCGTACCGGCTTCTTTGCGTTGACTTGCACTCTTTTTTCTTCCGCGGTCCACTCTTCGATCTGGACCCTTGCACCTGTTGGGGACGCTCTCTGATCAGAGCTATTGACGGCGGAGACCATGGGTGCGTTCACCGGCAAATCTGTATGGTCATCTCCCACAGAGTCGTATTCATCCGTGCCGTCGAATCCTGCTTTCTGTTCGACCGCATCCTGTGCCGCGGCAAGATCTTCTCCATCCCACCATCCCTGTTTCCCTTGTAGCGCGCCTGTTCCGGCAAGAATCGCAACCACCAATGTGATCCAGACCGCAGCAAACCGGCGCCGCTCCACCGCCGCAGCGAGGAACACCGCAAACGCCACCGCCAGAATCGACATCCATCTCCATGGAAATTGCACGAACCGCAGCTTCGGCAGCACATCCCAGAAAATCGCCGTGAACCGCAACATCAGCAGCGTCGCGCCCGCGCTGAGCAGCAAAAGCGCTTGATAACACTTTCTTCGCTCGCTGTCTCTTGCTTCACCCGTGCTTCGCCGTAATGCCGCCAATGCCGCAAACCCCGTCAGAACAATCATAAGCACGGCCGTCCCCGAAGCCACCCAATTGAAAAGCGTATGCTCCGGGTCGTTGGTCTCTGTAAACAGAAAATTGTCCCGGGGCAACAATCCGGCCGAAATCGCCTGCGCGATATTGACCCATCGCTGTTCGTAAGCGGCCGGCAAAATGTACAGCGCCGCCAATCCGAATCCCAGTGCAAGTCCGGCCGCGCCGCGAGCCAACGGTCTCCAGGATCGTTCCCGCATCGCTGCCCAGGCAAAAACCAACGCAAGGCTGTAACTCGCCAGCACGCCGGCCGGCGCATTCGATAGCCACACTGCGGCAAAAAGAATTCCGAAGAGTGCCACACCGCGTGGCGCTGATCGTTTTCGCCTCTCCAGGATTCCGCTCAGTTCAAAAGCCGCCAGAAACAGCAAAGGAAAAAACGCCGACGCCAGCAACTCCGCAAAATCGCTGCGGATGTAAACGATCAGCAGCGCATTCGGATTCGCCGCGTAGCAGAACGCTCCGAATAGCGACTCGCGCTCCGAAATCAACCGCCGCGCCAACGCAAACGCGCTCAACCCCGCGAATGTTTGCACCAATACAATGAACACCGTCGGCACCGCGCTCCACGGCATCGCGAAGCCTAGCCCCGCTCCCAGCATCCAGGAGAGCGGAGGATAAAAAATGAACCGCGGCTCTCCAAAACCGTGGTTCGCCCACTCCGTCCAGCGCGGATACAGGATCCCTTCCTTCCATTGTCCCGCCGCGTCCAGCCACGAGCCGGCGTGAAATCCGATGTCGTGCCCTGATGGCGTTCCGAGCCAGTAAAACGGCGCGACCATGAGCAGCGCCGCGGCGAGGGACACGCCAAACGCCAGCAGCCAGCCCTTCCTGGCGGGCCACCTGCGATACCCCGCGTTCAATTTTGTTTGTTCGGCATTTTCGGTGGAAAGAGTCATCGAAGGTTCATCGCATTGTAACCGCAAAACAATCCGCGGCGTGCCGCTCTTCACATTCCGTGCGATGCGCCTGAAGTTGAGCGATAATACACCGGCAAATGAGCGCTACCAGCACCACCTTCGCGCCGATCATCGAGGCGCGCAAGCTCGAGAAATTTTATCCGCAGCCCGACGGCAACCGCATTCAGGTAATTGCCGCGACCGACCTGGCCATTTATCCAGGCAAGATTGTCGCGCTGCTCGGTCCTTCCGGATGCGGCAAATCGACTTTGCTGCGCATGCTCACCGGACTCTCTCCGGCTTCCGCCGGCGCCGTTTTCTGGCATGGTCAGCCGGTTCAGGAAGAAACTCCCAACGTCGCGATCGTCTTCCAGAGTTTTGCGCTTTTTCCCTGGCTCACCGTCCTCGAAAACGTTGAAGCTCCCCTCGAGGCCCGTGGCATGTCCGCCGCTGAACGTCAAAAGCGCGCCCTCGGCATCATTGATGCGGTCGGCCTCGACGGCTTCGAAACCGCTTACCCCAAAGAACTCTCCGGCGGCATGAAGCAGCGCGTCGGTGTCGCCCGCGCCCTTGTCGTCGAGCCTGAAGTCCTCTTCATGGACGAGCCTTTCTCCGCCCTCGACGTGCTCACCGCCGAGACGCTGCGCGGCGAATTGCTCGAGCTTTGGCTCGAACACAAAATTCCCACCCGCGCCATTTTCATAGTTACTCACAACATCGAGGAAGCCGTCGTTCTCGCCGATCGGATTATCGTCCTCGGCCGCAACCCCGCCCACATCCATGCCGATTTTCCCGTGGAAATCCCTCACCCCCGCGATCGCAAGTCTCCGCGCTTTCTCGAGCTCATCGACGCCATCTATCGCGTGCTCACGCGGCCCGATCTCAAACAAGAAGACATCCTCCACGCGCCCGCCGCCTCGGAAGCCGCCGCTCATCACAATGTCATTATGCTTCCGCACACTCGCCCCGGCGGCATGGCCGGCCTGCTCGAAATTCTCGTGGATCAAGGCGGCCGAGCCGATCTTCACCGGCTGGCCGGCGAGCTCAGCCTCGAAGTCGACGCGCTTCTCCCCACCGTCGACACTGCTATCCTTCTCGGCTTTCTCCGCGTGGAAGAAGGCGACGCCATCATTACGCCTGAAGGGCAGGTTTTCGCGCAAGCGGACATTCAGGAGCGCAAAGCCATCTTCCGCAAAGCGGCGCTTGCCAACGTTCCTCTCCTCCGCCAAATGGAACAGGCCCTCAAGGCGAAATCAAACCGCACTCTCCCGGACGAATTCTTCCGAGATTTACTCGACGAGCATTTCAGCGAGGACGAATCCCGCCGCCAGCTTGAGACCGCCATCCAGTGGGGCCGCTACTCCGAAATTTTCGATTACGACGCCGCCACCGGCAAGCTCACGCTCACCGAGGCCTGACCCTCCGTGCCCGAACTCACCGCCGCTGCTCCCCGCGCGACTCCCCTCCCGCCCCGCGCCGTTCGCCCGGCGGGCTCGCGTTGGGCCGGCGGATTTCTCATCGACATCGCGATTTTCCTTTTCGTTTTTGCCGCGATTTACGGCGTCTACGCGATCGGCCACATCTGGTTCGCACCCACTGGGGTGCAAGCACATATTTCGCAGGACCCGCGCATGCTGCCTCGCTACGCTTTCTATTCGCTCGTGCGCATCGCTCTGGCGTATGCCATCAGTCTTGTTTTCGCGCTCGGCTACGGCTACGTGGCCGCGCATTCACGGCGCGCCGAAACCGTACTCGTCCCGTTGCTCGATATTCTCCAGTCCATCCCCGTCCTCAGTTTTCTTCCCGGCGTCATGCTCGCCATGGTGGCGCTGTTCCCGCATCGCCAGTTGGGCGTCGAGCTGGGTTCCATTCTGCTCATTTTCACCGGCCAGGTCTGGAACATGGCGTTCAGTTTTTATTCGTCGCTGAAAACTATTCCGCGCGAACTGAACGAGGCCGCGCGTATCTTCCGCTTCGGCAAGTGGCAGCGGTTTGTCGAACTCGATCTTCCGTTCTCCACCATCGGACTGGTTTGGAATTCCATGATGTCTGTCGCTGGCGGATGGTTCTTTCTGATGGCTTGCGAAATGTTTGTCCTTGGCAATCGTGATTTTCGCCTGCCCGGTTTGGGCTCCTATTTGCAAACTGCCGCAAGCAACGGCGATACGCGCGCAATTCTCTGGGGCATTGCCGCGATGGTCGCAGTCATAGTTCTTCTCGATCAATTGATCTGGCGTCCCGTAATTGCCTGGGCGGATAAATTCAAATTCGAGCAAGTCGAAGCGGCCCAAACTGCGCAGCATCACCTGCTCAGTTTCCTCGGTCGCGCTTCCCTGGCCATCCGCGCGTATCGCGTCATCTTTCGCCCGTTGATCAACCGCCTCACGCTCACGTTTGCCATCCTGGCTCGCAGCGCCGCGAAGAGGCTCCCCAACCCGAAAGATCTCCACACACGGCGCTGGCTCGAATTCGTACTCGGCGCCACCGTGCTTGTCGGTATCGGATTTGCCGTCTTTCACGCCGTGCGGGAGCTTTCCGATCTGCACCGCCAGGACTATTTCACCTTACTTCGGAGCGCGGGTCTTACTTTCCTCCGCGTCAATGCCGCGCTTCTCATCGGCGCTCTCTGGACCGTTCCCGTTGGCGTGGCCATCGGGTCTAGCCCGCGGTTTGCGCGAATTGCACAGCCGCTTGCGCAAATCGCCGCGTCCATTCCCGCGACCGCGCTTTTTCCCATCATCCTGCTTTTCCTAATCCGTCTCCGGGGGGGTCTGGAGATCGCCGCGCTGGCCATCCTGCTCCTCGGCACGCAGTGGTACATCCTCTTCAACGTCATCGCCGGCGCCATGGCCATTCCCACGGACTTGAAAGAAGCGGCGCGCATCTATCGCTTTACTTCCTGGGGTCGCTGGCGGCATCTCATTCTTCCGGGAATTTTTCCGTATCTCGTCACCGGAATGGTGACCGCCTCCGGCAATGCCTGGAACGTCAGCATCATCGCGGAATATTTTCATTTCCAGGGAAGGATCGTTTCGACCACCGGCCTCGGCAGCGCCATCAGCCGCGCCAGCGACGCCGGCCGCTTCGATCTGCTCCTCGCCTCCACGCTGATCATGGCCACCGTCGTGGTGTTCATCAACCGTCTGGTGTGGCGTCGCCTTTACCGCCTCGCTTCCTCGCGCTTCAAGCTCGAATCCTAATTTGGCGAACCGCGGCAGGGCTCGCGGAAGTGTGCTTGACAATTCTACGTTACTACGATATCGTACTATCCGATATGGGACGACATGCAATCTTGCACTTCTTCCTGTTCATCCTCGTGGCGTTCGGGCAGTCAGCTTGCGCCCGGCACGACGCCTTGCCTTCACTTTCCCATGCCGCTGCCTCGATCGAGCTGCACTTGAATGCTACCGCCGACGCGGCGTTTCCGCTTTTCGGCCCGGTCCGCGAATCCGAGTGGGCGCCAGAGTGGTCGCCGGTTTGGATCTATCCCTCGGCCCCGCTCCAGTCCGCCGATGGCGCTGTCTTCACTACCACCCACCAGGTGGGTGTCGCTACCTGGGTGATGACCGTCTATGACACCGATAAGCGCACGGTGGAGTACGTGAATTTCATCCCCGGCCGTCGCGTGACCCAGATCAGCATTACGGTTCGGCCGGACACCGCCGCCACCTCCATCGCGCGAGTCTCCTATCATGTCACCGCCCTTTCGCAGCAGGGCGGCAGATTCGTCGCCCATTTTGCGAAGAACTTCCCCGGCGAGGGACCGCACTGGGAAAAAGCCGTCAACGATTCCATTAGCAAGAACGGCCTCCGCTCCGGCTCTGACCAACAGGCGACCCCAGCGAAAACCAATTAGGAGAAGGGAAATGCAGACGAGGGAAGAACTGCTGCAAGAGCTTTTACTGCCCGCCGAGCTTACCGATGATCAGTTCATCGAGGCCATGGAACAACTCCGCGTCGCCAACGTGAATTTTCATCATCGGGATCACATCCGGCTGGCGTGGGCTTATTTGCGGAGGGACAACCCTCCGGTGGCGGGCGAAAATCTTTCGCGCTGCATCCGACGGTACGCCACTCATAACAAGGCCCCGCGCAAATACCACCACACTATTACGCTCGCTTGGGTGCGCATCGTTGCGGCGGCCATGCGTTTGACTCCGGCACTAGAGTCTTTTGAGCTGTTCGCCGCCGCCCACCCGGCTCTCTTCGAGGTCCGTCTTCCCTGGACGTTTTATTCCGCCGCGCGCTTGGATTCAGAAGCCGCCCGCGCCGGCTGGGTGGAATCCGATCTACATCCTTTGCCTTGAACCGCTTTATTGGCTGTGAATCTTGCGAACTGCGCACGGCGACGGCATACTGCTGCGGGGAAAATTTTAATGCCTTTACGCCTTATCCCAGAGGTTCATCGTGCTACTCACCGCGTCGGTATTTTTCTCGATGGGCTCGGCATCACCCAGGGTGAAGGGCACATTCTTTCGCATCTAGCCGCTTCCGGTGACGCGACCATCGCGGAGCTCCATCGCGCCCTGGCGCATCGCCGCTCGACGCTTACCAGCATCCTCGATCGCCTTGCCGGTCGCGGATGGATCACACGCCAGACGGACCCCAACGATCGTCGCTCGTTCATCATCCGGCTTTCAAAAAATGGGAGATCGGCCGCGGCAAAAATTTACCGTGAATTGGAGCGAATCGAGGGACAAGCGCTTGGCGAAGTCTTCAAACAAGACTTGCTCTCCGTTGTTGCCATATTGCAATCGCTGGAAAGCGCCGCGGACAAGTCGGCCCGCTGTAAAAAAGATTAAGTGCGATTTTTCGCAGCTTACCATTCATCGGCTGCATACGTTTAGCAAGACGACATCATCCTGAGGCGATCTGGCGAAGATCGCCGAAGGATCTCAACCTTGGAATCATGCAAGTGTCTTGGTTGAGATCCTTCAGGGCGCAAACAACGCGCCCTTCAGGATGACAGGTTCTTTTTGTGCCCAGGTAACGGACAAATGTTTAGCCTGCGCGAAATTCCGGTTAAGGCTGCTTTTTCTCTTCCGGCTTCGGCGCAGCCGGCTCCTCGGCCCAAATATATTTTCCAAACCATTTCTCGTTTTCTTCCATCACGGCGCGCTGCTGCTTTGGCTTGTTGATACCGTGGCCGAAGCCTTTGTAGACCACCATCTTCACCGGCACGCCACGGTCTTCGAGGGCTTGCCGCAATTCGTACGCGTTGGGAATCGGCACACGCCGGTCGTTTTCTCCGTGCTGAATTAATGTCGGCGTCTTGGCTTTCGCGATGTAGCTGATGGGCGACGTTTTTTTGTAAATCTCCGGATCATCCCATGGTGCGGCATGGAGATACTGCCGCGTGAACGGCGTGATGTCCGTGTTCACGTAATAGGTCATCCAATCGGAAATTCCCGCTCCCACGGAAACCGCCTTGAAACGGTCGCTCGATGCCGTGATAAATGCGGAAATGTACCCGCCTTCGCTCCATCCCATCGAACCGACACGATCCTTGTCCACGAAACTCCTGACGATCAACGCATCCACGCCCGAAATCACGTCCGCGTAATCGCCGACACCTAGGTTGCGCACGTTCAGCGAGCGGAATTTCTCGCCGTATCCCGCCGAGCCGCGGTAATTCGGCCGTAGCACCAGCGCCCCCTTTGCGATAAACCGTTCGATGGGGTAATAGCGATCGGCGTTCACTACCGGTTGGTCCACACCCGTCGGCCCGCCGTGAATCACGACCAGCAAAGGATATTTTTTTTGTGCATCGAAGTCCGCCGGCTTATAGAGAATCCCTTCGATCGCCGTGCCGTCACCCGATTTCCAGGAAATCACTTCGCGCCGCGCACGCGTGAAGCTTTTCAGTTGATCGCCCATGGCCGTCAACTTTTTCGCATTCCACGGCGCCACACTCCCCGCGTAAATCTCCGCGTATTCATTTTCTCCCGCCGCGCGGTATGCGCATTGCGTGTAGTCCTTCGAAAACGTAAACGACGACGACACCATGTGCTCAGGTCCGCTTAGCTTCTCGATTGCCTTTGTTGAAGGATTCAGCCGGAACGCATGCGCGTAGGTCTTCTGCTCCGCCGCAAAATAGATTCCGTCCGGCCCCCAGTCCAGCAGTTCGGGATCTTCGTCGAACGCGCTGGTCAGAACCTGCGGTGCGCCGCCCTCTGCCGGCACGATCGCGATTTTTCCATTCATGTAGTAGTTGTACTTTTCCCCCGCTGCCGTTTGGTACGCAATCTGCTTTCCGTCCGGCGACCACTTGGGATTCGTGTCCGGCCCCGGCGTGCTCACGATTTTTTTCGGAGCGCCTCCGCTCGCCCCTATCACATAAATGTCCGCAGTCTCCGAGGAAATCAGATCCGGGTCGCGTTGCGCGCTGAACGCGATGCGAGTGCCTTCGGGAGACCACGCAAAATCTCCCACGCTGAAATCATTTCCCTCGGTCAGCTGCTTCGCATCAGGGATTCCCGTTCCCGCTTCCGTGGATAATGCGATTGTCCAAAGGTGGGTCATCTGATAGTCGGCGTGCACGACAGAATACTCGCCGTATTTTTCCTTGCGGTCTTTCAGCATTTTGGGCTCCGCATCCTGTGCGGAATACGCGATGCGCCGCGAGTCCGGCGCCCAATGGAACGCGCTCACTCCCTCTTCCGCTTTCGTGACTTGTTGCGCCTCGCCGCCGTCCGCCGCAATCACGTAAAGCTGTTTCTTGTCCGCCGGGCTGCCGGTAATCTGCCCCGGCCGGTCGGAAAGGAACGCGATCCATTTTCCGTCTCGCGACCATTCCGCGTTCGTGCTCGACTTCTTCGCCGTGGTCAGCGCGTGGGATTCGCCCGTTGCCACATCGGCGATCCACAGGTCGCGCTCAAATGCGTTGTCCTCCCAATTTGTCCGCGACACTTCGTACGCCACCCTCTTTCCATCAGGCGAAATCTGCGGGTTGAATGCGCCTTTCATTTCAAGCGACTGGTCAATGGTCGGAGCTTTCAAGGCGTCTGCCGCCGCAGCCGTCTTCTTTTCTTGCGCGGCGGCCAAACACACAAAGCCCGCCAAGGCAAAAAAAGCGCTTGCAGCGGCAGCGAAACTCTTCCGGCTCATGTTTTGCTTCATCGCAAACCTCGCTTGTGGCTTCGTTATTCTTTTCTAAAAAGAAGAACAATTCCCAAGACCAACAAAATGCCCGCGGTTGTTCCGAGCAGGAAAGCCGGCGTCCCCCGGCTGTACTTAATCGCCCGGGAAGCAGCGAGGACCGCGAACAACAACACGATCGCTCCCCGCGTTCTGCTTCGCCGGGAAGATTTCATCCGCTCTCTCTGCCCACAATCAGCGTGAAGCCGCCTTCGATCCCGCTTCTCGCGCCAGCTCCTTGCTTAAGAAAATGATCTGTCCCACGTGATGATAAGCGTGCCCCGCACACCGCAAAAATGCCGCGAACCGGTTTCTCGCTTCCGGCTCGCGCTCCGCGGAATACTCCGCGGCCCAATCTACGGGCGATTGCTTGCGAATGGTGGCAATTACCATCTCGATTGTGCGGTCAAATTCGCGGAGAACCTTTTCCTTCGGCAGCCGCTGCGTTTCCGTAAATTCCAGGTCCCGGTGGCGCACATATCCCGTACTCGCGATCCGCGCCCCGATGTAGTAGCTCAGGTTGCCAGTTAAGTGCAGAATCAGGTGTCCGACGCTGTTTCCATACGGATACGGGTTGTGCCAAAGAGCCTCCTGCGAAAGCGGGTCGACCCACTTATGTATATCCTCCCCGACGTATTCGTAGTAATTCGCCAATTCCTCGGCGACCGTGCCCGATAGCTCTGCCATATGCCTTTCACCTCACCAAAAAAACTACCGCGGCGTACTCCCGCGGTCATTACGATAAATCACGCCTTCCTTCATCACAAAGAAAACATGCTCGGTCTGACGGATGTTTTGCAGCGGATCGCCCGGGATCGCCACCACATCCGCCAGCTTTCCCGCTTCGAGCGTTCCGATTTTGTCCGCCAGTCCCAGCAGATCGGCATCCGAGGAAGTTCCAGCCCTTAATGCGTCAATCGGCTTCATGCCCAAATCCACCATCTGGTGAAACTCTTCCGTATTGCGTCCGTGCGGATACACGGCCGCGTCGGTCCCGAGACCTATCTTCACTCCCTTGGCCATGGCCTTTTGAAACGTCTGATGGATCGCCGCGATGGCCACCTTGGCTTTCACGAGAATCGCCGGCGGAATGTAAACGCCCCGGTCGATCTGCTCCTGCAAGCCCTGGACCGCCATCAGCGTCGGCACCAGGTATGTTCCGCGCTGCTTCATCATATCGAGCGCTTCATCGTCCAAGAACGTTCCGTGCTCGATGGAATCGATTCCCGCGCGAATGGCGCGCTTGGCTCCTTCGGCTCCGTGGGCGTGCGCCGCGGTCTTGCGCCGCAGGGCGTGCGCTTCGTCCACGATGGCGTTCAGCTCTTCCTGTGTGAGCTGCGGAGTATCGACGTCGTCGGTGGCGGAAAGCACTCCACCCGTCGCGCAGACTTTGATCATGTCCGCGCCGTATTTGTGGTCGAGCCGCACGGCATAGCGCGCCTGGTCTGGGCCATTGATGACGCCCTCAAGCGGACCGGCTTCGTGGCCGAACAATCCTTCACGGTAGCCTTGCGAGAAATCGCAATGCCCGCCGGTGGCGCTGAGCGCGTGGACGGTCACGAGCATGCGCGGGCCAGGCACTTTTCCGTCGCGGATGGCGTTGCGCAATCCCACGTCGATGTAGTCAGACGAACCCACATCGCGCACCGTCGTGATTCCGCCCATGAGGGTCACGCGAGCGTTGGCAGCCGCGTCCAGCGCGCGCTCCGCAATGGTTTTCTGCAAGCCGTCCAGGCGGTTCTGCTTGAAATCGTCGCTGTACATCATCGTCAGGTGCGTGTGCGCGTCGATGAAACCTGGTGAAAGCGTGGCGTCACCCAGGTCGATCACTTCGGCCCCTGCGGGAATCGCGGCATTCGCGCCCACAGCGACAATCTTTCCGTCCGCCACGACCACCACGCCCGGCGTTGCCAGCGTGCCACTCTTCCCGTCAAAGAGCCGCGCCGCTTTCAGCACGTACGTCTTGCTCGCCGCCTTTTGCGTCTGCCCAAAAACACTCGCCGCGACCAGCAAACTCAACAGCCCCACCTCGCACCATTTGCGCATCGTTAATCCTCTCCTTCACTTCAAATCTAATTTTCGGAAATTTCCGCAACAGCCTGTCACTGAAGTTTGCCGAGCTAGTTATCCTCGCCCCGGTTAACCCCACGGAGCTCAAGTTTGCCCCGAAGCAAAAAGGAAGCATTGCATCTCCGGGCTGGCAAAACGAAGCTGGACACCTTTCTCGAATCCTGCAGACCAATCTTTCGACTCCGGCGGAAAGTCTTTTGGGTCAGCTGGCCAATACGTTGCTCCACGGAGAAACAAACGCAAGATGCCATCCTCTGCGAAAGAGAGCTGCAATAGGTCGTCTAAGCAAATCGTCACACTGCCATTCCTTAACGAAATCGTGCAGCTGGAGTTGGAGCCCAGTACCGCAATTTTTTTCTTTTGTCGTTCCCACCCGCCAAGAATATTCATCACTTCCGCGTGCGAGATTTCTTTCATTCGCGCACCTCCTTTCTTAGGAAGCGCAAGGGCGTCGGCTATTCTAGCGGTTTAAGCCTGCTGTTGTCCCGCCGCTTTTGGGGAGCCCTGGGCGCCTTCGGTTCCACAAATCTAAGTCCAGGAAAAAATTATCTTTGGGGGATTTATCGCGGCGGCGGAGTCGCATCTTGATTCTTCACGATTCAGCCCGCCCAAAAACTAGCGCACTCGTCTGCTTCGTTTTCCACATTTCCTCGTACGGGGTCCTTCCGTACTATTGACCTACCGGCTAACCCCCTTCGACACTGGAGTTTAATATGGCGCGTTATTCCGCCTTTCTCGGGCGCACGGTCGAGGTGCAATATCGCGCCGGCGAGATCCTTTTGCCGGCTTCGGGGACTTTTGTCGCCGATTCCGGGCGCTCCATCTTCCTCGAACAGCATTTTGACCAGCGTGGACAAGCCAAGCAGTTCCGCTGGGAAATTCCCTATCAATACATTGTCCGTATCCACGAACCTCTTACGGACGGACTCTCCCCGGCCGCGCCTCCCACTCCTTCGACGCTGACCGCAGACTCCGCCGCCTCGGATGACAGCCGGGCCAGCTCCGCGAGCGCCGCGGCCGGCGCTGCAGGTGGCGCGTCCACGCTCTTCTCGCTACCCCGTCGCCCCAAGACCGTCTAGCCTGCGCACTTTCTTCCCCGCTTCCCTTATTCCTTCCGTAACTTCATTCGCAAGTTCGGCTACAATCGTTACCCGGCATTCCTGAAATTCCAGCGCGGCTCCTTGTTCAGCATCGGCCGCGTGTAAGGAGGCACGTCGTGACATCCCCTTCTGGCGCGCAGAAAAAGGTTGGACTCATCGGCCTCGGCCTCATGGGCGGCCCCATGGGTCTGAATCTCTTGAAGGCCGGGCATTCGCTCACGGTCTGGAACCGCACCTCCGCGCGCGCCCAATCGCTCGTCGCGGCCGGAGCCAAACTCGCGGCATCTCCCCGCGAGGCCGCGGCCGCTTCTGACATTTTGCTCACCATCGTCAGCGATCCCCCCGCCCTCGAAGAAGTTCTGCACGGTTCAGCCGGTAAAAACGACGGCGCGCTCGCAGGGCTTCAGCGCGGCTCCATTTATATCGACTCGAGCACCGTTTCCCCCGGCCTGGCGCGAAAAATTTCCGCCGCATGCGCCGAACGTGGTGCGCGGTTCCTCGACGCTCCCGTTACCGGCGGCACCTGGGGCGCGGAAAAAGGCGAGCTCGTTTTCATGGTGGGCGGCGATGCGGCCACCTTGCGCGACGCGGAGTCCGTCCTCGGCGCCATGGGCAAACGCTGGTTCCATCTTGGCCCCACTGGCGCCGGGCAGACCATCAAGCTCGCCATGAACATGATTCTTGCGTTGCAAGTCGACGCGCTCGCGGAAGCTCTCGCGCTCGTCACCGGCGCCGGAATCGCCGGTGAAAAACTTGTCGAGGTCCTGCAATCCAGCATGGCGCGCGCCGCGGTCCTTGATGTCAAAGCTCCGCTTCTCCTCAAAAGAGAATTCCCGCCAAGTTTCCCTCTTCGCCTCATGCACAAGGATCTCGGACTGGCGCTCGATCTCGCCAACCAGATTGGCGTGCCCTTGCCTGCGACCGCCGCCGCGCGGGAATCCTACAGCGCCGTCAAAGGCGCCGCGAAGGAAGATCTCGACTATGCGGCTGTCATGAAATTCTGGCATCGCTGATGTACGCTCGATCTTCTCGTTGTTTGACGGAGCAAACGGGTGCGCCATTCGGGCGCGATTGACTCTTTGGCGGAGGCTATACCGAGGGAACTTCTTTGCCTAGAGGGCCGACAAGCGAAACTTCAAGGTCACGCGAAGATGCGTCGAAGTCGGCTGCCCATCCAAACGAGCAGGCTCGTACTTCCATTCTCGCAGCGCGTCGATTGCGGCATCTTGAAGAAGTGGAGGGCCAAGAATGACTCGCACATCCGTCACGTTGCCGCTTGAATCGATAACCGCATCCATCGTGACGTCACCCGAGACACGAGCCAATTTTGCAGCCGAAGGATATACGGGAGCAACGGACTTAACCAAGCGCGCCTCCTGCGCCTTACCACCCACCGGCGCGGCGGAGATTGCGGCTAGATCAGGCATCGCTTGACTGGTAAGTATATGCGCGAGCGGCGCCTCCCATGGAGCGTGCAGTTCCTCGCGAACCATCGGGACAGCAACGGATGGAGAATTCAGAGGCAAATTATTTGCGACGGCCCGGCTCAAGTGGGGCGCAATTACCGTGAACTTGCTAGGCGCTGCAGATTTAGCGGAGACGGCCGGCTGCTTTGAGCGGCTAGCACTCCTTGAGGAGGCAGTCGAAGAAGGCGCTGTAGTTGTATCAGTGGATTTAGTGGGCGCGTTCTTAAAGTTGTCGTCGGCAAACCACAAGAACCACCGCCGATGGGATGCGTCCACCACCTCCACCAGAAATGGGCGCGGGCTTCCGGTGGCTGCAGTGGACAGGGAAGCCGTAGATTCGCTCTTCCCGACAGTCGAATTCGAGGTAGGTTCGACTGCGGAAACTCTGTGGGGAAGCCGGGCCAGAATCCCCACGAAGCCGCCAATCAGGACAGCTGCCACCAGGGCAACTGCTATGCCTGTCACCTGCGGTCGGTTAGTCATTTGATTTGATATGAAAGTGAACGCTTTAAGGATTCTCTGCATGAGCTGGGAGGTTGGATGCGCGAACAGCTCCGCGCCATAGTCATTACCCTCTACACCAAGCTGCAACTCCTCTTCGTACATTGTGGGCGGCGTTTCAAGAGGAGCTGGCATAGATTCGAGAAGCTCTGGCAGCGGAATTTGCGCTTCCTGTTCCGTTTTGTTGCTCGTGGGAGCGCCATTGGCGGAGGCCTCGAAAGAAAGCCATTTGCGAATTTGTTCACGGCTCTCTTCGGGCAGACTGACGAACTGTACTCCGGCGGTCCTTTCAAAATCGCGTGTCCATCGAATGTCGCCCGTGGCTCGGAATGACTCGCTAATGATCTCCCCGCCCAACATCGCCGGAAAATCGCTCGTGGGTTCGAACCTGAAGTTAATCCGCTCACGCTCAGAAGGGGGCTGGCTAAATTCAAAGCACATGCCGTTTTCGCTCAAATCAACTAGCTTGCCCCAATTGTCCTGCCCGAAAAACACAAGCACTACCCATTTGAGCGCTTCCCTTGGGCGGGAACGCCGTTCGTTGCTTTGGCTTTCATAATTGAGAATTGTCTGTGGTATGGACATAATTTAATTTCCTGCCACGGCGATCCCAAGCTTGCTCAATCGTTCCAGTCCCAGTTCCTCCCAGGGTGAAACACTCGCCTCGTATCCCGCTATTTTGCGTCTTATACTGGGCATCAGTAACTCGCTCGCGCTGCTTCTTGCAGTTCCTGCCAAGCTCCCGGGAGTTGGATTTCAATGCGGCCGATCTGATCGAATAGAACGAATTCCCCGACGTTCACGAGTCTCTGCTTTACGAATTCCCTCAGCTTGTCTACGTACGCGGCGTCTTGTTCGACGGGCCAGACAAAGGGTTGCGTTATTTCAATGGAAAGGCGCGCATGCTGTTTTGCCGGCAGGAACACCGGATAACTCAGCTGCAGCGGTTCTTGTTGGCTTAGGCTGCCGTCCGCCACCAGCTTGCTCAGGATGTGAATCTCGGGGCCGGCTTCCAAGCGATAATCGGAATCCGTGTTGTTCTGTAGATCGTAGGAAAGAATCATGGTGGAATGAGCGTTATCCGTCTCTCGTAGCTGGCTTGCCACATAGGTCGCCTTGATGGCCTCCTGGTTCCATAACCTGGGTGACTCGCTGGGACGGCCTTTGAAAACCGTCCTGCCGACAATGAAAATAGTCAGGAGGGCCACCCCTGTCCCCGCCAACCTGGTGATGACAAAGAAGTTTCTCTTGAGCACGGCGACCCTTGGCTGCCTTCTAGAATCGAAACTCGGTAAGAATCCGTAACACTCTCCACGCCGCTATGACAAGAAGGGAAAACCTGCAACTTGCATTCAGGTGTTTCCCCTAGTCCTCTAGTTCACAAAGCAGCCTTACGCCGCATCTCACCCAATCTGTTAGACTCCCCGCCGTGGAGGGTATTCATGAGCGCACCCGACCCGGCAAAGATTCATATAATTCGCGAAAATCTTCGCGAGGAGTGGACTGGCGAGAAGACGGTGGCCGCCTGGCGAAAATGGCATGCGCAAATCGCAGCGTTCACGCGCGGCGCCACTGATGCCATTCTCGAAGCCGCCCAGCTTCGCCCCGGCCTGCGTGTGCTCGATCTCGCCAGCGGCGTTGGCGATCCCGCTCTGTCTATCGCCGCCGCGGTTGGACCCTCCGGACACGTGACCGCCTCGGACATGGGCCCGGGTATGATTTCGCTTGCGGAAGAACTCGCCCGCAAAAAAGGGCTCGCCAACATTGAATTTCGCGAAGCCAATGCCGAGTCGCTCCCGTTCGCCGACGCCTCGTACGATGTTTTGACCTGCCGCTTCGGCATCATGTTTTTCCCCGATCTTGCCAAAGCGCTGCGCGAATGTTTGCGCGTTCTGAAACCTGGCGGCCGCGCCGCGTTTGTCGCCTGGGGAAAGCGGGAGCAGCCTTTCTTTAGCGCCACCGCTGGAATTCTTCTGAAACACGTTCCCGTGCCTCCGCCACCTCCCGATCCGGACGCGCCGAACATCACCATGTTTGGAGAAAGCAACCGCCTCCGCAAGGCTCTTGAGGCGGCCGGCTTCACGGCCGTTCACGAAGAAGCTCGCGTTGTGCCGGGGAAGTGGGCTGGTTCGCTCGAGGAATACTGGGAGCAATTCACGGAAGTGGCCGCGCCATTTCGCCCGCTGATCGAGCAACTTACTCCCGAGAAAAAAGCTCAGGCGGTCGCGGAAATTCTCGCCGGGCTCAAGAAATTCTGGAATGGCAAAGAGATGGTCTTACCGCTGGAAATTGTTATCGGCACCGGCATGCGACGCTGAGTCGCGTCAAAGCGATACATTCTCCGCGCCTCGCAGCTTGGCTGCTTACGGTTCCTTAATTCGGTTTCAGCAGGCGTGGGAGAAAAAACGCGAAGAATTTTGCCGGGTCAGACTGAAGACAAACTTCCGCATTGGGTGCGCCCAGCTCTGGCCGTGTGTATCCCTCGTCGTCCACGACAATTCGCAAGGGTTGCGTCGGACACAATTCCGGAGCCACTGTAAACGCCACCGCCATGGGGTCGAACATGGTGGGAGTTTGCAGTCGTCGCACGCGCGACCATTGCAGGAAGAGCAGCGCCAGCGCATCCGTCAGCGGCGTGCTCTGGGTGAAGACCTGCTCCCTTTTCGCTTCGTCCAAGTCCAGTTGCGTCGCGTCTAGCGGCATTACGTAGAGCGGCACGCCGGAATGGAAAAGGCGTTTCGCGGCTTGCACGTCCATCGCGATGTTGTATTCGCGGTCCGGTTTGTGATTCGCTTCGCTTCCCGGATCGTCGTAGCCGCGGTACACGGAACCTCCCATCATGACGACGCGCTTCAACTTCCGGAAGGTCGCCGCATCGCGTTCGATCGCCGCGCCAATGTTGGTTAGTGGCGCGATGGCCACCAGGGTGATCTCCCCCGGCTCCCGCCGGATCTGTTCCAGTAAAAAGTCCACCGCGGCAGGATGCGCTTTCGCCGCGGGCCCCGCCTCGGCCCAGCGCGCCTGCGAGAATTCTGCCTCCCCCGAATGATGTTTTTCGATTCCGATCGCTACCGGAATATCAGAATGTCTAGTCTCTTTCAAAAACCTGTCGAGCAGCCGCGCGCGAAGAGCGGTATTACCCCACGCCGAAGTAATTCCGACAATCTTTAGTTCCGGACTCTGCAAGGCAAGCGAGACTGCAAACGCATCGTCAACGTCGTCGCCAATATCCGTGTCGATGATGATCTTTCGCGGTCCGGCGGCGGGCTTTTGCGTTGCAGCGGATTGCGCAAAACAACAAACACTCGCCGCCGCAAGCCCCCAAATTATCGAGACGGCGATCCGAGCAGCCCCCTTCAACACCCTCATCTGCCTCACCCTCTCGGCGATTTTACCCTTTCTGCTCCCAGATATTTCGCCATTCCGGAGGTTCGCAAAATCTCGAGGATTGAACGCAGGTATGGTGTGGTTATCTACTCTCGGCTTTCGCGAGGATAGGCTGCGCTGTCCGCCGCACCTAAGCCAGGAGTTTCTCGAGCGGTTCCCAATAGTTGCCTTTCCATCCTAGCGCTAGGTGCTCCGCCTCGCCTTTGGGAAACCCTGTATGGTCAAAGACAATCTTTGTTCCCGAGCCTTGTTCCACCAGCTCGAATTTCGCAATTGAATAAACGCCTGGAGCCCAGCCGCCTGTTCGCCAGGCCTGCACGATACGCTCGTTAGGCACAAGTTCGATGTGACGTCCCGTAATGTACCCACCGAAGAGCGAGAACGCGCCTCCCACTTCCCGGCTGATTTCCGTAGGCTTGGCGCCGGGCGGCATTCCGGTTTTCATCGCGGCGCTGAGTTGCACAACCTTCTCGAACTGTTTGGCGTCGGTCAGCGTTTCGTACACGCGCTTCCGGCTCGCTTTGAAGACGGGCTCTTGGTGAATGGTTTCTGCCGTACGGGAATTCTCCTCCTCCGCTCCCGCCCAAGCCTCGTTTGAACCCAACGCCAGCCCGCCAAGCGCGATAACAACTCCAGCCATCATTTGCCGGCGCGTCGGCGTCGCCACGGGTGCGTCCGAATTCTTTCTCTCATTCGCCACTTTCGTGTTCATCAGTGCCCTCCTGCTTCTTGCTCTATGAAGTGACTGCATCTGAGCACGCCATCAAAATATGTTCAAGATAATGTTTTCCTGGATAGGCGCATCCATTGGGGGCATACTTCCGGCAGATTCGTCGAGGAGGACCCATGCCCTATCCCGCCGGCCACCGCATCGAGGTTCGAGGGAAGATCGTTCAAAGCGCGCGGAGGCTCTTCAATCGCCACGGCTTTGACAACGTCTCCATCCAGCAAATCATGGCCGGCGCCGACCTGACCCACGGCGGATTCTATAGCTATTTCGGCAGCAAGAGCGATCTGTACGCCGAGGTGCTGGGCTGTTTCTTCACCGACCCGAATTGGAAGAGTTGCTGGGAAGGCGTGGAGGTGGACCTGGCCTCCGCCGACGTAGGGCCGCAAGTCGTCCGCGCTTATCTCTCTCACCAGCATTTCGAGGACGTCGAGAATTCTTGTCCCATGGTGGCCTTGCCGAGCGACGTTGCGCGCGGCGGCAAAAGCGCCAAGCGCGCTTTCGAGACCGTCTTCAAGGCGATGGTCAGCGTCCTCGAGCGCAGCACCGTCGAGAATGGGCGTTCTCGCGCCGCCACCGCCCACGCCATCGCCGCTCTGTGCGTTGGTGGCATGGTTGTGGCCCGTGCCATCGACAACCGGGCTGCTGCGGATGAGTTGCGCGATGCCTGCATGGCCGTCGCGCTCAATCTCGGCGGCTGGTCGGTCCGGCAGGGTGGAGCGCCCCGTGCCACCCTGCAAGAATTCCCACCTGCCCCGTTCTAACGGAGAAGGTAAAATCCGGGAGAGGCACTGACCATGAAAACTTTCGTTAGCAAATTGAATCGCCGTTCGCGCTGGATTTTGACTGTGGCCGTCGCGTTATTCTCCGCTGCGGCGCTGTCTTATCCCTACCGTCACGCGCCCCGCGTCTATGCCGCGCAAGAAAAAGAATCCGCTCGCGCTGCCGCAGGCGACCAGACCACCAGCTTGAGCGATCAAACCGATCTCAACGTCACCGTCTACAATTCCAATATCGCGTTGGTGCGCGACGTCCGCCAACTTGCTCTCCCCGGCGGCGCTTTCCGCCTGAAATTCATGGACATTGCCGCCACCGTGAACCCCGCAACGGTGCATTTCCGCTCGCTCACCGATCCCGAAAAGCTCGGCGTCATCGAGCAGAACTACGAATACGACCTGCTCGAACCCGCCAAACTTCTGCACAAGTACGTCGGCAAGGAAGTCACCCTGGTCCGCTCGTACATGGAAAACGGCTCGACCAAGCACGAAGAGATCAAGGCCACGCTCCTCTCGGACAACAACGGCCCCGTCTGGAAAATCGGCAACGACATCGTGACCGGCGTGTATTCCGAAGGCTACCGCTTCCCGGAAGTGCCCGCGAATCTCTACGAGCGCCCCACTCTGCTGATGTCGCTCGAAAATTCCGGTCCGCACAAACAGCAGATTGAAGCGTCCTACCTCGCGACCAATCTTTCCTGGAATGCCGATTACGTCTTGACCGTGGCCCGGGATGACAAAGCCGCCGATCTAGACGGCTGGGTGACGCTTGCGAACAACAGCGGCACCGCCTTCCGCAACGCGCGTCTGCAGCTTGTTGCCGGCGATTTGAATCGTGTTGTTTCGGGCATGGCCGGCGCGGTGCTTGCAGAAACTAAGGCTATGAATCGAGCAGCGGACGCCAGGCAGTTCCAGCAGGAAAATTTCTCCGAATATCACCTCTACACGCTGGGCCGACGCACTTCCGTCGAAGACAAGGAAACCAAGCAGATCAGCCTGCTCCAGGGCAGCGGGGTGCCCGTCGAGAAAATCTTCGTCGTGAACGGGCAGAACTTCTATTATCACAACCAACAGAATCCCGGCTCACCGCTGAAAGATCCCGTCATGGTTTTCTATAAATTCAAGAATGAAGAAAAAGCAGGCCTCGGCATGCCTTTGGCGGCGGGCAACCTCCGCGTCTACCAGAAAGATTCCAAGGGCGGCGTGCTCTTCGTCGGCGAAGACCGCATCGACCACACACCCAAGGATGAAAACGTAACCGTGCACATCGGCAACGCGTTCGATGTCGTCGCCGAGCGCAAACAGACCGACTACAAGCGCATTGACACGCATGTCTGGGAGATGGAATTCGAGATCACCCTGCGCAATCACAAGGACACGGCCATCGTCGTCCAAGTGAACGAGCCGATCGGTGGCGATTGGGAAATGCTTTCCTCCAGCTACAAATTCGCAAAGACATCGGCGTGGGCGGCGCAGTTCAACGTACCGGTGGATAAGAACGGTACTTCTGTCCTGAAGTACCGCATCCGCGCGCACTGGTAGTCGCGATGGTTACCCGCCCGGGCGGGCACAAGCTCCACCCGGGCGGAATTAATTTCTTGCTTTGCATCTCCGACGAAATTCAGTGAAGGGCTTGCTTCTTTTGTTCTGCGCGGGCCCCCATTACCGCGTGGACGCGACAAAAATCATTTCCGTCGAATCCTCGCGCATCTTGGAACGCAGCGTCAAGGTTCTCCCACAACCGCGTCCGCCTCGATTTCCACCAGCATTTCCGGCGAAATCAGCTTGCTGATCTCGACCATGCTTGTCGCCGGGCGAATCGCGCCAAAATATTCTCCATGCGCGCGGCCGGCCTTTTCCCATTCGGAGATGTTGGTGACGTAAATGCGCGTACGTACCACGTCCTGCAGAGTGGCGCCCGCCTTCGCCAGCGCCGCCTCGATGTTCTTGATCGTCTGAACGGTCTGCGCGTGCAAATCGCCCACACCCACAATTTTTCCATCCGGCCCCGTCGCCGTCGTTCCCGAAACAGTGATCATGTTTCCGATGCGCACCGCCCGCGAGTAGCCGACAATCGGCTCCCAGGGCGCCCCGCTCGATATATTTTGTCTCTGCATTTTCCTCTCCGCACATTGAGATGCATTACCCGACGTAAATCTTAATTATTTTAAATCACGCCCTCGGTCGGCCAGGGGGACCCCGCAGCAGACTTGATCTCGTCGGCCAAGGTTCCATACAGCCTTAACCACACGTGGGGTGTTTGCTGGAACCGAAATTCAATCCATTTCCAAAAGAGGGTTTTTCCATGATTGACAGTGACGTACTGCCACGGAACAAAGAGATCCGGATGGCCGAGCCGAAATGGAAAAAACACCGCAAGATAAAGCCCATATCCATCTGCGCCGATCGTCAGACAGCCGTTATATCGCATTGTTAGTCGCATTCGTCCGCTGCAGAATCTCCGTCGCAGTCCTTGAAATAGATTCGTCGAGCGGTAATAGCATGCCAATTCTGCCCAGCCACTTATCTGCGCAACCAAGAGTGAGACTGTAATCCATAAGACCACAAAAGAAGGAACTATGTATTTGGGATCATCCAACCACATTTACCAAACTCCCAGCCGGGCGGCTCAGACTGATTCTCTTAACCGAAGTGCCGAAAAGTGAGTCTTTGGCTCGCTTTGCTGCGTAGGCGCGAAGCTGCGTGCTAAACTGAAGCAATTATGGCACAGGCGAACTCCGCAAGCCGGGGGCGCGACTGCGCCGGGAACATGCGATGAAATGCAACAACATTCTGGAAGCGGTGGGGCACACGCCGCTCATCCGCCTGAACCGCATCAATCAAGGGCTCAAGCCACAGATTTATGTGAAGGCGGACTACCTGAATCCGGGCGGCTCGGTAAAGGACCGCATCGGCATTCGAATGATTGATGAGGCGGAAAAAAAGGGCCTGCTCAAGCCCGGCGGAACGATCATTGAGGGCACGTCCGGCAACACCGGGATGGGACTCGCGTTGGTCGCGGCGGTGCGGGGCTACAAATGCGTTTTTACCACCACGGACAAACAGTCCAAGGAGAAAGTGGATTTGCTGAAAGGGCTTGGCGCCGAAGTCATCGTTTGCCCGACCGCGGTCGAACCGGAAGATCCGCGGAGCTACTATTCCGTCGCGAAAAAATTGGCCCGCGAAATTCCGAATTCGTACTATCCGAATCAGTATGACAATCCAATGAACCCGGAGGCGCATTACGAAAGCACCGGGCCGGAGATTTGGGAAGACAGTGGCGGCAAGATCACGCATTTTGTGTGCGGCATGGGCACGGGCGGCACGATCAGCGGCGCTGGGAAATACCTGAAAGAAAAAAATCCCGGCGTCAAAATTATCGGCGTCGACCCTTATGGCTCGCTCTACTACGATTTCGTGAAACGCGGTGAAACCATCAAGGCCAAGACCTACGTGGTTGAAGGCATCGGCGAGGATTTTTTCCCCACCACCATGAACCTCAAGATCCTGGACGACATCATCCAGGTGGGGGACGAGGAGTGCTTCGTCGTGGCGCGGCGCCTGGCCAAAATGGAAGGGCTATTCACCGGCGGGTCGGGCGGCGGGTGCATTTCCGGAGCGTTGCGCCTCGCGAAAGACCTAGGCCCCAGGGATTTCGTCGTCGCGTTCCTTCCCGATACCGGCATGCGCTATCTCAGCAAGGTGTACAACGACGAATGGATGCGCGAGCGGGGCTATGTGGATTCGACGGTGGCGATTACGGCGGCGGAAGTGGTCAACGCCAAGCACAAGGCGGGAAAAGTGCGGGAGCTGGTGGTCGCGCGGCCGTACCAGACGGTATTTCACGCGCTGAAGACCATGCAGGAGCAGGACATTTCGCAGATCCCTGTTTTCGAGGAAAATCTTCCCATCGGCACGATCTATGAAGACCAGATCCTTACCCTCGCGTTGCAGGGAAAAGATCTTCGCAAACTGGTGGTGCGCGAAGTGATGAGCAAGCCGCTCCCGCGAATTCCGTCGACGTCGCCGGTCGAGCGCGTGACGTACATTCTCAGCCACGAAAATCCTGCCGTGTTCGTCGAGATGGGAGATTCACGCTTCGAGATCCTCACGAAATACGACCTGATGAGCACAGTAGCGTCGCTCATGGAACAAAAGCGCTGAGTTTTTTTCGCGCGCAAACTTTTATCCGGACAGGATTCGATCACCTTGAAAATTTTGGATTTCAATGAGCGGCTGAAAAATTCGATACTCATTGCCGATGGCGCGATGGGCTCAATGCTTCACGAAGCGGTCGGTTCGCAGCGCTGCTTTGACGAAGTGAATGCCACCGAACCGGAAGCGGTTTTTCGCGTGCACCAGGCGTACATCGAGGCTGGCGCGCACATCATCGAGACCAATACCTTCGGTGCCAACCGTTTTAAGCTCGCGCCGCTGGGCCTTGCCGACGAGGTGCAGCGGCTCAACAGTCGCGGCGTCAAGATTGCCCGCGAAGCACGTGAGTCGGCCTCACGCGAAGTGCTCATCGCGGGATCCATCGGTCCTCTTGGCCTCGGCGTGCAATCGCGGCACCCTTCGCCCGAAGAGATTCAGGAGATTTTTTACGAGCAGGCGCTGGCGCTGGAAGAGCGCGGCGTGGATCTCTTTTGTCTTGAGACGTTTTCTTATCTTGAAGAACTGTTGATCGCCATTGACGCCATTCGGTCGTTCTCCGGATTGCCCATCATCGCGCAGCTCACTTACTCGGAAGAAGGGACGACCTATGGCGATGTGCGTCCCGCAGGCGCTGCGGCGCAACTGAAAAACAAAAACGTTCAAGTCATCGGCGCGAACTGCACGCTCGGCCCGCAAGCGCTTCTGCCCATTTTGCAGGAGCTTACGAACGTGGACGATCTCCGCGTGAGTGGAATGCCCAACGCGGGTTTTCCCAAGCGCGAAGGCGACCGCATCGTGTATCCGAAATCCTCGCCCGAATACTTCGCGCTTTTCGCGCGCGAAGCGGCCGCGCTGGGCGTGCGCATTCTCGGCGGCTGCTGTGGCACGACGCCCGCGCACATTCACGCCATGGCGGAAGCGGTCAAATCACTGCGTCCCGTGAAACACGCAGCGCATGCGGAAAACGTCGCGGCCGTCGCCAGACCTGTTCCGGCGACGGAGCGCGAACCGGAAAGCAAATTCTGGAAAAAGCTGAAGGCCGGGAAATTCACCGTTTGCGTCGAGATCGATCCACCAAAGGGGCTTTCGCTCGACCGCATCTTCGAGCAGGTCGACAGAATCATGGCTTGCGGCAAGGTCGACGCCATCGACATCAACAGCGGCGCGATGGCCCGCGTGGGCATGGACGCACTCATCACCGCGGGCGCCCTCGAGGCGCGAGGCGTCGAAACCGTGCCGCACCTGACCACGCGGGATTTCAACATCATCGGTTTGCAGGCCATGCTCTTGGGTGCGTGGACTGTCGGTGGTGTGCGCAACGTCCTCGCCATTACCGGCGATCCGCCGTCGGTCGGCGATTATCCGGAAGCCAGCGGCGTGTACGAAGTAGATTCCGTGGGCCTGGTGAAAGTCCTGCACCGCTTGAATCAAGGGACCGACTGGGCGGGAAAAACTTTAGGCGGCGCGACGAATTTCGCCATCGGCGTGGCCGTGAATCCCGTCGCCGACGACCTCGACGATGAAATCGAACGCTTTCACGCCAAGATTGAAGCAGGCGCGCACTATGCGATGACTCAGCCGCTTTTCGATCCCGCACACTGGCACGCCTTTGTGAAAAAACTGGGCGGCAAGCCGCCAATTCCCGTGCTCATCGGAATTTGGCCGCTCAATAGTTACAAACAGGCGCTGCGGCTGAATAACGAAGTCCCTGGGATCGTGATTCCGGAAGCACTGCTCAAGTCGCTCGAGTCCGCCGGCGCGGCCGCGCGCGACCGCGGGTTTGAGGTAGCGCGGCAAATGCTGGCGTGGGCCCGCACCGAACTTGCCGGCGCGTATCTGATTCCGCCATTTAGGCGCTACGAAGAAATTCTCGACATTTTGTAGCCACGCGCAGGACCAGGGCTGAAGCCCAGTCTTGGATCATCTCGAGTGCCGCGGCGCCCCCCCGGCGGGGCCGGGATCAATTCCGGTGCCGCTCCCCTGACTGAAAGTCAGGGGCTTACCCTGTTGCAATAGCACCAACCGGGACGCCCTCGCCCAAGAAGTGCCTGCCTATTTGTGGCGGATTTCCGCGGGAGCGCGGGTGCGATCGAGGGGAAACACTTGCAGTTGCCATTTGACGGGAACGGACGTTGGCACATAGCACGTCGTTTTATCGCAAGCCTGGTATTCCAGTTTTCCCGTAATCGTGAAAAGTTTACCGTCATCTCCCAGCGATCCCCAGAAGGCCGCCCCGGAATTCACTTTCACATCCTGGCTGATGCGGAACGTCCCTTCGAAGACGGGCACGCTCTCCTTGATTGCGGGCAGATAGAGCGTTTTGGACGGTGGATAAACTGCCGGCTTAAGTTCCAACTGCGGGACAGTTTCGATTACCAGCTTGATGGGTTTATAGCCCTGGGCGCCTGGAGCGTACACGTGAACATCGGGGGGCAACCGCACTTCGGCAGCGAGAGTGACGCGAGTGCCGGGAACGCCCGCGGGATCGGACTGTTCGAGAGCTAGTTGAAGATGCGGGGCCTCGACCGTTTCCGTTACTTCCTGACTTAATTCCGGAAAAAGTTTGGCAATAATGCTATTGCCGGTGAGGCGCTCGCGGTATTTTGCTTCGAAGAATTTTTCTCGAATGATGCCGCTGGAATCGATGAAAAAATATCCGGGGCGGGCAAAGCCTTTCTGCATTCCCGTAGCTTCCTGATTGAGAACGCCGTACGCCTGGATGGTCTTCGAGTCCGGATCCGCGAGCATGGGGTATTCGATTTTGTGCCGGTCGGCAAAAAATTTCAGAATTTCTTGCGAGTCGTAGCTGATAACCGCCAACTTCACCCCTTGCTTTTCGAATCGCGGAATGGCGCTTTGCAGCTGGACCAGCTGCCCTTTGCAGAAGGGTCACCAGTCGGCGGAACGGAAAAACAGAAGGACAGTCCCGTTCGTTCCTTTCAAAGTAGCGAGCGTTTGTACCTGTCCAAACTGGTCGTGAACAGAAAAAGCCGGAGCCTTCTGCCCCACCGCGAGTCCGATCGACATCAGCTCCATGGACGCCAGCCGGATCGTATCGCCATCGAGCGTCCCGTGGACCGTTACGCTGTCTCCCAAGTGAGCGGTTACGGATTCCTGCGGTTCAAGGCCGTACATGACCCTGCTCGTATCGTCATACAGAGCGAGCTTCGCGCCGGGTAGGTTCTTGGTGCAGTCGGGAGATTCGTTAAACGCCTCGTCTGCGTTGCAACTGCTGGACACCAGGGTGCCGGACCATGATCCGGGATTCGTTGTTGAATTTGTGGTCCTAGCGCTTGAATTATTCTGCCCAGCCAGCGCGAGAGGCACTAGGCAAAGAACCGCTGCCAGATTGAAGGAGAAGAGTTTTCGCTTAGAGTGAGCCCTGAACGAGAGCATCGAGACCTTTCTATTTTTCTCAGTCCGCCCCTACTCTACCCCGGCCAGTTTCTGCGCACAAGTTCTTCGAGGTAGAGCTGCACAACTCTTACAGGCTGCCAGCGGCATGCGTCACTCTGATTCGGCAGATTGCGGAGTTTGCTTTCGCAATACGCGGCGCAACACCGGGACGAGGATCGCGTAAACAACGGCTACAAATACGGGTGCGAGGAGCAACCAGGCGGCCATGGCGTGCCAGGTGGTGGTCCACAAGAGGCGGATGGTGCGCCACAAGCCGGCATGAATTAGGGCTTGAAGCTGAGATGGAGAAATCGGCAAGTGTGGAGCACGAAACAGTTTCTCGCCCAGCCGGAAAAAGGGAATCAAAAGCGCGAGCTGCGCGGGATACATGAAATAATTCACGATCTGGATGGCGGGAAGATTCAAGCGCAACAGCAGCGCGGCGATCGCGCAAAGTGCCGTGGTCCAGCCGATGGCCGGAAAGACGCCCAGCGCTGCGCCGAGCGCGACACTGAGGGCGATTTTCTCGGGCGTGACGCCTTGCCGCAACAACTCCAGGATCGGGAGAGCGATGCGGCGGTGGAAGAACCCTTCTCTCATTTCGAATATTGCCGCACTAGCGCGCGGAGAGTGTGAACAGGCTCCCGGGATTTCTCAGTTTTTGGGGGGCGCCGGAACTTCGCTGGTGTGGTCATGAATAATTCGCCAGCCTTCAGGAAGGCGATCGAAGATCAAAGAAAATACTCCTCCGATGTCGCCTTTTTGCCGGGCCAGGTGCCAGTGTCCAAGAACAAGGGCCGCGTCCGGGCCCAGGAATCGAATTTCGAGGCCGGAGAATTCCAGTTGTCCCATCGCCTCACGACTTGGGTAATGCTCCTTGTAGCGGGCCAGAACTCCATCCCAGCCGCGAGCAATGCCGCCAGTTCCCGAAAAAGTGAGCTCCGGGGAGCGCCAATACCCTTGGAGAAAGGTGTCCACATCCCCCTTGTTCCAGGCGTCTTGTTGAGCCGACAAAACCGCTGTGATGGACGCGCGGTCGCCGCTGCGGTCACGGGCTTGAGGTGCTTGGCGCGCGGAAGCCGCCAACCCTCCGAGGAAAACCAGGGCCGCCAGGAACGTCAAGAACCGCGATTTTGTGATCGACAACATTTAACCCCCTGAAACACATTGATAATAAAGAGGATAGAGGACAGGGGCGCTAAGCGCAAGAGGCGGCTATTGGGCACGGGTTTTTACCCTACTGGAAATAAGCATTACCCCTGCTAGGTTCAGCGCACTGGTACTACGGAACTATTGGCGTCCGCACGGGTCTCCGGCAGAATTGTCGGTGAGGTTAAGGCATGTTTTCCGCCATGCTATTTGCGATCTCCATCGTGGCCCTCACACAGTTCGCGCTCTACTACTGGCGAGCCGTGCTGACCGGGGTTGCCGCACAGCCGGTTTCCGACCGGGTGCTGGCCGCTGCCCACGTGGAAAACGGGCGCTTCAACGCCGCGGACTTCGAGAAACTCTCCGGCCTACATCAACTTACTCCGGATCTGAGTCCCAATCGCGGTGGGCTGGGTCTCGTGCGGCTGTACTATCGTGTAATCGGCGCAGTCGGGTCCCTAGCCGACAAGCGTCTCCCCGCGCTGGCCTCGTGGAGCGAACAGGAACGCATTCTGTGCGCGCGCTACGCCGCAGTTCAGGTCGACCGTCGCCTGCAAGCCAACTTGGCCCTGGCCGCTTCGCTGCGTTCCTGCTGAAGCGGCAATCCCTTTAACCTGCCTCAGTCGCCTTCCTCTCAATACGCCCAACGTAAGAGCATGCCGGCCGTGGTGTAGCCCGCGCCGACGGCGACGATCAGCACCAGGTCGCCCTTGCGCAAGCGGCCCTGTTCGACAGCGTCGCGCAAACCAAGAGGAATTGTTCCCGCCGTGGTGTTTCCGAATTTGTCGATATTGACCATGACTTTGGAATCGGCGACGCCGAGGCGTTCCTGCATCGCGCGAATGATGCGCAAGTTGGCTTGATGGGGAACAACCAGGGAGAGATCTTTGCTGGTGAAACCATTGCGCTCGAGCAGCGAAACGGAAAGCTCGGCCATGCGCCGCACGGCGTACTTGAAAACCTGCGAGCCTTCCTGATGCACGACGTGCATGTTCTTATCCACGGTTTCATGCGTCGAGGGATGCAGGGAGCCGCCACCCGGCATGTACAGGTATTGCCCACCGGAGCCATCCACGTCATGCGAGAAGTCGATGATGCCTTCCCCTGCGGCGGCTGGCTCGAGCAGGACTGCCCCGGCGCCGTCGCCGAACAGGATGCACGTGGCGCGGTCCTTGTAATCGAGGATGGTGCTCATGGTGTCACTGCCGATGACCAGGACTTTACGATGCGTGCCCGCCCCGACGAATTGCGCGCCCACAGTAAGCGCGTACGCGAAACCCGAGCACGCGGCCGACAGGTCAAATCCCCAGGCTTTTTTCGCGCCGAGGCGGTCCTGGACGAGGCAGGCGGTCGCGGGGAAAAACATGTCTGGGGTAACGGTCGCGAGAACGATGAGGTCGATTTCGGCGGGATCGGTTTTGGTCTGCGCGAGAACCGCCTTGGCGGCTTCGGTAGCGAGATGCGAGGTCGCGGTGCCTTTTTCCACCACGTGGCGTTCACGGATTCCGGTGCGTTCGCGGATCCAGGCGTCGTTGGTGGCGACCATTTTCTCGAGATCGGCGTTGGTCATCGCCTTGGGCGGAACATAGCCGGCCACACCCGTAATTTTAGCCGCGATGCGATGAGACATGACTCTCCCCGGTGAAGCGGGCGGAAACGCAAGAGACAGGAAAGTGTATGCGAAGGCGGGATAAACAGACAAGCAGCCCGTGCGCGGAGTCGCGCAAGAAAGTGGGCGCAGAGTTTCGGGTCATGGGGTGGGCGGAAGAATTTCGAAGCGCCAGGTCAGCGTTGCGGTTTTCCGGAGAGTGGCCGAGACCGAGCAATATTTTTCCTCGCTGAGTTCGATGGCGCGCTTGACGGAGGCTTCGTCGAGCTGCCCGCGGAGGCGGTACACGAGCTCGAGCTTGGTCCAAACCGCAGGCGGATCGGGTGCGCGTTCGCCGGAGCAGATGACCTCGAGCGAATCAAGTTTCTGGCGTTTTTTCTTGAGGACGACGACTACGTCGGTGCCGGTGCACGCGCCCAGGGCGAGCAGGAGCAATTCCATCGGCCCGGGAGCAGAGTTGGATTGGCGGTCGGAATCGATAGCCAGCGCATGCCCGGAAGGGCCCAGCGCCAGGAATTTCTCTTCGCCGATCCATTTGACGGTTGCGGTTTGCATGAAGCCTCCGGGGGACAGGATAGCAGGGGTGCACATCCGAACGGGGTAGGAAACCGTATATCCAGACGGGACCAAGAATGGAGAGGGAAAGAAGAATCTATGGAGCTCGAAAATTTCCACAGGTAGAGCGATTTCCCATGAATAAAAATCCAGTTTGAGGAGTCTAAGGTCCTAAGGGATAGTGTGTGAATTTGCGATGAGCGGGTTCTGGACAAATAGAAAATAGCGGAATCCTCCGGGACAACGGGCCATCTAAAACATTCTACTGGTCTGTGTTTGAGAAACGATAGTCAAGCCCGCGGAAGAAAATTGGACTGGCTTTTTGGTTGGGGAGCAGGAGTATACTGGCCTCCCAACTCACGATCTTCACGGCGGGAGTTCCGCCGGGAGGGTGGCAGTAGAATCAATCAAAAAAAACAGGAGGGTATGAGGGATATGACGAAATCGAACAAGTACCTGATTGCTGGTGCGGCGATCGCAGGTCTGCTTGCGGGAACCGGCGCCAGAATCCAGGCTTCGAACTTGCTCCCGAGCGTGAAGGCGTCGTTAAGCGCTCAGGATCAGGCCGCAGCCCCGGATGCGAAGGCCAGCAAGAAGAGCGCCAAGGACAAGCATGCCTGTCAAGGCAAGAACTCATGCAAGGGCAAGGGGGGCTGCAAGTCCAGCGACAACGGTTGCAAGGGCAAGAACTCATGCAAGGGCAAGGGCGGCTGCGCAACCGATGGTTCTAAGATGCCGGACGAGAAGAAGCCCGGATGACACCAGCTTCCTGCTGACAGGAAGTTCCTGTAGAGGGGCTGGTGGAAGTTGCCGGCCCCTCTGCATTTTTCCCCGCGGAGAGGGCCATGCCTGCCAATCGGTTTAATGGATTTACGGACTATGGGATCGGAATCGGATTGCGCGCGCCGCATTATCACCACATTTTGACGCGCAAGCCGGTGGTGGACTGGTTCGAAATCATTTCGGAAAACTTTATGATCGATGGCGGGCGGCCGCTGCACATCCTCGATCAAATCCTCGAACAGTACAAAGTAGTGCAGCACGGGGTCTCGATGTATTTCGGCTCGGCCGAAAAGCTGAATCGCGAGCACCTGCGCCGCTTGAAGGATCTGGTGAAGCGCACGAAATCGCCGTGGCTTTCGGACCATCTGTGCTGGGGCAGCGTGGACGGGCGCTACACGCACGATCTGCTGCCCATGCCGTACACGTTCGAAGCAGCCAAAATTACCGCGCAAAAAGTGCGCGAAGTCCAGGATTTTCTGGAGATTCCCGTGGCGGTTGAAAACGTGAGCAGCTACGCCGAATTCCACGTATCGGAAATGACGGAATGGGAATTCCTGAACGAGGTGGTGGAGCGCGCGGACTGCGGAATCCTGCTGGATGTGAACAATATCTACGTTTCCTCGCAGAACCACAATTTTAATCCGTTTACGTATGTGAATAGCGTTCCGGCCCAGCGCGTCGCGCAGGTCCACATCGCGGGGCACTCCCGGTACCGCAAATATATTTTGGACACACACGATCATCCAGTGATCGACCCGGTGTGGAAACTTTACGAACGCGCGATTCAGCGCGCCGGGCATACCGCCACGCTCCTCGAATGGGACGACAGCATCCCGACATTCCAGGAAGTGCATGACGAAGCATTGAAGGCGAACCGTTTTCTGAAGGACACGGTTTTGGCGAAGGCCGTATGAAGTTGATGGAACTCCAGAGGACCATGGCTCGCGCAGTGATGCAGCCGCTCACGCGCACGGAGAGGATGCAGCGGAAGTCGCCGGCGGGCGGCTCGATGAACAAGTATGCTTCGCGGTTCATCAAACCGAACGACCGGCTGACGTCGTTCGAGCGCCTGGAAATCTACAACCGGCAATACTGGTTCCGCGTGCTGTCGTGCATGATGGAGGATTTTCCCGGCCTGCGCGCGGTTCTGGGCGAGAGGCGCTTCGAGGAAATGTCGAAGGCGTATTTGGTCGACAATCCTTCGCGGTCTTTTACGCTGAGGAATCTCGGCTCGCGTCTGGAAGCGTGGCTCGGCAAGCATCCCAGATGGGCGGGAGCGAAGCAAAAGCTGGCGCTGGACATCGTGCGGCTCGAGTGGGCGGACATCGAAGCGTTTGACCTTCAGGCCGAGCCCGCGTTGCGGAAGGAAGACTTGGCCGACGAGGCTGGGCCGAATTTGCGGCTCCATTTACAGCCGCACATCCGGCTCCTGGCGCTGCGCTATCCCGTGGACGATCTGCTGCTCGAAGTTCGGGAAAATGACGAAGACAAGGACGTCGCGAGCAACGCTTTTCAGGAACGACGAAAGCGCAAGCGCGTGCAGGCGGTCGCGAAGCTGAAGCCCACGGAGATTTATCTGGCGGTTCACCGCGTGGACAATACTGTCTATTTTCGCCGCATCGAACGCGAGGAATTCTCTATCCTCAGCGCGCTCCGGGAAGGGAAGCCTCTTGGCAAGGCCATCGACCTCGCGTTCCGCAAGAGCGCGATTCCTGTAGAGAAGAGTGCCGGTAGCGTCCAAGAGTGGTTCCAGAATTGGGCGGCGCTCGGTTGGTTCACAAAGGCGGGGGAAAAAGCCTAGATCGCTGAAGCTTTCTCGCGCAAAAATCATCTATTCCAGTTATGAAAAACTTTCTTGTGAGCGTCAAAAAACTGCACGATTCCTTCTTCCATTTGGTGTCCTACGCGCAAACACCATTCTTGCTCTGTGTCCGGCTCTATTGGGGCTGGCAACTCATCGAAAGCGGCTGGGGTAAACTGCACAACCTCGACAAAGTCACGGAATTTTTCACCAGCCTCGGCCTGCCGATGCCGGGCGCTACTGCCGTCTTTATTTCCTCTCTGGAATTGTTCGGCGGAATCCTGCTGGCGCTCGGGCTGTTTTCGCGTGTCATCTCCCTGATGCTTACCGTAAACCTGATCGTTGCGTATATCACCGCCGACCGCGAGGCGCTGCTCTCGATTTTCTCCGACCCCGATAAATTCATGGCCGCGGCGCCCTTCACGTTTCTCTGGGCTTCACTTCTGGTGTTAATTTTTGGCGCCGGCAAAGTTTCCGTAGATGCACTCCTCGGGCGCTGGCTCTTTCCCGCGGACGCTCCTGGAACCCGATCTGCGCCGAATTGATTGCGCTCTGCTTTTTAAGTAATGTCATTCACTGGGCCCAATGCACTGGACTGGATACGTCCGCGCCTTCACCAAGATTATTCCTCTCGCGCTGCTGCTGTTATGCTTGCCCGCGTTCACCGCGAGGGCCGAAGAAATGACTTCCACTTTTGCGATCGGGGGAGCCCGGATCGATGTGACCATTGACGCCGGCAAACTGGAAGTTTCGCAGTCCGATCTCATGCGCTGGGTGAAGTCCGCCGCGGAGTCAGTTACGGCATACTATGGGCGCTTTCCCGTGCCGCATTTGTTCCTGCGAATCAGCAGTTTTGACGGACGCGGCGTCCGGCACGGCCAGACATTCGATACCGACGGCGGCCTGATCACTATCCGCGTAGGGAATGCCAGCTCTCCCGGCGAATTGGCGGACGATTGGATGCTGACGCACGAAATGCTTCATCTGGCATTTCCCTCGCTTGAAGGGAATCACCATTGGATGGAAGAGGGGCTCTCGGTCTACGTGGAGCCCATCGCGCGGATCCGGGCAGGCCACTTGACGCCGCAGCAGATGTGGGCTGACTTGGTGAGGGATCTCCCCAAAGGTCTTCCGCAGGACCGCGACCGAGGCCTCGACCATACGCACACCTGGGGCCGGACGTATTGGGGAGGCGCGCTATTCTGCTTTGTCGCGGATGTCGAGATCCATCGCAAAACGCAAAACAAAAAAGGACTCGAGGACGCCTTGCGCGGAATACTGGATGCCGGCGGTGACATCCGCAAGGACTGGGAGCTGGAAGAAACTCTCAAAATCGGAGACCGCGCAACGGGGACCGACGTCCTGGTGAAGCTCTACGGCCAGATGAAGGACCAGCCGGTGAATGTCGATCTCGCCGCCCTGTGGAAAGAATTGGGCGTCGTGAACGAAGGCGGAGCGATTCAGTTTCGCGAGGATGCGCCGCTGGCAGCCGTGCGCAAGTCCATCACGGACGGTTTTTCGAGGAAGTCGGCGGCCTCCGGGGCTGCCTCGCGGCCGCTGACGGTTTTTGCGGGGCGCACACCTGGGCGCGCATAATCCTTTCAACGGAATCGAATGGAGGCGTTATGAAGAACAAAAAGCAGAAGGCGATCGGGCTACTCGGGGGACTGTTGCTCATGATCGGAGCGGTTGCGATTGGCGGGT
>Ga0207137_1034_pt1 | contig 37960 bp, 35 predicted proteins | sample Alteio_BWMinHeat_9_FD_153572 | JGI IMG/M metagenome (GOLD analysis project Ga0207137, IMG submission 153572) | Enriched cells from forest soil in Barre Woods Harvard Forest LTER site, Petersham, Massachusetts, United States -... | ecosystem: Environmental > Terrestrial > Soil > Temperate forest >...
ACCGCAATCCACGTGCGCTCAACCCCGATGTTACGGTCCGCACGCGCGGCGTCATGGAAAAGTGCACTTTCTGCTACCAGCGGGTTCGCGACGGTCGCCACAAGGAAAAAATCCAAGGGATCCCTGTTGGCCAAGAAGGCAACATCGTCAAGACGGCCTGCCAGCAGACCTGTCCAACTGATGCGATCACTTTCGGCAATTTGCTCGACGCCAGCGCTCCTGCTGCGCGCCAACGGCAAGATAACCGTGCTTATCTGTGCCTCGGCGGCAATCCGGAAGAAGGCGAGTATGGGCTAAAAACCCTGCCGAACGTCAGCTACCTCGCTGGCGTGACCTTTGGTGAACCGGCCGCTGCCGAAGGCGGTGGTGAGGGTGGTGAAGAAAAATCGAGTTCTCCAGCTGGTCACGGCACCTGATCTTTGTGGTTTTTTGGGAGTGTGGAAACGATGAGTGACGATGCAAAACTCTGGTCGAAGACGATCTCGGATGTTAATCCGGAGATATTGCTCAACCTGGAAAAACCGCACCCATCGTTCTATGCGGCTTTTGCCTTGGCGGTCCTTTGCCTGCTGTTCGGGATTGTTCTTGTCGGCCTCCATACGACTTACGGTCTCGGCCTCTGGAACTTTGCACCGCCGGTCTACTGGGAAGTCGACATTACCAATTTCGTCTTCTGGGTTGGTATTGGCCACGCCGGTACGCTGATCTCGGCAATTCTCTTTTTGTTTCGCGCCAAATGGCGCAATACCGTCAACCGCAGCGCTGAGGCCATGACCATTTTTGCGGTTATTTGTGCGGCCTCTTTCCCGCTAATTCATATGGGTCGCATGTGGGTTGGCGCTTATTGGGCCTTGCCACTACCGAACACCAACAACCTTTGGATCAATTTCCGTTCACCTTTGGTTTGGGACGTTTTTGCCATCTCCACTTATTTCACGACCTCGCTACTTTTTTGGTACATGGGCCTAGTGCCGGATTTGGCGTCCATTCGTGACCGCATGACAGGGTTTAAACGCTTGGTTTATGGCTTTATGTCATTTGGCTGGCGCGGCACTGCCAAACAATGGTGGCACTACGAAGCTGGCTACGGGTTTTTGGCGGCCTTGGCAACACCACTGGTGCTGTCCGTGCACTCAGTCGTGTCTTGGGACTTCGCGATGTCGTTGCAGCCGGGTTGGCACACTGTCATCTTCCCGCCCTATTTCGTCGCGGGTGCGATCTTGTCGGGCTGCGCCATGGTCTACAGCTTGCTCGTGCCCGTGCGCTATATGTTCAAGTTGGAAAAGTTCATTTTGCCGGAACACCTTGACGCTTGTTTGCGTCTAACGCTCTTGACCTCGACGATCGTATCTTACGCTTATGCCATTGAATTTTTCGTCGCCTGGTATAGCGGTAATCCCTACGAATGGGCCCTTTTTGCCAAGCGGGCGGTAGGACCTTACTGCTTTTATTTTTGGGTCATGACGTTCTGCAATTGCATTTTCCCTATGGCCTTTTGGTCGAAGAAGATCCGAAGCAGTATCCCGGTCTCTTTGGTGATTTGTATTTTGATCAATGTTGGCATGTGGTTTGAACGCTACAACATTATTGTTTCGTCTCTGGTGGAGGACTTTGTGCCGGCACGTTGGGGGCATGTCCAACCGGGGCTATGGGAGATCGGCATCACTGTCGGTAGCTTTGGACTCTTCTTCACCTTCTATTTAATTTTTTGCAAATTCTTCCCCATTGTTTCCCTGTCCGAAATCAAGTTGATCATGCCAAAGCCCCTGAGCTCCAAGGGCAAAGGTGGTCACGGTGGGCATGGCGGGCATAGTGGGCAGCCCGCGAAGGGAGGGGCACACCATGTCTAGTAACGCCAATCCAGATCGTGGCATCATCGGAATTTTCGGTTACCTTGACACTTTTTGCCGCACCATCGAACAAGTCAGGGAGCGGACGGATTTTGCTGGCCACGAGCTCTTTAGCCCGACGTCCTATCATGAGATTGAACACGCTTGTGGGTTTGGTGCGAGTCCCGTCCGTTTTTTTACTTTGATTGGCGCTTTGACTGGGACCTGCGTTGGCTTCGGACTGCCACTACTCTGTGACTGGGATTGGCCGCTGATCGTCGGTGGCAAAACATCCGGCGTTTACTCTTTGCCTGCCTACGTTGTTCTTGGCTTTGAGTGCACGATCCTTTTGGGTGTCCTTGCGACGGTTTTGGGCATGTTGCTACTCGGACGCATTCCAAATCCGCGGCGACGTGTTCTTGACCCGCGGACCACGGATGACAAATTCGCCATTTTTCTGCCAGGTGCAACGATGGCAGGCGCACAGGCGCAATTTCTCAAGCAGTGCGGAGCGGAGGAGGTGAGGAGCACATGACAGCCGTTCCAAGCGAAAATATGCGATTTTTTCCAGCTCTCCTCTGCCTTAGCTTAGGTGGCTGCCTCTTTGCGTGCCGCTATGATGGCAGCGGCACGAAGATGCAATGGGCACCTGACATGGCTGATTCACCTGCTAATAAAGCTCAGCGCAGCTATATCGATCCACCAGAAGGTTCCGTTTCCATGAGCGCGGTCTTTTATCCAAAAAGCGCTGAGGATGCGGAGAAGCAGCTGACCGTTCCTGACTACATTGCCCAAGATCCGCACGTCCTAGACAAAGGCAAAGTGATGTTTGAGACCTTTTGCTTGCCATGCCACGGCGCCAACGCCAAAGGCGGCAGTTTGCCGGGCATCGTGCCGCCAGATTTGACGCAAAGTGCGTATGCGACCAAAGGCGACGGCTTCTTTTTCTACCGTATCACCTTCGGGACGGCGATTATGCCGTCCTATGGCCATGCCACTTCAGTCTTTGAACGTTGGCAGATCGTGAAGTATCTCCGGACTCTGCAGAAGGGAGCATAATGGACGCCCAGACATTGTACCGGGAGCGGCAGGACTTCCATCTCGCGCCAAGTAGCACACTGCGCGGTGGTTTGATCTTTTGCATAGTGATCGGTGTTGTGACCTTCATTGCTGGGATGTTTGTTGCCGACGCACCAACCCGTACCTGGGGAAGTTTCATTTTCAATCTGTTTTTCTTCTTTAGCATTGCCCTCGGTGGTAGCGCCTTTGCCGGTATGCAAGATGTCATTGACGCCAAATGGGGGCGCCCAATTATGCGCCTCCATGAGTCATTTGCCAGCTTCCTGCCGGTGGCAACGGCGATGTTTGCTCTATTATTCGCCTGCATCGCTTTGAAAATCGGCCACGCCAATGATGTCTATGTCTGGATCAAGGATCCTGACATGCTCAAAGAACTTTGGGGCAAACGCGACTGGCTCCGTCCTGGGTTTATGATGACGCGGGATCTCGGTTGCATGGCCATCATCCTCGGCTGTGTCTATTGGCAAATGAAACAGAAGTTGACTGGTGACATGGCGATCATGGGTGGCAATGAGTCGCAGGGGCGCGAGTTGGGTCGCCAAGGCCAATTGCGACTGCGTTTTTTCAGCGCGCCAGTCTTAGTGGTCTATGCGATTTGTTTTTCCTGCCTGGCGTTTGATATCACTATGTCGTTGGCACCAAAGTGGAACTCAACACTTTGGGGTGGTTGGTCTTTTGCGGTGATGATGCAGTCCTTGATGGCAGCCTTATTGCTGTTCATGTACGCGCTGAAAAATACCCATATCGGCCAGTTGATCAAGCGCCAGCAGTTTCATGATGTCGGCAAATTGATGCACGGATTTACCATCTTCTTTGCCTACGTAACATATGCTCACATCATTACTTACTGGTATGGGAACGTCCCGGAAGAAACGGAATATTTCCTGCGTCGAATTCACGGACCTTGGTTGGTCGTGCTGTATATCGCTCTATTTCTGGTGTTTCTCTTTCCACTTTTTGCCTTGCTGCCGAAGGTTTCCAAGTGGACTGTTGGCTTAACGGTGCCGATTTGTGGCTCGATTTTAGTGGCGCAGTGGCTCGTGGCCTTGGTGGTCGTGATTCCCCAAACAATTGAGGGCGCCAATTGGGGTGTGCCTTGGATTGAAGTTGGGGTCTTCCTCGGCTTTCTTGGCTTGTTCCTCAGTTCTATAGTCTGGTTTGGTAAGCGTTACCCGATGGTGTCGCTCGCCGATCCACTGCTCGCAGAAGCGTTGGCTGAGGGGCAGCATTAGCTTTTATCCCAAAAGCTGGGAATGCACCCAAAAGTAGACTGATGCTGCAACAACCATGTTGGCAGCCCAGACAGTCCATAAGTGCAACGTATCCATGGTCGATTCTCCTCCCTGTTGTGGCAATCCCAAGCCGACAACGGATGGCATCGGCGCGCCAAGCAAGGTCTTTAGCGTTTTCCCAAGGCGCGCTTTAATTCCATTAGATATCAGGATATTGCCGTCGAATCTCGGCCAATCTGGCGAGCCAACTTATGCGACAATAGAGTCAAGACTCAAGCTCTTCGGCGGAGGCATTATGGCAGGAGCTTTTGAAGGTGCAACGCGCGCGGCAATTGCTGAACTCATTCAAACGCAAGCGCAGGCTTCGAAGTTCGGCTACGTCTTAACGCATGAAGGCTTCCAGGGTTTGGTCGACGAACTCTACACCTTGCTGGTCACTAGTCGCTCGCTAAAAGCTGCCGGTGACCGTCTCCTGTCTGGTGGTCCGATGGCGCTAGGCGGCAATACCCGCACGCCAACTCTGCCGCGACCCAAGCGCTAACACTTTTACGAAGAACATTTAGAAGGTTTTGCCAGCAGGCACTCGTAGGATTAAAGTCGTTACTCAAACGACAGCTACCTACTGAGGTCACCTGTGAGCAAGACGAGTGAGATAGCCAGGATCAAGTGCCAATACGGTCTTTGGCCGAGTGTGCTGTCGCCGAAGTCAATGGCTGGCGGCAAACGATTTCTTGAGGTTCAATGGGATAGCGATGGGCGGACGCTCCTTTGGGTCGAAGGCCAATCAGACCAGACGGCGCTGTTTTGCGTTGACTGGACGACGGCCGATGCGCCTCGTCAATTGACCAGCGATTTACCAGTACGTGCGAAAGTTGGCTACGGCGGCGGTGATTTCACGGCGTCGCATGGCGTTGCGGTATTCGCCGAAGGCACTTCGGGTCGCCTCTACTCGCAAAAACTCGCCAGTGGCGCGGCCGCGCCGCTGTCGCCGCCGTTTGGCGCTGCTGCCTCACCTGTTGTCTCTCCGGACGGACGATTTGTCGCTTATGTGCATCACGATAAGGAGAATGTTGACCGGCTTATCGTTGCGGATATGGGTGGGCAGCAGTGGCCGCAAGTATTTGCCTCGGGCCATGATTTTTACGCCCAATTGCGGTTCAGTCTTGACGGTCGGCGCTTGGCATTTATTGCTTGGGATCATCCACAAATGCCGTGGGACGGTGCCTACCTCTACCTGGCGGACGTTGTGCAAGTCGAGGGCGGCTTGCCAATTCTAAAGAACCTGAAGCGCATCGCTGGTAGCACTGACACTAGTGTCGCCCAACCAGAATTTAGCCGCGACGGCAAGACCGTGGTGTTTATCAGCGACGCTAGTGGCTTCGGTCAGCTGCACGTGCATGACATTGCCAGCGGCAGAAACCAACAACTGACCCGCGTCGAGGGCGCGGTGTTTGGTGCACCCAATTGGATCCAGGGTCAACGTACTTTTGGCCTATTGGGCGACGGCAAGAGCGCAGTGGCGGCAGTCAATCAATCCGGATTTGTACGCCTGCATACGGTCGACTTAACCACTGGGGCTGCAGTGCCAATCGCCAGTCTCAGGTCTTATAGCGCCGTGAGTCAGGTAACGCTTGATTCCAGCGGGGAACGCATTGCGTTTTTTGGCAGTTCTCCAGAGATCAGTGGCAGATTGGTTGCAGCGAGTGTCGCTAGGGACTTTGCTGATGTACGCATCGTTGCGCGCGTCCGAGGTGAGACCCTGAGCCCAGGCGACCTAGCCAAACCCGAAGCGATTTCCTGGGAATCTGCTGATGGTGAGATGGCGCACGGACTATTTTACCTGCCAGCGAGTAACCTGTACGCGCCAGCTAGCTCGGGCAGTCGACCACCGTTAATAGTAATTGTGCACGGCGGTCCCACCAGCCAATTCTATGCGGGGTATAGCCCCGACGCACTTTTCTTCACGACGCGCGGCTACGGCGTTCTTTATGTCAACCACCGCGGATCAACTGGCTACGGGCGCGCTTACATGCTGAAGCAGCGTGGAGCGTGGGGTAAAGTTGACGTCGAGGATTCGGTCGCTGGTGCTGATTATCTGGGACGAATCGGCAGGATCGACCGGAGCCGAGCCGTCATCATGGGTGGCAGTGCCGGTGGGTACACTGTTTTGCAGACCATGGTCGATCAGCCCGAGGCCTTTGCCGCGGGAATCTCTCTCTACGGCATCGCCAATCAATTCTCCCTCGCCGCCGACACACACAAATTTGAGGCTCGCTATACAGACTCGCTACTCGGCCCATTGCCGGAAGCAGCGGCGCTCTACCGCGAAAGATCGCCCGTCTTTCACGCAGCCAAGATCAAGCGGCCCCTCGCTGTCTTTCAAGGTACGGAGGATAAAGTCGTGCCGCAAAACCAGTCTGATATGATCGTCAAGGCTGTGCAACGCCTCGGCATACCGCACGTTTACCACCTGTATCCGGGTGAGGGTCACGGATTTCGCAAGGCGGAAACCATTGAGCACTATTATGGTGCAATTGATGCGTTCCTGAAGGAAAACGTCATTCTTAGCTGAGTCGAAGCAACACCGACCGGAGCCGCCGAAATTAATGGCTGGTCGGCTGCGCCGTCATTAGCCCAATAACATGCGTCCACCAGCGAGTGTGGCTGGGGAATTTAGCCAGCTCCTCGCGCGCCAGACCCTCAAAGGTGAAAGCTAAAGCGTGATACCGGGCAAAATAGTAGTCCTTTGAGGTGCCGCGGGCTAAGTAACCCAGCACTTTTCCCGTCGACCCGAAATTGTAACTTGAGTCGATGTCACTCTGCATCAGTCGACCGACTTGCTCATGCGCTTCGAGGTCTGCTGCAGGTAGGCCCGCGTCGCTATAAGACCAGGGAAAGAGCAAGGACCCGTCGCAGCAATGATAGTCGACCGTCAGCCGCAATTGGAGGTGATTGTCAGCGATCTCTGCAGCAAGCCAATCGGCTAAGTCGCGTGTTTCGGGCTCGGCAAAATGTCCTTCGTTGGTTGGCACCAGGTCAAAGTCCCGGTTCAAGTCGACGCCATGGGCGTTCAAGCGGGTGCCGGCGACAAAGCCATCGGGATTTACGATCGGCACGATCAGGAGTACGCCGCCAGCCGCAAAGAACTGGTTGAGTTGCCGTTCCCGAAAACGCGACTGGAAAAACCATTCAGGCAACCTGTCTTCGATGCCGAGGTACTCGCTGCCGTGCGTTGCCCCAGAGATTAGGACCGTTGGGTGTACAGCTTCTTGCTCAACTCGACTCGGATCCTGAATCTTGACAATGCGCAGCGGTCGGCCGAGTACCGAGCGGCCATACTCAAAGCTGGTAACCCAACCTTGGCTAGCTGTTGCAACCTGGCTAAGGCGAGCCAAAACCTGTGCATAGGGCGGTCGCGGGATGCCGGAGTCGGAGGCCCCGATAGATTCACCGCAGGCTCGGCTTGGTGCCCAGCTTGCCGCAAAGCTCGCAAGGAGCAGATAGCCGACGACGCGCACGTGGCTAGCCAGTCTGACCGCAATCGTCAGGTTGCGCCAAATAAAGACCGATGGCAGGTTCCACTTTCGAAAGTTTTGCACGCGCACCTACCGCTTGAGACTTTGTTCCGAGGCCCACGAAGCCCAAAAACATGACCAAATAACCAGTTGGGACGCCGGCCTGGAAGGTATAGAATTCGCTGGACGATGTCAATTCTGTCGCGGAGATGCCAATGCTTTGTGAGGCATACTCATGGGTAGGGTAGTTGGGGCGCTTGGTCCCACTAGCGAAAGTTGAAATTTTGACCACGCACGGCCTAGATCTAGATTTTTTGCCTCTGAAAGCCCGGACTTCGCCCGAGTGGGCAGCGGTTGTCCTCGCCGACTTTGATGCGTTCCTGCTCGATCATGCAGGCTGTGAACGCAAAGCAGCAGCTTCAGCACTGTCGCTCCTTTCACGCTTTAGTGACCGTCCGGCTTTGGTGGAAGTCATGACGACAGTGGCACGGGAAGAGTTGGAGCATTTTGCCCAAGTCTACAAGTTGATACAGCGCCGTGGGTTGCGCCTTGGGCCGGATGCGAAAGACGTTTACGTTAACCATTTGCTCAAGGGCATCAGAAACGGTGCTGAAGATCATCTCCTTGACCGCCTGATTGCGTCGGCTTTCATCGAAGCCCGCAGCTGCGAGCGGTTTCAAGTTGTCGCTGAATCAACGACGGAGCCCGATATACGTGATTTTTATCAAACGCTCGCACGTTCTGAAGCCGGGCACTATTTGGTGTTTGTCAGACTTGCTGCGCGTCTTTTTCCGCAGACCGAAGTCGACAAAGCATTGGCACGCTTGAGCGAAATTGAAGCACTGGCAATACAGATGACACCCATTCGCGCGGCTGTGCATTGAGATCGAGTTTTTCTAGACGCGAACACGAGGAAGAATTTGAGTCGCGATCCCCCAGGTCCCACTAACATGGGAACTCCGATGAAGGCGCCACCTAAGAGTCCCGTAAAGGGTTCAACAAACGGTGTTGCAAAAAATAGCGCTGCGCCGCGCCTGGCAGTGACGGTTGGTGTGTTGCTCGCAGGCGAAGAAGATACACTTGCGCTCGACCTTGACGAACTGGCGCAACTGTTGGCTACTTTGAAAATAGAAGTTGGCGGTCGGGTGATCCAGAAACGGCAAAAGGTGACGCCGAAGTGTTTCGTCGGTGAGGGGAAAGTCGAGGAAATCAAGGAGCTCGCCCAAAGCCTCAAAGCCGACTTGGTGATTTTCGACCGACCTATTTCCGGTCCGCAGGTGCGCAATCTCGAAGAAATGATTGGCTGCGAAGTCCTAGATCGTACCGGCGTGATTCTGGAAATCTTTGCCCGCCATGCCCGTACCAATCAAGCCAAGACGCAGGTTGAGATTGCTCGTCTTGAGTACCAGCTGCCACGCATGACGGGCGCGTGGACTCACCTTGAGCGGCAACGGGGGGGCGGCGTGCAGCGGGGTATGGGTGAAAAACAAATTGAAGTTGACCGCCGCATGGCGCGCGAACGCATCAGCCGCTTGAAAAGGCAGCTTGGTAGCATTCAAAAGGATCGGCAAAATCAGCGCAAGGCTCGCCAAAGTGAACTGAAGGTGGCGCTTGTCGGCTATACCAATAGCGGTAAGACATCGATCATGAGCGCCGTAACGCGCGCAGCCATCCAGGGCGAAGATGTCCTATTTGCCACTCTGGATTCCAATGTGCGCACTCTTGATCCATCGACGCGGCCAAAGGTTTTGCTCAGTGACACGGTCGGATTCATTCGTAATTTGCCGCACGGATTGATCGAGTCCTTTAAGTCGACACTTGATGAGGTCTTAGAGGCCGATTTGCTGCTACACGTTGTTGACTTGTCGCATCCAAATTTCAAAGCACAAATGCAGACAACATCGGACGTACTGCGAGAAATCGGCGCCGGTGATCTGCCGACCTTAATGGTGTTCAACAAACTCGATCAGGTCAGCGACCCACTACTGCCAAAAATCTTAAAAGCGGCGTACCGCACCAGTGTCTTTGTCTCGGCACAATCTGACGACGACATGTTGAAGCTGCGGCAATATGTTTGCAAATACTTCGAAGAAAATTTGGTCAAGGCGACGCTCGAAGTACCAGCCGACGATCAAGGATTGCTCTCGGTAATTTATCGGTCATGTTTGATTTTAGGCACAGATTTTAGCGTCGAAAACAAGGCGAGATTTGAAGTTCGGGCGACGCCAGCAGTGCTGGCTAAATTACATGCCTCCGTCGTTTCGGTGGTGGAAGGCCCCTTTCGAGGACTTAAAGCATGAACTTGGTCACACTGGATGCCAAATTCTTCCCACCAGCGCTGCGGGATGCCGCGGCTACACACCAAGAGGCAGCCTGCAAATCCCTTGAGGACTTACGCAGCGGGCGCTGTACCGGCGGAGAATTTACCGGTTGGTTTGATTGGCCACGCCGCCATGGTTTTGCGCTAGCCAAGGAAGTGACCAGTTTAGTCAACGGCATGGACGTCTATTTTGACACCGTCGTGGTCATCGGCATTGGCGGATCCTATTTGGGTACGCGGGCCGTCGCCGATGCTCTGTCACATTCCTACGCGCCTTTGCTCGGTAATTCCGGCAAATCTCCCCGTCAGCCTTTGCTGGTCTACCTCGGTCAGAATGTTTCCGAGACGGCGCTTTTGGAAACACTCGACCTCTTGGCGGAAAGGCAACCAGTCGTCAATGTCATCAGCAAAAGCGGCACGACCACCGAGCCGGCCGTGGCATTTCGAGTTGTGCGCGGATACCTGGAGCGGCGTTTTGGTAAAGCCGAGGCGGCGCGTCGAATCATTGCGACCACCGATCAAAAGCAAGGGGCGCTAAGAACCTTGGCGACTGCAGCAGGCTACAAAACGTTTGTGGTGCCAGACGATGTCGGTGGCCGTTACTCGGTTTTGACTGCCGTAGGACTTGTGCCGCTGGCATTGGCCGGTTTCAATACCGACAGTCTACTGAACGGCGCTGACGAGGTCTTCGGCGAATTAAAGGACCTGAATGGTGCTACTGCCGCACGGCATCCGGTTCTGCAATATGCAACCCATAGACGCGCGGCTTTCGACGCCGGCATGCGCCTTGAAGTCCTTGGCTACGGCGAGCCGCGCCTTGCTAGCCTGGTCGAGTGGTGGAAGCAACTCTTTGGCGAATCGGAAGGGAAGAAACACCTCGGCCTTTTCCCGGCGGGACTTGCTTACACAACAGATCTGCATTCGCTTGGTCAATATGTGCAAGACGGCTGCCGCGATTTGATCGAAACCTTTCTGGTCGTCGGTGGTGAGGCTGGCGGCGCTGGTGATGTGAGTGGCGTGCAGCGGCGTCTAATGGTGCCACAGGTTGAGGGCAATGCCGACGAGCTTGGCTATCTTGAAGGTCGGTATATCGGCGAAATTAACCAAGCTGCAATGCTTGGCAGCAAGGTTGCGCATTTTGACGGCGGCGTACCGTGCCTGTCGCTTGCAGTACCTGGAATCAGCGCAAAGACAGTCGGCGGTCTCATTGCATTCTTCGAAACAGCCTGCGCCATAAGCGCGCTGCTTTTGAACGTTAACCCGTTCGATCAACCCGGAGTGGAAAGCTACAAAAAGAATTTATTCGGCTTACTCGTCAAGCCAGGCTTCGAGTCCCTTGGTAGCGAACTGCGCCGGCGTCTGTAGGAGGTCCTTGTGTCAAATGACACCATTTTTGATAAGATTCTGAAAAAGCAGATACCCGCCGCTGTCGTTTATGAGGACGATCAAGTGCTGGCGTTTCGCGATATCACACCCCAGGCGCCAACCCATGTGTTGGTAATTCCAAAGTTGCGTTGGGAGAGATTTGCCCACTTGGCCGATGCGCAAGCCGCCGATGTTGGCGTCTTTTTCCAGCGCGTCGCGACGGTGGCGACGTCCCTAGGTCTTGACGGGAGTGGCTACCGAGTTGTGATAAATAACGGCAGGGACGGTCAGCAAACCGTCGAATACCTGCATGCCCACATACTTGGTGGCCGAGCGCTGACTTGGCCACCAGGTTAATTTCGATTGTTCTAACCTGCCAAGCGGTTGCTTCCGAGTGTGCGCTGCGCGGCCGCAAAGTCGCCTTCACCAACCATCAGCGCGACGTCGAGAAAGTGGCTGAGCGCTTCATAGCGTCCACTTAAGGGATCAACGGCAATTCGCGATTCGATACCCTGGGCGGTGAGCAACCTTTGTCTCTCGGTGGCTGCTTCGCGGTTCTTAAAAGTCTCAACGCATTTCATGGTGGCCTCCCCGCCTTATGTAGGAGACCTATCGGTGGCCTCGAGCCAAGGTCAAGTAAGCATTTTATCTTATTAATTAGATTTACTATTTCTTGGGTGTTTGCCAAGCTAGGGCGGTGCGAGGAGCCACCGCCACACCTATTAGGGAGGGGACTCGATTGGCCCATTCACAGGTACGGTTTGATATTAAAGTGCAGCGCTCGAAGGCGGGCGTTGAGATTAAGCTGGGCGGCAACATGAACGAGGTTGCCGGTGTCAAACTCCTGCAGCTACTCAATGAAGACGGGCGCGACTTTGCCTTTGAGTTGAGTGAAATTGATTCCATCAACAGTTTGGGCGTCAGAGCTTGGATTGATTTCATACGCAGCTTTGAAGACGGTCGAAATCTGGAATTCCGCGCCTGTTCGCCGGTATTTCTTTCACAAATGTTTTTGCTCGACGCTACCATCGGCAAAAGCAAAGTTCGCTCAATACTCGTGCGTGGAGTTTGTGCCGCCTGCGAAGGCGAAACCAACAAATTGCTGGACATCGCTACAGCTGGAAAAAGTCTCACAGTCGCGACTTTGCGCGGGACTTGCCCGTCTTGCCGCGGGGTAACGAATTATGTCGACGATGAAGGCGAAATTTTGGAATTTATCGAGAAGCAGGCACAGCGCCTTAGCAAAACCTGAGCAAGGTACGTCTGCAAGGTTTATCGGGCGGCCTTGTTTGTGAACATCATTGTGAACTTCTCATTTATGGTATCGTAGATTGTCGACTCATATAGAGCAAACCTCTCTAGGCGCGAGCGAGGTGCATGCGAGGCCTACTCAAAGCAATCGCCGTTTTATCGCTCCTGCTCGCCTGCCTCATTGGCGGTGGCTACCTGCGGCTTGAGCAGTGGGCCCATGCTCCCATTGATGTTCCGGCGGAAGCGGTTGTCGAGTTGCATGCTGGTACGACGCTAACGGCCCTTTCTGCCGAATTGTCCTTGCGGGGCGCCGTAAGCAGCGCGGCTTTCTTCAACGCTTGGGTACGCATTGCGGGCAACTATCAGCGCTACCAAGCGGGTAGATACCGATTCGTTGGCGCCGTTGCCCCAGCAGACGTGGCCCTTGCCATGCTCAAAGGCGATGTCTGGAATCCCATTGTCTTGCAGGTCGCCGTCCCAGAGGGCTACCGGACCAAAGACCTTGCCGAACGCCTTGCGGCCAACGGTGTTGGTCATATCGTCGAGATTACGCGGCTGATGCACGACCATGCTTTCTTGCAGAGTTTGAATGTTCCCTCGACTTCGCTCGAGGGTTATATCTTTCCCGCGACCTATGCCTTTCACGAAATGCCGACGGCCACCGAAGCCTTGACCCAGATGGTAAAAACCTTTTGGCAGAGTTTGCCAAAAAATTATGAAAATTCCGTTGCCGGTATGGGACTTAGTCTGGGCCAAGCGGTAACGTTCGCATCGTTGATTGAGCTCGAAACGCGCCTTGATGACGAAAAGCCTTTGATCTCCGAGGTCATATGGCGCAGACTAAAGGATAAGGCACCACTGGCAATCGACGCGGCATTGATCTACGGCATTCCTGACTATCAGGGCGTGATTCGCTCGGTGCATTTAGTCGACGCGAAAAACCCCTACAACACCCGCATACATGTTGGCCTCCCTCCCACTCCGATCGGCTCGCCAAGCGTTAAGTCCCTAGAAGCAGTGCTCCATCCAACGAATTTTGGCTATTACTACTACGTGCTAGTGCCGGATGGATCTCGGCATCATTTCTCCAAGACACTCCAGGAACATAATTTGAACGTCAAGAAACTCGTCAATGCGTCGAAACACACTAAGAAGTCAGGTGGCAACTGACGGCAATCAGTTGCGGCAGCAAGAACAAGCAAGGAGGGTGACGGTGACGGCGAAAAAGACCACTGGATCAAGCAAAGGCACCAGCCGCAGCAAGAAACTTACCGGTGGACCGGTCGACAACGGGCGCGAAAGCGACGACGCCGATGGGCGCCTAGGGCGTCGAGTGCCGATCCAACTTTTGGTCGACTACAAGGCCGACGGCAACTACCTGTTCGACTTCTGCAAGGACCTGGGGACTGGTGGTGTTTTCATCCAGACCAGCAAACCGCTGCCGATGGGCGCGGCCATCGACCTGACGTTTACGATTCCCGATAGCAAAGAAACGTTGATGACTAAGGGCACCGTCATTTGGGTGCAAAGCCCCGTCACTGAGCGCAAGGATCTGACACCGGGAATGGGCGTGCAGTTCAGCGGGTTTTCCGGGGAACAACGCCGACTCTTGGAAGAGTTCGTCGTCCGCTATCATGGTCGTCAAGCGACGCCAGGTAACGACAACGGCAGCAAGCGCGCCGGCTAGATGCCGCCAGCGTCATCCCCAGGATTTGCGGAGCAAATCCGTACGGGGATCTCACGGCCGCGTCATCCCCAGGATTTGCGGAAGCAAATCCGTACGGGGATCTCAACTAGATGCCCAACGCCGCTGCGCGGCTGGGCATGACGCTAGATGCCCAACGCCGCTGCTCGGCTGGGCATGACGCTAGATGCCCAACACCGCTGCGCGGCTGGGCATGAGTATAGGGATGACGGCAGTCTACAGCACTTCCAGTGGCAGCTGATCGGCGACTTTCTTCAAAGCAATTTGGTCGATCTCGATCGTTTCGAACAAGGCACGGAAATTACCACCGCCGAAGCCGTCGTCGCCGGCACGCTGAATGATTTCATAAAAGAGTGGACCGCCCTTGACGTCGCCAAATTGGCGGGCGAGTTCGTGCGAAAATATTTGCAGCAGATAGCCTTTGGGGCCACCGTCCAGCAAGATGTCATTCTTCTTTAAGGCCTGCATGTCTTCGGCGATTTTGCCGCGAAACCCACTGTTTTCTAGGCGCGTGCCAACTCGGTCGTAGTAGCCCTGTCCAGCTTTCAGGAATTTACAGCCAGCTTTGTGGGCGGTCTGCATGGTCTGCAAAATGTTGTCGACTCGCAGGGCGACGTGTTGAATTCCGGATCCGTGATTGTCGCGGCAGTAAATGTCGATTTGGCTATTGCGGAAGAATGGCGCCAGCGGCTCATTGTTGGCGAACTTGATACCGGAGGCCGGGTGCCACCACACTTCCGAGTAAAGGCCACTGCCAGCCGGCAGATTGGGATTGACGTCATTGGTGTGAAATTCGATCTCCCAAAACTTCTCAAAGCCAAGCACGCTCTTGTAGAAGGCGTTCAAGGGCACCAAGGTGCGGACGTTAGCGGTAAAGTGATCGACGTCCAAAAAGCCGAACGGCGACGCGATGCTGCCCGCCTTTTGCGTCAGGTCAAAGGTCGGACCGAAGCCGTCGTAGCGGCTGTCGTCAACCAGACGAATATTAACGTCGTCGAGAGCGGTGGCGATGGCGACTTGCGCCATGCTGCCGTGCCGATCGGACGTGACCTGTGGTTCGTAGAGAAAAGTGGCGCGACGGGGCTTGAGGAAGTTGACAGCTTTGTCGAGGCTAGACACGCGAAAATTGAGAAAGCCGATCCCTTCGGGATGCAGCGCCAAATATTTCGCTGCCACCGACCAATCGGTTTCCGGTTTGGTCAGGATGACGTGTATCTTCGGGCCGCCGGCCAGAACGAGGCGGCGGGTACCGTCTTTCGCGGTCGCTGCTACAGTCGACTGGCCAATACGCTTGAACCCCAAGGTCTGCGTGTAAAAACGCTCGGCCCGGTCCAGGTCCGTGACGTAATGCTCGTAGCTGTGGATTCCGGAAAGTGGCAAGGTCATTGGACAGGCTCCCAGGCGCCATAGGGTTTTTAGCGGCTAAACACTACCGCGGCAGGCCCCATCAAGCAACTTTCGTCACGCCCAGTCCGCAAAGTGGCCAGGGATCCCCGCGAGGTGGCGCAGTGGGGGCATCCAAGGGATTCCCAACGCGCCGATGCGGCGCTGGGAATGACAGGGACAGGCAGGGCGGGGTAGTCGACCTTGGGTAAGCATGCTAAAGTGAGGGCGGTTTCTACCTGGAGGCGTAGCATTCATGCACGTAATTTGGCGACGACCGGACGGGTTTCACGATGCCGATCCATCAGACTTTGTTGTGGTGAACCTCGGCAAACATTCCAAGTTATGGCTACATAAGAAATACGATACGCATTTCCCTTTTCGCATTGCCGGTGGGTGGCAAGAGACCGAGGCTACCGCTCGGCTAAACCGCTTGGTCAATCTTCTACGTCAGGAAGATCCAGCCTGGGTGGACGCCCTGCTGCGGATTTTCAATGACAGCATGGGTGACGATGCTGGGCGTTTTCTCGACGATATTTCGCGGTGGGTGACCGACCTCAGGCATCACCTCAAGGGCGACACCTGGGAGCTGGAGATCATGAGCCAAGCACTCAGCGAAGTCGGGGACCGACTCACCGCGGCGCGGGCCGCCTTTGTCGAGGCTGCTGCGTCGCCTGGATGACTTCGTTGCTCGAGGACTAGAGGCTAATGAACCTCCCGTAACCTTATAGATTTTCTTAAAAATTATTGATATTTCATAGAAACCCTGTATAACTCGCGCACCAAGGTTTCACAGCCGCTCTGCGGCAATCGTCTGCCGTCAGCTGACCCGGTCGTCCATTTGATGTGATCTAGCTGATTTAACGACGAAATTCTGATGATTCAACATTTGGAAAGGCTCGGGCGTGAGCAAGTCCCGCGTTGTCGCCGCCATGTCAGGCGGTGTTGATTCCTGTGTCGCAGCGGCTCTCCTGAAAGAGCAAGGCTACGATGTGGTCGGTATTACCATGCAGCTTTGGAACCATGGTGAGTCCGGTGACGCGCGCTTTGATAGCTGTTGTTCCCTGACAGACGTCCACGATGCGCGTGTCGCTGCCGATAAACTCGGGATTCCGCATTATGTCGTCAATTACGAACGCGAGTTTAAGTCTGGAGTCGTCGACTATTTTGCGGCCGAATACGCCCAGGGTCGGACGCCAAATCCATGCGTCATGTGCAATAGCAAACTGAAGTTTGATCACCTTATGGAGCGAGCCCTGGCGCTTGGTGCCGATTGGGTAGCGACTGGCCACTACGCGCGCGTCGTGCATCACGCTGAGGCGCCAAATCAACCGCTGAAGCCAAGCGAACTCTACGTCGGCCGCGATCCGACCAAGGACCAAAGCTACTTTCTCTTCGACATGCGTCCGGAAAATCTGCGCCGTGCGATGTTCCCCTTAGGCGAATTGACCAAAGTCGAAGTGCGCGCCATCGCGACTCGCTTGGGCCTGCACACCGCGGCAAAACACGAGAGCCAGGAGATCTGCTTTGTCACTGGCGGTCGCTATAGTGATTTTCTCGAGAAACACTATCCCGAAATGACCACTGACCGCGGCGGCGAAATTGTTGACCGTGCCGGCACCGTGCTTGGTCGGCACGACGGTATCCACTTATTCACCGTCGGTCAGCGCAAAGGGTTAGGTGCACTTGGGCATGCACCCAAGTACGTTGCTTCTATCGATGCAGCAACGAACCGAGTGACGGTCGATGATTTAGCTAATCTGGCAGTTGCGGGGTTTGCCGTCGCAAAAGTCAATTGGCTTGTGCCGACCACGAACATCACGTCTCGAGTCTTGCAGGTGATGGTGCGGTACCGTGCAAAAACTGTCGCCTGCCGCGTTGTTCCGCAAGCTGATGGCAGCTGGCAGGTGCTGCTCGACGCCAAGGCGCGCTGGGTGACACCTGGTCAAGCAGCAGTATTTTACGACCAAGATCAAGTAATTGGTGGAGGGTTTATTACCAATGACAAGTTTGAGGAATTCGGCAGACCTGCTGACGCAGGCTCCGCGCGCGCGAGCACCGCTCAAGCGCCCCAAAGTAGCGGACTACGCCAACCTTTGGCGCGAACACCAGAAGATCTACGCGCGCCTTGACGTACTCCAGGAACAGGTCGGCCACCGTTTTGCCGACCTGACCCTGCTTTACGAAGCGCTCACGCATCGGTCAGCACTGATGGAGCTCAGTTCGCCAAGTCAGGCGAAACGCCCCGTGCAACCCGCGGGCGAAGCGCCGCCGGAGCCGTTGCCGGTAGCTCCCGCACTACTCGCCGCACCTGCTTTACCGTGGAACGAGCGCCTCGAGTTTCTGGGCGATGCAGTCCTCGGACTTTGTATCAGTCGGCGTTTGATGGAAAATGAGTATGCACTTGCCGAAGGTGAGCTGTCGCGTATCCGTGCCGCCATTGTCAACGAAGAGTCTTTGGCCGATGCCGCGCGGCGCTTAGAGCTTGGCAAGTTTCTCTTGCTTGGACGCGGCGCAGCAATGGGTGGGGGACGCAACCGCGATTCGCTGCTTGCCGATGCGCTTGAGGCGGTTGTTGGCGCAATTTTTGTCGATGCCGGCTATGCCGTGGCGGACGCAACAGTCGGACGCGTCTTCGGTCGCGCTCTCTGCGGTGATTTACGTCAGCTGTTGCAAGCTGACTATAAGACGATGCTGCAGGAGCTTACTCAAGAACTTCTGAAAGCAACGCCGACCTATGAAGTGACGCGGGAATTCGGTCCCGATCACGCCAAAGTCTTTGAAGTTAGAGTCACAGTTGAAGGCCGCGATATGGGCCGTGGCAGCGGTAATAGCAAAAAGCGCGCGTCGCAGGAAGCAGCGCGAGTCGCAACTGAATCGCTCAAGTCGGCGCGGGAACGAACTGGTTTATCGTCGTCAACTTCGTCACCATCTCCATCTCCATCTCCATCTCCATCTCCATTGCCGGGACCCAAGTCAACTCAAACCAATCTCAATTCACCTGAAGGGGTGCCATCATGATTGCTGGAATTGTTGCGATCGTTGGTAGACCCAACGTTGGCAAATCAACTTTATTTAATCGACTGACGACCTCCGATGCCGCAATCGTCGATGACCGTCCCGGCGTCACCCGCGACCGTATCTACGGTACCGTTTGGCTGGACGACGAACGGACGCAGGGGTTCATGCTGGTCGATACGGGTGGGTTCGAGACCGACGATAGCAAACTGCAGCCGTTTTCCGAGAACCTCGTTTGGCGCCAAACGGAGGCAGCCATAGCCGAGGCCGATTTCGTCGTCTTGTTGCTCGATGGCAAAGCCGGCTTGACGCCCCACGACCGGCACCTGAAGCGCTACCTCGAAGCACGCTCTAGGCCGCACGTCGTCGTGGTGAATAAAATTGATGGTCCTGAGCAATCGCAAAACCTTTGGGACTTTTTTGAACTTGGTACCGATACAGTCTTGAAAGTCAGTGCAGCGCACAACCGCGGCGTCGGCGAGCTGCGCGAGCAGATCGGTGATTTGTTGAAGGAGCTGCCGTCTCGGTCTTCCTATAAGAGCTCCCTAGGTGCCATTCGCATCGCCATTGTCGGCCGACCGAATGCTGGCAAATCGTCAATCCTCAACCGCCTAACGGGCGAGGATCGGGCCGTAGTCTCCGAGATTCCTGGCACGACGCGCGACGCCATCGATACGCCGCTCACTTACAACAACCGCGAATACGTGCTGATTGACACAGCCGGTATAAGACGAAAATCACGCATTTTCGAGCGTTTAGAGTCGCTCAGTGTGGTGCGAAGTCTCAGGGCGATTGACCGGTCTGACGTGGTCTTTCTCGTTTTGGATGCCATTGCAGGACTGACAGAACAGGATGCCCGCCTCGCTGATCTTGCGGCGGAACGTGGCAAACCCGTAGCGTTTGTCGTCAACAAATGGGACTTGGTGCCCGACAAAGATCCCAATTCAGGGAAGAACTACACGCAGGCGATCCACAGCAATCTAAAGACGCTTGGCAACGCGCCTGTGACTTTTATTTCGGCAACTCACAACCAGCGCGTGCACAAATTGATGGCCTTGGCCGAACACTTGGCAATGTCGAGTCGGCGTCGCGCCGAGACCAGTTTGGTCAACCAGACCCTTCGCAGCATGGTCGCCGAACACACACCGGCACTCATTCGCGCCAAGAGCAAACGCGTAAAGTTTTACTTCGCGACGCAGGTGGCGATTCAGCCACCGACTATTGTTGTCTTCTGCAACGTCGCGAAGGAAATCCAAGCTGGGTATGTTCGCTATATGACCAACCGCTTTCGCAGCGACCTTGGCTTTGACAATGTGCCAATACGCTTAATTTTTAGGCCGAAGAGCGAAGTTCGGCGGCGGGACGTCGCTGATGCTGCAACACTCGAGAAACTCGAACAGAGCGAGCAGGACGAGTTGGTTGACTTGGATGAAAACGGTGCAATGGTGGAAGTGGACTCTGCAGTGGACCTTGATGCCGGTGACGGTAGTACTGACTGGGGAACAGAGGACCCAAACGCCCCGATGGGTATCTAAGCGTCACAGCATTTTGTCATGCCCGAAGCACTTGCGTGTCGGGCATCTCCCCGTGATCCCCGGACGCTCGCCTTACGGTTCGCTGGGGATGACGGGAACGTGCTCCCTCTGCATGGACACCTCGTCCTAGCGCCCGACGATACTGTGCTAATATAGTCTAGGGGAGGGGCCAATGTCCCTGGACTTTCGCGGCTTCTATTCGCCAAATTTTGCGATGAATGCGTTAGAGCCACGCCTTTTGCTGTTGGTGTGGTTTAGCGCGTTGCTGCTCGGGCTCGCCCGCTACTTATCTTGGAGCTTAGCACTGTACTGGTACTACTACCGGCGCGATGACCACCGCGAAGGTACTGGCGCGCCGCTAGCCAAGCAAAGAGCGAAGATCCAACCAGAGTTTCCAGGTCGTCAACAAATTGTCACAGAAGTTCAGTGGTCGATCGGCAGTTGCATCATTTACGCTTTCCTGGCGGTTGCACTTTATGCGGCGGCGGTGCGCGGTTGGACCAGACTCTACTTAAATCCGGCGGCGCACGGTTGGCTGTACTTTTTTGGTTGCGTGCCAATCATGATTATCTTACATGATGCCTATTTTTACCTGACCCATAGGCTTTCGCACCTAAGCCGAACCGTCTTTCGCCATTTTCACCGCATTCACCATCAATCGACCAATCCGACACCGTTCGCCGATATCTGTTTTCATCCGGTTGATGCGCTGATCCACGCTGGGTTTTTTCCCTTGATACTCTTTTGTCTTCCTGTTCACCCGGTACCCTTGGCATTTTTTCTGACCCTAGTGCAGATCATCAATGCCATGGGGCACATTGGCTACGAAGTTTTTCCTGATTGGCTGACAAGCTTGCCACTCTGGCGTTGGGTGTCACAGCCGACCGCGCACAATTTGCACCACTCACATATTCAATGCAATTATGGTCTCTATTTTCGCTTTTGGGATCGAATTCTGAAGACGGAAAAAGGCGCTGAGAGATAATTCTTTACTTCTGAGTTTCAGCGATTTCCTTGTTGCCGTGTCGCGTCATTTTGAGACGGCCGCCCTAACTTCTGTGACAACTCGTCGGCGCATTCGGCAAGATCAATGGCCGCAAGGACTCCTCCAGAGCCAGCCAGGCGTCGCAAAGTTCAGTCGCAAGGCCTTTTTCCAAGAGTACCTCTCGCATCAAAACCTGCCGTCGACCAAAGTGCGGCGGCCGAATTTGCAACTCCGCATGCACACTCGCCAGCGGCCGCCCGCGGTAATTCTTCGGACCACCCAGCAACGCGGTGGCAAAATCAATCTGCTGCGCGGTGATCGCTGCTTGGTCTTTGCCGACAAAGAAGTGGCCAATGATGCCATCGACAAAGGCGCGCCGGTAAAATTCCGTTATCGCAGCCTCGATGAAGGCGGCGCCAATGGCGCTGTAGAGAGATTCAGCTTGCCGCATAGGGCTCAGTTATACGTGCTGCTATCGTAGTAAGCGACCCCAAAGAGCGCTTCGCGCCTTTGGGAGTCCGACATTTTGTGGCCGAGTGTATTAGAATCAAAATGGTCGCGCAGCTGCACGGAACGAACTTGATAAGCCGCAGTAAAGAAAAAGCCGTTGCTCATCGGTAGTTCTAGGCCGATGCCGCCATGGTAACCGAGGCCGACGCCTTTTAACTGGTAGTCGTCCTGGCTGCCATTGAAGGCATTGTTGCTTTGCAATTGCCGAGTTTCACTGTGGACCGTTGTGGTGTCTTGGTAGCCGCCAAAGCCACCTTCAAAGAAGAACACCGAGGCAAACATATACCGTGCGAACAAGCTAAGGCTCTTGCCTTGGTCGGATGTGTTGCGAGTCGTGGTATGGGACCCATCGGCAGAGGTTTCAATAGAATTTGAAGTCACCGATTCGCTGGAATAAACCAAGCCAAGGTCAAAGTAAGTCCAGGCGTAGCCGATGTACGGGGTGACCGACATGCCGCTGCCTTGAGTGTTGGTCGTGAGACTCGAACCTTCGCCGCCATTTGACGTCTCGGTGGTGTCGATGGAGCTCACTGAGGTACCAAAGTTGAAGCCTTGGCGTCTGGAGCTTGAACGGGCTTCAGCGGTCTGAGCGAAGGCAGCCATTAGGGCCGTTCCTAAAAGGGCAGTCCGTGCAGCTTTTCCAATGTTCCCGACTTCCATGGTCAGAGCTCCCGCTAAAAATCCAAATTCCGTGACACGGAAGGATAAGCAAGGCCCGGGCCAATGTGTGGCAAGCGCTTATGAATCGAAATATCTTATATATAATAAGTTGTTACGGAATTAGTTGGGAATTGAGCAGAATGCGATGCCGGCCTAATCTTTGCCGGACTGTCAACTTTTCAGGCATTTTTTCGGGTACGCATTACTGGGCCGCAGCTCCTACAGCCGCGGCCGCAGCTAGACCCAAGGCACGGTCGAGCTGGCGGTCGCTGCCAGCAGCGTACATAAGGCTACCGCTTTCAGCCTGATCGGGAACGACGGGCGCGTCGGTGACCCCAGCCGTTGGAATTTCGGCTAAGTAAAGCAGTGCCCGGTGCGGTTCGAGTTCGGTAGCGTGCCCGCTCTGGCGAGCACCGGCAGTGGGGGCGCCGACCAACTGGCCACGGTGCTCTCTATGAATGAGCCAAGCCAACCACTCCTTGCCGCCGCTGGTCTCCGCATCAATCAAAGCTACCAGGGGCTTATCGAAGGCCGCGGCCCGCTGCGGGATGCCACCCTTATCACTGTCACTCGGAACCGCAAAAACGCTGTCGAGATAGCTCAAATCACCGCCACCGAAGCCACCACGCAGGTCGAGCACCATCGCGTCGGCATCGTGTTCAGCCGCTCTTGCAGCCGCGAGTAATGCGGCATGAATTTCGGGATGGGTGGCCGACCATAGCGGTAAATATGCGATGCGTTTATTTTGCACATTGCGAATGCGTGCGCCCTTGGCGGTATCGCGCCAAGCTGATTCCACGAAACTTTCGCTGACGGTTTGCAGCGTTAGTGTCTGTGGCGTACCCCAGGGCAGCCTGCGGTACTTGATATTGACTGTGGCATTTGGCCGGAGGCTGGCAAAGCTAATCACCGGCGCTAAAGGTAGACCGCCGACACTGACAATCTCGTCGCCACGCAGAAGTCCAGCACGCTCCGCCGGAGAATCGGCGAAAACTCGCCTGACAAACCAACGTTTGCCGCGGCGTTCAAGCCACGCGCCGATTTGGCGAAGGCGCGCAGAATCACGTTTGCCACTGAAGACCGTCGAAAGCGCCCAAAAGGGTTGCTCGTCATTGCCGTAGAGTCGACCGCGGATTTCTGGCGCAATGTGCAGTAGCGAATTGACGGCATCGCGTGCCAAAGTCTCGCCATTCACCGCGGTGTTTTGAGTGGTAGAGTTTTCGTTGCGTGTTGCCTTTGGTCTGCTCAGGAGCGCTTCGAGGGTTGCGCGGGTGGATGTGGCTTGGCCAGACCACCTTGCCGACAGCTCGCTGCCTTTCGGCAGATCGGCTTCGACCGTTTGTACTGCTGCGTCGAAAAGCTGCAGGGAAGCTGTGGCGTCGAGGGCAGGGGAGGAGCTCTTGTCCTTGGTGGAAGTTTGGCTAGCTATTTGACTCGGTGCGCCAGACGCAACGGCAGGGCGCAGTGTTGGACCCGCCATCAAGAAAAAGGACAGGCAAGCCAGCGTTTGGTGGATTTTGCGGGAAAAAGGCATCAAGGCAGGTTCTATCCGACCCAGGGGGGAATGTAAACTGGCGTACATTCGTGCACCTGCTCCAACGCGACATTTTCCTTTGCTAAAATGATTCGAGAAATTGACTTAGGGTCAATCCACAACGTCGGCCTAATCGATCACGACGCTCATGGCGGTTTAGGTGCACGGATGTGCGCCAGTTAACACGGATTGACTTTCCGACGCAGCTGCGTCAACAGTAGTAACACCATTAATTTCAAGCGCATCAGCGCAATCAAGGGCGGCAACCATCGGCGCGATAAACCAACAAGTTGCGACGCCTATCACACACGGCCAAAGCCATGTCGTTGACACCAAGCTATTGACCACCCGGATTATCTTAGCCAAACAAATTCGGCCCATTGCCATTACCATACTGGCGCTCTATTTGTCCTTTTACGGTCTCTATTTTGCGTTAGTTGCCTGCAACATTTTACCCGACGAGGCAGCCGAAAAACTCTTCAGTTTGCTCGGTGTCCTGCTGATGCCGCTAAGTAACGCCGTAATCCTAAATTTGGCGGCGGAAAGTACCGTTCCTAGTGCGGCTATCGCTGGAAGTGTAAAAGCAGCACTAATTCGGGCGTCAGCCTGTGCTTACCGCAGCTGGAGTCGGCTCTTGACCGCCTATATATCCGTCAGCTTTATCATTGTCGGTTGGCTAGCAGTCACTGTCATTCCAGTTTATGCGCTACTGATGATTGCCAAAATTCAACCAACCGTGCCGCTAACGATCCTCGCGGTTACCGTGGGAACCATTCAGTTGACCCGCTTTGCCTTCCTCGATTCTTTCGTTGTCATCGGTGGTCTTGGACCTTGGGCAGCCCGCCAGCAGAGCAAAGCCATGTCCAAAGGACAGCGCTGGCAGATCATGGGATATGGACTGCTGCTTGCCGGACTGCCGTTTGTGGTGGAAACCGCGGGAGAAGCATTTGCCAAAGATCTTGGGTCACTGCTTGGCTACCAGCTAGGTCCGCTCGCACCTCTACTGGTGTCGACCGCAACTGGCTTCGCTGCCACCTTGCTTTACGTGATTCCAACGATCTTCTTTTTCGTCTATTGGCGTGACTTGACGACTAAGGTTGGTGAGCCAGCTGCTACTTTGAATTCGTGAGCCTGAAAGGATTTGCTATGTCTACTCGTTTGGAAAGTGATTCGATCGGCAAGATTGAAGTCGCCGGCAATCGTTACTGGGGTGCTCAAACCCAAAGGTCGCTCGAGAATTTCAAGATCGGCGGTCACCGGTTCTCGCGTGGCATGATCAAGGCCTTTGGCATCGTCAAAAAAGCCGCCGCCTTGACCAACCTTGATCTTGGCAAACTTTCGCCGGAGAAATGCAACCTCATCGTGCGTGCCGCTGATGAAGTCATTGAGGGCAAGCTCGACGAACATTTTCCCTTGGTCGTTTGGCAGACCGGTAGTGGCACCCAAAGCAATATGAACGCTAATGAGGTGATTTCCAACCGTGCGATCGAACTCGCTGGGGGAGAAATTGGCAGCAAAAAGCCAATACACCCCAATGACGACGTCAACATGTCGCAATCGTCCAATGATGCGTTTCCAACTTATATGCACGTTGCTGCTGTTTCGGATTTCCGCGAGCGCCTAATTCCCGAGCTAGTCGCCCTCAGGAAATCCCTAGCAGCCAAATCACAAGCCTTTGCCGACATCGTCAAAATTGGTCGTACTCACCTCATGGATGCAACGCCATTGACGCTTGGACAGGAGTTCTCTGGTTATGCCGCGCAGCTGGAATTTAGTGAAGTACGGCTGAACGAAGCCCTGAACGGGCTCTATGACTTAGCGTTAGGCGGTACCGCCGTCGGTACCGGCCTCAATAGTCATCCGGCTTGGGCAGTAAAAGTTGCGGCGCAAATTGCCGCTATCACCGGTTACCCCTTTCGGACGGCGCCAAATAAGTTCGCGGCACTTGCGGCGCATGATGCGATTGTCAATGCCAGCGGCGCGCTGCGTTTGTTGGCAACTGCCTGCATGAAGATCGCCAATGATGTGCGGCTCCTTGGCAGCGGTCCCCGCAGTGGCATCGGCGAACTCATTTTACCGGCGAATGAGCCTGGTAGTTCGATCATGCCAGGCAAGGTTAACCCGACACAATGCGAGGCGTTGACCATGGTTTGCTGCCAGGTCATCGGCAACGATGCGGCGGTTGGCATGGCCGGAGCCACCGGTCATTTCGAACTTAACGTCTTTAAGCCAGTCTTGATCCATAATTTGCTGGAATCAGCCAAGCTCTTGGCTGAGGCCATGAACAGCTTTAACCACAACTGTGTCGTTGGTATTGAACCAAACCGCGAAATGATCAAGCGCCACGTCGACAATTCCTTGATGCTCGTGACCGCCTTAAATCCCGTGATCGGCTATGACAACGCCGCAAAAGTTGCGAAGACCGCTTACCACGACGGCAGCACTCTCAAGGCCGCGGCGCTAAAGCTCGGACTCATTTCCGCGGCAGAGTTTGACAAGCACGTACGCCCAGAAAATATGGTCAAGCCAGAGTAGGGAAGGATCACATTAGCCATTAGAGCATGCGCCAACGCTGAAATTGGGCATTGCCGCTGGCGGCTCTATTTGATTTTGGCCTCTTTGAACAGGACATGCTTCTTCACAACCGGATCAAACTTTTTAATTTCCAGTTTGTCCCGACCTTTTTTGCGCCGAGTTGTATAGAAGTAGCCGGTGTCGGCGGTCGAAACGAGGCGGATAAGTTCGCGGTTGATCTTCTTGGCCATGCGGCATCTCCCATTTTTCTGAACTTCTTAGCTTACTACATTGGGCGTAGTCCGCATCTGGACCGCCAAGCTACCAAGTTGTCAGCCTTATTTACAAGCGGAAAGCGCAATGGCCACCGCCGACCTGCCTTTTTTGAATCATAATACGCTAATATTATTATCATATGATAACTACTCAAGATAATTTAGCCGGCTGCCGATAAGTTGGCTAGACCACAAATGCTGGCCATTCAGCAGTTGATCATCGGGAGATCGAGATGTTCGGTCGTCAGAAATTTACTAGCGCTACTGTCGCAGCCTGGCTTGGCCTGGGAGTTGTGACGTTCGCTTGCTCATCTGGTGGGACGCAGACTAGAACGCAATCGGTCGGTACCAAATTGTCGGCACCAGCCTACGCCGACGCCACGGCAAACAATTCGAAGGCTGGCGCGGCTGCAAGTAACGTTGGTCCAGCTGGACCAACCGGACCGGCCGGTCCCGCGGGACCTGCGGGCGGGGGCGGGACGACGAATCCGGTACCTACCGGTGGTACTGATCAGCAAACTCAAACCTCGCTAACGGGCAAGTCACTGGATGAATGCCGTGCTAGCAAGCAGGCCTGGGTGCCGCTGCCTGCGCCTTCCACTTGCGGTGACGCACTGCAAACATGGTGCTGCGTCAGGTCGGAAGTGGAGACTCGATTTGCAACGCTAACGAGCTTTCTAGAAAACGGCGATGCAACGCAAACTCCGGCCGTGCCTGGTTTCAAAGAGTTAATAGATACCGAAGGCCTGACTCTTTATGCTTGCTCTTTTTCGACGACGGGTCTGCCAGCACCACACACCTACAAAGCTACTTTTCATCTAGCAAAAATCAGTGGTGCGACGACCATCTACAAGACCATTTTTCTTTACGATACTTTTCCAACGAATGATGCCAATGCACTTGATCCGACATCGGCGCAATGTAACCCGGCCGTTGCCAGTGGCCCTTGAGCGGGAATCCAGCTCCGGGTTGGCCTAGCCCTAAAGCTAATTCCCTAAAGACCATTCCTAAGCTATGCTCGCGCCATGACGGACCTCTATCTAAAACAAATTGCAGTTGGGCCAATGGCGAATTTCGCCTACCTCATTGGCAGTCAGCGGACTCGCGAATGCTTTGTCGTCGATCCGGCCTGGGATGTTGTTGCCCTGCAAAGGGCCGCGGCAGAAGCCAATATGAAGATCGTTGGCGCGCTACTGTCGCATTACCATCCAGACCACTGCGGTGGTCATCTTTTCGGCCACGATATTCAGGGCGTCGCCGAGCTAATCAGGGCCGCGGATATACCCATTTACGCGCATAAAGACGAAGTTCACGGTGTACAAACTGTCACCGGACTGCCGCGGGCAGCGATCAAAGCTTGCGACAGCGGTGATAAGCTCTCACTTGGTGACATTGAGATTACCCTGATACACACGCCCGGCCATACGCCCGGTAGCCAATGCTTTCTTTGCGAAGAGCGGCTAATTTCTGGTGATACACTGTTTCTAAGTGGCTGTGGGCGAGTTGATTTACCCGGTGGCGACTCCGATCAACTTTACGATAGTTTAGCCAATAAATTAGCTAAACTCCCGCCTTCGACGATCATTTACCCTGGCCATCATTATGATGCGGAAGACCATGCGACACTTGCTGAAATCAAGCAGGTCAACCCTTTCCTACAAGCCAATTCGCCGGCGGCATGGAAGCGCCTCTTTAACCACGCGTAAGCAAAACATTGCGCTTAGGATGCAGCCAACGCGTCGGGTTCGCTAGGCACGCCCCTAATTGATTGCCAACGTTCTAACAGGGTTGTCGCGTCCTTATTCTTAAAATATTGATCGAGGTCGGCGCTGAGCTTGGCCGACAGCTCGAGCGGCTGCCCCGTTTGCCCCGTCTGCAATGCAATGAAGGGTTGCGCATCCAAAAGCATCGACCAAATCTCCAGGTCCGAATCGTAAGCCATAAACCACCTGTAGGTCGATTCTATGACTTGCGAAAGCTCAACTGGATCAACGTTAGCGAGAGCTAGTCCGGCAAGAGCATCGATGGCCTTTGCTTGCGGCAATTTCAGTTCGGCGATTCCGACCATCTGACCGACGCCGCGGAGGAATCTAAGCAAGGACAACCTCTCGCTGGCCCCGTAGCGGGTGAAGTCGGTCGTGCCGAGTAACAGCCAAGCCTCGGCAAAGCGCTGATTATCTGGATCGCTGGCGGCAATTTGTAGAGTATGCGGATCCCTTAGTGCCAATTTTGCTGCTTGAGCGTGATGCAACACTTGACTTGGATAGCCAATGACTCGAACTGTCTCCACCAATTCGAGGCGCATTGCTTCGGATACCGCCCTGCCATGCGGGGAGTTTACCGGACTTAGCTGCATGAGTCTTTGATGCGCACTTAGTATCAATTTCAGCGCGTTATCTTTCTCGCGAAATCCGCGCCACGGCACGGAAGCGATTTGCTTGAGAGCGCGGAGCACATCCGTTTCACTGGGGGCGCCGTTAAGTTGCATGGCAAACAAAGTATACAGCCTCAGGCTGTCGCTGCTGGGCTCGAAGTCAAGCAGTCGTTGGCGCGTTGTATCAAGATCAAAGAAGCGTTGTAGACGCGGAATCAACTGCTCGAAGCGGGCGACGAACATCAACTGCTCGTCTGGCCCTGTATTTCTACCGCTGGTGGTCGGCTCGTTTGCTAGGGTGACTGGACATGGTTCGATGATGCTAGCAAGCATTGGTGCTTCGTGTAACAAGCGAAGGCGGGCCTCCGGGCCCATCCAAACATAGTTTCCGACAACTCCGGTCTTAGTCATTCGTTCCATCAGGGCGCGGTGTGACCTTTCTGGCAAGTTTACCAGTTGGACGTCGTAGCGAGTGGACCTTGGCGTGTGAATTACGTATTGATCAATCCAGCCAAAATCGAGATAGAAAAACCACTGACTGTGCTGACTCAGCACACCGGTAATTGGCCGGCTGCTACCGCTACTCTTTCCCCGCAAAGCCGCCGCAAGTCCAGGATCGACGATTGGCAGCAGGGCTGTAAGGCCGGTGATGCGACGTTCGACCAGTGGCCCAGCGTCAAGGTAGAGACAGGCAAAGAGCTTCAAAGAGTCTATGCCAGGGCGCAAGGCAATTTCTGGATCAAGAGCGCCCGCAATACGATTACTTGACACCTGACCATGAAACCATTTCACACCCAGAACTTCGGTAACGCAGCGCTGAATTTCTTCGTTCCGCAGCCTAAGAACAGTTGCCGGCAGCTCGCTAGTAAGCTGGCCACTTGGATCATGGTCGATGCAGAAATTGGCTGTGCGAAGGCCGACCGCGGCGGCCCATACGGCTTGGTCCGAAAGGTGTCGCCGCAGCAGTCGCCTGGCCGGAGTGCTGGTTAGGTTCGCCGCCATTTCACCTTGCTGCCGCTCCAGAGAGGCGCGGTGTAGATCCACCAACGTTAAGTAAGCCAGGCCAATCCAGCTAAGGGGAATGTCAGTGAGTCTAACTAGACTCGACCAAAGGCTACCGTCACTCACCGAGTCAAGCGGAATTTGGCTTGCAGCTAATTGCAGTACGACACTGAGGGTTGCGCCAGCGAGCGCAAGGTAGACGCCAAGACGGTTGCCTTGGGACTGCGGTAGTCTCAGCCGCCAGGCGCGGTAGCGATTCTTTGCGTCGAGACTAAGTCCCGGCGAATAGACGACAGCAAGGTTGACACTGACGACAGCCACCCACACGGCGGCATCACGCCAAATCGTCAAGCTGCCAATGATTGGGCCGAATTGCGGGACCAACCCAGCGCGAGACAAAAATGCCACGATCGCGGCGCTTGCGACCACCACTGCAGCTCCGCGCGCTGGTAGTTTCATCCAAGTGTTGCTGAGCCGCAATTGCTTCAGCAACAAGGCCGTCGCGCCATAGGCATAAAGGATACAGGCGAGACAGCTTACCGCAAAGGCCAGCAATTGCTCGGTGGGGGTTGCGAAGACAGTAGTTGCGGCTGCAAGGTGCAACGCCAGGTCGATGGCCAGAGCGCTTGATACTGCCGCATTAAGTCGATGCTGCTCCCGGGTGCGCATTAAAGCCGCTAAAGCACCAATGAGGGCGACGCCAGCAGCGGCTGTGGTGGCGATTAACAAAAAAATAATCGTGCCGACATTGGTACCAGCAAGTAACAATTTGAAGACCCCGTGCGCGACAGCAAGTTGCACCGTCGTGACTAAGCTCAGCGCAAATGCCAGCATGGCGATGCGAATCGGCGGGGGATTTTTGCTACTTAGTTGCATATTTGTCCGCATTTTTGCGCTCACAATCTAGGATGCGGAGCGAGTCGCAGCTCTTTCTGCAAGGGGGATCTCAATAATAAATTTGGCGCCAACATTTACCGAACTTTCGACGGTCATTTTGCCGCCAAGATCTTGTACCGTGCTGTAACAAAGCGCCAGCCCGAGCCCGGTCCCTTCACCGGGGTCCTTGGTCGTGAAGAAGGGATCAAAGATCTTTTTTAAGTGTTCGGGTGGAATTCCCACCCCCGTATCCTCAACCTCATAAATGCCCGTCCGCGTGCCATCATGCTCGGTACGAGATCTGGCCCTTACCCAAAGCGTGCCGCCATCTGGCATAGCTTGAATGGCATTTTGAATTAAGTTGAGAAACAGCTGAATAATGCGGTTGCGATCAGCTACCACCGGATGTTCGCTTAAATCAAACTTTTCCTTGATCTCGACATGGCCACCGCGTTGGACACTGACCTTGCCGAATCTTAGCGCCGTGCGAATCGCCTCGAGTGCGTTAATTTCCTCGAGTTTAGCTTGTTTGCCGACAGGATTTTGGCGAGCGAAATTGAGCAGGCTTTCAACGATTGCTTTGCAACGCTGCGTTGCCGCTTCGATCTCGACAACATCTTGGTAGTGTGGACTTTCCTTGTCCAACTCTCGTAGCAGCATTTGCGAGAAGATGAGAATCCCGCCGAGCGGATTATTTATCTCATGGGCAACGCCACCAGCCAAAAGTCCTATGGAGGCCAGTTTTTCTTGTTGAGCCAACTGTTCTTGCATCTTTTTGGCGTCAGTACGGTCACGGTAGACTTGCACAATGCCATCAATACTGCCATTCGCATCAATCAGTGGTTGCGTTGACACTTCAAAAAAGCGGTCACCCCTGATTGCACCTAAGGTCGAGCTCGAGCTTTTGCCGCTTTTGATCGCTTCGGTCATGGCACAGCCGTGGCATGGAGTTTTTCGTCCAGCAAAGACTTCGTGGCAAAGCTTGCCGCTCACTTCTTTCACGTCCAGACCGCCCATTCTGGCCATCGCCAAGTTGGCTTTGTTGATCCGATAGTCTTTGCCAACGATCATGAGGGGGTCGATCAGAGCATCGATGGTGGAGACCCATTGACGTTTCAAGTTCTCGACGAACTTTAGTAAATCGCCGGCATCGGTCGTCCGCGAGTTGGTGTTGTTCGCTGTTCGGCTGGGGATCTTTTTTACCTTTGCCGGTGCACGAGTCGGTGCTTTGGTCGACTTAGGGCGTTGTTTAGCAGTATTTTTTTGCAACTTCTTTGCGGCCATTGGGGGTCCTTTGCCAGTGAATCTCATGACTGCCCGGAAGCTCTTTTGGCTTCGCAGAACTGCGTCACTCGCGCCTGGGTAGCGGCGCCTAATCGTCCAAAATACGTCTCCATTTGGATCGGCAGTTTCGGTGGCGACGTTAAGCGTCGGCAAAAAAAAGCCTGCCGAGCAAAAGCTCCGGCAGGCTAGCAAGAAATTCTTTAGGAACAGTCGCTAGTGGGCAAACGACAAGTTTGCGGTACCAATCTCTGTTTCGGTGATTTTGCGCAATTTCTCAAACAACTCGTCATGTTCCTTTGCGTCATCGCCTGGCTGTTTCCAGACCAGCGCGTGCATGAGGACGGTGTCCATGTGCTCAACTGGAACGATCGTCAGCTCTTTCAGAATCTGCTTTGGCAACTCGAGTATATCCTTCTCATTCTCCTTTGGAATCAGCACTTTCTTGATGCCACCACGGTGCGCGGCAATCAGCTTCTCTTTGAGACCACCGATCGGCAGCACTCGGCCGCGCAGAGTGATCTCACCAGTCATCGCCACATCTTTGCTGATGGGTCGGTTGGTCAACGCACTTGTCAGTGCTGTTGCCATGGCGATGCCGGCAGACGGTCCATCCTTCGGAATTGCCCCTTCTGGAACATGGATGTGAATATCAACCTTGGCGTAAAAGTCGTCGTCGAGTCCGAGGAACTTTGAGCGTGAGCGCACATAGCTAAGCGCGGCTTGCGCGGACTCTTGCATTACTTCGCCAAGTTTGCCGGTACAAGTGAGTTTGCCTTTTCCGGGTAGTATCGAAACTTCAGCGACTAGAAGATCGCCGCCAACTTCCGTCCAAGCCAGCCCGGTGCAGAGTCCGACTTCATGCTGAAGATTCGTCAGGCCGATGCGGAACCGGCGCGGACCAAGGTATTTCTGGATACTCTTTTCCGTGACGGTTTCGGAAATCTTCAAATCGATGATGCCGCTGGACCTTGCCCCGTCGGCCGCGGCTGATTTCTTCTTCTTGGACTCATCCTTAACGGCGCGTGGTGCAGCAGTTCCTTCTCCGTCGCCGTCGTCATCATGTTCGTCATGTTCGTCGGCGGCTTCAACACCGGCGTCACTCATCGGCTCAGCTTCAATTTTTGCGTCATCATGTTCGTGCTCTTCTTCGGGAGCTTCCCCAGACAGACCTTTATGATGACGCTCAAGATGTTTGCGTGCCATTTTGCGGAACACTGAGCCGATCTCGCGCTCAAGGCTCCGGACGCCGGACTCCCTGGTGAAGTAGCGCAGGATCTCTTTCAGTGCGCCGCTGGTCATATTGACGTTGCTGGTCGATAGGCCGTTCGCCTTCAGCTGCTTTGGCACCAAATACTGTTTGGCGATTGCCAGCTTTTCGTCTTCGGTGTAGCCGACAAGGCGAATGACTTCCATGCGGTCAAGGAGCGGTTTTGATATCGTGTGTAGCCCATTCGCCGTTGCCATGAAGAGGCACTTGGATAGATCAAACTCAACGTCAAGGTAGTGGTCGACAAAGCTGTGGTTTTGCTCTGGGTCCAGTACTTCGAGCAGCGCCGAGGTTGGGTCGCCGCGGAAATCTTGGCTCAGTTTATCAACCTCGTCGAGGAGGATGACTGGGTTGGCGCTGCCGGACTTTTTGATGGCATTGATGATCTTGCCTGGCATCGACCCAATGTAGGTACGCCTATGGCCGCGGATTTCCGCTTCGTCCCGGACACCGCCTAAAGCGATGCGGACGAACTTCCGCCCAGTGGCCTCCGCAACGCTCTTGGCCAGAGACGTTTTGCCAACTCCGGGTGGTCCGACTAAGCAAAGGATCGGACCCTTAATTTCCTCAACCAGGGTGCGAACCGAGAGGTATTCCAAAATGCGTTCTTTGACCTTTTCTAGGCCAAAATGATCTTGATCAAGAATCTTGTGTGCAAAGTTGATGTCACGTTTGTCCGGTGAAAATTCGTTCCAAGGGAGAGACAAGATCGTATCGATGTAGTTGCGCACAACCGTTGCTTCAGCTGACATCGGGGACATGTGCTTGAGTTTGCGCAGCTCCTTATTGACTTTTTCGCGTGCTTCCTCTGAGAGTTTCTTCTTTTTAATTAGGCTTTCAATTTCTTGCAGCTCAGCTCGCCCGTCATCACGGTCACCGAGTTCTTTTTGGATCGCCGCCATTTGCTCGTTGAGATAATATTCTTTCTGCGTTTTCTCCATTTGGCGTTTGACGCGCGCGCGAATCTTCTTCTCGACGCGCATGATTTCGATCTCAGACTGGATGAAACCATAGAGTTCTTCGAGGCGAATGCGCGGATCTGTTTGCTCGAGTAGCCGCTGTTTGTCTTGCAGCTTCAGATTGGTCAAATGCGCAACAAGCGTGTCGGCAAGTTTGGACTCATTGTCAATTTGCGAGATCGAAAGGAGCATTTCCGGTGGAATGCGCTTGTTCAAACGCACATAATTGTCGAATGCCATCTTCACGGTGCGGATCAAGGCTTCATTTTCGACGCCTGCGGACGGCATTTCGGCTAATGCTTCGGCTTCGACGAGGAAGAACTCTTCCGTTTGGGAGTAGTCGACGATTTTCGCGCGGCGTTGACCTTCAACCAACACTTTGACGGTGCCATCGGGCAACTTCAGCAGTTGCAAAATCGTTGAAATAGTCCCAACTCGGTAGATATCTTCGATGGTTGGGTCGTTGGTTTTGGCCTTGATTTGGGCGGCCAAAAGTATTTCGCGCGTACCCGCCATCGCCTGTTCGAGCGCTTGGATGGATTTGTCACGGCCGACGAACAGTGGCACTACTGTTGAAGGGAAGACCAAGATGTCCCGCAGTGGCAAAAGCGGGATACGGACACGCTGAGGTTTCGAATCAGTCGTCATTCAGTACCTCCAGAAGGGCAGAAGGTCTCCTGCAGCCGAGTTAAGCAGCTAAGCCCGCGTAGGTCGAGATAAACTTTTTATCGTGCAAAGGATCCGTTTATCTTAGCGCATTTGCGGCAAAGTCGCCTAGGAACTTTGTGCCGATTGATTAATTAGGCGTGTCTCGCCTTGAAGACTCACGAGAAAGTACAGATAGAGGGCGGAGAATGTTTGGACTTAGTCGTAGACTTAGTCATAGCCTTGATCGTCGCCGTGCCGCCGCCTTAGCCATTGCCTCTTCGGCTAAGGCGAGGGGCGAGGCGAAGATCAAGGCTAAGGCTAAGGCTACGATTAAGTCGTTCAGCTTGGTTCGGCAGCAAGCGGTGCTTATTCGCCGGCGCCACCAGTACCGAACTTCTGTTCCTTCTTTTCTTCCTTGGCGGCCATTTCGCTTTCGGAGCGGTAGACCAAAATTGGGTCGGCGTCAGTGACAATCACTTCTTCAGTGATCACAACTTCTTTCAAGTTGGTCTGTGACGGCATTTCATACATGACGTCCAGCATCGCTGTCTCCAAAATCGCTCTGAGTCCGCGCGCGCCGGTTTTGCGTTTCAGGGCTTCTTTTACCACGGCGCGCAGTGCTCCATCGGTAAATTTCAGCTCCACTGATTCGAAGTCAAACAGCTTTTTGAACTGCTTGACGATGGCATTTTTGGGCTCGGTCAGAATCTTGATCAAGGCGGATTCGTCGAGTTGGGCAAGGGCGCAGACAATCGGCACGCGGCCGATGAACTCTGGAATCATCCCAAATTTCATCAAGTCTTCGGTCTGCACCTTCGAGAGCAAGTGGCTGACATCCTTTTGTGCTTTTGAGCGAATGTCGGCGCCAAATCCCATCGACGCGACTTCAATACGCTGAGCAATAATGTCTTCGAGCCCCGCGAAAGCGCCGCCGCAGATAAATAGAATGTTGGTGGTGTCAACTTGCAGAAATTCCTGCTGCGGATGCTTGCGACCGCCGCGTGGTGGCACGTTGGCAATCGTCCCTTCGATGATCTTCAGCAGCGCCTGCTGCACGCCTTCACCCGAAACGTCACGGGTAATGGATGGGTTTTCACCCTTGCGGGCAATCTTGTCAATTTCGTCGACGTAAGCGATGCCGCGCTGGGCCAACTCGACATCGTAGTCGGCATTTTGCAGCAAGTTGAGGATGATATTTTCGACATCCTCACCGACATAACCGGCTTCGGTTAAATTGGTGGCATCAGAGATCGTGAATGGAACATTGAGTATTCGTGCCAGCGTCTGTGCCAGCAAGGTTTTGCCAGATCCAGTCGGTCCGATCAGCAGGATGTTGGATTTCGACAGCTCGACTTCGTCATTTGATTTCGATTTGTGATCGATGCGCTTATAGTGATTGTGGACAGCCACCGACAGGGTTTTTTTCGCAGGTTCTTGGCCGATAATATAGTCGTCCAAAACTTTCTTGATGTCCTTGGGATTGGGGATTTTGCCTGCCGGGCTGAGCAGTTCCTCTTTCTCAACTTCTTCTGCAATAATATCGTTGCAAAGCTGAATGCATTCATCGCAAATATAGACGCTGGGTCCAGCGATCAGCTTTTTGACTTCCCGTTGACCTTTGCCGCAGAAGCTACAGTGCAGACCTGAGTCCTTGCCCGCCATCGTTCGCCTCTCCTATTCCGATTAAGTAATCCAGTTCCGTAACATCTTTTTCGTCACGCCGCCTTGCGAAGCAAGGCTCTATTCTTCTTTTTTCTTCTTGGCCGGTGCTAAGATCTCGTCGACGATACCATAGTCCTTTGCCTCTTCTGCCGACAAGAAAAAGTCGCGGTCAATGTCGCCGGAGATTTGCTTCACCGTTTTACCGGTGTGGTTGGCAAGGATTTCTATCATCCGTTCTTTGGTTTTGATAATCTCTTGGGCCTGAATCTCAATATCCGTAGCCTGTCCAGTGGCGCCGCCCAAGGGTTGATGAATCATGACGCGAGAGTTGGGGGCGGCGAACCGCTTGCCCTTGGCCCCTGCTGCCAAAAGCCACGCTCCCATCGAAGCGCATTGACCTAAGCAGTAGGTGCGCACATCGGGGCGGATGAGATGCATGGTGTCGTAGATTGCCATCCCGGCGGTCACTGACCCGCCAGGGGAATTTAGATAGAAGTGAATGTCTTTGTCCGGATCTTGGCTTTCGAGGAAGAGCATCTGCGCAACGATGACGTTGGCAACCTCATCATAGACTGGGGTACCAAGGAGGATGATACGGTCCTTCAGGAGCCGCGAATAGATGTCATAGGAGCGCTCGCCACGGTTCGTCTGGTCTACAACAATGGGCACTAGTGGCATGAAAAGTTCCCTTCACCGTCAGAAATTAGTTCAAAGCCTAAGTCAGAGCTGCCGCTGGATACTGCACCCGAAAATTTCCGCTCAAAACGTAACCGAACGATACATTGCCAGGAAACCTTTAGGAATTCTTACTTGCAGATGGTCGCTGAGCTTTGAGAAATCTCGAGTCCGAACGAGGCACTCTTGAATCCTGTCGTAAGTCACTTGTGGGGGATCGTCGGGGAGTGGGGGGGACTTTAGCGGGGCCGCTTGCCCCGCCCTTGGAGAGTCGCCTTAAAGCTGGGCGGGCGTATGAGTTACTATGGCGTTTTCAATGAGGAAATTCATTGATTTTTCGAAAATCATATTCTCTCTGACGCGCGGCTCAATAGATCGCCTTAGGCGTCCAGTTTGCTTCGGGTCAGTGAGACCAGTCGATGCAATTGTCTGTTCCACCCGTTCATTGACTTCCTCGTCCTGGACCTTCAGCTGCTCTTTTTGGGTCACATGCCAAAGAATC
>Ga0207137_1036_pt1 | contig 36603 bp, 30 predicted proteins | sample Alteio_BWMinHeat_9_FD_153572 | JGI IMG/M metagenome (GOLD analysis project Ga0207137, IMG submission 153572) | Enriched cells from forest soil in Barre Woods Harvard Forest LTER site, Petersham, Massachusetts, United States -... | ecosystem: Environmental > Terrestrial > Soil > Temperate forest >...
CTTGCCGTTCTTTTCCGTCGGCGGCTGGGGCAGGCGCGTGCGTATGTCGTCCTTGTTGTCTGCGGCGACGCGCTTGAGGCGGCAGATTGCCACCGGTTGCTTGCTCTCTCCATCTTCCACGCGGCTGCGCCGGCATGCTGGTTCGCAAGGGCGGTCGCAGGTACGGCCCAGGATGCCGGGAAAGACATTCGATTCCCAATTGACCATATAGGCATCGGAATAGCGGCCGGCGGCAATCAGGCGTATGTATTCGGGAACGGGTGTGTGGGCAGGGCACGCCCATTGGCAATCGACTACTTTGTGAAAATAGTCGGGACTAGCAATATCGGTGGGCTTCAATATGCTTACTCCTCGATGCGTGGGCACAGGAGTTTTGCAATCATAGGATCGCTGGATTGCAGGACCGTGCGTACGCTTGCTTGCATCAGTATGGAGGTGCAGCGACATTCAGAGTCCCAATAATTCCACCAGGGCCCCACTCGGTTGCACCGTACCGGGCCTGACGCAAACCCGGTGTTTTCAATAATACATCGGTTAGCGTTTCGGGGAGCAATATTTATGGGTGTTTTGGGGCTATATGTGGCGAGCAACACTCAACAACGATTGTGCCTTATTTTGCTGCAGCGCCACATCTGGGCACCATTGTTAGGTCCTGATACTATCCCAGCACGTTGGTGAATTGCTGGTCTATGTGCTCTGCCAGGTTTTCGGCTTCGAGAATTTCGCGCGGCATGGCGTCGCGGATGGAAAAGACGCCCAGGATTTCCCCGCCGGATGAAATGATGGGTAGATGGCGAAAGTTATGCCGCTGCATGATCAGTACGGCGTCTGCGACCGTGGTTTCTGGCGAGACGAAATGTGGATTGTGCGTCATGATTTCGGACACCAAGGTGGTTTCCGGGTTGCGTAGCTTGGCGACGATCTTGGTCATCAAGTCGCGTTCCGTCAGGATGCCTATCATGCTAGCAGTTTCATCAAGTATCAGCACGCTCCCGCAACGCGCTTTGCACATAATGCATGCGGCTTCGTAGACGCTGGCATTTTGCATCACGCTAAGCACATGGCTGCGTGAGATCGATTGGATCACGGTGCGCTCGGTCATGACATCACTCCTTGCGTTGAGCTTTCCATTCCACGATAGCAAAAAATGCCGGATCAGGGATGGAAATTTTCTTTTTTTGGCGAGGACTCGCGAACAGATATTTCTTGAAGGAAGCAAATTCCTGTGCATTGCCGCTAGTCGATTAAAATTCAACGCAAAATAGCAGCGGAAATAATAGGGCGATGCATTCTACGTGCACAAAGCAAAAATAATGGCCTCTCGTCCTACAAAACTATACATCGGTGTCCTAATGCGTGTTTCGAGGTGGATGCTATTATCATAGGTAGAATTTACCGCCTACGGCCACTGTCTGCGGCCAATTTCGTTCCGCACAGCCCTATCCGTTTGGTCACCGTGTCGTGATCAATGCCTGCAAGTACCCAAAGGCACCACGAAGGCGCCACACTTGCCGCAGCGCTCAGGACAGGTCGTTGATCCTCGCTTTCACTCACCCAGGCTAGCCCATCATGCACAAATTGGCTACTATCGCTCAGACTGTGTCGTCCCTGGTTATTCCTCTTGTTCCAGGTATCCTGCGCAAAAAATCCTCGTTTTCCTCGCAAATCCAATGGCCTAGCAGTATGGATGAGACGGTAGACTGTCTGTTGTCGCGCCTGTCAATACAGGACAAGGCAATGTTGAAGGCGGCAAAAAGAGAAGATCTATTGATCTTTCGTCGTGGATTGGCGAATGGAATCACCAAAGATTATGGCTTAAACAAGGGCAATGAACTGCTTCTGGCTGAGGCTTGCGGGGAGGCAGGCGATGCCAACGAGGCCGCAACGAAAATCATTGAAATGGCTTGGTTGAATTTGCATAAAAACTGACTCGCCGGGGTGGTTTTCTACTTATTTTCTCGCCTTGTAATTTGTTTAGCGGGTACTTTGCGGGTAACCGGATAATATACCTTGGTAATGTTTCAAGGGTTCACCAATAACAATACGGTCGTCCGCAATATCAAAAAAACGAATATCTTTGCTATGCATACTGGCGCGCACTTTCACTACTGACATGACGCGTTTAAATTGTCCGGCAATTTCCACGTACCTCTGCATCAAGATAGCATCCGCCAAAAAGGCGTTGCCATAAGTGCTGAATCTTAGAACGCTGTACTGGTCTTCTAATTCTGCCGTCATCAATACCGTCACGCCCATACCGGTCAATATGGCGATCATCCTGTACAGCGCTTCGCGGAAGTCTTCGCGAAATACGGAAGCCAGTGCGAGTTCAAAGCCGGACAGGGAATCTATCACTACGCGCTTTGCGTCCATATGGGTAATCATAGCTACCAGTTCGTGCAGAATTTCATCGATAGACAAATCTAGTGTGCGGGTATTGACTAATCCGACGGCACCGCTTTCGATCAGCTTATCCAACTGACGGCTGAGCAACTGGTTAGGGCTTTTTTCAAAGGCAGCGATGACGCCCGGTTCGCCTATGCGCGCGCCTTCGGCCAAAAATTGCGTCGCCAGCACCGTCTTTCCTGACCCGGACGGGCCGACCACTAATAAGGAGTATCCCGCTGGGAGACCACCGCCCATCATTTCATCCAAGATCGGCACGCCCAGCGACAGGCGCACATTTCCGGCTATCTGGATGTCTGCTGCTACGCCGGGCTTCAACACTGCCCGAGGGAAAATTTCTACGCCATCCGTATTGATACGAAAAGTATGTACACCCGGACTCTGTGCTTGGCCGCGCATCTTGATGACCTGTATCTTGCGCACCATTGCGTCCCGGTGCACTAGCTGCGACATCCAGATGATGCCGTCGGCGACCGTAAAGACGGGGCTGGATTCTGAATCCGGTGCGAGATATTCTCCGATCAAAAAAGTCGTCGCCTGCCAGCTGGTCATTTGCATGCCCAGTTGTTGCACAAAATATTGCAGACCGGAAACGCCCTGGTTCATGGCCTTGGCTGATTGCGTCACCGAGCGAAAAGAATCGACAAATACTAGGCTGGGAGAAAAATTTTGCACTTCATCAGCAACGCGCTTCAGGACGCGGTCAAAATCTCCTTCCAGCAAATCCGACGCGAGGTTGACGAATTTGATCGAATGGTTGACCTTGGTGACATCGAAAAAAGGAAATTGCTGCTGGTAACGCAACATCTTCAAGGGAGGCTCTCCCAGCACGGTGAAAAACAATGCCCGGCGATCCGGGGCGGCCAGCGAAAACATGATCTGGTGGGCCAGGGTCGTTTTGCCGCTCCCTGGCGTTCCCGCGAGCAAATTAAACGAAAATTCAGGCAGGCCTCCGCCCAGCAAGTCGTCTAAACCAGGTACTCCTGTCGGAAGGCGGCGTATGACTACTTTGTTACTCATTTTTAATTTCCTTTGCAGCCAGGTACATGGCATCGTCGCCCCAGGCTGAACGTAAGATGCTGTCGGTTAACGGTTCGCCGATTAATTCGGCTAGTATTTTGATGAAAGTGGCAAGCAAATGAGTGCTGGCTTCAATGGTTTCTGCGGAAGTGCGTGCTTCCAGACACAGCTTCAAACCGGAAAACCGGGAATCCACCTGCGGTGACAAGGAATCTTGCTCTATCCATGGGAAAGGTGCGCAGGTAAGGTGGATGCTTCTTGCATAAAGCGATTGGAAGCCGCCTTCGCCAATAATCAACACAAGCTCGGCCGCCAGCCTTTCCCACAATTCGATAGTGACCTCCACCACTGCTTCAGGTCTTTGGAGAACCGCTCTTCGTATCATCTTGTGGCGTTGCGCGTCGGTAGTTGCCATTTTATTTAAGGTGAGACGCAAGGTGAATGAGGCTCATTAAAGTCTCCGTGGTTACCGGCTTCACCAGATAATGATCAAAACCAGCTTCTACCGCACGGGTTTTGCTTGTCACATGGTTGTAGCCGCTCATCGCAATGTAGCAGGGCTCTGGTTTAATTGAATTTTCTCGCAATGCATTCATCAGTTCAAAACCATCCATACCTGGCAATCCGATATCGCAGATAATGACGTCGTATTTATTTTCTTTGGCCAAAGCCAGGCCTGTCTTACCGTCAAAAGCGACTGCGACCGTATGACCTTCCAACTCCAACAGGTTGCTAAGCGCGTCGCTTGCATCAGCGTTGTCTTCAACAAGCAATATTCGCCGGGCGTTGCTTGCCGTTCCAGCCAAAGAAGTCTGGTAATCCTGGACCGCTGCCTGTGCATACGCTGGCAGTACCACGATGAACTCGCTGCCCAAACCATTTCCCGCGCTCTTTACGCTGACTGTACCGCCATGCATTTCTACGATGGAGCGTACCAGGGTCAGCCCTATGCCAAGACCGCCCTGCGTGCGATCCAGTGCCAAGGGACCTTGTCTGAACAGGTCAAAAATGAACGGTTGTATCTCTTTCTCTATCCCCACCCCATCGTCGGCTAATGACACCGTGACGGAGTCCGACGATAAATACGCCGAAACTTTGATATTCCCGTTTTCGGGCGTAAATTTACTGGCGTTGATCAGCAAATTGGAGAAAACCTGGGCAAGCCGTACTATATCGCCATCAATAAAGATAGGGGCTTCGGGTAAGTCTATCGTTAATTGCTGGCGCCGTTTGGTAATGATGGGTAGACTTGTTTCAATGGAACAATCTATGATCTCCGAAAGCAGGGTCGCCCGCTTTTGTAGAATGATTTTCCCGCTGTTGATGCGCGAAGCGTCGATCAAATCATTGACGAGATGGGTCAGGTGAGTGATTTGCCGATGTATGATGTTGTGGATCTTGGGTAAGTGCGGATGGCTTGCTGCGACCTTTTCAAGTAATTCTGTCGCCATCAATATAGGGGCCAACGGATTACGCAATTCATGCGCGAGCATGGCTAAAAATTTCTCTTGCCTTTGATTCTCCGCCTCGGCCCTGGCCTGCAAATCCTGTGCGCCAAAGGTTGCAATGACCAAATTTTGATTTGCCTCACGCAATTTCAGCACCAATTCTCCGACGCCATCTTTATTTTTTGATGCTTCAGCGATAGTTACCGCCTCCGCCAGCAAATCGGCGATCTTTTTCCTGAGTTGCTCAGTCTCCTGATTCGCCAGCTGCAAAAGATCTATTACCATTGGCAGGGTCGTCTTTTTTTGTGGGCAGACGTTCTCCTCTCCAACTTTTTCAGGAGCTACAGAGGAGGCGTTGGTCAGATCGTTTTTGCTCATGGTAGGGATATGAGAGCAAAGCAATTTGTAGGCATGATTTTGCCGTTGCGGGAGAGAGAAGCTATGCTTTCTCTACACCATACTCTTTTTCAGAGCTATATGATACCTAGTTGATATTATTAAATTGAATTCTAAGTTCGCCAACACACCGACATCGCTTGCAAGTGCGCCCACTGTTCGTTAGCCGGATTATTTCCGCGACTCGCAGTTTATTGCGTGAAAAATTTATTTACAGAGGACACTATGAACAACGCTCACGAGCAGCAGAGTACAGGCAATTCCACGAAGAACGTTAACCAAAATCCGCAATCGGACGCCCAGAACCCTACGCCAACCTTGAACAAATCAGGCGCGATATCTGAACCAAAATTAAAGCCCCAGGCATCTTCCGGCCAAGGTGCGCCAAAAGACGAAGTAAAAAGCCCCGTAACAAATTTTCCTACCAAAGAAGCCGTGCAAGGCGCTCAGCCCGGCAAGGCGACCAAGCGTCCTGACCATACCGCACCCGGATCGGTGAATATCAAAAGCGAACCACGCTGAACAAGCAATATAAAGTCCACGATGCAAGAAGAATAGATTTGAGATTTTTTTTGCATCAGCTTCTCCAACGAGAATGCGCTTGTTGTGGCGTTCAACTCGCAATAGGGGATTTTCCCCAGCAACAAAAGATGCACATGTCATTGACGAAATTTGTGCATTGAGCCGATCTGGATGTGTTTGTATGGCATTCTTGCGCAAGGTCTAGTCGATAATCAATACCGGGCTCGCGGTTGCACACAACGGTTCGTTACTATCGATCCCTAGGAGCAAGTCAATGAACAGCAAAGACCGTAGTCAGGAACCGGGTGCTGAAGTCGGTTGTCAATTGGAAGAGACAAGCCAACACAAGGAGTCGCTGGCGATTGTTTTGGCAAATAATAACACTTTGAGGCAAGCGTCCATCATTGGTGACGAAGCGGCCGTCCTGCATCGTGAAAAGATCGTTGCCGCCCGAGAAGATGCCGCGCACTTGCGTGAAAACGCCGCTGATTCCCGCGAAGACGCCGCCCACCAACGTGAAATTACCGCCAGCTCGCGGGAAGACGATGTGCACGCAGCAGAAAATGAACAAGAAGCACCCGCTGACCAAATCAGCATGTTGCAACAGGCAAACTCAAACCTGGTGGTCGCTGCTATTGAAGCCCACAGGCTAGCTGAAGAAATAGAAATGGCCAAGGTGCAGCTTGACCATTTGGCCCACCATGATGCCCTTACCGACCTGCCCAACCGAATGCTGTTGCATGATCGGATACGCCAAGCCATAGAATTGGCCCACCGCCAACACAGAAAAATCGCCATCTTGTTTATGGATCTGGACCGATTCAAACACATCAATGACTCTTTGGGGCACGCGGTTGGTGACCAGTTGCTAAAAATGGTCGCGCATTGCCTGGGACGATGCGTACGTCAATCCGATACCGTCAGCCGCCAGGGCGGGGATGAGTTCGTCTTGCTGCTTCCCGTGATAGAGCACGCAGAAGACGCTGCGCTTTCTGCCAAAAAAATACTGGCAGCCCTCGCTCAGCCGCAGCATATCGACGGACATGATCTCCATATCAGCGTGAGCATAGGAATAAGCATTTACCCTGACGACGGGATGGACGTGGAGACCTTGATCAAGAATGCGGATACGGCAATGTACTGCGCGAAAGAGAATGGCCGCGACAACTACAAATTTTTCGAACAGGACATGAACGCTCGGGCTGTCGAACGCCATTCCATCGAAGTCAGTCTGCGCCGCGCGCTGGAGCGGCGGGAGTTTGTGCTGCACTATCAGCCTAAGATAAACCTGCATAGCAAAAAAATGGTCGGTGTGGAGGCGCTGATACGCTGGCAGCATCCCGAACGGGGTGTGCTGTTGCCGTCGCATTTTGTTGCAGTCGCCGAGGATTGCGGCCTGATCCTGCCGATCGGCCGCTGGGTGCTGCGCACCGCCTGCCTGCAGGCGAAAGCCTGGAAGCAGGCCGGCTTGCCGCCCATCGTCGTTGCCGTCAACACGTCCGCACTGGAATTTCGCGCTAAGGACTTTCTTGACAATATACGTGCGACGTTACAGGAAACAAGCATGGAGCCGCGCTATCTGGAGCTTGAATTGACCGAGAGTGTACTGATGCGCGACGTAGAAGCTACCGATATTGTATTGCGTGCATTGGCCGACCTGGGTGTCAGGCTAGCAGTTGACGATTTCGGTACGGGCTATTCCAGCCTCAGTTATCTGCGGCGGTTTCCGATTGACACCTTAAAGATAGACCAGTCTTTTGTGAATCACATGGGTAGCAACGTTGACGACGCCACGCTCGTCAGCGCCGTGATCAGCATGGGTAAAAGCCTGAAGAAATGCGTCATTGCGGAAGGCGTGGAAACACCAGAACAGTATACGCTGCTGTTGGACCAGCATTGCGACGAGGGGCAGGGCTATTTCTTTGGGCGTCCGGTTGCGGCAGAGGCGCTGGCCGTTTTATTGTGAAATACCTCGAAGCTATATTGCCGGTAAAGCATCTGCTGCCAAATCAAGCTTGAGCGTTAGCCGGGACGGCAATCTGCGATAACTTCCCCTTTCCCCCTCCTTACCGTCGGCTGTTCTGATTTCAATGCTATTGGCCGACGCAATCTGCGGGCTTTTGTTCTCATGGTGTCACGTTCAGTATTTGCCTGCGCCAATTGCTGCTGTTTATTCTTGGCCCGGAGGAAAATATGCCAACAAATGTTCCTGTCAATAGCGTTGCCGAAAAGCGTGACGCCCTCAATACCAGCATCGAACTTCGGCGCCAGGAAACATTGCTGAAGAGAGGCGCGTTGCAAGACGCCATATTCAATAGCGCCTACTTCTCTTGCATTGCCACGGACGAACGTGGTGTGATTCAGATTTTCAATGTCGGCGCAGAGCGCATGCTCGGCTTTACAGCACCGGATGTTCTCAATCGGCTTACACCGGCTGATATCTCCGACCCGCAAGAATTGATTGCGCGGGCGACTGCCCTGAGTCTGGAATTGCAATTGCCGGTGTCGCCTGGTTTTGAGGCCTTGGTATGCAAAGCTTCGCGTGGCATCGAAGATATTTACGAGCTCACGTATGTCCGAAAAAATGGTAGCCGGCTTGCCGCCGTCGTTTCTGTGACGGCCCTACGCGACGCCAAAAGCAATATCATCGGCTATTTATTAATCGGTACCGACAATACCGTGCGCAAGCAATTGGAGGCGGAGCAGAGCGAGCTAGATCAACGCTTGCGCGACCAGCAATTCTATACACGCTCGCTTCTGGAAGCCAATATTGACGCGCTCATGGCGACTGATCCTCGGGGCATTATTTCAGACGTCAATCAGCAGATGGTGAATCTGACGGGGCGCACACGCGATGAATTGATCGGCGCGCCCTGCAAGAAGTTCTTTACCGACCCAGCGCGGGCCGACGCTGCCATCAAGCGCGTTCTAGCAGAAAACAGGGTGACAGATTACGAGTTGACGGTACGCGCGCATAATGGGCAAGAAACGATGGTCTCCTATAACGCCGCGACCTTCTTCAATCGCGACCGTGAATTGCAAGGGGTCTTTGCGGCGGCGCGGGACGTCACCGAACGTAAGAGCCTTGAGCGCGCCTTAAAAGAAAAGAATGAACTGGAGCATGCCAGCCGCATGAAATCGGAATTTATGGCCAGTATGTCGCACGAGTTGCGCACGCCGTTGAACGCCATTATTGGATTTTCCGAAGCACTCAGGGACGGCCTGATAGGCCCGGTAAGTCAAGTACAAGCCGAATACATTGGCGACATTTTTAACGGCGGACAGCATTTGCTGTCCCTGATTAATGACATTCTCGATTTATCTAAAATAGAAGCCGGGATGATGGCGATGGATTTTGAGGCGGTCGACTTGCGCAGCCTGCTATCGAACAGCTTCTCGATGTTCAAGGAAAAAGCCGCAACCCAGCATATTACCCTTGAACTCGACGCGGGCGCAGATCTGGGCATGCCGTCACTGGACCTACGTAAGACTAAACAAATCGTCTACAACCTGCTATCGAATGCGGTCAAGTTCAGCGGCAGCGGCGGACGCGTCATCTTAAGCGCGCGGCGCGCTTTGCGAGCAAAGGTCGGCGCGCTCGCAGGCGACTGGCCAGTACACAGTTTTCCCTTGCCCGATAGTGAGGATGCTGAATTCCTCGAAATCTGTGTCCGCGACAGCGGCATCGGCATTTCGCAGGCGAACATGGCAAAACTGTTCCAACCCTTCACCCAAGTTGACAGTGGGTTGGGGCATAAATTCGAAGGTACGGGTCTTGGCCTCGCGATGATCAAGCAATTGGTTGAACTGCATGGAGGCACGGTAGCTGTGGCCAGCGCCGAGGATGAAGGGGCATGTTTTGCGGCCTGGTTGCCGCTACGTGCCGCCGTTCAATCCGAATCCACTCTGTGGGCAAGCGACCCGTCAGAGGTAGGCATTGCTAAACCTGGAGAGCGCATTGCCTTGGTGATTGAAGACAACGACAAAGACGCTGACTTGATTTGCCTTTTACTGGAAGCTGAAGGCTTTGTCGTATTGCGGGCTTCCAATGCCGAGGATGGCTTGCTAATGGCGTCACAACAGGTCCTTAGCTTGATCACGCTGGATATTGAGCTGCCTGGCATGGATGGCTGGGAGTTTCTTCAACAACTTAGGGACAGCAATACGCTATCCCAGGTTCCGGTAGTGATTGTCGCCGGCCAGGCAGACAGCCATATGGCGCTTGCGCGTGGCGCAGCTGCCGCAATGCAAAAGCCAATCAGCCGTACCCTGTTGAAAGCGGCGTTGGCCGGCCTGGGCCTGCAGCCGCTTCCTATGCATACGCATACTATCCTGGTGGTGGACGACGACCCCAAAGCGGTCGAAGTCATCGCTACGTTCTTGCCCGCGCCAGCCTATGCGGTGGTGCGTGCCTACGGTGGTCGTGAGGCGATCACCCTTGCGCAGCGATTGCGGCCGGACTTGATCTTGCTCGACCTGATGATGCCGGAAGTGAGCGGTTTCGACGTCGTTAACGTATTGCAGGGCAATGCCGACACTGTTGATATTCCAATTTTAGTGGTTAGTGCGAAACAGCTCACCGCAGAAGAACGTAAAGAACTCAAGAGCGACCCGCACAAAACCATCCAGATTGTCGAAAAAGCCGGATTTAATCCTGTTCATTTTATTGAAGAAGTGAAGCGCGCATTGCTGTAGTAATAGGGAGGACGCCAGATGGCCAGCATATTAGTGATTGAGGACAACCCGGCGAATATGAAACTGGCCCTTCTCCTTCTGCATAGCGCTGGCTACATGACGCTGTCGGCGAACAATGGCCTTGAACGCCGCGGTGGAAGCTGCGCGTGCCGGCGAGCAGGGCCGCGGCTTTGCAGATGATCCTGTCCAAGTCCAGCGTGTCGCCCCCAAACCCGCGTCGGCGCAGCAGCGACAGGCATTGCTAAGTACCCGTCCTGTCTGAGGCGTATCAACCGAGATCAGGAAGAACCTGAAAATCCGAATGGTCGGGACGATGGCGGCGATACGCTACGCCCATGAACCCAAGCCCGAATAGCGCCAGCGTAGCAGGCTCGGGAATCTGATGATCTGTCCCAAATCCGCTCGACCCCTCGCTGCCGTGGTCGTTACGTCCGCTACCTGCCGTGCCGGCGCCGGTGCAATCGTTGGAAATGATATTCGTATCCATTGTCACCGCAGCATGTAAGGCGATTGCCCTACCGCATAGTATTTTTGCGGTGGTATTCAGTGTGATGCTCTGATCGGCGAGGATGTTTCCGGCGAATACAGTACTGGTCCCCAAAGTTGCAGAGCTGCCGACCTGCCAGAACACGCCCTCATTTGGGCCGCCATTTAGCACGTTTACCGATGAATTGCTGGCAGTCGTGAGCGCGCTCCCTATTTCGAAGACGAAGAGTGCGTTGGGATCGTTTTCGGCATTGAGTGTGAGGGTTCCCGTCAACTGCGCCGAGGATGAAAAAAAATATACGCCGGGTATCAGCGCCATCCCGCCCAGGTCTTTTCCGCTGAGGTCTTTGGTGACGGATTGTCCGGCGAGAATATTGTAGGCAGAGAGGGCGTCCATCTGCGCCTGCTGTGCAACTGCATCGGTTTGATGCACTGTTCCCGTGATGCTTATACTACCCAATCCCGTTATGGCACTGCCCGGATGGACGCCCAGATCGCCTTGGATGGTAGTGGGCCCAGTATTGGTTAAGGTTGATGAGCCAAGTACTGCAAATTGTTGTGCCGTCCCCAAAAATGGCGTTGCCGTGGCAGGTAAGGCAGCGCCCAATGCACTTGCCAGCATTAGCGACAACAGCGGCTTGTATTTTGCAATGGTCATGCTATGTACTCCTTTTGTCATTTTTTATTATTCAAATTCTTATTGGAATAATATAAAGGTTATATTTCAATGATGACCTTGAGCGCCCGCGTGTTGGCTGCGTGGGCAAAGGTCTCGTAGGCATCCAGAATGCGACTAAGTTTGAAGCGATGGGTAATTAAAAGCGTAGGGTCGATCTTTCGAGATTGCAGTGTTTTCAGCAGCATGGGTGTGCTGACGGTGTCAACCAGCCGGGTGGTGATGGTAATGTTGCGGTCCCATAGGCTCTCCAGGTGGAGATCCACCTTGGTGCCATGAACGCCAATATTGGCAATGGTGCCGCCCGGTGCGAGAATGTTCTCGCAAAGCTCGAAAGTGGCGGGAATACCTACCGCTTCTATGGCAGTGTCTATGCCGCGACGTCCGGTCAGGTGCATGACGGTTTCCTTGGCCTTGCCATCGCGGCTGTTGATGGTCGCCGTGGCGCCAAAGCGCATGGCCACTTCGAGACGATTATCGTCGAGGTCTATCACGATGATGTCAGCCGGCGAATAAAATTGCGCAGTGAGTAACGCTGCCAAGCCAATGGGTCCAGCGCCGACTATTGCCACTGTGCCGCCGGGCTGCACCTTGCCGCTGAGTACGCCACACTCGAATCCCGTAGGCAAAATGTCGCTTAGCATGACCAGGGCGTCTTCATCCGTCTCGTCAGGCGCGCGGTAAAGGCTGGTGTCGGCATAGGGGATGCGGACAAATTCGGCCTGGGTCCCGTCTATGCTGTTGCCGAGTAACCAGCCTCCGGTAGTGCAATGCGAGTACATCAATTTGCGGCAATACACGCATTTTCCGCAAGCGCTGATACAAGAAATCAACACCTTGTCGCCTGGATTAAACCCAGTGACGGCGGCACCCACCTTGTCGATCACGCCTATTCCTTCATGGCCGAGGATGCGGCCCGGTTGGCAGCTTGGAACATCGCCCTTGAGGATATGCAAGTCGGTTCCGCAAATTGTCGTTTTAGTGACCCTGACAATGGCGTCAGTCGGCGCCAGTATGCCCGGCACCGGGCGGTCCTCCAGGGCCATCTTTGCGGGTCCCAAATAGACGAGAGCTTTCATGGGTAGTACTCCTGTTGTTTCGCGTTGCTAGAGCTGGTTCGGCATGGTTCCGCACACGTTTACCCATTTGTCGAGCTTAGTCTCTAAGCATGAATGGCCGGCGTCAGTCCATCGTTAGTCCGTCTTCCGCGCGCTCGTTCGATGGGGGGCAACGGGGACGGCTAATATGGACAGTGGACGCCTCAAGTTATACCTTCTGTGCGTTGGCACGCACAGTGCTCTCAATAGCTGCGCTTTTTTCTTCTGAATGTCAGCCATACGCGCGGGCCAGCTATAAGCGCGTTCCCGCACAGACCGGAACAGGTGGTCGGTTCACTTTGAGTGACACTTCACTATATGGAAAGAACACAATGAAAACCGATGCACAGGTACAAAAAGATGTTATTGCAGAGCTGGATTGGGAACCTTTGGTGAATGCTGCACAGATAGGGGTCGAGGTCAAGGACGGGGTTGTGACCCTGGCCGGTCATGTCGATAGTTTTGCAGAAAAGTGGGATGCCGAGCGTGCCACCCAGCGTGTGTCGGGCGTCAAGGCCCTGGCAGTCGAGCTGAGCGTTGCTCTGCCTGGCCCAAGCCAGCGGACTGACGCGGACATCGCCCGTACGGCGAAGAACATTTTGGAATGGGCGTCGCATTTGCCGCCGGACTCTGTCAAGGTCATGGTCGAAAACGGCTGGATCAATTTATCCGGCGAGGTAACGTGGGAGTTCCAAAGGCAGGCGGCGGTGCTGGCGGTGCGCTATCTGATGGGGGTCAAGGGCATCAACGACAATATCTCGGTGAAGCCTACTGTATCATTGAGCACCGTAAAATCAGTGATCGAAGCGGCCCTGCAGCGACAGGCCAAGGCTGACGCACACAAGATTTCGGTTGCTGTCAACGGCACCAGCGTCATCTTGACAGGAACGGTGCATAGCTGGTCAGAGCGCAAATTGGCCAGATATTCTGCATGGGGCACACCAGGCGTGCGCAATGTGATTGATAACATCGTCGTCACAAATTAATGCCGATGCGCGAATGTAGGCCCAGATAGCAAACTGGCCAAGGAAAGTACAAAGAAAAAAGCCTCACTGCTGAAAAGCAGTGAGGCTTTTGTGTATGCACTGGATTTTTGCTTACTGGTGCTTAGCCTGGATCGCTTCTATCTGATCCATGATCTTGTTCATGCGCGCAAAAACGGCCTGGTAAGGCTTGGGCGAGGCCAGGTCCACGCCGGCTTCTTTGACCATCTCGTACGGATAGCGCGAACCGCCGGCTTTCAGTATGTTCAGGTATTTATCCTTGGCGCCGGGGACGCCGCGCAGAATCTCGTCGGCAAACATGGAGCCGGCAGAGATGGAGGTCGCATACTGGAACACGTAGAATCGATTATAGAAATGCGGGATATACGCCCATTCTATGGTGTACAAGTCGTCGATCTTCATGACGCCTTCCTTGTCGCCGTGATAGCTCTTCAGGATGTCGCCATAGATTTTGCTCAAGGCTTCGCCGGTCAATGATTCGCCCTTGTCGACTTTGGCATGTACTTCACGCTCGAAGTCGGCAAACATCGCCTGGCGGAAGAAAGTACCGCGCAGATTTTCCAAGGCCGAACCCAGGTAGAGCAAGCGCTCGTCGTCGCTCTGTGCGATTTTCAGCATGTGATCGAGCAAAAACACTTCATTCGTGGTCGAGGCGATCTCTGCGGTGAAAGTCGGGTAGTCCGCCGTGATGAAGGGTTGGGTCTTGTTGGCCAGATAGGAGTGCATCGCGTGGCCCCACTCATGCGCCAGGGTCGATACCGACTCATAGTCGTCATTGTGGTTCAGCAGCAGGTAAGGATGCACGTCATATGCAATGCCGTTCATGTAGGCGCCCGAGCGTTTTTTGGGACGCGGATAGACGTCCATCCAGCGCTGAGTGACAGCCTTGGTCATGGCTTGTACGTAGTCGTCGCCCAGAGGTTTTACCGATGCCAGCATCAATTGCGTACCCATGGAGACGGGATACTTCCTGTCGCTGTGAATCAGGGGTGGATAGATGTCAAAATAGCGCAACTCCTTGACACCCAGCATTTTGGCGCGCAGCTTGAAATAACGATGCAGGGTAGGCAGATTGGCGCGCGTTTGCTCCACCAGCATGTTGTAGACGGCCGGCGGCAACTTGTTGCCGTCCAGTGATTGCGTCAGGGAGTCTGGATAGCGGCGTACTTTGGCATAGACCGAGTCCTTCTTTAGCATCTCATAGAAAGTGACGCCGTAGGTACGCTCAAACTCTTTCCATTTGCCCCAGAAGGCGTCGAATACCAGCTTGCGGTCTTCCCGGTTGTTGGCGGCACGGTACTTGGTATAGGCAGCCTGGTCGATGACGACTTCGGTGCCGTCTGACAATTTAACCTTGGGCCAGGGCATGTCCGAATTGGACAAAGTGGAATACACGGCGCCGGCGGTGCCGGTGGCCAGGCCGAAATTGGCGATCAGCTCTTCGCCATGCTTGTCCAGCGTGTGTGTAGCGGTACGCAAAATGTCGTCCATGGGATGGTCGTAGATGGACAGGGACTTATCTTGCGCCAGATATTGTTTTACTTTGACGGCGCCCAGCTTCAATACTTCTGGCCGCAGGAAAGATGTCGCTTCTTCGACTTTGCTGCCCAGTACGTCAGAGCGCTGGTTCAGGTCCAGGCCAGCGGTGGCGCCTGTGTCCTGGTCGTGCAATTGGGAAGCATAGCTTGCCAGGCGCGCGTAGCGCTTGAGCAGATCGGCATTCAGATCCAGGCAGGTTTTAAAACGCTTGACGGACTCTCCCAGATGGCCGCTGCAGCCGGAAATTTCCTTCAATTGTTTATCCAGGACCAAGGCGTCCTTGTCCCAGTCCGCCGCCGTGGCGTACATATCTTGCAAATTCCATTTGTCAGCTTCGGTTTCGGCGGCAATGCCAGGCAGGGCGGGCAGGGCGACAGCGACTGCGAATAGGCCGCGAATAAGGTGTTTGTGCATGCTTTCTAACCTCTATGTGGATGGGTTAACGAGGGCCCGGCTTCGGGTAGGTTTGTGTTGATTGTGCCGACCGTCCGGGCTCGGCAATATTGTGAGCCAAAAAGCCTCAAGCCCGTGCATATTTTGGAAGATTTTTTTTCAATTGTGCTGCATCACAGCAAAATGCAAATGAAATCAGCACAGTCCCAAGCATGTTTTCGCTACGATGCGCACGCGAGGCACCGTCCACGTGATTCCCTACTGCATGTATATCAGGCGCATCTTGAAGTTGCGGCCCTTGATGTTGCCCTGGCTTAGTTTGGCATAGGTCTGTTCTGCAATTCGGCGGTCCAGCGCCACATAGCTGCTGAATTCGAAAATATTGATTTTACCTACCTGGGCCTTCTCCAACCCTGCGTCGCCGGTCAAAGCGCCAAGCAGATCGCCTGGGCGCAGCTTGTCTCTTTTGCCGCCCATGATGCACAAGGTGATCATCGGAGCCTGCATGCCCTGGCTCGAACCGGACAGGTCCTCCAGCTTGCACCAGTTGACCGGTGCGCCCTGGTATTCCTCGATCAATTTCACCCATTTTTTCTCGTTCGGCGCGGCCAGGCTCAGTGCCAGGCCGGATTCGCCGGCGCGTCCGGTACGGCCTATGCGATGGATGTGGACCTCAGTATCTTTAGAGACGTCCACGTTGATGACGGCGCCCAGGGTCTGGATGTCCAGGCCGCGTGCCGCGACGTCGGTCGCCACCAGCACCGAGCAGCTTTGGTTGGCGAACAGGACGAGGATTTCGTCGCGATCGCGTTGCTCCAGGTCGCCGTGCAGGGCGAGTGCGCTGTAGCCTTGGGCGCGTAATTGATCGGCCAGCTCTTCGCAGTGCACCTTGGTATTGCAGAACGCCAGCGTGGATACCGGCTGAAAATGCTGCAGCAAGCGGCCTACTGCAGCGTTGCGCTGTTCGGCGTCTACCGCATAGAAACGCTGTTCGATGCGGCTGGCATCGTGTTGAGCTTCTACCTTGACCTCGGCCGGATCGCGTAAAAATGCAGCGCTGGCCCGGCGTATATTGTCTGGATAAGTCGCAGAAAAGAGCAGAGTTTGCCTGCGGGGCGAACACATGTCGACAATCTGTCGGATGTCCTCATAAAAGCCCATGTCCACCATGCGGTCCGCTTCGTCCAGCACCAGCGTCTGGATGGCAGACAATTTGATGCTGCCGCGGCTGATGTGATCGAGCAGCCGGCCCGGCGTACCTACGACGATGTGGGCTCCGTGTTCGAGGGAAGCGATTTGCGGGCGCATTGGGGTGCCGCCGCACAGGCTCAAGATCTTGATGTTGCTGGCAAATCGCGCCAGGCGCCGCAGTTCATTGGCAACCTGGTCGGCCAATTCACGGGTAGGGCATATAACCAGCCCCTGTACGGCAAAATAGGTGGGGTTAAGTTTGGCCAGCATGCCAATGCCGAAAGCAGCAGTCTTGCCGCTACCGGTTTTGGCCTGCGCGATCAAGTCCCGCTGCTGCAGGATGATGGGCAGGCTCTGGGCCTGGATGGGCGTCATTTCCTTGTACCCCAGGGCGTCGAGGTTGCTGAGGATGGCGGGCGCCAGCGCGAGGCTGGAAAAAGCGGTTGGGTGCGACATGATAAAGCTATCCAGGAAGGGAAGAAGTGCAGTGTAACAGGATGCCTGCTATACGGGCGGCGTGCATGATTTAAGCGGACTACGCAAACTACGTCGACTATGCCGCCGTAGGCAGCGTAAAATAGACAGGCTTGGACAGTCTTTGAGTTAGTCTCTGAGTCCGTCTCTGGGTCAGTCTTTAAGCCAGACAGGCAGCCCGGTCAGGTCCAGGGATTCGTCCCGGGTCCACAAAGGCAGGCCGGAAGCGTCCGTCGGCGCCAGCAATTCCAGTTGTTCTTGTTTCGCCATCGCCGTGCGATTGCGTGGTGCTGCGACGCGCCGTGGCTCGGGCGTCGCTTCGCTAACGGGAGTGAAGCCGGGCAAGTCGAAAGTCGTGCTATCTTTTAAATCTCGCATACTGAAAACGAAACCTGATATCTGGCTTGGATCGGCTCAGGAGCCGGTGCCAGTTGTCAGCAGAAGAGGAAGTAGCAAGAACGCTCGCATGGTGCGACGGTATTGATACGTAATACAGGAATTTGGTTGCGGGGGCAGGATTTGAACCTACGACCTTCGGGTTATGAGCCCGACGAGCTGCCAGACTGCTCCACCCCGCGTCTGAAGGGGCGAATTCTACAGACCTATTCCATAATCTACAATAGAATCTTGAAAATAATTTATTGCAGTACGTTGAGCCATGAAAAATCATTTAGTAGTTGCGCTCGCCTATGACCAGTTATGCACGTTCGAATTCGGCTGCACGGTAGAGCTATTTGCTTTGTCCAGGCCAGAGCTGGGAGTGGACTGGTACCGGTTCAAAGTGTGCGCTGCGGAGCCGGGCAAGATTAGGGCTGCCGGCGGCATCCTGGTCGAGGCGCCTTACGACTTGGGGCTGCTGGATCAGGCTGACACCATCATTATTCCCGGCTGGCGCGATGCCGATGAGCAGCCGCCGGAAATTTTACTAAAGAAGATAAGAGCTGCCTACGCGCGCGGCGCACGCCTTTGCTCGATATGCTCCGGCGTGTTTGTGCTGGCTGCGGCGGGCGTGCTGGAGGGGAAAGCAGTGACGACGCACTGGCGCTATAGCGCGCAGTTGGCCCGGCGGTACCCAGGTTTGCAAGTGCAGCCTGATTCCTTGTACGTGGACCAGGGCCAAATTATTACTTCTGCCGGATCTGCAGCTGGACTGGATATGCTCATCCATCTGGTGCGCAGGGACCATGGCGCGAAAACCGCCAATTTGGTGGCGCAACGGCTGGTCATTGCTCCGCATCGCGATGGTGGGCAGGCGCAATTTGTGCCGCGTCCGGTCGCCGTGGATGAAAGCGGGCGCTTGGCCAGATTGATGGATGCAGTGCGAGCCCGGCCGGCCTTGCCCCATACCTTAAAATCCCTGGCGGCGCAGGCGGCCATGAGTCCGCGCACGTTGCAGCGGCAATTTCAGGAGGCGACCGGGTTTGGCCCGCACGAGTGGCTGATCCGAGAACGGGTCGCGATTGCCAAGGAGTTGCTGGAGTCTCCGGCAACGCCTTTGGCGCAAGTCGCTGAGTTGGCCGGCTTCGGATCGGAAGAATCGATGCGCAGGCATTTTCGGCGGATCGTGCAGACCAGCCCAGGCGCCTATCGGCAGCAATTTGCCCAATAGCCGTCATGTGATGCTGTGCCAACCTTGGATTGCCGAACCCAGCGCAATGGCAAACAAGGTCGCTCCTATCGCTTGGCCGATACGAGCGTTCCAGGCGGGATTGTTAAGCAGCCATTCGCTGGAGCGCGCTGCAAGCATCGCGAGAAACCCATAGACTGCGACTTGTATCAGGGCGATGATCACGCCCATCGGCAAAGCCTGCAACCAGACCGGGCCACCGTCAGGGCGGACGAATTGCGGGAACACGGCCAGCATGAAAAGGTAGGCCTTGGGGTTAAGCAAATTGGTCAACATACCGCGGCGAAATGCGCGGCGCGCTACGTGCGTTGGCTGCAGGCTAGTGAAGCTTATCCCTGAGCGCATCAACGAAAGTCCTATCCAGCACAGGTAGGCCGCGCCCGCAAGCAAAAGCAGATTGAACAGTTGTGGAAATGTTTTCAAGGCTACGGCGATACCCAATGCGCCTATCGTCACGTGGACCACGCCGCCGGCGACGATGCCCGCAGTTGCATACAATCCGGATTTGCGCCCGCCGCTAAGGGAGCTCGCCAGAACGAAGGCCATGTCCAGCCCCGGGAGAACGACAATTCCAAATACCAGCACCGAAAATAAGAGTAGATTTGTAGTTTGGTTCATGTTTGCCTCTAGCGTAGTTAAGGTAAAGTAAAGGAGGGACATCGAAAACCTGCGAGCGGCGGTTACGTAGAGCGGTAGAGCAGGTTTTCATGTAGAATAAAGATGATATAGGGCGATATTGGCCCTATTATTTAAATTCTTTTTCTGTCTCTTTCTTCAGCTTCTTTCTTATTCATGCGCAGCTATCGTCCAACCACTCGCGTACTGACCGTGCTGGAACTATTGCAGACCCATGGCCGCATCAGCGGTGCGGAATTGGCGCGCAGGCTGGAGGTGGATGGGCGCACGCTGCGGCGTTATATCGTAATGCTGGAAGAGTTAGGCATCCCAATTACAGCCGAGCGCGGGAGATACGGCGGGTACGCGTTGATGCCTGGTTTCAAGCTGCCGCCGCTCATTTTCAATGACGATGAGGCACTGGCGCTTTCCATAGGTTTGCTGGCGGCCCGCAAGCTGGGCTTGGCGGAGGCGGGGCCTGCCGTCGCTAGTGCCCAGGCAAAATTGGAGCGCGTCATGCCTCCAGCGCTGGAAAAGCGGGTGAGGGCGGTACACGAGACTGTGAAGCTGGATCTGCCTCAACCCAATGCGCCGGACAGTAATGCGGCGTTGGCAGATCTGAGCAGCGCGGCACAACTGTGTTTGCGCGTGCATATTCACTATGCACCCGCCCAGGGGGAGCCCAGCGAGCGTGACGTGGACCCCTATGGATTGGCTTATCAGAACGGTTCATGGTATGTGCTGGGCATGTGCCATTTAAGAAAGGCGATACGCTCGTTCCGGCTCGACCGCATCAGGCAGGTCGCGCAACTGGAGCGGCATTTTGACCGGCCCAAAGACTTTGACCCGGTGGCGCATCTTAATCAATCTGTCGCCAGCATGCCGCGCGCCCATGCTATTCGAGTGCTGCTCAAAAGCGATTTGCGGAAGGCCAAGGAAGAAATGTTTGGATGGCTGGGAGTGCTGGAAGCATGCGAAAAGGGGGTGATGTTGCATAGCCAGGCAGGCGACTTGCACTGGTATGCCCGCGAATTGGCGCGCCTGCCGTTTGATTTTGAGATCTTGCACCCTGAGCAGTTGCGAGAAGCCGTCGCTGATTGTGCGAACAAGCTGCTACGAATGGCCGGGAGCCGTAAAGATCGGTCGATTCCGCGGACTAAAAAGAATATTTCGGATAACAACAAAGCTATTGCAAATTGAAGGCATAATTACCGGTTCGATCACAGCAACGACTTCATAGTTTTTCATGTATTTATACGCGCTTGATGACGAGGTAGAAGAACTGGAAGTTGAATTGGCCGCTTTGACTGGACAAGCACGCCTCAACTTGTTGGTAGCTACCGCCTGGCATCTCCGTCAGCGCGAAAGCCGTAAGGCCTTGCAATTGGCGGACGAGGCAGACAATTTACTGCGTAACAGCACTCTTACAGTGGAGCAGCGCCGCGCTGCGCGCGCGCGTCTGGCAATCGTCCGCGCCGAGGTGGCGGCTTTGTACGGGGAGTTCGATAAAACCGAACGATTGTTGGCTGAGGCCAAGCATGGATTTTCAGCTGGCGCGGACGTACTGGGAGAGGGTGACACTTTATTGGTCGAGATGACGGCTGCCCTGGAGCAAGGGCAAATGCAAAGGGCAATGTCTGCCAGCCGTGGCGCGCAAGCTTGTTATGAACGCGGTGGAGATTCGCTCAGAGCCAGCATTGCTTTGGCCTGGCATATCTACCTGGAGTCATTTTCGGCGCCGCTTTCCTGTGCCGCCCTCTTGGACGAATTGATGGCCGATCCTGATCTGCCCAAACATGCGGCACTTGAGGCCTTAATTGCGGCTGCGCGCGGCGAGACCAGATTTTCTCCTGAATTGACACGGTCCGCAGTGCTTTTTTTTCATTCCAGCGAAATCGCGCGCCAGGCCGGCATGATACGGCTGGCGATCATGGCGGCCTCAAATGCCGGAGCGGCGCTGCTGAAACTGGGAGATTTTGATGAGGCCGCGGCCTGTTACGACTGGGCCGTGTCGCGGGCACGCCAGACCGGCTGGCCGGCTCTGATCGGGTTTAGCCTGATACGCTTGGGTGAATTGCTGCGCCATTTGGGACAGTTGGAGCAAAGCCATGTGGTGCTGCTGGAGGCCCTGCAGGGCTTTGCCACGACCAAGAGCGGTATCAGCAAGGCGGTCGCTTACGGAGAACTTGCGCATACCCTGCTGGAGCGCGGTATGGCGACCGAGGCCGCTGCCACGTTTGAGACCGCCATCGCTCTCTATCGTGAGGCAGGTTCGCGCAACAGCCTGGCAGAACACTTGATTTGCCATGCGCGCGCTTTGTCGACGGCTGGAGATCCTGTGGCGGCGCTGCGCACTATCAGCGAGGCTCGTGGTCTGATTGATCAGTTGGGATACGAGGCACTGGGGGTAGAGCTGGCTGAAGCGCTGGCAGAAATTCACGGTCGTCATGACTTGGCGCTGCCCGCAGAAATGGAGGCCCCCAATGCGACGCTGCATTACCTCGAATCGGCGCTGCAGGTCGGTGCTACGCAAGAAGGCTGGCTGGCCCCCTCCAAGCTATTGTTGGCGCTGGGAGAGGCATGGTCTAACGTGGGCGAAGGGAAAAAGGCCTTTGCCTATGCCAAGCAAGCCATCGCTGCAGATCAGCGCGACCGCCATAAGCAGGCAGCCAATTGGGCGACGCTGATGCAGGTCAGACACGAAACGGAGCGCGCCAAGGCCGCTGCTGAGCATCACCAGCAACTGGCGGCGACGCTGACGGAAACCTCGCATACTCTGGATTTGTTAAGCAAGATAGGCCAGGAACTGACCGCCAACCTGAACCCGGAGAAGGTCTGCAATGCGTTGCACAGGCATTTGGGTACCCTGCTGGATGCCTCGCATTTGTCGATCTGGCTGCTGGCGCGCAACGGCGATGCGCTGGAGCTTTGTCATCACGTGGAAAACGGCCTTTCCGTGCCCAATAATAGCGCTGCTTTCGACAAGGATATAGATAAGGCCAGGCAATGCATCGCAGTAGGGCAGGAAGTTTTGCTTGATCTTGATACAGAGCCGGCCGTTGAAGGCCGGGGGCAATCTTTAGCGCTCGACATGCCGATACGCACGGCCTTATTCGGTCCGCTTGTTGTGGGTGACCGGGTGCTCGGTGCGATGTCGATCAAGTCCAGCCACCAGAGTGCCTATGGCGAGCGCCAGCGCTTGATTTTTCGCAGCCTGTGCGCTTACGGCGCGATCGCCCTGGACAATGCGAATGCACACCGCGATTTGCAGGAAACACAAAAAAAATTACGCCAGGCGCTGCTGGAACTGGAAGATGCCAGCCTGACAGATCCCCTAACCGGTCTCAGGAACCGTCGCTTCCTGGCGCAGAATATCGAGGCCGACGTGGCCTTGAGCGTGCGTAGTTATCAAGAGTGCGCAGCAGACGGAATAGCTCAGTCTAAAGACGGCGATTTGCTGATGTTCCTGGTCGACCTGGATCATTTCAAACAAGTCAATGACAAGTACGGGCACGCTGCCGGCGATGCGATCCTGGTCCAAATCAAGCAGAGATTGCAGCAAGTATTTAGGGATTCCGATTACTTGATACGATGGGGCGGAGAGGAATTCCTGATCGTGGCCCGCAACACTTCGCGTGAGCGTGCCGAAGAGTTGGCAGAGCGCGTGCGCACGGTGGTGGCGGCTGAAAGCTTCGATCTGGAGGGAGGAGTGAGCCTGTACCAGACCTGCTCCATCGGATTTGCATGTTATCCCTTCGTCACCGAACAACCGAAAGCGATCGGCTGGCAAGACGTCATCGATATTGCGGACATCGCCCTCTATATTGTCAAATATGCGGGGCGCAACGGATGGGCCGGCTTGTTTGGTGAGCAGCATGCATGGCCGGAATTGTTGCTTTGCACTCTGAAATCGGACCCTAAGGCAACCATCCAAAACCGTGCGCTACGCCTGCGCAGCAGCAAATCCGAAGTGGAAATTCAGCACGCCTTGGATCAAGTAGCTCCCTCAGCTATGGAAGACAACAGTTAGCACAAGGCGCGCGGTAATGGATATTGTCGGCTTTTGCGATTAAACTAGAGCTAAGGCCTGTTGAGAGTTATTTGCGCACGCGACTAAAGTGCGGCAGGCCCATGTAATGGCCGCGTTGCGGCACATCTCGGGCTCATTGAGACGTGAGTTCTCAAGCAATGGCGACGCCAGGACCCGTTGGCAAGTAGGCTGGATCATCCAGGCTATTTGCCAACGGGCCCAAGGTCGCTTTTTTTTCGATCAGCGGGAAGCTAAGCGTATATGGAATATGAAGTTATCGACACCCAGATTTCGCCGGAGGGGCGTATGGATGTTTTGTCAAAAGCAGAGGTCAATAAACTGCTGGATAAGAGCCACAGCGGACTTTATGAAGTGTTCCGAAATTGTTCGCTTGCTGTATTAAATGTCGGCAGCGGATTGGACGACGGTAAAGAACTATTAGAGCGCTACAAGACTTTCGACATTAGCATTGTTCAACGGGAGCGCGGCATCAAGCTGGATGTAAAGGGGGCCCCGGCCAGCGCCTTTGTTGACGGGATCATGATTAAAGGCATACAGGAACATTTGTTTGCCGTGCTGCGCGACATCATTTTTATTAGCGGCGAGATCGAAAATAATCCGAAATTCGACCTTGACAAGACGGAAGGCATCAGCGACGCGGTGTTCCATATCCTGCGCAACGCCAACGTCATTCGTCCGCTGGTCAATCCGCACATGGTGGTATGTTGGGGCGGCCATTCCATCTCCGGTCCGGAGTACGACTACACGAAGGACGTCGGTTATCAGCTCGGCCTGCGCGGCCTGGATATCTGTACCGGTTGCGGCCCGGGTGCGATGAAAGGCCCGATGAAGGGCGCAACCATAGGACATGCCAAACAACGCATCAATACCGGTCGTTATCTGGGCATTACCGAGCCTGGCATCATTGCTGCCGAGGCGCCTAATCCTATCGTCAACGATCTGGTCATTTTGCCGGACATAGAAAAACGCCTGGAGGCGTTCGTGCGCATTGGCCACGCCATCATCGTGTTCCCCGGCGGTGCTGGGACCGCGGAGGAAATCTTGTATGTGTTGGGCATCCTGTTACATCCCGATAATGCCGATATTCCTTTCCCTCTCATATTCACCGGCCCGGAAAGCGCTGCGGATTATTTTAAGCAAATTGACCAGTTCATAGGTGAAACCTTGGGTCTCGAAGCCCAAAGCCGGTATCAGATCATTATTAACGATCCTGCCCGGGTTGCACAGGAAGTCCATGCCGGCATTAAGCAGGTCAGGGAATTCCGCAAGGCGACCGGCGACGCTTATTACTTTAACTGGATGTTGAAGATAGACCCCGAGTTCCAGAGGCCCTTCGAACCTACACACGACAGCATGCGCAATCTGGCACTGCATAAAAACCAGGAAAACCATTTGCTCGCGGCCAATTTGCGGCGGGCATTCTCTGGCGTCGTGGCCGGGAATGTAAAAAATCACGGAATCCGGGCGATTGAAAAGTACGGCCACTTTGAAATTCGCGGCGACATCAGTATTATGGAATCGATGGATGCCTTGTTGGCATCTTTTGTGGCGCAAAATCGTATGAAACTGCCCGGGAAGGCGTATACGCCTTGTTATCGCGTCATAAAATAGGATAATAGGTGCTGCTGCAGGATGGGCGGCGTATCATTCTGCACCTATTCTGCACGACAGATTTTGGCATGGTTCGTCGCCGGAGGCTGGCGAACGCCGGATCCAATTGCCAAACACCAACTTCAGCTAAGGATGACAAACATGAGTACAGTACAACAAGAAGTTGATGAGCGTACCAATTTGACAGGGTCCAACAAATTTGAATTGTTGTTGTTCCGCCTGGGGGCAGATGCTGTCGGCGACCGCTCGGAGCTGTTCGGCATCAATGTTTTCAAGGTGCGCGAAATCGTTGCCATGCCTACTATCACTGCCGTAGCAGGTGCCTTGCCGCATATGCTTGGCGTCGTTAATTTGCGCGGCCAGGTTATCCCCGTGATTGACTTGCCTTCCGTGGTAGGGTGCAAGCCAAAAACAGGTTTGAACATCATGCTGGTCACTGAATACGCGCGCACGACCCAGGGCTTTGCTGTCGAATCGGTGGAGGAAATCGTCAGGTTGGACTGGAGCCAAGTACTGTCAGCGGAGGCCAGTGCAGTAGGAGGAATGGTCACTAGTATTGCCAGGCTGGATGGCGACATCGAAAATACACGGCTGGCACAGGTGCTGGATGTAGAGCAAATTTTGCGTCAGATCACGCCTAGCGACGGCAAGGAAGTGGACCCCAACAACATCAGCAAACTGCTGCTCAAACCGGGGTGCGTGATCCTGGCAGCGGATGACTCAGCGGTGGCGCGCGGTTTGATTGAGCAGGCGCTTAATGCCATGGGCGCCCCATTTATCATGACCAAGACAGGCAAGGAAGCTTGGGAAAAACTACAATCCATCGCAGCCACGGCGGCAACGGAAGGAAAAACCATGCGCGACAAAGTTGCCATGGTCTTGACGGATCTGGAAATGCCAGAGATGGATGGATTTACCTTGACGCGCAATATCAAGCAGGACGATCGCTTCAAATTCTTGCCGGTTGTGATCCACTCCTCGCTGTCTGGTTCCACCAATGAAGATCACGTGAAGAGTGTGGGGGCAGACGCCTATGTGGCAAAATTTGTTGCAGAAGAGTTGGCCGCTACCATACGCCGGGTTGTCAGCAATTAGGTGTGCATTACGGTGCTAAATCAATAAAGGGGCCTCGGCCCCTTTATTGATTTAGCCAGCAATTTACTATCGGTCCGCGGGGGCTTGCGCCGGCACTCTTTGCCAGCCTGACGGGCAAGTTTTTATGGACGGGTAAAAGCCGTCCGGGTTGTGGCAGTAATACCAATCACCCGTTTGCCCCGGCTGTGGCGCTGCGGCGGCAGGTGCGGGGCTGACGGCATAGCCAGGCTCTACATACTCGGTGATCGGCGCCGGGCGTACCACTACCTGCGGGTAATACTCAGGTCCGTAATAGTAGGCAGGCCCATAATATAGCGGGAATGGATTGATATAAAGGCCGACGCCGAAGCGAGGCCCATATCCGTGAAAGTGGCGGTGCGCCATCGCTGTTGCGCTCACTGCGGCGCCAGCAATTACTAAGGCCGTCAGGCCTGTCTTCATCCAATTCATGACTTTTCTTTACTCAAGCTTAGTCGGAGCATGACGCTCCAACCCTGTTACAAGTATAGGCTAAGTCCATGCGTTTTCTTGCTCATTTTACATGCCGTTACCAAACTGTGCGTAAGTATGTCCGGAGCACGATGTCAGCATATTCTAGCGTCCATACCAGCGAGAATTGGCTCTTTGCTGATGTTGTAACCTTTGTTCCCCGTTGGGGCGCCAATTTTCGTAACCACAAGCGGCGCGCGCCAGGAACTCCAGCCACACGGTATGACTGCGCAGCACTCTTTGCAGCCGGTGCAAAGGCCGGGGATTAAACATTCCTTGCAGTGTAAAGAGCTGGCGCGGATTTTTCTTGACCCATAGCCAGGAACCCATTTCCAGGGTCAACGGCAGGAATACACTGTCCTTATGCCGTTGCGCGGCCTGCAGGTAAAGATGATCCCAGATATCGCCGTGCGTCAGGTATTGCAAGCTTTGCGGCTCGAACACATAGTTATGGTTGGGATAAGTCTGGCTAAACAAATCTTCGAGCGCGAATATATCCGCCAGATGCTGGATGGGTTGCGCAGTGTGCGCGTGCGGGAACCAGATACGGTCGCGCAGGCCAAAACCTGAGTGGCAATCCAGCGCGATGCTGAAACGGCGGGGCAAGAGTTCAGTTTCCACTACCTGGCACAGTGCCCGGTTCTCGAGTTCCATGGGGGCATCGGCGACACCGCGGAACCAGGGTAGCCGGGGGCTGATGCGCTGGCCGCCTAATAAAAACGGAACCCTGTCTATGGCGTCTATCGGCGCATTGCGCATCAAGTCCACCCCTTGAGGGTTGCAACGGGTAGAGCGCAACATCCCGCCCGGGTTAATCAAAGGCATGAACACCAGCCGCACCGCCTCCAATTGCTGGTGCAAAAGACGATCCCAGCTTAGACGATTCAGCAAGCCAGCCAGGAAGGTCAGCAAGACCTGGGTGCCGATGCGCTCCAATCCGTGTATGCCGCCGAAAAAGCCTACCGCCGGCGTATCTGTGCTGGGGTTGCCTAGGGCTAGTGCGTAAATGGGCATGCGCTGTCCATCCGCCTCGACCTGGCATATTGTGCGAACTTCAAGCAAAGACGATCCCAGCGCGATCAAACGCTCAAGCTCGGCCAGTTCTGGAAGTTTTTTGTATGGCATGGGCGTTCGTCAAGATGAAAGCAAGGCGATAATACGGCATGCCTTATCATTATTGCCCAAACTTGCGAAAATGTGCTTAATAATTAAGCGAATTTAAGGAGCGTGGCAATGGCTGCTCCAGATCGGGCAAGCTTAAGCCGGAATTGCGGCAACTGCCAGTATCTGGCACTAGAACGAACGGAGAACCAAGATGGACAAGATTATGAACTACGAAGAATATCTCGATGAGGTAACCACGCTCATCACCGAAATGTACGACGCCAGCGACAAGGCCGCCATCAAATATGTCATGCGGGCCCAGGCCTCGAATTTCTTCACGCTACACGACGAAACGCCTTCGATGCGTACGCAAGAACAGGCAATGCAGGATGCGAAGACTATCTACGAACAAAGGAATAAGCCTCAGCCTGAAATATTTCGTAAATAATCCCCGGGCGAGGGATATTTTTCGATATTATTTTGTCTATGCAATGCAACCGATGCCCATTTCGGTCATGGCGGCGGCTTGAAATAGAGAACGTCCCAATTAAAATCAACCAATAATCGAGACCAAGGATGAAAAAAAAGACTTTGTTTCGTCGCAGCCTGCTGGCGACGCTGGTATGTCTGACGCTGAGCGCTCACGCCGGCGAAAGCAATAACCTGGTACTGGAATCGCAGACCATGGACCGCAGTGCCGATCCGTGCACCGATTTCTTTAAATACTCCAACGGCAAATGGTTGGCCGAGAATCCGGTACCTGCCGATCGCTCGCGCTACACAGCCTATGACGAGGTGTCAGAACGCAATCTGCTTGCGTTGAAAAAAATTGCCGAAGAGGCTGCCCAGGCTGGCGCTGACGCCAGTCTGGCGACGCACTTGGTCGGCGCCTATTACCGTAGCGGCATGGACGAGGCGCGCATCGAAGCCGACGGAGCGAAACCGCTGGCAGATGCCTTGAAGCGTATTGATGCGATCGACAACAAGGCGCAATTGCTACCGGTTATCGCATCCCTGCATCAGGCGGGCGTAGGTTCACTCTTTAATTTTTTCGTTGACCAGGACGCAAAGAAGACAACTCGCTATATTCCCCAGCTGGCGCAAGGCGGCCTGGGTTTGCCTGACCGCGATTATTACCTGAAGACTGATGCAAAGACCCTGGATATACAGAAGAAATACAGGGCCTACGTGGAACACATATTTAGCTTGTTGGGCGACGCGCCCGCGGCGGCGAAGAAAAATGCCGAGATGGTGTTCGCAATGGAAACTAAGCTTGCCAAGGCTTCGCTGACCAAGGTGGAATTGCGCGACCCGCAGGCCAGTTACCACCTTAGCGACTTGAATGGCTTGGCAAAGATCGACGGCAAGTCTCCCTGGAGCAGTTATTTTGACGGCATCAATTTGCCGCAGCCGGGTGAATTCAATCTGGCACATCCTAAATTTTTTGCCGCAGCCGGCCGCATGTTGAATGAGACACCGCTGGCAAACTGGAAAACATATCTGCGCTGGCACCTGGCAAACGCAAGGGCGGAGGATTTGTCCTCCGACTTCGTGAATGCCCATTTCGATTTCTATGGACGCACCTTGGCCGGCACAAAAGAACTTAAGCCGCGTTGGAAGCGCGTATTGATCAATATCGACGCCAATGTGGGCGAAGCGATGGGGCAGTTGTATGTGGCCAAGTTCTTCGGCCCGCAAGCGAAGGCCGGCGTGTTGGAGATGGTGGACAATATCAAATCGGCGATGAGCGACAGCATAGGAAAGCTGGAGTGGATGTCTGACGGCACCAAACAACAGGCTTACAAGAAACTCGATACTTTAATGGTAAAAATTGGGTATCCGGACAAGTGGCGCGACTACAGTGGTTTGCAACTCGATCCGGCTTCCTACGCCACCAATAATATGCGCGCGGCCGAATTTGAATTCAAACGCAACCTGGCTAAGCTCGGTAAGCCTATCGATCGTAGCGAATGGGGCATGACGCCGTCTACCGTGAATGCCTACTATAACCCGACCATGAACGAGATGGTTTTCCCGGCAGGCATCTTGCAGCCGCCTTTATACCATGTCAATGCGGACGCAGCGGCCAACTATGGCAATACCGGCGCCACCATAGGCCATGAGCTGACCCATGCCTTCGACGACGAAGGCAGGCAATTCGATGCCGAAGGTAATTTGAAGAGCTGGTGGAGCAAAGATGATGAGAAGAAATTTCTGGTTCGTGTAAAAGCAATAGAAAACCAATTCGACGAATATAAGCCTATCGACAATCTTCATATCAACGGCAAGTTGACGGCAGGTGAAAATATCGCTGACCTGGGTGGCATGAAGATCGCGCTGGAAGCACTGAAAAAGTCTCAGCAGACCAAACCTCAAGCCAAGGAAATCGATGGACTGACTTTGGAACAGCGCTTCTTTATCGCGAATGCGCAAAGCTTTAGGGGCACCATGCGTGACGAGCAGTTGCGCTTGCAGCTATTGACCAATCCGCATGCGCCCGAAAAATACCGGGTCATTGCGCCTATTGCCAATATGCCGGAATTTTCGCAAGCTTTCCAGTGTTCGGATAACCGCTCGCCTTTGCGCGCCGAAGCCAAGCGGGTAAACATCTGGTAATGTATTAGACTCACCCGTGTCTGTTTGGGGGGATTTGCGGGATATCAAAGATGCCGCATATCCCCCTTTTGCTTGCGTAACCGATTTATACCTTTTCCATCTCTTCTGGGTCTAGTGCGATCACATGGGTTTGCAGTTGGCCGTGTTCATCGTGCCACTCACGCATGACGCAGGGCTGGCCAAATTCGTCGATGGCGATCACTTTGAAGAAATTGCCCACCATCGATTCGATCAGGATGCGCTCATCGATGGGGAAATTTTTGATGAACTGTTTGCTCAGCGTCAAAACGCGAACGATATCGCCGACGGAGACCGGCTGGCCTTGGTGGTCGGTTAATTTTGGATCTTGCATGTTTCTTTTCTAAAAGGCGTTTGTCAAAGGCTAGCGGGGCCGGTGTGCGTCTACCAGCAGGCCGGACACGGAAACACCGACAGGGTAGTCCGGGATAGGATTGCCAGGCCCGAACCATTGTGCATCTTCAATCTCGTTTTTATCAAGCACTATCTCACCGGACACGTAGTCGGCGGTAAATGCGATCATTAATGAATGGGGAAACGGCCAGCTCTGGCTACCGAAATATTGGAGATTATCTACTTTTAAACCGACTTCTTCAAACACCTCCCTGTGGATTGCCTCTTCGATAGATTCTCCAGCTTCCAGAAAACCGGCCAGAGGCACGTGGCGAGCGGTTGGCGAAGCGGTGTGCTTGGCCAGCAGGATATGTTGACCTTTCTTGATCAATACCATCATCGCCGGAGAAATCCGCGGATACGCTACCATGCCGCAAGCCGGGCATTTGAAACATCGCTCGCCGTCCGCGAGCGCCATAGGCGTAGCGCAAGTCCCGCAATATTGGTGGGTGCGGGCCCATTCCGCTATCTGGAACGCGCGGCCCGCAATTCCCAGCATGCCGTCCGGCATGGTGCCGAACAGTGGCCGCAGTTTGCTGAACATGGTGCCTGGCGGTGGCGACACGTTATGTTTTACCCAGGCAACGCGGTAATAGCGGCTATCGAACAGACCGACCGGATGCATAGCGGATACTTCGGCTGCCAGTTCATCGACGATGGTGGAATCCGGCAATGCCAGGCTGGAATTGTGCAGTAACAACTCGTCGCCACGGAACAGAAAGGTAAGAGGATGCTCGGCCGCTTGCGCGGTGATGAGCGGCTGGAATTGAGCGGGTGTCTTTAGCATTAGGCGAAAAACGTGGCATAAACCACGAAGGTTGTTGGTTGGCAGGCGGCGCTGTCGTCGCTGGATGGCATGATGATACCGCGACACGCCGTATTGCGTCAGGTAAAGCCGTATTTGTCATCAAGGCACCTGGGCGAGTTGAGTATGAATTGGGTATCAAGGCGTCGCCGGTGCTAAGATGAAATTATGGACACGGGAGTGGAAGAAATTGTGCTTGACCGCGGTCATAATCAACCACGAAAGGATAAAACATGAACAGGTATTTGTTATGTTTCGCTGCTTTGCAATTTGCAATGTGTTCCGCCTTCGCCGGCGTAGCAAAAGTAAATTGGCAAGATTCCGACCATTATGCGGATATTCGGCCGACCAATGAAACCCAGGCAGGTTTTCAGAGCCGGGTATTCAAAGAGTTTGAGAACATGTTCGACAAGATGGCAAAAAAATTGCCGGACGGTTATAAGTTGCAAGTCAACGTTACCGACCTTGACCTGGCTGGAGAGGTTTGGCCTATGCATAGAGCCGCGGGCCGGGATATTCGCATCGTCAGGGATATAGATTGGCCGCGGATTTCCTTTACTTACGTGCTGAAAGATAGTCAGGACAAAGAGGTCGCGAGCGGGAAAGAAGATTTGGCGGACATGAATTTTCGCGCCAGGCCGAACATCCGATCGGGGATGGACGGCTTTGGCTACGAAGAAAACATGTTAAACGATTGGTTTTCCGCAAAACAAAGGAATAAGGAATTCCCACTCCGCTAGCTTTGGCAAGGTCGACCTTTCAAATCTCACCCGGACTTGCTATTCGGATTCGCATAATTTGCTGGCGCGGTAGGCTGCCAGGAAATCGTCGAAATTGCCGGTTTGCTGAGCTTCTGCCTGTTCTTGTTCAGCGAGCGAGGATTGCGCCAGTGTCGCAAATTTTGCCTGGTCTTGCGCGCTGATTTGTTGCGCCTTGAAATGGCGGGCGTGGCTCAGGCTCTGGCGCAGGCCAAATTGCAAAAACGAATTGCCGTTTTCGCGCAGGGCTGCCAATACGCGCGCCGATGGCGTCAAATCAGCATTCAACACCTTGGCCGTTTGCACTTCCATCGTCGCCGCGTGCTGCTTACCGCCATATTGCACGTCTAGCAAAGCAGCGATGGGGCGCATCTTGTCAAACAGTTGCTGGGCCCAGGATTGCAAACTAATCGCCTGTCCTTGATGCTGCAGACTGAAGCCGGGGCGGCGACCGTCTTTGACCGTGGCAGCAAAATTTTGCGCATTTTCCTTGATTTCGTCGGCGTCAGCCAGCGGGCTGTCTTCCAAGGCGCAGAACAAGAGAAAAATATCAAGGAAACGTGCAGTTTGCAGGCTAATGCCTATCGGCTCAAATGGATCGACGTCCATGCAGCGAACTTCTATGTACTGAACTCCGCGCGAGCACAAGGCCTGAATTGGCCGCTCGCCGCTACGTATCACGCGTTTGGGCCGTATGGTGGAGTAGTATTCATTTTCAATCTGCAAAAGATTGGTGCTGATCTGTATCCATTCTCCGTCACCGGCGCTCCCCTCATTGCCCTCGTTGCGCTTGGTGCCATATTTTTCATAGGGAGGGTAGGGCGTATTGACGGCGGTGGTCAAGCCCTTGATATAGTCTGCAAGGCTGTTTTCGTGCGGTACAAGGCCGGATTGGGCGTCGTTCTGGTAGCCCAGGTCGCTCATGCGCAAACTAGTCGCGTATGGGAGATACAAAGTGTCGTCTGAAAGCTCTTGTAACTGATGATCACGGCCGCGCAGGAAACTGCGCGCCAGAGCCGGCGACGCGCCGAACAGATACATCAATAGCCAGCTATAGCGGCGGAAATTGCGAATCAGGGCAAGATAGCTTTCCGATTGAAAGTCCTGGCCTGTCGCATTGGAGCCTTCACGGGACTGCAATAATTGCCATAAGGCGCCCGGTAGCGAATAATTGTAGTGGATACCGGCAATGCATTGCATCGCTTTGCCGTAGCGCAGCGCCAGCCCGCGACGATACACATGCTTGAGCATGCCCATATGCGAGGTGCCGTACCATGCGATTTCTATTTCCGGTTCGGCCGGTAAGGCGCAAGGCATGGATTCACTCCACAGCAATTCTTCCCCGAGTTGGGCATAGGCTACGCTGTGGATAGTCTCCAGACTTTGCAGGGTCAGGGCGGCATCGTCCTCGGCGGGAGTAATGAACTCAAGTAAGGTCTCCGCGTAGTCAGTCGTTATATGCGGATGGGTGAGCGCCGCTCCCAGCCCTCGGGGGTGCCGCGTGTGCGCAAGCTTGCCGTCCCCGGTCACACGCAAGGTTTCCCGCTCTATTCCGCGCAAGCCTTTCACCAATAGACGACACTGCGGATTTTCCGCCAATATTGCCAAACGGCGGCCCAGTTGATCATTCATCGCGACTCCCCTCAATGATGTGCTGCATATTCAGTGGACGAGAGATTAACCGAAAAATGGAAAGCGCGTATGGTGTCGAAAATTTTTACAAAAGGCAAGAACTTACACACCTTCCGCGGAAGTCAAGACTCGGCTGAGCCTCGTCCCTGCACGCGCGTTTCCAGCCACTTTCGATATACCAGAAGCGCCACTTGGGCGTCGTTGGCAGCATACAAAATCTGCTTTTCGCTGAGGTCTGCCGCCGACCAATTGGAGGTCGAGGTTTTCTTGGATTTTTGCATTTGCATACCCAGGTAGTAGGCGACAGCAGACTTGGCCCCCATATCTTTGGATTTTTCTTGCCTCAGAATCTTGGCCAAATCCAACACATTCTGTGTTGCCACGCCGAGTTTCGCATGCAGGCGCCTTACGTCGTCGTTGAGGCCAAAGCCCACCTTGACGATGTGCGGCGACGACAATATGTCTGTCAGCAATTGCAAAGGGACGGTGGATTTGACGGGGAACAAGAAAACCTTGGTTTCCGTGGCAAGCTGGACCAGGTGGGGGCCATCTGACTGTTGTCCTTTGATAAAGGTCGGTTTCGATTCCGTATCAAATCCGATAGCGTCGCTTCCCATTAGGCTTGCGAGAGCCTGCGCCTCGTCATCTGCGCTACGGACAACGGCGACGTCTGTTAATGCGATGCCTGCATACCGCGGCACGCCTTGCTCGATTCTTATGTCTGGTCTCATGGGACGCATCATGCCATATGCGCGAAGAAACGACATTTCTTGACGCGTCGTCCAGTGTTGTTTTTGACAAATACCGCTTCGCCCGGCGTGGGTCCAGGCAACACGGTATTTCGTAATAAGAGTCGCTACATTTTCAGGAATCTGCTTTCCGAATCTACTTTCGCTTAGGCTTGCGTTAAAGCGTCGATGCGTTCGTCTTGAGCCAAACTGACGCTGCCGTGCACAGGCTCAACGGCTGGCGCCACATCGTGAAATGGCAATGAGTGTGCGCTTTGCATGCGCGCGCGCATGGGCTTCAAGACAAGGATTGCCATCACGGCAGCCAGCGCATTCATTCCTGCTGCCAAAGAAAATACGACATGCCAACTACCGCTGGCTGCCACTAGCATGCTGGACAACGGCACAAGCGCGGATGCTGTTCCTTTGGCGGTATATAGTAATCCTGCATTGGTCGTCGCGTATTTTGATCCGAAGGTGTCGCCGCACGTGGATGGAAAGAGGCTATAAATTTCTCCCCATCCAAAAAAGACGAGACCACTCAGTATGACAAACCAAAACGGATCTTGGCCAAATTTGCTGAGTAGGACGATCCCTAGCGCTTCCATGCCAAATGCGATAAACATGGTATTTTCGCGTCCTATGTGATCGGATATCCATCCAAAGAAAGGCCGGGTGAGACCGTTAAAGACGCGATCGAGAGATAGGGCGAATGTCAGTACAGGCAAGGTCAGTCCAAGTATGGTTACAGGAATGTCCTGTATCTTGAAGTCCTTGGCAATCGGCGCCAATTGCGCCGTCGCAATGAGGCCGCCTGCCGCCATGAGCACAAACATGACGTACATGACCCAGAAAACAGGCGACTTGATCATTTCTCGCCAGGTAAAATTAATTTTGGACTGCACTAACTTGGAGCCGCCAGATACTTGGCCGCCCTGGGGCGCTTTTAGGAAAAAGGACAGCACCAGGACGACGAAACCTTGGCCTATCCCAAAATACAGGAAGGCCGCTTCGTATCCAAGACTCTTTATCACGCCAGATATGGGGATAATCGTCAGCGCAGACCCCATGCCAAAACCTGCAGCAGTGACACCCGCGGCAAATCCGCGACGGTCGGGGAACCATTTCAGGGCATTTCCTATGCAAGTGCCATAGACCGCACCCGCTCCGACACCGCCTATTGCGGCAGCGAGGTAGAGCATGGGCAGGGTATCGGCGAAGGCGTTGATGATCCACGCCAGGCCCACAAGCAAACCACCACTCATGACAACCAGCTTCGGACCAAACCGGTCCACCAGATAACCTTCTATAGGGACAAGCCAGGTCTCGGTCAAGACGAAGATAAAGAATGCAGTCTGGATTGCGGCTTTCCCCCAATGATATTTTTGATCCAGAGGATTCACAAATAAGGTCCAGCCATATTGAAGGTTGGCAATCATCGCCATGCAGACGATGCCTATTAAAAGCTGAAGCCATCGACGTTTGGGGGCGGCGCCACTCAAGTAGCTTTTTGGCAAATTTAAAACAGACTCGGACATGTGGTTGATCCTCAGGTGATGGCCAGCGTAAATAATGCACATGTTTTTTTGTGCAACATTTGATGTTATGTCATGGTGCACATTCAGGCGTTTTTCGCGGTGGGCGGCTGTCAGGCAAGTCTAAGCAAGCCAGCAGTTTTTTTATGTTGTTATTGGAGCAAATTTCCCAGACTGTG
>Ga0207137_1037_pt1 | contig 36260 bp, 29 predicted proteins | sample Alteio_BWMinHeat_9_FD_153572 | JGI IMG/M metagenome (GOLD analysis project Ga0207137, IMG submission 153572) | Enriched cells from forest soil in Barre Woods Harvard Forest LTER site, Petersham, Massachusetts, United States -... | ecosystem: Environmental > Terrestrial > Soil > Temperate forest >...
GCGCGTTCTCCGCCATCTTGCGCTGAAAGGCGAGAGATCGGCCACAGAGTCACAGAGGCACCGAGCAAAGAGTCTGTCGCAAATTCCTTGATTTCAGAAAAGGAAGAGAAGAACCTACCCCCTACCCCCGCCATGACAGCGGCGTGACACGGGAAACAGTGAAAAACGATGTAATGCGCAAGGAAGCAGGAAAAAGACGGTTCAGGACGCCACACTTTGCCGAGGCGAATCTCCCGGAGATCACTCCCCTCGCCGAAGCTGCTTCCCTCGAACAGACTTCTCGGGGCAAGCGGGGTAAGCGGGGTAAGCGTGCGCAAATCCCTGAAAACAAAAGGAAGAGATGGGGGGAGGTACCTACCCCCGGTGTTTTGCGTAAAGAGTGCGGAAGCTTGTGAAAACACAAGGGTTGCGAAAATCTCATTTCCGAAAGAGTGCGTAAAGGACTGAAAGTAAAAGGGATGGAAAATGCGGATTTGCGATCCCGGGGTAACCAGCTTGCAAACACGATGGCAGGTCGGCGGAGCGCAAGGGCCAATGCCCAGCGAGCGCGCCGAAGACATAACAACCATAGCGCAGAATCGCTTTACTGTCAAGGGAATTATATTAGTGGTATCGTTCGAATGAGATGAGACGCCGTAAGTGAAGGATGCTGAAGGGATTACTGCGTCGCGCTGTGGGAAGTAGCTGGGGAATGGCCGACCCTTTCAAGAACCGAAAGGGTCGGGCACCCTCGCGACTGTAAGTTTGGGTTTCATTTAGTGCTGATCCTCGGCGCGTGGTAAGGAACAACAATCTTTTGGCCACCCGCCTGCCTGGCCGCTGGATATCGGGTGTGATTTTCTTTTGAATTTGGGCAAGATAGAACTCGATACTTTAGCTGAAATTAACTGGCTTCAGATTTTCCCCCACAGAGCGCAAAAGCCGGTTCCGTAATTCAAGAGAGGTGTCGACGTCACGGATGGAGCGACCCGCAATCTCGATTCTCAGTTTCCCGTTAGACTGCTCCGTCACAGTGACACCATTCGGTTCTCGAACTCTATACTCCACCAAGCCCCTGAGATTGCGAAACTTGAACTTTGCAACTGCCCAGCATTTCCCCAAGTTCAAGAGTCGATAAGTCCAATACCCATTCCAGAAGCTCTTTACTGAAAACTCCAGCACCCGGCCGCTTCGGTCGCCGTACTTCAAGTCGGCTAGCCATTGGCCGACTTGGCCGCGCTCCTTGTCGAAGCTACCAGCGTGTGCAGCTACGAAGTGTGCACAGGTTTTCCACCATCCGTAACCGTTAGCTAAAGCCCAGACCAGAAAAAACTGATTCGTAAAAGAACCAAGGAAGGTATGAGAGTAGTCGTCCTTCGCGTATTTTAAAATCCCGATAGCGGCCAAGAAATTCAGAATTGACAAGGCGTAAGTCGCGTAGCACCAGTGCTGCTTAAGCATGATGAACGTCACAACTGCAATCAACGCGACCGTCCAGACCACTATCGTCTCAGAGAAGGATGCTTGGGATCCAACCGCAAGCAGAAAAGCTATCACGGTAATAAAGACCATGGGCAATACGGCGCGTGAGAGAAATCGCTCGACCGCTTCCGCGCGAGCTGCTAAGTCTAACCTTTCGATTTCTGTCAATTCTCTCTTCATCAGAGCGCTTATGGCACGGTTCCGATATTCCGGGGTAGCGCAATTCTACCTCACTCTAGGCGGGAAATCTGGCCGCCACAACCAATTCAAACGCGCCGACGTCCGGCACCTGCCTGATTAACGACGGAATGACACGGGGTGTGGGAGGCCGTTATGTCAGAGCTTCCCTCGGCAAGTCTTGGGACAGGAAAGCTCCGACCCCTTACAGCGGAAAGATGGCGCTCAGGAGGCAAGCGGGCGGGCCTTAAGGCCGCCCCTACAAAATCGCAGAAAGGGCACGATCCCGACAAGACCGGGACAGGTATATCGTGCCCCTACGCTCGGAATAACAAGGTGAGGGGCTTTATGTCGGAGCTTCCCTCGACAAGTCTCGGGACGAGAAAGCTCCGACCTCCTAAAACGGGGGGCACAGCCTGAAGGCTGTGCTACAAAAGGCGAAGATGCGGCCCTGATCAGGGTTTGGGGGAGAGGATGGATTGCCAGTTGAGGATGGCGTTCCAGACGAGGCGGTGGTCGCCGCGGTTGAGGTCGCGGTGGAGCGGGTTGAAATTGAAGGAGATGACGTGGCCGCGACCGGCGGGGAGATCGAGGATGGCGGGGCGGCCAATGAGTTGTTCTTCGCCCCAGGCCTGACCGCTGACGACGAACGAGGAGGCGCTGGGGTCGCCCCATTCGAGGACGATGCCAGAGCGGTCCTCGGGGCCGTCGAGGCAAGTGGTGCAGTAGGCCATGCGGAGCCAGCGGCGTGGCGCATCGTAGAGCGGAAAATTCTGGCGGAAGACGTGGGTGCGGGCAGGATAGCCGTAGGCCAGAGGATGATCAGGGCGGTCGAAAGTGACGCGGACGTGGGCGCCGGGAGTGCGAGCGGCGGCGTTTTGTGAGGCAGCGGAGGAAGCGGCTCCCCCTCCCTGGGTGCTGCGGGGAACGCCGCCTGCGGCGCGGCGGACGCCGCGGACGATGCCGCCTTCGAGGGCCAGCATGGAACCGCTGCCCAGGGTAACGAGCAGGCCGCCATCCTCGACGAAGCGCTGGATTTGCGCGAGACCTTCCCAGCCGATGCCGCCGGTGATGTCATCGGACTCGGCGGGCGTGCCGAAGCTGGGGGTCTCGGGAGTCTTTTTGAACGGCATAGGGCCCCAGGCTTTGGGGAGACCTTGAATCTGCTCGGCGAGCTCGAGATCGACGTGGCCGTAGAGCAGAACATCCACACGATTGCGCAACCCGCCGGCGCGAATGTCTTCATCGCGAAGGTAGGTGTAGGGGACCTTGCGTTGGTCGAGGGAGTAGCGAATCCAGCCGATGGAGTCGGTGTCCGCCCACGGAACCCAAACGCCGATGCGGGCAGGTTTGGCGGGATGGCGCGGGACGTCCGGGACGGCGGGGACACTGGTGAAGTCGAGGCCTAATTCGGTGGCGCAGGCGCGGACGGCTTTAGCGCGGGCGTCCTGCGCGGGAATGATCCAGGAGCCGGCCGGAAAGTTCATGCCGGCGGCGTGGAAACTGTGCTCGGCAATTTCGAGAGTGAAATTGGCGAGACGATAGCGCGCGGCGAGAAGGCCTTCCTGCCCGGTGTCTTTGAGGAGAAAAACCGGACCGGTACCGTCGACGGCGCCAGCGGGATGTGGAGCTTCGCTGAGCGGACTGAGGGATGCGGCACGAACTGAGGCGTCGGCGGTGGGGATGGCCTGTAAACGATAGTGCGCGGGCAACTCCCAGGAGACGTCGTCGTAAGGCTCGCTGCCGTCCTTGGGGTAATGCTGGGGAGTGAGAAGATCGACCGCGTAATTGCGATAAGGCTGATCGAGACGCACGACGTAAGTGCCGGCAGGAAACGAGCCTTCTTTTAGATTGAGTGGCGACTGCGCGCGGGCGACTTCGATGTGCTGACCGATGAGGCGGCCGACCATTTGCGCGACGCGCGAAGGGTCGCCTTGATCGGCAGGGATAAGAAAAGCGTAGGGCGGCTCGTTCACACCTTTTTGCCAGGAGTCCCAGCCCTTTTTGTAAAAGTTGCGGAGCATCTCTTTTGCGCCACGCGCGCTGTAATCGAGCGCGGCGAGCGCGGCGGTTTCTTGGTAGTTGAGATTGTCGCGGGCCGACCAGGTCACTTCACCGCTCGGAGGAGGTAGGGGGCGGTACCACTCCATGGAAGATTCGGAAGGCTCGATGGTGCGGCGAAAAGTTTCGGCGGAACCGTTGCCGAAGGTTTCGTAACCGCGGCCGATGCTGTTGTGATTCATGGCTACGGAGTCGAGGTAAAGGTGGGCGAAGGCTTCGCCGAAATTCCACGTCGAGACGCCGGGCATGCCGAGAGCGGTCATGGTCTGGACTTCGTGAAAGCTGAGCTCGAGGAATTCCGTGTAGGTGATGGGATCGATGTTGGGATTGTAGGGGCCGGTGCCGTTCCAGGTCATCAAGAGAGGGACGCCTTCGTGGAGGTCGTGGACGACGGTGGGATGCCATTCGTGAAACATACGGTGGACGGCCTTGGTGGTTTCGTGAGTCTGCTGGTGGGTATCGCGGTTGATGTCCACGAAAGCGTACTTGGACCAGTACGGAGGAGACTGGCGCGGAAGCGTGGCGAAATCGGTTTTGCCTTTGAGATAGCGATAGAACCAATCGACCACTTTGTCGCGGCCGTCGGGATTGGAAATGGGATTGATGAGGACGACGAGGTTTTCGCGGATGCGGCGAATCATGGGGAGTTCGGAAACGGCGAGGCGGTAAGCGAGCTCGATTGTGGCTTCGGTCGAGCCCGTTTCGTCGGAGTGGAGAGCGGCGTTGAAGTAATAGATGGGGCGCGCGGCGGCGATGAGCTTTTCAGCGGCCGTGGGATCGGTGCGGCGAGGGTCGGCGAGCGACGCGGTCGCGGCTTTCAGGCGATCCAGATCGCGGATGCCGGCTTCGTCAGCGACAGCGAGCATCAGGATTTCGCGGCCTTCTTCGCTGCGGCCGATGGTGAAAAGGCGGACGCGGGGTGAAGCGGCGGCGAGGGCGCGGGAGTAGGCGTAAGTCTTGACGGTGCCGGCAAGTTCGCCAGGCCCGCCGGGAATGCGTCCCAGGAAGACGCGCGGAGAAGGCACGGTCGACGATTGCGGAAGATAGGAAACCCAAGGAGAAAGAAAGTGCGGGTCGCCGGTGGCGGAGGCGATAGCTTCGACGGAGCCGGGCTCAGGGACGTCAGGAGCGGTTGGAGAGACCGATTGCGCGGCCGTGGTGACAGCGCAAAGGAGCGCAAGAAATGCGAGCGCAGATCGGGTCATGCAAGCCTCCGCCCTCGAATTGTGCGCAAGCTGGTGCAGCTTGAGGTTGAGGGTGAGCGGAGTGTATCACTCGCGGAAGAATAGGGGCTAGAGCGGACGAAAGTGGAAACGAAGGTCAAAAGGACAGTGCTACTCAGGTCACGGGTGAGGGGGAAAGAATGGTGAGGCTTCGGAAAGGCTGCGAAAATGTAAAAAATGCCCGAATTACTACAAGAAGAGCAACTGGAGGCAATCCCAACCAGTCCGGCAGCGAATCCTGGGGAGGACCGGCAGCGCGGAATGAAGCTGCTGCAATACGCAGTGACGATCGCGCTCAGCGCGTTCCTGCTTTTTCAAGTGCAACTGATCCTGGGGAAGTTTCTCCTGCCACTGTTCGGGGGAACGCCGGCGGTGTGGAACACCTGCCTGCTGTGTTTTCAGATTTTATTGCTGCTGGGCTATAGCTACGGGCACGTTCTGGGGAACGCGCGAAGCTGGCGCGTACAAGGGCGCGTTCACGCTGGGCTGTTGCTGGCATCGTTAGTTATTCTCGGAGTGCTGTGGGTGAAATGGGGCTCGCCATTGACGCCCGGCGGAGAATGGCGGCCGCAACCGAACGACAATCCGGTGAGAAAAATTCTGGAACTGCTTGGGGTGACGGTCGCGCTCCCTTTTTTCTTGTTGTCAACGACGGGGCCGCTACTGCAAAGATGGCTGACGGTCAGCGGAGGTAATAGATCGCCGTACCGGTTGTATGCGTTATCCAATGCGGGATCGCTGCTGGGACTGCTCAGTTATCCGTTTTTGATTGAATGGAGTTTGACGCTGAAACATCAGGCGTGGGTGTGGTCGTGCGGCTATATTGCGTTTGCTGCGATCGCAGTGGCGATCGCGTGGCGGCACAGCGGTTCCGAGAGCAGGTTAATGGAGCCGCGGTTGGATCGCACTGAATATTCGGAAGAAACAGTTGCGCCTGGTAGATTGCGTTATTTGCTATGGATGGGACTGAGCGCGTGTTCAACCACGATGCTGTTGGCATCGACGAACTTGTTGTGCCAGGACATCGCGGTCATCCCCTTGCTATGGATCGTGCCGCTGAGCTTGTACCTTTTCTCTTTCATTCTGACGTTCGACAGCAACCGCTGGTACCGGAGGAAAATATTTTGGCCGTTGTATTTCCTGGTACTCGGCGCGGTGATGAAGACCACGTTCAACGAAAGCCACGGTGAAACGATTTTTCTGATTGCGCTGTACTGCGTGACTTTATTCACGGTGTGCATGGTGTGTCACGGAGAGCTGGCGCGGTCGAAGCCAGAACCGCGACGATTGACAGGGTTCTACCTGATGGTGGCGCTGGGAGGAGCTCTGGGCGGAGCATTCGTCGTGTTAGTGGCGCCGCACGTGTTTCTGGGTTTCTGGGAATTTCACGTGGGACTGATCGGATGCGGCTTTCTGTTGTTGGCGGCGTACGCCCAGGGAAAGCCAGCAACGGCGGGCAAGCCCGACCAAGAACCGGTGAACGGGATTTGGACTGCAGCGCTGATATTGCTGACGACGTTTCTGATTCCGCAGCTCGGAAGTTTCATTCCGAATTTCGAGACGTGGCCGATCGTAAACCACGAATACTACACGGGGCCACTGTGCGTCCTGGGTTATTTGATCTGGCGGGCTGCAAAGCGAGGAAAACAGAAAAAAGCGGAGATCGCGCAACCGTCACAGGTTGAGTGGAAACCTGTTGCGAGCCTGCTCTTGCTGGGAATGTTCGCGATCTTTGCGTACAGCTATACGCAACTGGCGGGGACGCACGCGCTGTTCCGCGAGAGAAACTTTTTCGGAGCGAAGTTTGTCGCGGATAATTCCGACACGGTAATGCTGGTAAGCGGGAGCACGGTGCATGGATTCGAATACAAGGACCCCGCGCAGCGCCGCACGCCGACGAGCTACTATCGCAGAGAGAGCGGAGTGGGGCGCGTTTTGCGCGACTACCCGAGGGGCGAGGACGGGAAGGGTCGATTGCGCGTGGGGCTGATCGGAATGGGCGCGGGCACGCTAGCCGCTTACGGGCGGCCGGGAGATGTCTATCGTTTTTACGAGATCGATCCCGCGGTGATTTCACTGTCGACGGGAACGAGACCGTATTTTCATTTTGTACAGGACTCCCCGGCCCAGGTGGACACAGTGTTAGGAGATGCGAGGCTATCGCTCGAAAACGAAGCGGCGCGAGGCGCGCTGCAGAAGTTCGATGTGCTTGCAGTGGACGCTTTCAGCAGCGATTCGATCCCGGTGCACCTGCTGACGCGGGAGGCGATCGGCGTCTATCTTAAACACATGCGCGGGCGCGATGGGGTGCTGGCGTTTCATGTTTCGAACCGGTATCTGGATTTGGATCCGGTAATCGTCGGGCTGGGCCAAGCGTATGGCCTGAGCGCGGTGGAAGTGCGAATCGAGTCGAGCAAGTGGATATTGCTCAGCGCCAATCCGGAAATGTTTCGGTTGCCCGACCTCGCGGAAATCGCGGCCCCCGTGAAGCTGCGGAAGAAGGCGGTCTTGTGGACCGACGATTACAGCAACCTGTTTGAAGTGGTGCGGCGGCCGCGCTAGTGAACCGCTCGAATTAAGAATTCCTGCCCCCTTCCGTCTCCCACCTCGTAACCGAATCATGGAATGGCAGACCTCTGGTGATAACCGCGTCGAAGATGTTAGCCCAAGCGTGAAACGACATGCCGGGGCGGGACTTTTGCTTCCTGATGAAGGTAGGGGTACTTCAGGGGCTGAAGCCCCTTTCTTTCTTAACCGATTACATGGGAACTGAAGCTCCCACCTCCTAAAAAGATTTGTAAGGTCGTTCCGAGACAAAATACTAGGCGAGGGCGGAGCGGAAGAAGGAGAGCATGTTGTAGCCAGCGAGATAGGAGAAAGGGGCGAGTTCGAGGGAGTAGTGGCCGCAGGGGAGACGGAGCGTGCGGGGATGCGCACCGTGGCGGCGGAGCGAGGCGAGCATCTGCTCGGTAAGCTCGGGCAACATCGTCGGGTCGTATTTCCCGTAAACCATGAAGCAATTGCGGCCGGCACCTTGACCACGCTCGACGTAGGGCATGGGGCTGATGGGCGCCCAGAAGTCGCGGAGTTCGTCGACGGTGACCCGGTGACGCAGGCTTTCCCAGACGTGCGTGGTGGTCATGCCCTGACTGACGACATCGGCGAAATAGGTGGAGACGTGGAAGAAGCCGCCGGCGCGGACGGCTTCGTCGTGGACCAGAGTGATGTAGCCGACGGAAGAGCCTATGCTGGTGCCGAGAATGCCGAGGCGAGTGTAGCCTTGCTGCTCGAGCCAGCGAAGACAGCGGCGGGCGTCCTGAACGGCCTGGCGATTGGCCTGAAGCGTGAGGCCGATGTTAGGGCCACAGATCTGGTCGGCGCGCTCGTGACCGTGGGCCATGCGGCGATTGTGATAGGGCAAACTCATTTTTAGGGCGGTGATGCCGACGCGCTGGAGCCATTCGCAGAGGCCGTCCTGGCCGTGCCATTTGGCGTTCCAGTTGGGGAGAACGAGGACGGCGGGACTCATTTTGTGTAACCCGTGAGAGCTGCCGTTCCTTGCAGGAAAATAGCGGGCGTGGACAGTATTGTTTTCCGGCCACGGGGATTCGACAGAGCTGGTAAAGGTTAGGACAAACTCTTTTTCGCCCGGGGTCACGAAGGGAGCGGTGACGCGATAGTCGGTGGCGGGAGTGGTAGCATACCAGTCCTTGCTGGTTTCGATGGCCCACTGAGAGTAGTCGCGCAGGAAAGTGCGGGGATTGGCGTCGTGGGCGGTGCCGCCGATGTGTTCTAGTCCCCAGTGAAATGGTTGGACGCGACGATTGTCGTCGGTGGTCCAACGGCGGTGCTCGTAGCGGCGGATTTTTTGTTCGAACCAGCGCATAAGAAGCAGTCCGCTCTCAGTTTACAGGTGTCATACAGAAAAAGGAAAAAGTGAACACAGCAAATTGCGTGGCAGGCTGCCTAACTGAGGCGCAACAATGCTGCGCCCCTACAGGCGCTGGCAAGTGCGTGTCTTCCAGTAGATCAGAAACATGTTTGGGCGCTTGCACGGAATTGTTGAGAGAGAAGCGGTTTAGGGATGGGGCACGCGGAAAGCGGGGCCGGTTGAGAGGGCAGAGTGAGTGTGGGAGAGTACTAAGTACGGCTGAAAAGCGGCCAACAAAACTGTGGTCATCACTTTCTTCTTTCTTTTTGGGATTGTGCTGGGGAGCTTCCTGAATGTTTGCATCACGCGCATTCCGGAGGGGCTATCCGTTGTGCGGCCGGGATCGCGTTGTCCACGCTGCCGGACGCCTATCAAGCCATACGACAATGTGCCGATTCTCGGCTGGATTTTGCTGCGTGGCAAATGCAGGTCCTGCGGGTTGCCAATTTCTCCGATGTATCCGCTGGTGGAATTGCTCACGGGGCTGCTATTCGTGGCGTGCTACCTGAGCTTCGGCCTGGGGCCCGCGACATTCAAGTGGATCGTTTTTTCGTGTTTGATTGTGGTGCTGACAATAACGGATTTGCGCGTGCGCATGTTGCCGGATGTGGTGAACTGGCCTGGCTTCGCGGCGGGGCTGATCTTTGCGGCTTTCGTTCCGTTGAACGACGGCACGACGCTGTCACTGGCAGGAAGGTTCGGGCTGTTGCCGCCGCCGCAGGCGGTTCTGGGTGTCCTGGATGCGCTGCTAGGCGCTGCCTTCGGGAGTTTTCTTCTGTGGGGATTTGCGGCGATGTATAAGTTGGTGCGTGGACATGAAGGAATGGGCATGGGAGACGTGAAAATGATGGCGATGGTCGGCGCTTTCCTGGGACTGCGTTGGACATTTCTTACGATTTTGGTGGGAACGCTTCTGGGAAGCATCATCGGGATTGCGGTGATTCTTGGATTATACGCTGGCGGGTGGAAAAAACAGGTGGCGGAAAGGGCGAGCAGGCGAGGCCTCGGAGGCGTAAGCGCGCTGCGGTGGGCGATTGCGAGGCAATATCAACTGCCTCTGGGGACGTTTCTGGGAATAGCGGCGCTGCTGATCGTTTTTGTGACGCCGTTGGCTATAAGGGCGCTCTCGTTCCCACCAATAATCTGAAGATGGAAATCTTGCCGGAGAAAGTACAAAGCATGATTTCGACATTACAAACCGGAGGCACAACGCACGGATGGTTGTTCGTGGGCGCAGCGCTGCTGGTTGTGCTGATTGGCGTGCTGCTTGCTTCGGCGCTCCTGCGGCGTTTTTTTCAGAATACACGCGACGCGCAGAGGAATATTCTTACCTCATCTCCCAGCACCGAGAATGCGTCGGCGTTCATGGCCGCATCCATGCAAGCGGTGATTCAGCAGTTGCGTGAACAGGAAAAGGAACTAGAGCGGCTGCACCGGCTGGAGAAAGAACGCGCTCAGCAGACGGAGAAGCTGAGCGAAGAAGTGACGCGCAACATGCCCGCAGGATTGCTAGTGGTGAACTCGACGGGAATCATTTCGAGCGCCAACCCCGCGGCCGAACAAGCCCTAGGCGCACAAGGGCTCGGATATCGACGGTACAGCGAAGTGCTTGGTGAGTCTTCAGAACTTACCCATTTACTGGCCGAGTGCCTGGCAACAGGAAAGATATTTCGACGCGAGCAAGTGGAATACACCGTTCCCAGCGGAGAAAAAAGGCATCTGGGCGTGACCATCTCGCCGATCCAGCGGGGCAGCGAGAAAATCAGCGGTGTGCTCTGCCTGCTGAGCGACCTCACGGAACTGGCCATGTTGCAGAGGCAGGTGCAGTTGAAGGAGAACCTGGCGGCCTTGGGGGAACTCTCCGCGGGAATCGCGCACGAATTCAAGAACGCGCTGGCGACAATTTCCGGCTACGCGCAGATGATTCGGGGCGAGGGGGCGAGCGGGGAAACCTCGGAGTACGCCGATCAAATCCTCGAGCAGACGCGAAACATCACGCACGTAGTGACGGAATTTCTGAAGTACGCGAGGCCGCTGGAGATTTCGAGTGAAACAGTCACGATGGGAGAGGTGGTGGAGCGGGTCGTGACGGAGGTGGGAGAAGCCAATTCCCAGGTGCGTATCCGGTTTGAGGGAAAATTTGGGGAAGTGGCGGGAGACGAAGGGCTATTGCGGCAAGCTTTGCTGAACTTGGCGCGGAACGCGGCGGAAGCTTGCTCGGATGCAGCGAGCGGCGGCAAGGTGCTCGTCCGGGGAGAAGTTGTGTCCGGGGAAGAGTTGGGATTTCAGAGGATTACGATCTTCGACAACGGACCGGGTATCGCCAGAGAGGCATTGCCGAAGCTGTTCCGGCCGTTTTTCACGACGAAGGCGAATGGAACCGGCTTAGGACTTGCAGTTGTGCAAAAGATTATCGTGCAGCACGGAGGGCAGGTGGAGGCACGGAATCGGGAAGAAGGCGGCGCTGCGTTTATTGTTACGTTACCGGTGTACCGAAGCGTGCCGGAGGCAGTAGAATCGAAGCGGGAAAGCATCTAAGAAAGCAGCGGGGATGCAGCCCGCGCCTTAAAGGAAGGTAGATATGCGTTTGACAGCTTGGCTGAAATCGCCGGCGCTGCTTTGTATGCTGTGCGTGGCCGCTTGGCCCACTGCAACCCAGTCTCGGCAACAGGGATCGGGGCAGCAGCCGGCAACGGATCCCGTGGCCGACGCGGCGCGCAAAGCCCGCGAACAGAAAAAAGCAGAGGCTAAGCCGAAGAAGGTTTATACGGACGACGATTTTCGCGGTGCGCCACCGCCTGCGGTTGCCTCGGGCGAGAAAGCAGGAGAGGCGGCGAAGGCCGGAGCAAAAGGCGCTGAGGGGACCGCGCAGACGGCCAAAGACGAAAAGAAGGAAGGGGCGCCGGGGGAGGACGAAGAGACGAAATGGCGCAAACGCTTCAAGGAAATGCACAACAAAATCGCGCAGGCGGAAGAAGAGCTAAACATCCTGCAGCGGGAGTTGAATAAGGGACAAGTGCAGTATTACAGCGACCCGCAAAAGGCGCTCGCCGAACAGAACAGCCGGAAGGACATCAACGAGAAAACGGAAAAGATTGACACGAAGAAAAAAGAGATCGAACAATTGAAGCAGGATTTGAGCAACATGGAAGACGCGCTTCGCAAATCCGGCGGCGATATTGGATGGGCCCGGGAATAGCAATACTCCGCCGTGGCGGAATGACGAGATAGTTTAGGTTTTTAGCTAGGTGCTAAGTAATTTATCGGGCGAGGCGATTTTAGTTGGTCGTGGAAATTCTCCGGCACTCCACGGCTTAGGAGTTGAAGCTGAGATTCTTCGGACATCCTCGTCGGATGCCCTCAGAATGACAACCGTAGTTTTTTGGCAACACGTTAAGTTTCCGCTAAAGCTACAGAAACTCTGCGATGACCTGCGGTAGCTAAGCCCTTCATCAGATCGTAAGGCTACTTTATAACACCGCACATTGGCGCCCAGTTGTCCCCGGGCACGCCCTGATTTCATGATAGAAACGAAGTAGATGGAACCTCTTCTTCTTGTCGAAGATAAAAACGAGCTGCGCGCTATGTTACGCAAGGCGTTGGAGCGCGCCGGGCACATCGTGGACGAAGCGCCCGACGGCGCGGCGGCGATCCAGAAGGTGCGTGCGCGGCGCTATTTGCTGGTCATCACCGATCTGAAAATGCCGGGAGCATCCGGGCTGGACGTGCTGCGAGAGACCAAGCAGGCCGACCCCACCATTCCCGTGATTTTGCTGACCGCGTTCGGATCGGTAGACGAAGCGGTTACGGCGATGAAGGAAGGTGCGTTTGATTTTCTGCAGAAGCCCGTTGACCTAGACCACTTGAAGCTGCTGGTGCAGCGCGCGGCGCGGCAACAAGAGCTGCTGCGGGAAAATCTAATTTTGCGGGAAGAGTTTGCAACACGGTACGGCTTTCCCCGAATTTTGGGCGAACATGCGGCGATCCGGGAAGTCAGCCAGCAGATTCAAAAGGTGGCGGCAACGGACTCGACGGTGTTGCTGCTGGGAGAGAGCGGTACCGGAAAGGAATTATTCGCGCGGGCGATCCATCATCTTTCGCCGCGGCGCGAGCAACCGTTTGTGGCGCTGAACTGCGCCGCGATTCCCGAGGGGCTGGTGGAGAATGAGCTGTTCGGGCACGAAAAAGGGGCTTTTACAGGAGCGGGCGCACGCAAAGTCGGCAAGATGGATATGGCGCACCGGGGAACGCTCTTTCTGGACGAAATCGGCGAACTGCCCCTGGCGATCCAGGCCAAGCTGCTGCGCGTGCTCGAGGAAAGACAATTCGACCGAGTGGGAGGAACGCAGCCGATCGACGTGGACGTGCGCATCGTGGTGGCGACAAACCGGAACTTGCACAGATTGGTCGAGGAAAAACTCTTTCGCGAAGACTTGTATTTCCGGATTGCGGCCGTGCCCATGACGATTCCGCCGCTGCGGGAACGCGGAAACGACGTCATTCTGCTGGCGGAACATTTTTTGGAGCAATTCAGCCGCGAATTCGTGAAGCCGGGTTTGGAGCTATCTGCGGAGGCGCGAGAAAAACTGTTGGGGTATCGCTGGCCGGGAAATGTGCGCGAGTTGCGAAATACGCTGGAACGCGCGGTGATTTTGGCCGACGGAATGAGCATCGACGCAGCGGGGTTGCAATTGCCAGTCCCGCGAGTGGAGGCGGAACGATTGCCGGGCGGAATGCTCGAGGAGAATTTCAAGTGGGAAGGAACGCTGGAAGAAGTAACCGGCCGGGCCGTGGAGCACGTGGAACGCGTGGTGTTGGAGAATATGCTGCGCGAGTGCAAGTGGAATAAGACGAAAGCGGCTGAAAAGTTGGGAGTGTCGCCAAAGACTCTGCTCGCAAAGTTGCGTAGCGCGGGGTTGGAAGAGTAGAGCGCGTCAGGATGGGCGGACGGCTGTGTGCAGGGCGACGGTGCCGAGCGTCCAAATGCAGAAATCCAATTCCGAATAGCCTACCGATTTCATCAGCGAGGACAATTCCGCGGGACGGAAAAAGCGCGAGACCGACGCAGGAAGATAGGTGTAGGCCGAGCGGTCGCCGGAAATGAGTCCGCCGAGGCGCGGGAGAACGTTGCGAAAATACCAGCGATAGAGGCCGCCAAGGAAGCCGGCGGGCGGCTCGGTAAATTCAAGAATGGCGAGAGTCCCGCCAGGCTTCAGAACGCGGAGAATTTCACGCAAGCCGGCTTCGTAGTTCGCTAGATTACGAAAACCGAAAGCGGTCGTGATGAGATCGAAAGAACAGTCCGCAAAGGGCAGGCGGAGCGCGTCCGCTTCGCAGAGGGAAATCGCGTGTACATCGCGGTGAGCACAAGAACCGAGCGCGGATGCGCTCTTTTCTTTTGCGCGGATGAGCATGGGATGAGCGAAATCGGCGCCAATCACGCGGGCTTTTCCAGTCGCGGCGAGTGAGAGCGCGAGATCCCCGGTGCCACAGCAGAGATCGAGCACCCGGGCGTCGGGCCGGCCGAGAATGGGCCGCAGGCGGCGCGTGACGCGGGCGCGCCAAAGCCTGTCGAATTGTAACGACAGCAAATGATTGAGCAGATCGTAGCGAGGCGCGATCTGCGAGAACATTTCGCGGACCTGGCGCGAGGCGTCCGCTTCGCTCTGAGCACCTTCGGGACGAGTGCCCTTCGCTACAGCCGTGTCAGGCATTCCACTTCCCCGTGCAGGTCGCGAGTTGGGGGGCAAAGCGAAGAGTTCGCTCGACCAGGGCAGGGGGGATGTCGTCGTACGATCGGGCCTTGCCTATCCGCGGTGCGAGAACGAAGCGAAGTTTGCCGGCGCGGGCCTTTTTGTCGGAGCGCATGGCCGCGATTAAAACTTTCGACGGAACACGGGGCCAAGGCGGGAGATGTCCCATGCGGCGGACCAGACAAATAATTCGCGAAGCATCATCGGGCGGAGTGAGGCCGGCTTCGTGACCGAGCAAAGCTGCGGCCATCATGCCCCAGGCCACAGCTTCGCCATGCTGATAGCGGCGATAGTTGGTGACAGTTTCGAGCGCGTGGGCAAAGGTGTGGCCAAAATTGAGTATCTCGCGGGGGCCGGCTTCGCGTTCGTCGCGGCTCACAACCTCGGCTTTGATTTCGATGCAGCGCTGGATGATGTAGTCGAGAGCCCTGCGGTCCCGGCGTAAAAGTTTCGCGAAATTGTTTTCGAGATAGGTGAAGAGTTTCTTGTCGGCGATGACTCCGTATTTGATGACTTCGGCGAGACCGCCGCGGAATTGCCGCTCCGGCAGCGTGGACAGGAGCTGTGGATCAGCAAAGACACAGCGGGGCGGATAAAAAGCGCCGACGAGGTTCTTCCCTTCCGGCAGATTCACGCCGGTTTTTCCGCCTAGGGCGCTGTCTACCTGAGCGATCAATGTCGTGGGCACCTGAACAAGCGCGACACCGCGCAGGTAAGTTGCGGCTGCGAATCCCGCGACATCGCCGACGACTCCGCCGCCAACGGCGACCAGCAACGAATGGCGATCGGCACCGGAGCGAACCAAGGAGCGGGAAAGAGCCTCGATAGTGCGGAGATTCTTTGCGGATTCTCTGTCGTCGATAAGATGTAGGGCGTGTTTGTCCTTGCGATTCAGCGCGCGCCGGGCCTTTTTGCCGACGGCATGCCATACAGTCTGAGAGGACACCACGTGCACGCTTGAAACTCTGCCAAGGGACAAAATTTCATTCGCGGCGTGGCGAAGAATGCCAGTGCCACAAACAACGGCATAGTTTCCCGCGGAGGATTTCACCCTGATGAGTTTTCGTTTCATTCGCGGACTATTTGAATGTAACACAGGGCGGCGGAGGTGCCACTTCATGGGATAGCGGATCGACGGTCCTCGATTCTTTGATCGAAGAAAAATCAAAAGACAACACAGAGACGCTGAGGGGCTGAGAGGAAGGAGGGGAATCCGACCGACATCGCCTGTTCATGCAGTAAGTGAACCTGAAATGGAAGGAAATTCATCGTGATACCATAAAGCGGCGGAAACGTGGTCGACCTCATGACGACCTCCTCCAAAACCTATCGTGCCGATTACGTTGTAGTAGGTTCGGGTGTGGCCGGATTGCGCGCGGCGATTGAGCTGAGCGGCGCGGGAAGCGTGCTGGTGCTGGCGAAAGCGGATTTGAGCGAATCCGCCACGGCGTACGCGCAAGGCGGAATCGCGGTCGCGCTGAGCGACGAAGACGAGATCGGCCTTCACGAACAGGATACTATCAAGGCGGGAGACGGGCTGTGCCGCCAAGAAGCGGTGGCATTGCTGGTTGAAGAAGGACCGAAGTACATCGCACAGCTGATCGAATGGGGCACGGAGTTTGACCGCGCGGGAACGAAGCTGGCGTTCACGCGCGAGGCGGCGCACAGCAGGTCGCGCATTCTCCACGCCCATGGAGATTCGACGGGGCGCGAGATCAGCAGGGCGCTCCTGGCGCGGGCGCACAGTATTCCCCACCTACATTTACGGGCGCACGCGTTTACCACCGAGCTGATCGTTGAAAAGAAACGGGTCTTGGGACTGCGGTTCCTTGACGAGACGGATGGAGTGACCTACGAGGTACGCGCACGGGCCATCCTGCTGGCCACGGGAGGCCTTGGGCAAATCTACCGAGAGACAACTAATCCCGAGGTTGCGACAGGCGATGGCATAGCCATCGCGTTTGAGGCGGGTGCGGTGCTCTCCGATATGGAGTTCGTGCAATTTCATCCTACGGCGCTGTTGGTAAAGGGCGCGCCGAGATTTTTGCTTTCCGAAGCATTGCGCGGCGAGGGCGGCATTCTGCGAAACGCCAATCTCGAACGATTCATGAAGAGATACAACGAAGCACAGGAACTGGCGCCGCGGGACATTGTGGCGCGAGCGATTGTCAGCGAGATGCATCGCACGCAAAGCGAATACGTGTATCTGGACATGACGGCGAAGACGGAAGAGTTTTTGAAGAAACGCTTTCCGCGGATTTATGAAACTTGCTTGACTTATGGGCTAGACCTCGCCGCCGACCTGGCGCCTGTCTGCCCGGCGGCTCATTACATGATGGGCGGCGTGGAAACAGATTTGTGGGGGCGCACTTCCCTGCCCGGACTGTACGCCGCGGGAGAGACGGCGGCAACAGGAGTACACGGAGCGAACCGTCTGGCGAGCAATTCCCTGCTCGAGGGACTGGTGTTTGGAGCCCGCGCAGGTCAGGCGATGATCAAGGACGCGCCAGTAGCTAAGCGGAGCAAAGCGACGCTTCCCGCAATCCCGGCACCGAAGCCGGGACCTTCGGCGAGTTCGCGCTCGGCGAAGACTGCGGGAAAACTGGAGACGACACTTCCATCTGCGAAGGCGCTCGAGAAAATCCGGGAAGTCATGTGGAAGCAAGTCGGGATTCTTCGCAATGGGAGAGAATTGAGCGCGGCGATTGAGAGCCTGCGGGCGATGGAGTTACCAAGCTGTGAGAGGCCCGGCCGGGCGGAGAAAGAGCTTTGCAACCTCCATTCCCTGGCACTGTTGATCGCGCGCTCGGCCCTAGCGCGGGAGGAGAGCCGCGGGAGTCATTACCGTTCGGATTTCCCTTACAGAAACGATGAGGACTTCGGGAAACATTCGGCGGTTGAGCGTGACAGGGACGTGAGATTCGAGACTTGAGGTGCGAAGTGGTGATGAGTGTAATTCGGCGTTACTTCTGAGGACAGCTGAGGTTGAGATTCTTCGGGCATCCTCGCCGGATGCCCTCAGAATGACAAGCTTCGCTTTTTGCGCGACTAGTGAAGCCATGCCCTTACGACGATCAATCTCCGAAGCTCTAGACTTCTCGCACAAAATGGCTCGCAAGGATAGGCAAGCCCGAGACCTACTTCGATTGAAGCTGCTTGACGCATTCGAGAAAAACGTGGCCAACGATAGCGAGGGTTTTGGGGCTGATTTTGTCGAGAGTGTCCTGGGGAGTGTGCCAATAGGGCACATCGTTGCGGGTGTCCAGGTCAATGACGTCGACAGAAGAAACCTTGCGCTGCGTAAATGAGAAATGATCGTCTCCGCCGATGTCGCCGCGTTCCTCCACAAAGATGCTCGAATAACCGAGCTTGGCCGCCACGCCCCAGACAAAAGTGTTCAGCCACTCCGTGGAAGTATCGTCGCGCTTGAAATGCGGTGTACGCCCGCCCACCAGATCGGCGAGCAGGAACGCCTTAATTCTTGAAAGGTCACCACTCATCGAAAAGCGCGCGGCCATCTGACGGCTTCCATAACGATTGTCGGGATCCTTCCAATCGAAGTTCACGGCTTCCTCGCCGTCGAAAAAGGCAATCCAGACGTTGTAGCGGCCGTGCTGCGCGCAGAGCAGACGAGCCAATTCAAGCATCACGCCAGTCGAGGAGCCGCCGTCATCGGCGCCGACAAAATTGTCCAAACGCTTGGTGTCGTAGTGTGTGCCGAGGAGGAGGATGCCGGGCTTTTCGCCAGCGATTTTTACCAGAATGTTTTTCATGGGGAGGCGGCCCGCGGGGGTGTCGGAGGAAAATGAGTCGGTTTCGACTTTGCACCCGTAGCTATTCAATTCGGCTTGGATATAATCCTGCGCCTGAATGATGGCCGACGAGCCCGAGGGGTGCGGACCAAAGCTGACCAGCCTTGCGACATGCGCGAAGGCGCGTTTTCCGTCAAAGCCGCCGGATGTTGCGGGTGGCGGCGCGTCATCGGACGTCTGCGGTGGCACCGTAGCGACAGCGCTCATGAATGGAGCCGAGGCGACTATGGTGGAAGAGGCGGCGCTGCCTTCGGCTTTGCTCCTACATCCCCACAAAGAAATCGCGAAAATGCACGCGCATAGCACGCCGCAAAGACTCGAGTTGGGTCTGATTGGATGGCGCTGCATTTAGCGAGCCTCCGTAGCCGGCGCCAAGCGGCGATCGCGTCGCCGCACCACGACCCACGAAACGCCGACGCCAACAAAATAAAGGGCCGTCAGAACGCCCATAAACGCGAGCATCGTGAGGGCATCCGGAGTGGGGGTAAGCACGGCGGCGAGGATGGCGATGACGAGTAACGCGTAACGGAAGTTATTCATCAGGAATTTTGGGGTGACGATGCCGAACAGGGACAAAAAGAAAATAAGAATGGGCAACTCGAAGACCAGCCCCAGGCCGAGAAGCACCAGCAGGATCAAATCGAAGTATTCATCAACGTTGATCAGGGGAACCACCGGGCCCTGAAAGCTAATCAGGAAACGCAGAACGTAGGGGAGCGAAACGAAATACCCAAAAGCGATGCCGGCGAGAAACAGGAATACGGTCGAGAACAGAAACCCGGTGATGGCGCTTCTTTCATGCTTGTAGAGGGCGGGGGCGACAAAGAGCCAAATCTGATAAAGAATCCACGGAGAGGCAATGACAATGCCCAAGTAGACGCTCAGGGTGATCAAGAGATTGAGTAAGCCGGCGGGATGAGAGTAGACCAGTTTGGGCTCGAGATGGGCGGCCTTTAAGGCATCGGTCATCGGCTTGACGATCCAGTTGACAAAATGAGGCGCCACCACCCAGCCGATCATCGCGCCGATCAGCACCGAGACGAGGGAGTTGATAATGCGCTTGCGAAGTTCGATGAGGTGTTCGAAAAAAGTCATCTGGCCGCCAGTTTCGGCGTCCCGAGCTGAGAGAGAGGAGTCAGGCTGGTTGCTGGTGGTCATGGGGGGGTTCGGATGGAGTCGAGGGGGCCAGGTCTTTCGTTTTTTCCTGAGAGGCGTCCTCAGAAGAGCGTGGTACTGATTCGGGGACCGGCGCAATCACCGGGTCTGACGGAGACGCTTCCATGTGCTGGGTCTCTGGTGAATTCTCGGCAGACGTTGCCGCTCCTGCCTTGGTTTCCAAAGTCGCGGGTTGCGTTCCATTGGAAAGCCCCGGCGGCGCAATTTTCTTCCGCTCGACCTCGCGAGCCTGCCGCTCCAAGTCGCGCATCTCCTCCTCGAAAGCAGTCTTAAAGTCCGTGGAAGCCTTCCGGAATTCAGCCATGAGCTTACCCAGGCCGCGGGCGAGCTCGGGGAGCTTGTGTGGGCCAAAGACGACCAGTACCACGACAAACAGCACAACCATGTGTGGAATGCTCAACATTGCGTCCGGGGGCCGTCTAATAGGCCCATTGGCATCATAGAAAGGGTACCTAGGACTGTCAAACCGGACTTTGGGCCTTGCATGTTATACTGAGGCTGTACAAGGCTTTGAGAGGCTAATAATGAATCCACAGCGTCGCGGGTTGGTGCTTGTAGTAGCCGTTCTGCTGGTATCTGCGGTTCTTGGCGGCGTTTATGGCCCCTCCGTGCGGGCGACCGCGGCTTCGGCGGACGATTATGAATCGTCCGTACGCCAATTTACCCGCGTGCTGGACGTGGTGCAGGCCAATTACGCCGAGCACGTAGACATCGACAAATCGGTGTATCAGGGCGCGATTCCGGGAATGCTGCGGGTGCTCGATCCGCATTCGAATTTTTTCGATGCGCGCCAGTTCGCGCTGCTGCGGGAGGATCAGAGAGGCAAGTATTACGGCGTGGGAATGATCGTGGCGCCGCGCGACACGCACACGGTAGTCATCGCGCCTTATGTTGGCGCGCCTGCGTACAACGCTGGCTTGCGTCCCGGCGACGTGATTGTGAAAGTGGATGAGAAATCGACTGAGGGCCTCACCACCACCGAAGTGGCCGACATGCTAAAGGGCCCGAAGGGCACGGTAGTCAAGATCACCGTGTCGCGGGAAGGCTATTCGGAGCCGCTGGTTTTTACGGTAACGCGCGATGAGATTCCCCGCCATTCCGTGGACATCACGTTCATGCTCAGGCCAGGAATCGGCTACATTCGCCTCTCGGGCTTCAACGAGACAACGGACCGGGAAATTGCCGAGAGCTTGAAACAGCTCGATGCGCGGACCCTCGACGGACTGATCCTGGACATGCGGGGAAACCCCGGAGGTTTGTTGAATGAAGCGGTCGCAGTCGCGGACATGTTCCTGGACAAGAACCAGCTGATCGTGTCGCATCACGGACGCTCGTCACCGGAACGCCGGTATTTCGCGATTCGAGGAAACCAAGGCGACACGGTGCCGTTGGTGATTGTGGTGAATAACAATTCCGCTTCGGCCACGGAAATTGTGTCCGGTGCCGTGCAGGACCATGATCGCGGCCTGATTGTGGGGGAAACATCTTTCGGCAAGGGCCTGGTACAAACGGTAAGCGCGCTCAGCGAGAACACCGGGCTGGCGCTGACCACGGCGCGTTATTACACGCCGAGCGGCCGGCTGATTCAACGCGATTACAAGACTGTTTCGCTCTACGAATACCATTATGAGCGCAAGGTGCCGGAGCATCCGACGGAAGTGAAGCTGACGGATAGCGGAAGGCAGGTTACCGGCGGCGGAGGAATTACGCCGGACATTAAGGTGCCCGCACCCAAGCTGACCAAGTTCGAAGAGTTACTGCTGCGCAGCGATGTTCTCTATCCGGCGGAAACAGGCGTGGGAGGCTTCACGCGATATTATCTGGGGACGAAGCCGACGATCACGAAAGAGTTCACCGCGGACGACAGAGTGATCGAGGAGTTCCGGGGTTACCTCTCAAAGCACAAAGTGAACTTCACCGAGACGGAGGTGGACGATAACCTCGATTGGATCAAGCGCAAGATCAAGCAGGAGATCTTCTTGACCGTGTTCGGGCAGCAGGAGGGATTCAAAGTGCTGCTTGAGGCGGATCCGCAAATCCAGAAAGCTGTCGAGGCGCTTCCGCAAGCGCGCGCCCTTTACCAGAATGCGCGGAAGATTGTCGCGCAACGCTCCGGCGGCAGCTCTCCTGACCAACCGTAGACCGTAGGGACGCGTCTCGCTCGTCCAAGCGGCTCGCCAGACGAACTGCGTTGACCGCGCAGGAAAATCAAAATTGTCGCGCAGTTGGCAAGGTAGTGAGCCTCTGCTAAAATTTTGTTGCTGCTCGTGGGCGAGTAGCTCAGCTGGGAGAGCGCCTCGTTCGCAACGAGGAGGCCGGGGGTTCGAATCCCCTCTCGTCCACCAAATTCACATTCACATTTTCACTACAGGTGCGTGAGAGCGGTCCGATCGGATCGGACAGGCTCGATGGTTCGAATCCCCTCTCGTCCACCAGATTTACACTGCAATTTCACTAACTGCTAGTTCCAATGGCGAGGGCTTGGTCCCCATTAAAGAACCAAGGGGCGGCGTTTGCCGACGTTGGTGGCCTGCTCGAAGGCGTAACCTAGTTGCAGGACTCCCCAATCGTCGTGGTGACGGCCAACAATCTGGAGGCCGATGGGAAGACCGCCGGCCGAAAAAGCGCAAGGCACGGCGACCGCAGGGTTCCCGACGGCGGAGATGTAGTACGCCGAACGCATCCAATCGATATAAGTTTCCATTTTCGTGCCCGCAATCTCTGTCGGATAGTGCACGTTCACGTCGAATGGAAGCACCTGATTTACCGGCAAAATGAAGAACTCGTACTTATCCATGAAGGCGCACATGCGCGCGTACAGGGCCGTGCGCTTGGCTTCGAGGCGCGAGAGATAGGGACCCGTGAGCTTTCGGCCCTCTTCGACGTGCCAATGAATGTATTCGTTCAGCTTATCGCCCTGACTCGCCAAGATATCGCCAAAGCCCATCTCGACTGACCAGTGCCGCCAAGCGACAAAGCATTCGTTCGCGTCGCGAAAATCTGGTTCGGCTTCCTCGACAATGCACCCGAGCGATTCGAAGACCTTGCGCTGTGCTTGCACGGCCCTCTTGACCTCGGGCTCCCACGGCAGGCCAAGGTCTTTGAACATGGCAACGCGCACACCCTTGAAACTCCGGCGGTCGAGAGGCTGAGCAAACTGAACGCCGGGTTGGTCGATTGAGATGGGCGACTGCTGATCGAAGCCCGCAAGTACGCTGAGGAAAAAAGCGCAGTCGCTCACATTACGAGCGACGGGCCCAGGCACGGAAAGCGTGAACCAGCCCAATCGGGAAGGTACATCGGGAACGCGTCCAGGAGAAGGCCGGATGCCGACGACGTTGCAAAAATTCGGAGGGTTGCGAAGCGAGCCGCCCAGATCGCTACCGTCCGCAAGGGGCACCATTCCGCAAGCCAGAGCCACGCATCCACCGCCGGTGCTCCCCCCGCAAGTTTTGCTCACGTCGTAGGGATTTCGGGAGGGGCCGAAGACCGGATTAAATGTTTGCGAACCCAGTCCAAATTCAGGAACGTTCGTTTTCCCCACGACAATCGCGCCAGCGCTTTTTTCCCGTTGAACGACCCGGCAATCGAAGTCCGGAACGAAATCGCGATGGAGCGGTGAGCCGTACGTTGTGCGGATGCCTTGCGTCTCGTGCAGGTCCTTGACGCCCACGGGAAGGCCATGCAGCGGTCCCAACCAATTTCCTTTCGCCAGTGCCTCGTCCGCGGCCGCGGCCTGGGCTATCAATCGATCCTCCGGAACTTGAGTGACAATGGAGTTGACTTTGGGGTTTACGCGCTGGATCTGTTTCAGATGTGCCTGCATCACTTCGCGCGCCGACAGCTTTTTGTCGCGAATGAGCCGGGCCATTCTCCGCGCGCTCATGAAACAGATATCGGTATCTGAGTCCGCATCGCCAGGTTTGATAGGTTCCCGCGATTTGAATGGCAGTGAAGATTCACCCGAGGGGCCAGCGAGGGAGGATACGACATGGGGGCCGACCGTTGCTGAAACGGCGGCTGTTGCGCCGAAGCGCAAGGCTTCTCGCCGCGTTAGTCTATTCGTCATTTTGCACCTCATTCGCCCTGAACAGTTTTGTCGTTGTACAGTCTTCCCGAGGCCTCCGGAGAGAGAGTTCTTCATACGACGGAACCCTCGGCCTTCACGGAGTCAGATTGCAAATGGTTCGCGCGACACCCAGGGCATCTGCTGACTGAGCAGTATCGCTCAGGCGTCCACGAGCAAAATCGCGCGTGCCACCCCCTTTGCCACCCAGCCTTTCGAGAACCTGCCGCAGTAGAGCGTTCATGTCTTTCCCCGCGGTGGGATGTTGCGCAAACACCAGGTGGCCGGAATCCCTATGCGCAAGCAGCGCCATGGAATTTTCGGCGCGAGCAAGTTGCGTGGCAAATGATGCCAAGTATTCAGGTTCAACGCCATAAATCACTCGGGAGATAAGCCGAATTCCATTCGGACCGTTCGGAGTAGTCTGCAGGGCTACAGATGCCTCCGCTTCAGCAAGACGCTGGGTGAGGTGTTGCACAGACTTGTGCTGGGTGTCCCGCTCGGTCAGGACGCGATCCGCCATCGAGACGACATCGGCCGGGGCGGAATTGAGGCGCTCTGCGACACGACGCAATAACTGAAAATTCGCACGCGCAGCCTGCTCGGCGCGCTGGCCGCAGACGAATTCGACGCGCCAATCCTGGCGAATCTTTGTGCAGCGGCGGACCAGGAGCATTCCGATTTGCCCGGTGGATTTCAAGTGCGTGCCTCCACAGGGCTGGAGATCAACGCCTTGGATCTCAATGGCCCGCAAAATTCCGGTGCGGTCAACCTGCTTCCGAACACCCATCTGCGCCAATTCTTGCGCGGTGCCATATCGGACCGTAATGGAACGATCTTCGAATACGATTTGATTGGCCGCGTGCTCCGCCTCTTCCAAGACGCCAAGCGAAGGTTCGGAGCCGCGCAGATCTATTGTAGAGAGCTCCGCGCCGAGGTGAAACGAAACGGTCGGCAATGCGTAGCGCTCCAGGAAAATTGCGGAGAGGAGGTGCTGCCCGGTGTGCTGTTGCATGTGGTCGAAGCGGCGGTCCCAATCGATGGAACCTTTTACCGGACCGGGTTGCAAAGGTCTATCGACGATGTGGAGGATTCGGCCCTCTTCGTCCCGGACGTCGAGAACAGTGGCATTGCCGATCCGACCGGTATCGTTGGGCTGCCCGCCGGAAGTCGGATAGAAAAGCGTGCGATCAAGGATAAGGCTCCAGGCCTGCGCGGTGGAGGTCGATTCACGATCCCGCTCCAATGGCTCGCAACGCAACACGTCGGCGTCAAACTCGCGCGCGAAAGAATCGTCGTAATAAAGACGCTGCATGGTACGCAGGGTCATGGCCCGTTGAGTCTAGCACAGGCCTTTTTGGCTATTCCTGCGGGGCACAGAAGTCGCACAGGAGGACGGATCAGCGCCCCTTTCACGGTACAATGGCAACATGGGCATACGCCTAATTGCGCTGGACATTGACGGCACTCTACTGGACAGCCGCTGGCAACTGCCCGAGGCCAACCGCGGAGCGATCGAAGAAGCCACCCGCCGGGGAATAGAGGTCGCGCTGGTTACCGGCCGCAGGTATGATTTTGCGATGCCGGTGGCGCGAAAGATCGCGTGCCCGGTCACGATGATCGTGAACAATGGCGCGATGATCCGCACGGCGGACGGACAGACGCGGCTACGGCACCTGCTACCCCGAGATACAGCCGAGCGAGTGCTGAAGGCGACGCGGCCCTGGCGGGACGGGGCGGCGGTGGTATTCGACCGCCTGCGTGAGAACCAGATTATGATGGAGACGTTCAACTGGGACGATCCAAACCGCTACGGCTATTACACGCGGAACAAAGAATTCCTTGGCCAAGCCCAGCCGCTCGAGAGCTGCCTGGTGGAAGATCCCATTCAGGTGATGCTGACCGGGACAGTGGCTCCGGTGCGCGAAGCCGAAGCGGTGCTGAGAAAATTGCCCTTTGCAGACGAGTATGCCCTTGCGGTGACGGTCTACGAAAGCAAGGATTTCGCCATGATCGACGTGATCAACCCGGTCTGCTCGAAAGGATCTTCACTCGCGGAGTGGGCCGCGCTGCGGGGATTCGCGCGCGAGGAAGTGATGGCCATCGGAGATAATCACAACGACCTGGAGATGCTCGCCTTCGCAGGAATTCCCGTGGTCATGGGGAACAGCGTGCCAGAATTGAAAACCTTCGGCTGGCATGAGACGGCGACCAACGACGAGGACGGCGTCGCGGCGGCTATCGAACAGTTCGCCTTGCGGGAGGCCGGATCGTGCGCCTAAGCCGCATTGCAGTTCTCTGTTGCGCGATGACGGCCATGGTCTCCACGGCGCGGGCCGAATACGTCGTGCTGCGCACCGGCCAGCGGCTCAGTGTTACCAGCTACCAGCGGGAAGGCGACAAGTACAAGCTGCAAATCGCCGGCGGTACCGTGGAGGTTGCCGCGGAAGAGATCGTTCGCATTGAGCCGGAAGAAGTTTTCACCCCGGTGAAACCCGACGACTCGGTGAAATCCCCGTTTCGCGACTTGATTGATGCCGCCGCGACGCAATACCTTGTGGATGCCGACCTGATCACTAGCGTCATCGCCGCCGAATCGAACTTCGATCCCAAGGCCATCTCTCGCCGCAATGCCCGCGGACTAATGCAATTGCTGCCAGAGACCGCGACGCGGCTCGGTGTGAAAGATATTTTCGACCCCAAGGAAAATATCGGTGCCGGTACGCGATACCTCGGCGAACTGCTCAAGCGGTATGGCAACGATCTCGTGCTGGCGCTCGCCGCTTACAATGCCGGGCCGGAAAAGGTTGAGAGATTCGGCAAGGTTCCACCGTATGCCGAAACCATCTCCTATGTCCGCCGCGTTAAACGGGATTTGGATTTGCGCAAATCCGGGGCCGGCGCGAAGCCGAGCCCAACAAGCAAATCACTCTCCGATCCCGCAACTATTCGAACTGGAAACAGGTAGTTTCTCGCTCGTAGCGAACAATTCGTGACTCAAACTAAATAGCCCTATTGTGGCGGGTTGGGGTTCGGATTCTGTGCAGGCGGGTTTGCGGGGTTTTGAATGGGTTGGATTCCAAACGGGTTTTGTCCTTGCCCAGGGTTTTGACCTGGCGTAATTGGCGAGCCTACTTGTGCCCCCGGCTGTCCAACAACCACAACATCTTTCGAGGGATCCCAGATAAATTCAAACAAGCGGTAGTTCTTGGCCTTATCGTAAATAATCACCGAAGGGGCGGCGATCTTGCTTCCCACTCCGATAATGTTTCCTCCGATGATGGTAGGAGTATCGGCCTGCGCGTTGGGTGGGAGGTTTCCGGAAGCGTCGCTCTGGTCGCCGGCTGCGGGGACATTCTGCTGTGGAGTACCAAAAGTAGAAGAAGCCGATCCGGGTTGAGAGCCGCCGGGCGTCTGTGCAGGAGTTGCGCCGGGCTGCGACGTGTTACCAGAAGCCAAGGTGGAGGCCGGTGTGCCAGGCTGCGTGCCGGCCGCTCCTTGAAGATTAATGGTTTGCGGCGGCTTAAGACTACCGATCAGCTGGCCCGTGGGGCCTACGTAGATCAGCCGCCACGATCCATCCTCCTTGTTCATCGGGTCCTTATACGCCTGGCGCATGAAACGCAATGAACCTGTCTTGGGCTTGGTCAGGTCGTCGATGGATGTGGGAAAGCGGCCGAGCTTGCGGTAGTACAGCTTGACGCCTCTGACATATTGCTTTCCACGCCAGATCATCTCCTGTTCTTTTTCGCGTTTCCCTTCCGTCAGGACATTTGGGTTGGCGACCATAACCGCGGCCAGCATGAGGGCAGCGATGAACATCACCATCAGCAAGGCGTAACCGTGCTGGCGAGAACCACGATTCCTCTTTTCCCGGCGGACAATCATGGCTGCGCCCCTTGTTCTTCCAGGACAGCGGTACCCCGCTGGCCCGTTGAAATTTCCTCGAACTCGAGGTTGGCGTTGCCAATCCTTACGATGCGGAACCGCCCAAGCAACGTCTCCCCCTCGGTGACAATGTACACTTGTTCTCCGTCGCTCAGGAAGGCACGGCGGGGCGCGCCTGCCGGCACCGCGCCGTAGCCGAAGAACTTCAAGGGAAGGGTTGGAGGTGGGAGTGGCGGAGGCTGCACGGGGCCGAGGTCCTTGGGCTTGTCGCTTTCCCGAGGTTTAGGAAGGGGTGGAGGAGTCGCACTGAAAATGTTTTTGCCACTGGACTTGTATTCCGCCTTGCGGGCGGCGTTTAATTCCCACCAATGGAGTTGTGGATTATCTACCCCCAGGGCCGGATAGTTCTTCGCAAGCTCCCCCGGGCTGGTAACGACCTGGGGATCTGCGCTGCGAGAGCGCCACACGATCGCTGCCAGGATCAGCAACGCGGCGAGCAACGCGATTTGGTTTCTCTGCTTCATGCTCGTGACCGAAAATAGGTCCGCACGCTGAGGGATAACCGAAGGATGTCCGGCAATCCCTGGGTCTGATTCTCAGAAGCCAAGCCGAGACCGTCGACCACATAAACGTTTCCGGAGCGCTGCAGGCCGTTTAGAAATTTCACGACGCTTGCGTAGTTTCCGCTGATAGTGGCTTCGAGCACCACTTCGGTCAATTCACGGTTGGGAATATCTTTATGGCGAAAATTTTCATTTGAGATTTGTAATCCGGTGTTTTGCGCGATCGTGCCAAGCTCTTCCAATACGGATGAATATCCCGTACTCGCCGGGAGAAGCGACTTCTCAAAATTATCGCAGTCTTTCTGGATCGCCGGCATGTTCTGCTCGATCCCCTTCGCACGCTCAATATCAGCTCGCAAGAGCTTGAGCTCCAGGCCCTGGCGGTCCAATTCTTGCTGGGTCGCACGCGGAGCAGACGCCTGCCACCAGCTGTAGGCAGCCAAACTGCAATCGGCGAGGACCAATACCACCAGCAAGCCGAGGATTGCCCGCCGTCGCGATGTGAAGTCCTTGCGCATCAGGAAGTCTCGTACGTGACCGTCAATTCCAGGATAATCCGATCGACACCCGCGGTCTGGGCGGGAACGCGCACATTCACCAATGCCACTTGCGTGAAGGCCTTGGAATCTTCAAGAGAACGGAGAAATTTTAACTTGGCTTCATCGCTTACCGCGCCCACATTCAATTTGACTTCGATGCGCCCATTTTTCTGAACGGGATTGATGCTGACAACACGCACGCCCGCGGGCATGATTTTCTCCAAATCCATGAACATTTGCGTCCAATTGAAACTGCGTGCGTCGATGATGGAGTTCAGAAAGGCGGCTCGCTCGCTAAGCTGCGCGTTCTCCTTGCGGCTGAAGAATTGCTCGAGATCGGACCTCTGTTCCTGGTACTGAATAAGTTCCCGGCGCATTTTTTGCGCTGACTCCCGCAACTGCGCATCGGATTGGCGGACTTGGTAAACGTGCCAGCTCAGAGGGATCAGGGCCCCCACAGCGAATACCGCGATTAGTATCGACCCAGCGAAAAATTTCCTGTGGGTTTCGAGCGGCTTTGTGGCCAAATTGAGCCCGACTAGCATCTCGTTTTTTCTCCGGTCCCCGTCTGAAGGGTTTCAATCGCCATGCAGGGACCAGCCGACCAGGCCATCTAGTTCGCGATCCGCCAGGGCACGGGCATCCTCTCGAATGCGCCCCTCGGACAGCGTAGCTGCCGAAAGCGAACGCACGGGACAGTGAAATTCGCTTTCCAAGGGTTGAATAAATTCAGCCACGCGGACTCCAAGCCCGGCCAAAAGAACGGACTGAACGCCTTCGCTCCATGTGTCCTGATAATAGGCAGCCAAGGGGAAAATCTCCTCGAGCAACATTTGCGGAGTAAGTTCACGGCCGTGAGCCGGCAATTCCGTTGATCGATAGCCGCAAAGAACGCCCTCGCGGACGATGGCGGTGGTGAGTGCCGCCCCCGAAACACGGGCGAGCAAAGTGGGGCGTGGTGCGCTGAGAAGCGAAAGGGCCGCAAGCGAGGAGCTTAGGATGACGCCCGGGAGAAGCGCCACCGCTTCAGCCAGCCCCTCATATTCGCGAATGATGCGCAGGCGCGCCAGCGCCGTTATCACGTCCACCCCGCTTTCTCGAGGCGGCTGCAACATATAGGAGAGCACAGTTTCATCGGGCTCAAACGGCACGCTCTTCTTCAGCTTCCACCGGAGCATGGGCAGGGCTTCTCCCGGATTCCGCGGAAACTCCTCAAAATGCTGGACGAAAACACGAATCACCGTATCAGGCAGCAAGAGAGCAACCTCTTCCTCCTTGGTCTTCAACTGCCGGCAAACGCTGGTCATGACGCTTCTGACAGCGGAAGAATTGACCAGGTTTACATCAACCGCGGAGGGCACGATGGCTCCAGGGGAAAGCGGCTGCATTGCAAGTTCATCCAGACCGCCCGTCCGGGACCAACGCGCGCCGGCGATCCAATCTGGCGTGATTTCAATTGCCAGGGGTGGGTGAGGCGTGGCGTCCAGCCATTGGGCCAGGCGGCGCACGAAACCGATTTTGTAGATTCCCTGTTGAAACGAGGCAGCGCTAGTCAACGAAAGTCACCTTGTTGATTTCCTTCAGGGTTGTGACACCTGCCCGAACCTTGGCCATACCGCTTTCGCGCAGCGTTATCATGCCTTCTTCCCGGGCGACACGCTTGATTTCTGAAGTTGGCCTCCGATCCACGATCATTTCGCGAATGTGGTCGGTCAAATCCAAGAGTTCGCAGATTGCGGTGCGTCCATGAAATCCCGTGCCAGAACATTCCAGACACCCGGCGCCTTCCAAGAACTCCACGCTGCCCCAGACCGCCGGGTCAAGCCCCCACTCCTTTAACTCCTCGACAGAGTGTTTCTTGGACCGCTTGCAGTTGGGGCAAATCACGCGCACCAGGCGCTGGGCCATTATGCAGTTCAATGCCGAAACAAAGTTGTACGGCTCGACTCCCATGTTAATAAAGCGCCCGATGACGTCGGTGACGTTGTTAGCGTGGACAGTGGTGAACACGAGGTGTCCCGTGAGTGCCGACTGAATGGCGATTTGCGCGGTCTCGTGGTCGCGGATTTCGCCAACCATAATTTTGTCGGGATCGTGGCGCAGAATCGACCGCAATCCACGGGCAAACGTCAGTCCCTTTTTTTCGTTTACGGGAATTTGTGTGATGCCACGAAGCTGGTATTCAACAGGATCCTCGATGGTAACGATCTTGTCTTCATCCGACTTGATTTCGTTTATGGCTGCATACAAGGTGGTGGTCTTGCCGGAGCCGGTAGGACCTGTTACCAACACCATGCCGTACGGCTCGCGGATATAGCGGCGGAATCGCCGCGTCTCTTCCGCGGAAAAACCCACCACATCCAGGGTTAGGCTTTGAAACTTTTCAGAAAGCGTTTCCTTGTCCAGGACGCGAAGAACGGCGTCTTCGCCGTGGCTGGCGGGCATGATGGAGACGCGAAGGTCAATGAATCGTCCTTTGTACTTCACGCGAAAACGCCCGTCCTGAGGTACGCGGCGTTCGGCGATGTCCAGTTCGCTGAGCACTTTGATTCTCGAGATGACGGTGGAATGCCACTCCTTGGCGATGGGTTGCATGGCGTGTTGCAATACGCCGTCGATGCGATACTTGACAGCCACCTCGGCATCGCGAGCCTCGATGTGAATATCGCTGGCCCGGCGCTCCAGAGCGGTAAATATGATTGTTTCAACGAGCCGGACCACGGGGCTGACAGCCGTGTCGCGAGTCAACCGATCCGCGGAAATTGTCTCTTCGCTTTCTTCCTGATCCTCCTTCGAAACCTGGAGCGTGAAAGGTTCCGTGGCCTGTTCGAGGACACGCTGAGACTGTTCTGTGCGCTTGAGAATGTCGCCGATTTGCCTGGGTGTTGCCACCTTGATGGAAAGCTTCTTGCCCAACAAAAGCGGCAGTTCATCGCTCAGCAAAACCTGGCTGGGGTCGGCGGCGGCGATGGAAAGCACGTTGTTCTGCAATTCGAGAGGGACAAAATTGTAGCGGAACATCAGATCGGCCTGAATGCTGCGGAAAAGGTCAGGATCGATCCGCTGGTCGCGCAGATCAATGAAGGGACACCGGTACCTCTCGGCGAGTTTGCGAGCCAACTCGCGTTCGTGCTGCTCCTCGGCTGTCGCGCCAAGCCCCGTTGTCGAGTGCACGTTTTGATCCGTGGCAGCCATGTTCCCTTACTTGATCGCTCCACTTGAGAGCGAAAAAATGGGCAAATACAGAGAAATCAAAATGAAGGCGACAAACAAACCCATGAAGATAAGCAGCGCGGGTTCGATCGCGGATACAAGCGCTCCGAGCCGTAGATTTACTTCTTCCTCGTAAAATTCCGCGACGCTGGTGAGCATCGGCCCTAGCGCGCCGCTCGATTCTCCGACTTCAATCATGTCGAGTGCAAGTTCCGGCATGATGCCCGTTGAGGCCAGCGCACCATGGAGCGATTCGCCCTCGCGGACCAATTGCGTAGCCCGTTCGACGGCTCCGCGCACGAGACTGCTGCCAATGGCCTCGGCAGCAGTTTGTAGCCCGGCAACCAGCGGAGTTCCGCCGGACAAGAGCGTGGCGAGCGTCCTGGAAAACTGCGCAACCTGGAATTTCAACAACGTGTCACCAATGAGGGGAGAACGGAACTTTATCCGGTCGAAAGCCGCTCCACCCTTCTCCGTGCGCGACCAAATGTAGACACCCAAACCGATCAGCACCAAAGCCCCTATCCCCGCCAGCACAAAATATCGATACTCGACCGTCACGGCGATCAGAAATTGCGTTGGCCCCGGCAGATTCACTCCTAGGTCGCTGTACAGGAGCGCGAATTTCGGTATTACCACGGTGACCAGATAAGTGACGATCAGGCCTGCGGTAGCGATCAGAATCGAAGGGTAGACAAGTGTCGCCAGAATCTTTTTCTTAACTCCGGTACTGATTCGCTGATAGGTGATGTATTGATCTAAAACCCCGGAAAGATTTCCGCTCTTTTCCCCAGCGAGAATGGCCGTCGAGTAGACTTTCGAAAACACTCCCGCCTCGGTAACCGCTTCGGACAGTGACTTCCCTTCGCGCACGCGATCCCGCAGTTGAGACACAACAGGGCGGAGTTTTGGTGACGCGGCGCGATCAGCGAGGAGATCAAGGGCGCGAAGAATCGGCAAGCCGGCCTTAACCAGTGTATTGAACTGCTGGTTGAGGATCAGAAATTCCGTGCCACCGATTTTGCGGTCCGTCCGGCGCTGGGAGAGACCTGAGAGGAGTCCACCGCGGGATTCCACAGAGTAGACATACAAACCCCTGTCGGCCAGCTTCTGGCGGGCTTCACTCAAAGAAGCCGCGGCCTCCACGTGTGAGAACACACGGCCGTCTGCATCCGCAACGCGACAGACAAATTCCCCCATACCTTGTCAGTTTACCTCATCTAGGTAATATGCGTGTTAACAGCCGATGGTTGGCCGTTCTCTGAAGTGCACCTGTCGGGGCGTCTTGCCGACCACTATTCTTCTACTCTTTTCCAGGGGGTAATTCCCCATTCACAATCGCTACTCCTTTGGGAACATCGAAACGAAAGAGAGAGGCAGAAAGCGGAGGGTCGATCTGCCAGCGGGAAAATCTAAACTCCACGTCCACTCCGCCTCTCTCGCGCACCATTATGCGTACCAGCTCTCCCGTATCGCGCACCACCTCAAAAAATGCGTCGTCGCTTGATACGGCTTCACGCGCAGCCGCATCTTTGGAGTCGATTTGGGGCGTGGAGGATTTCTCACCGCGAAGCGGGCAATGTATCACCGCATTTCCAGGGCTATCCGGCTGAATGAAAGTGGCCATCTCGACCCGCGCGCACACGCGCGACACTTTCATTTCGCCGGCAAGGAGGGCCATCGGCGTCCGCAAGTCACTGCTCTTGTTTGCACGAACCCGAGTGACGGTGTGATCCGCAGGGACATAGAACCAGGCCGTCTTACCATCCACCAAGAACACATTTTTTTCCGGGGACTCGTATTCCCAACGCATTTTTCCGGGCCGTAGGAAGTAGGCAGTTCCCGCTTCTGAACGTACGACGCGGCCACCTTCCGTGTAGCGCTCCAGAAAAGTTGCTTGCAAGGTCTTTGCTGAACGATATCTGGATTGCAGGCGCGCGGATACCTGACTGGCTTCCGTTTGCGTGTGCGTCACCGAAAGGAAAATCAGAGATAAAAGACAGAAGTACTCCACCATGTAACCAGTCTAGCAGGCTCCGGAAAAGTGGGTGAAGCCAGCTCAGTTCAGCGCTGTTCGGTGTGCGCCGATCATCATGCTCCTACAGTATTGGATCCGTCGCGGGCTTCGGAACCGCTCCGGTTACATTGAAGTAGATCACACCCGTGCTGTCGACCAGGAATCCGCGCTGACCGCTGCTACCGATGCTTATCGGCACCGCAGACGTCGAACCAGTGCCAAACCCAGGGCCTGTGCACCCGATCCCGACAGGCGCAGCCGGAAGTGGGTTAGCACCGGTATAGGTGAAGCTATAGCCGCTCTTGTTGAAGGTCGTGGCAGTACCACCAGCAGCCAGTCCGGCCAATACGTTGTCCACCAGCCCGGCTCCGTTCGTGCCACAGTCAGGCGGCGTGCCTGCTGGAGGATTCTGGAGCGAGGTCAGGTTCGGAGGAAGGCCGTTGCCGTACGTCGAAGAATAAGTAACAAATGCCGTGGTCAGCGTGCGAAGCGTCGCCACTGCCGAAGCTTCGTTCGCCGCCATGCGGGAGCGAATCAAGTTCGGGATAGCAATCGCCGCGATGATCAAGATGATCGCCACGACGATGAGCAATTCGATAAGCGAGAAACCCTTTTGCTTCTTCATTCCGTCCCCCTGAAAGTTGCCGCGCAAGATGGAGAGTACCTGCGATAACTGAACAAGGAGCACACACGTGGCCAGTCCGAGCGACACGAAAAGAAACCTCGGCTCACTCGGATATTTTATTACGACACGCCATTCGAAAGAACAAAAAAAAAGGGAGGCAGCCTTCTGCTCCCTCCCTTAATTCAGTTTATTTCAGAACAATCTTCAAACTACTGCAACACCGGATCCGTTGCAGGCTTCGGAACCGCTCCGGTTACGTTGAAGTAGATCACACCCGTGTTGTCGATCAGGAATCCGCGCTGACCGGTGCCACCGATGCTTGTCGGGACGGCAGAAACCGTGCTTGAGCCGAACCCAGGACCAGTGCAGCCGATGCCGGCAGGCGCCGCCGGAAGCGGGTTAGCACCGGTATAGGTGAAGTTGTAGCCGCTCTTGGTGAAAGTCGTGGCAGTACCACCAGCAGCCAGTCCGGCCAATACGTTGTCCACCAGCCCGGCTCCGTTGGTGCCGCAGTCAGGCGGCGTGCCCGCTGCAGGATTCTGGAGCGAGGTTAGGTTCGGAGGAAGGCCGTTGCCGTACGTCGAAGAATAAGTAACAAATGCCGTGGTCAGCGTGCGAAGCGAAGCGACTGCTGAAGCTTCGTTCGCCGCCATACGGGAGCGAATCAAGTTCGGGATAGCAATCGCCGCGATGATCAAGATGATCGCCACGACGATGAGCAATTCGATAAGCGAGAAACCCTTTTGCTTCTTCATTCTGTCTCCTTGGAGTATGCCGCGCAAAAATCGATAGTTCACAGGACAACGATGAAGCTGCATTCAGACTGCCAATCCGAGCCAGTGCATGGAAAGTATTCCCTTATTCCCATATCTCATTGTATTTACAGCCTTTATACCTCATAAGCCGTGTCGCTCTGTTAAGAGAACTCCAATAACGCAACCTAAATAACCTGTAAGCGACCTTTTTGGTCAATCTTATGGTGACAAAGATGGGCAACTGTGGCTGGAACGGCAGGTGGACAGAATCCGTACAGCTTCCCATCCAAAGGCATTCCGTCTCGAGGATATTCGCAACAAATCGCGTGTTGACCCTATTGAATCTCTTCCCCTATTGCCCAGTTGGCATCGCATTCTATCACTGCAAGACCGGATCCGTGCCAGGCTTCGGAACCGCGCCACTAATGTTGTAGTAAAATACACCGAGGTTGTCGATCAGGAAGCCTCGCTGGCCAGTGCTGCCAATGCTTAGCGGCACTGCGGAAGTTTGACTGGTTCCGAATCCGGGGCCCGTACAACCGACCCCCGTTGGCGCCGCCGGAAGCGGGTTAGCACCGGTATAGGTGAAACTGTAGCCGCTCTTGGTGAAGGTCGTGGCAGTGCCACCAGCAGCCATGCCGGCCAGTACATTGTCCAACAATCCCGCTCCGTTCGTTCCACAATCGGGTTGTGTGCCTGCGGGAGGAGTCCTTAGCGAGCTTAGATCGGGGGGAAAACCGTTGCCGTAGGTGGCTGAAAACGTAAGAAAAGCCGACGTCAAAGTGCGAAGAGATGCCACAGCGGAGGACTCATTCGCTGCCATACGCGAGTGAATCAGGTTGGGAATTGCGATCGCCGCGATGATCAAAATGACCGCGACCACGATCAAAAGTTCAATAAGCGAAAAGCCCTTCTTTGTCGTCATGGCTCCAAACTTTCTTCCCGTGTTATTGGCAGCAATCGTGGTTCCAAAAGGTCTCGATCCCCTATTCAATCTCGA
>Ga0207137_1038_pt1 | contig 36241 bp, 29 predicted proteins | sample Alteio_BWMinHeat_9_FD_153572 | JGI IMG/M metagenome (GOLD analysis project Ga0207137, IMG submission 153572) | Enriched cells from forest soil in Barre Woods Harvard Forest LTER site, Petersham, Massachusetts, United States -... | ecosystem: Environmental > Terrestrial > Soil > Temperate forest >...
GCCAATGAGATTGGGTTCACGATCGTTTCGATGACGATCTCGCTTGCCGCGGTTTTCCTGCCCGTGCTGTTTCTGGGGGGAGTCCTCGGCCGCCTGCTCAATGAATTTGCGGTGACCATCATGTCCGCCATCCTGGTGTCGGGTTTTGTCTCGCTGACCCTTACACCGATGATGTGCAGCCGTTTCCTGAAGCATGAACACAATGTCAAGCACGGCCGCCTGTTCAACGTCTTCGAGAGATTTCAGGATTGGCTCACCAACGTTTACGACCGTTGCCTGTGCGTCGTGCTCCGGCATAAACCCGCGACGATGATCGCTTCGTTGCTTCTGGTGGTTGGAACGGTCTATCTCTACGGTGTGATTCCGAAAGGTTTTCTGCCGAGCGAAGACATCGAACAGTTCAACGGCATCAACGAGAGGTTGTCGATTGAAAAACCGCACAGGTACATCACGGCGAACGTGCCCACCAGTGAGAAGGGCAAAGCCAGGCTTGGGATGACCGTCGCCGAAAGGTTCCGCAGGAAGAGGAAAATGACGAGAATGACAAGGATGAGCGCAAGCATCAGCGTGAACTTGACGTCATCGACGGAGTTGCGAATCGTCAGGGAGCGGTCGAAGAGCGTACTCATCTGAACCGACGGCGGCAGCTGAAGCTGGAGAGTCGGCAGCATCGCCTTGACTCCGTTCACAACGTCCACTGCATTCGTTCCCGGTTGTTTGGAAATGGCGAGTTGGATGGCGCGCACACCCTCCGGTTGGTCCTTGGCGTAATACCAGGTCGCGAAGTAAGGATTCTCGATGCCATCGACAACGCGGCCCAGATCCGCCATCCGCACCGGTGACCCGTTGCGATACGCCACAATCAACCTGGCATAGTCGACGGCCTTGAAGAGTTGGCCCGTCGCCTGCAACGTCACTGCTCGCTGCGCGCCGTAGAGCACGCCGGCTGGCAGATTGACATTGCCGCCGTTAAGCGCATTGTTGACATCATCGATCCCGATCTGCCGTGTCGCCAATTCGTGGGGATCCAATTGAACATGAACTGCGAATTTTGCGGCGCCATACACCTGCACCTGGGCCACGCCATTGACGGTCGAAATGCTCTGCGCAATCAACGTCTCGGCGTATTCGTCAACATCGGACAAGGGCAGCGTGGCGGACGACAGCGCGAGATTGAGGACAGGCTGGTCGGCCGGATTGACCTTGCTGATCGAGGGCGGGGACGGCATGTTTGCCGGCAACTGCTTTGCCGCCTGGGTGATTGCGTTTTGGACGTCTTGAGCGGCGCCATCGATGCTGCGCTTCAAGTTGAATTGCAGCGTGATGCTGGTATTGCCGAGAAAATTCTGCGAGCTCATCGAATCGAGCCCCGCGATGGTGGAAAACTGTTTCTCCAGCGGTAAAGCGACTGCCGCGGCCATGGTGTCGGAGTTGGCGCCGGGCAGGCCGGCTTTCACATTGATCGTCGGATAGTCGACGTTGGGCAAGTCGCTCACCGGCAAGTTGCGGTAACCAGCGACGCCAAACAGCAAAATGCCAATCATGACCAGCGTTGTAGCGACTGGCCGGCGAATGAAAACTTCAGGAATGCTCATGAACTCTCGACCTCAAGATGCGGCACTAAACACAAAGACACAGAGGCACAGAGACACCAAGGGGGCCGCATCAAATGGTTCCTGGTGCGGCCCCCTTGGTGTCTCTGTGCCTCTGTGTCTTTGTGTTTAGTGCCCATTTCGAATACTTCAGAATGGCGCGCCTTCGCCTCCGCCCTTGATTTGGACTTTTGCGCCCTTCGTCAGGCGCGTTTGGCCGTCGGTAACGACGGTCTCATCGGGATTGAGTCCCTTGTCGATGACGGCCAATGCGCCGATAGCGCGGCTGGACACGACCGGGCGAGGCTCCACGGTATTGTCGGGCTTCACGACGTATACGAACGTCCCGTTTTGACCTTGCGTGATCGCCTGCGTCGGAACCACCGTCGCATTGGCCTGTTCGGAAAGCCTGAGCACGGTGTTGACAAACAGGCCGGGCCAGAGGCGATTCTGGGCATTCTCGAAGGTCGCTCTCAAGTGGATCGTTCCGGTCGCTGCATCGACGGCGTTATCCACGAAGGTGACGGCGCCTTGCTGAGGTTCGCCCGGATCCTGCGGCACCGTAGCTGTGACTCGGAGCGCCTGCCCGCCCGCCCGTTTCTTGATATCGGACCAGTATTGCTGAGGCACCGTGAAGTTCACGTAAATGGGATCGACCTGATTGATGACCACAATAGGCACATCCGCTGCCTTCAGCAAATTGCCCGCCTTCTGCATGACTGCGCCGGTCTGCCCATCGATCGGAGAGTAGATGCTGCAGTAGCTCAACTGCACGTTCGCGCCATTGAGCGAGCCCTGATCGAGCACAAGACTGGCCTTCGCGCTGTCAATTGCCGCCCGATCCGCTCGCAGGGACTGCAACGCCACAGCCGCCTGGGACTTTATCTGCTCCAGTGTCTCCTTGGGAACCAGGCCCTTCTCCATGAGGTTGGCGTACCGCTGCGCCTCGCCTCGGGCATATTCCTCTTGAGCGCTATCCTTGGCCAGGTTCGCCTCCGCCTGCTGAAGCTGCGCCTGATCCCTGACGAGGGCTCCCTTTGCCTGGTCGACCTGCGCCTGATACGGGCGTGAATCGATCGTCAGGAGCAATTGTCCTTTATGGACGAAGTCCCCTTCCTTGAAGTGAACTTCAAGGAGCTGGCCCGAAACCTGAGAGCGGACGGATACTGTTGAAATCGCCTCGACGTTGCCCACCGCCACGACCTCGACCGGCATTGCCTGCTGCGAAACCTTCGCGACCACGACCGGAACGGCGGGAGCCAGCGGCGCCACAACCTGGCTCTTTGCGCAACCGAAGGCAAGCATTGCCATCGCGGCGGCAATTCCGGCAAGGGACATCCGCCGGGGGCGGCTCAATATGAACGGGTATGTGGAATCCTTGTCTCTGACCATACTTGATAAATTCTACTTGGGAAGTGGGTTTCTCGAACGAGCGTGCACTCCATTCACGAATGCACGCGAGCGTTCAGAGATATCTACATGCAAATGAAAAAATTTTGTTAAATCTGCGGAGGAGGAGCGCGAGATGAAAACGGCGGACTACTCCAGGTGGCGTAATATTCAAAGGACGACGGCAGGGTGTAGGGCCCGGAGGGAGTCGGCACGGCGACCGCCTCCCGGGGCAATTCGACCACGAACTCCGGCTCGAGGAGTCTTGTCTGCGACAGATACTTCTCCGACTTGTCCAGCATGCTGAAACCGGGAGAATGCTGGCCGGAGCATGGCTGGGCGAGCGCCGCGGCTTCCCGGGCTGCCCAGTCGCTGGACCGTTCCGCCGATACGGACAGTACCAGTATGGGGTACAGCACCGCAAAGGTTGCTATCGCGAACTTTTTCATCCATTTCCTCCCGAACTCAAAGCCGGACTCAAGGAGGCTCATCTAACGCAATCTAGCATACTATAATTAAGGTTGTAGAGCGCGGCGGATGACCGGCAGTATCTCCGTTTGAATTTCGGGACGGAGGAGAAACTCTGTTCCGGAGTTTTTCCTCCGTCCCGAAATGCATCTTAAAAAGACCACGTGGCAACTAAAATAGATTGGAAGCGCTACTTCAAGGTGCGCTGGTTCTTTGCCAGGGCATTTTTGCAAGTGATCTGGTGGGACCTCGTGCTCAACCGGTGGGGACTGCACTGGCTGCGCACGCCACCGCTGGAGCGCTGGCAGGAAATTGCCAGGCGGTATCGCGTTCTGGCCGTCGAAATGGGCGGCGTGCTGATCAAGCTTGGGCAGTTCCTGAGCATCCGCGTCGATATCCTTCCCCGCGAAATTACCAGCGAGTTGGCCGGCCTGCAGGATGAAGTGCCGCCCGAGCAACTGAACGAAGTCCTGGCGCAAATCGAGGCCGATTTCGGCCGCCCGGTCAAGGAAATATTCGCGTGGTTTTCGCCGGAACCGGCGGGGGCGGCATCACTGGCGCAGGTGCACCGGGCACGGCTTTCCTCAGGCGAAGACGTGGTCGTCAAGGCGATGCGGCCCGGAATCGGCGTTCTCGTGGAAACGGATTTGACAGCCATTGCTAAAACTATTCGATGGCTGAAGCTTTACAAGCGGATCCGAAATCGCGTGGATCTGGACTGGCTTGCCAGAGAGTTCACCACCGTCACAATGGCTGAATTGGATCTCAAGGCTGAGGGCCGGAATGCAGAACGCCTGGCCGGGGATTTCGCGGGCGATCCCCAGGTATACATCCCGAAAATCTACTGGGACTATTGCGCACCGCGCACGCTGACATTGGAAGACGTCGGCTATATCAAAATCGGAGATCTGGCTGCGATCGATGCCGCCGGCATCAGTCGCGCGGCTGTGGCCAAGAAGTTCTACGACATTTACATGCGCCAGGTCTTTGTCACCAACTTTGTCCACGCCGATCCTCACCCGGGCAACGTTTTCGTAAGACCTTTACCGCATCCCAACGATCCCGAAGGGACCTGTTTCAGGCCGAACGATCCCGTTCCGCGTCAGCCGGGCCGCCCGTTTCAAATCGTTTTTGTGGACTTTGGCATGGTTGCCGTCATTCCGGAACGACTGCGTGCGGCGCTACGCCAGTACGCGATCGGATTCGGAACCCGGGACGCCCATAGGATTGTGCAAGCATACGTCACCGCCGGCGTGCTTCTCCCGGGTGCGGATCTGCAACGCCTGGAGGAAGCGCACGCGGCCATCTTCGAGCGTCTGTGGGGCGTGCGAATGGGCCAGTTGCACAATGTCGCGATCGAACAGGCACGGTACTTTCTCAGCGAGTATCGCGATGTGATTTACGACGCGCCCTTTCAATTTCAAGTGGACATGCTGTTTGTGGTGCGAGCGATGGGCATTCTCTCGGGCATGGCCACCAACCTCGACCCCGAATTCGACCCCTGGACTGAAACCATCCCATTCGCTGAACGCCTGGCGAAAGAGGAACTCAAACAGAACTGGCGCGGATGGCTGCAGGAAATAGTCAGCCTGGGCCAGCTTGCTCTCAAATTGCCGGCCCAGCTGGATCGCGTAATGACTCAGGCGGAACGCGGCAATCTGGTCGTCCATATGTCCCTGGCTCCCGATGCCAGAAAAGCCATCCAGCGGCTGGAGCATTCCGTCACCAGGCTTATCTGGATGGTTGCCGCCGGCGGCCTGTTGATCGCCGGAGTGATCTTGCAGGCCGCCAACCGTCTGGACAGACTGGGACGCGGGTTGATGACTCTGGCGTTCCTCGCTTTTGCGTGGGGAATGCTCAGAAAACAGGACTGAAGCTAATATCGGCTCACGGTCAACTTAACCGGCCCTCCGTATGCGGTGAGCGACAGAGTACTGCCACGCCGCAGGAGCGCGGTTTTCTTGAAAACGAAGGGCGTCGGCCAATCCATCGCGAAGTCCTTCGCGAAGAGAAGAACCTCGGTCCCTCCAGCGGGCGTTCTGACGGAAACTTCGACGGACTTCACAGCGGGCGTGACCTCCGGGTACAGAGCGACAACATTGGTATCCGCGATCACGGGGGTCTCCGCATGAAAACGATTTGCCGTGGAAGAGTTCTTCGCGTCAAGGATGAGGTCCAACACAGCGCCCGGCGCCGGCTTATCGGCGAAGAACAACCCGATCGTGCCTCGCTCCACTACGCGTTCCTTTGCGCTGCGGTAATAAATCTCGGCGACAGCATGAGACCCGGCAGGCAGGCGATACGAAGAACCTGACGGAAGTTCCGTGAACCCATACCACGGCGTCCAGCTTCCTATCCACTGGCCGGTTTCCTGAACCCTGAAGAACGCGGCGCGGACGACACGGCGGTCACCAGGCATGTACTCGATCGCGCGAACGCGGCGTTCGGAGCTCAGGCCCAGATCGATCACGACGCGTTTGATCTGATTCGCCAGTCCGCTTTCGATTGTCACTGCGTCAAGCTGACGCTTCAGGCCTGGTTCTCCCAGTTGCCAATGACCGAAGCTGGCCTGAGCCTGCACCGCCTTCGGCCGCGCGGCGCCTGGGTCCACTACATTTGTGAACACCGTTCCGGCGTTGCGCGGTCCCAGCCCCTCGACCCACGACACCATGAATTGCGTTTCGCGCAATGTGAGGTTGTTGTCATTGGCAAATTGACCGTAACCGGGAACCGCCGGCCACGGCGGCATGTGACGGGCAATCACATCGGCGCGAATCTTCCTTCCCTGAAGCCATGTTTGCTCGTAAGTCTCGAGTGGAAATGAAGGGCCGTTTTCCGCATGACACATCACGCAATGGTTGTTCAGGATTCGCACGATCTCACGATCGAACAGCACGGTCGTTGTCAGCGTCTCGTGAGCGAATACCGGATTCAACGCGACACCGAGCGCAACAATGAGGAGCAATGCAGCCGCAAACCGGCGGGACGGGAACGGACCACAAGAAGCACAATAGAGGACACAAAAGGCACAAATGGTTTCGTGCTTTTCGTGTTCTGTTTTGTGCTTCTTGTGTACCTTCCCCAAACCGCGTTACTCCGATGCAACCACATTGAACGTAAACGCAAACGTGTGGATCTTGTCGTTACGGCGGAATTGCGTCCAGGCGCGGTAGGCTCCGGGTTTGGGCATCAGGCCTTCGAAGGTCACATCGGGCCCGCCGCGTAGTTTCTCGAGGTCGGCGCCTGGCGGAATGAGGAATTGCGGAGGGCCGCCATCATCGTCGACCTTCGCCAGAATATCGAGAGGATGGGAGTGAACGTAGTCCACCATGTCTTCGCTCATGATGAGTGTATGTCCAAACGCGCCAAGGTAAGTTTGCAGATCTGTTATCGGACGGCCCGTTCCCTTATCGTCCAGATGGAAATTCAGATGGCCATACTGGCCAACCACAAACGTCGGCGGATCGAAGGCAACGCTCGCGGTGATATCGTCCACGGTTTTCGTGAATGTGGCGTCCGGCACGAGATGTGCGCTGTCCGCCGCAAGATCGCCGACGTAGCCGGCGGTGACGAGCGGCCGGGCGATGAACTGCGAGGCGCCTCCACTCGGCATGAAGTCGGAGAGAACCTTGTAGTAACCGGCTTTCGGCAGCGTCACGTCAATGGACCAGGAGCCATCGAGCTGTTCTTCGGGATGGATATGCTGAAAGTAGTCCATGTCCTGGCTGATGACAAAAAGGTGATACTGCCTCTCGTGGACAACTTCGAACTTCTTGATGACTTCACCGCTCCCGGGATGAAAGATGCGGAACAGCAGCTTGGTCTTTTGTCCCGGCCGCACCACAGCCGGGACAGTCCTTAATTCGAGTTGATAGTCGCGAACATCGAATGGCGCGGCGCGGACCAGATCCATGCCGCATCGCGGGCACTTCCCCGCAATATCCATCGTGTAGTCGGCATGCATCGGGCAAACCCACGCGGTGTCCGTCTCGGGCATTTCGGAAATCGAAGGAACCACAAAGGCACAAAGGACACAGAGGCAAGCCGCAAAAATAATTCTCCTGATGCGGCTTGCCTCGGTGTCCTTTGTGCCTCGTTGGTTCATCATCGATGTGGACTGGTTGCGTTCCCCTCGTAAACCCCGGAGCCCGGGCCCGGCAGTTCGTTGCTGCGCGGGCCGGTGTACCTGGCAACGTGAAGACCCGTATTGTTATCGACCCAGTAGATCAAGCCATCTTTGAACACCGGATAGGTCCGCGCGATGCCTTGCGGAACCGGCATCGCGTAGCCCACCTCGCGCGGCGTCTGCGGTATCGAGATATCGATGGCGCGCAGTCCGTGACCATACCAGGTGTTGAACACAAGGTTTTTGAAAACCGTCGGATTGTGATTTTGCTGAGCGATGCGGCGGCGCGGCTGGCCATTGGGCTCGGTAATGTCCTGGGTGAGGCACTCATCGAGTTGATTGTCCGGAATCGAGAAGGCCCCAACCATAATCGGCGTGATCTCCGATTCAACGGAAACGATCCTCGCATTGTTCAGCGGACAGCCGCCATTCTCATCGCTGAGCCAGACATAGGCGGGACGGTTCTTGGTGTTCCCTTTCACCTGCGCCGGACGGTTCGGCACGAAGACCGCGCTGTGCGTGCCCGTCGGCGAAGCGTTGGTCGGAGGATAGACATCGAATCGGGACCGTGTCAGCAGCACAAGGTAACGTTGCGCCTTGGCCTGGGGCGAGGCATTCGAAGCCAGATAGGCCTTGAGTCCGGGATCGTTGTTCACAACCATGTGCAGACAGTCATTTGCGATTAACGGCAGCTTCGCTGGATCGATCGCTCCATCCACTGAAGCGATCGTCGACCTCTGATTGCATCCAGCCGTGCCGGCGGCAAGCTCCGAGTCTTTGTGATGCGCGATCGCCTCGGAGTCCACGACATAGAATCCCGCGGTCGTGCCGGCGATATAGGCGCGCTCACCGTCATCGGTCACAGACAGGGAATGAAGACGGTTCTGTTCCTGGTTCTGGAAATTCCCTGCCTGGCCGGCCTTGTTCTTCAGATTGCTGAAGTCGAGAAAGCGGCCATCGGAGAAAAGTCCAGTCGCGTCGGGCTTCTCGTTGATTGGCGGCCCGCCCACTTCATTCAAGCTGAAACCCGCAAGCACCCTGGGTTTGGCGAGCATTTCTCCGGTGTCTTCATCGGTGACGGCCATGACCACCGCATCCGGTATTCTCAAGCCCGGATTGTCGGGATCCGGAAGTCCCGAGGTCCATATCGTCGTGTAGGCGAGAACGCGATTCGGATTGACCGGATCGTGCCACAAAAAGAATTCATGCGACTGCGCGTGAAAGTCGTAGACCTCGCTCTTCGACATCGGCAGGCACGTGTTCATGTCGATGCGATAGGTTTCCATTCTTCCGAGCGTGTTGGTGCCGCCGTTTCGAACGAGGATGTAGCGATCTTCGCCACGCGAAGTCTTGTAGACGAGCGATCGCAATTCACGGTCGTCGAAACCCTGGTTCCCTTCCGTCATTGCCGGAATTTCACCGACCTGCACCGGAGGCTGCTTCTCGGGGTTCGGCTGAATCTTGAAAATGTTGATCGCATGCCGCACTCCCGCGCCGTTCCCGTGACCAACGAATATGCAGTTGCCGGCGATTCCCATACCGCGGCCGTCGCCTCCGCCATCGAGGTCGCCACCTTTCCACTTCCCGGTGGCTGCATCCTTTACTGAAGGAACAGTCAGCACCCAATGCAGATGATCGAAATTGCGAAAGAGATGCAGTTCCTGCTCGATCGCCGCCGCGCCGGCGCGCGCGTCTTCTTCCGAAGAGAACGGATCCACATTGCCCTGCCGGTTTACGCGCACCGACGGCATCTGGCCGATCGGAGTGTCGAAGGTACTCGGCTGGCAGCCCGCCGGATCCTTCGAGTAATCGACGCACTGCGCGCCGAGCGGTAAAGTGAACATTAGAAAAAACAAACAGGCAGCGCCAAGGCGAAACTGGGAGTTAAGTCTCATGCTGCGTATGTCACCACTCAGGGTTCCGACAAGTCAACTGTTTTCAGCATTTACCGCCAGACTAATGTTTTCTCAGCTTTCAACCGATTCATAGGCTGGGGTAATCCGGAGCGGCATGCGCGAAATGATTCAACACGAAAACTGTGTTTCGACTTCCGTGCCGGTAACTCCGGCTCTGGTTGCGAGACAACCGATCTGCGATGGAAACCACCGTACGATTGCCTACGAACTTCTCTATCGCAACTCCAGCCAGAACTTCGCCTCGATCGGCAACCCGGATCAGGCGACGGCGCAAGTCATTGTGGATTCGTTCATGGAGATCGGATTGGACCGGCTCGTGGGCTCCTCCCTGGCCTTCATCAATGTGACGCGCGATTTCATTTTGTCGGATTATTGCCGTTCGGTGCCAAAGGAAGGCGTTGTTTTCGAGATTGTCGAAGATATCATCGTCGATCCCCCGCTCATCGAGGCCGTAAAGCGGCTCAGCCAGGACGGATATCAGTTTGCGCTCGACGATTTTGCATTTGAGCCTTCCCGGGTTCCGCTGCTTCCGTTCTGCAGCTTTGTGAAAATCGATCTTCGACTGGTGGATCGCAACACCATCTGCGAAGAACTAGGCCGTCTGCAGGGAGGCCGGGCGAAGCTTGTGGCAGAGAAAGTCGAGAGTTTCGAAGAATTCGATTTTTGCAAGAAGGCGGGATTTCAATATTTTCAAGGATACTTTTTTTGCCGGCCGAGGATTGTTTCCTCCTCGCGAATACCCCCTAATCGAATTTCCATTTGCAGGCTTTTGTCCAAACTTCAGGAGCAGGACATCCGTACTCGTGAGGTCGAGACGTTTGTCGCAGAAGACCTCTCGCTCAGCTACCGGTTACTCCGGTACATCAATTCGGCGTGCTTTGCGCTACCGAAAAAAATCGATTCCGTCAGCCACGCCGTGCGTCTCGTTGGCCTTGAGAACATCAGACTCCTGGCATCATTGATCATGCTGACCAGTCTGGACGATAAACCGCGCGAACTGCTGACAACCATCCTCGTCCGGGCCAAGATGTGCGCTTCGCTTGCGAAACACTTGAAACATTCGAACACGGAATCGTTCTTCACCGTTGGCCTGTTTTCGGCTCTCGACGCCTTCCTCGACTGCTCAATGCTGGACGCCCTGGAGTTTCTCCCCCTCTCCGATGACATTCGTGAGGCGCTTCTGACTCACACTGGCGCTATGGGCCAGGTCCTTCAATGCACGCTTGCCTGCGAACGAGGAGAGTGGGAAGCGCCGGAGTTGAACCGGATGAAAACCGGCATCGTCAGCCAGTCCTACCTGGCTGCGCTGGAATGGGCTCAGAGCCTCACTCAATTGTTTTCAGCGAAATCCGCCTGAAGAGGTATTAGCCGAAAATCCAGGTAAAGGGGAGGGGAGAAATCGGGGCCAGACTCTATTTTCTGCAACCCAAGAAAATTTGGGTCTGGCCCCGATTTCTCCCCTCCCCTTTACCTGGATTTTCGGCTAATACCTCTATCAGAAGCCGAAGCAGAGTGCGAGTGCGCATAGCAACCCGCCGCCGAAATCGGCCCAATCTCCGCCAGTGATCTGAAGAGCTTCGTCGTGATCGAGTGGTTTTACATTTGTGAGTGCTTCCATTTCCTTGTCCTTTTTGTTGAAGTCCGGGCCGGACTTGAAATGAATAGAACACGCGGAGTTCCACTCGCAGGTGATGCAAGCAAAGGGACAGGGCGGACGATTCGTCGCCCTTGTCGCAACTAAGGCGATTCTTTAGTCGCGGAGGAATCGGACTTCGAAAGACTACGGATCGCTGTAACCATCAAAACAGCCCGTGGCAGAACTGCTGTTGCGGAAACTTTAGCGAGAACCGTGCTTCTGCCACGGACTGCTAATACGTCCTCGCAGTGTGAAGATGGCGTCGAATCTGAGAGGTGAAGTAGTAGAGGTCGACCGGAGCGGAGTAGTTCAGATCGACGGACAGCGTGGTCAATCCTGAAGCGGGATCGGTGCGTTTATCGATACGAATGTCTTTCGGATCGAGGTCCAAATGATAAGACTGCGCCTGCCCCATGATGTGTTCGGCGAGGTGCTCCCTTGAATCGTTTTCGCGTATTGACGCGAACTTCACTTCGTCGTTCACGAAATCATCAAACAATCCAAAATAGAAGAAGACAGAGGCGAACTGCAAGCCGACAAAGAACACGGCTCCAATTAAGACGAAAACGAGAATCCGCTTCAGCATATGGCGTCCCTGCCATTGTACACTTCGGGACTGGGAACAAACACAAAGACACTAAGGCACAAAGCAAGCGGCCGCATCAAACGATCTTGAATGCGGCCGCCTGGTGTCTTTGTGCCTTGATGTCTTTGTGTTGTTCCCCCTGCAGGGAATCGCTCACAGGTCCTGTGCCCACTTAAACCTCCTGGCACCAGCGGGGGCTGGCCGGATTGAACGCCGCGCCGGCACAGAGGGATCCGCGCACTCCTATTTCAGTGAATTCCTTTCCTCCGCTCGTGCGCCTGCGAGAATTCCATACAGACCGTAGTTCCCCTCGTGACAGGCGTGCTCGTAGATCGTGTCCTTACTGGCAGTCATGGGAATTTCGCCTTTCCACGGTCTGGTGAACACGGTCGGATCATCCACTGTGAATTCGTACAGCAGCGTGTCCCGATCGGTCCTGGTGAAGCGTTCCGTCAGATGCAGATTCTCATCCGCACCTCTGAACTTGCTCTTGTTGGTAAAATTCGTCGTGTCGACGACAAGCGTATTACCTTCCCAATGGCCTCGGGGATCACCCAGCCAGTTGCGGACAGTGGGCGGAAGATGTGCACGGCCATCGAGCGGAACGATGCGGGCATCATGGATAATCTCCATGAGAATCGTCGCGTATCCGGGTGTCTGCACGATCTGATAATTCGTGGTGAGCGCACCATACTGACTATTGTTATAAAAGCTCGGAAGCATCGGTGGTCCGCCCATGGGAAAAATGATGCAACGCTCCGCCAGCGATCGGCTTTCCGGACCGTCGGCCGGATGTTCTCTGGAGTAGGCCCGCTCCGCTTCAAATCTTCTCTGCGCTTCCGGAGTGAGGGGCGGCACTTTCCCATCGGGCGGATCGACGATCAGTGATGTCCGAAGGTTCAGTGCGCGCCTGGAGTCGCTGTCCCACCAGAAGTCGTTATAAGTGCCAACTCCTCCGGGGGCCGGGGGCTTGTCCCGAACGCTTCGAGCAAACACTTTGTCCTCGTAGGCGACCAATTCCGCCGGGGTAAAAAACTGCTTTCCCTCAAGCTCCCGGGGCCGTTCCAAAGGAATGATAGAGGCGTTGCTCCAGGTGCCCTGGATGTCCGGTTGACCGTCCGCCGTTCGTGGCGGGGTCCAGGATTTTTTTGCAGACTCCTTCTTCGTTGCCGTAGATGCACTCTGAGCCGCCGCGGAACCGGCTGGCGGCAGCACCAGGATGACGAAAAAGATCGCAAGAGCACCGTGAACAGGTTTTTTCATAGGTTCTCCTTGCAGGGATGGCTGAAGGCTAGCCCATCCCTTCAGGGAGTGCAAGAGTCCGAAGCGATGACCGGCTCGGTTGTGCCAATGCGGGGTGGTGCGCCGATAAAAATATGCAGCGCACGGGGCCGGGCAAAGGTGATTTCCAGAAAAACTCAATTCGTCCCGGGCGGCACATTCGCGAGGAAGCTATTGTTTCCTCCCAAGCTTCCGAACACCTCCAACCCATAAATTGGTTGCGTGGATACAATATGGATGAAACCGCCAAACTGGTTCTGGATGGCCGGGAAGAAGTCGCTGAGCAGACCGATAAACTGCTGACCGGGGCTGATGGTTACCGTCGTCCTGGCAATAGTGCTTCCCCCCGGCGAATCGATTTCGATGCTCACCGCAGCCGTGGTCTGGCCCGTATTGGCAAAGGCGAGACCCGTAAAATAACTACCGCCCTGGGCAACCTGCGAAAACACCATGTTGGTTTGAGCGGCTGCGGCCCGGGAGATGGGTACAGCCGTCAGCGCAAGTCCGTTCGCTGACGCAATCTCGACAAATCCAATGAGGCCCGCGCCGTTCAAAGCCTGCACGGTCAGGAACCCGCTGGTGAGCGTGCCGCTGGCCAGACTGAACATCGAACCGAGCGCTTCATCCAATCGCCCGTTCGGCGGGATTGTGCGGACAACGCTGGCGCCGTTCAATGTCAGTTGCAACTGCTGGGCCGCCAAACCGGTATTGATCAATCTCAACTGACTGCTATAGCCGCCGCCAGTCGCGATATCGACAGCATAGCCTGTCTGGATAGGCGCGGAATCGTCCTGGGCCGTGACAACGGCGCTGTCACCGCCCTGTTGATAGCTCACTATGCCCGCCAGGAAAAGGGGAGGGCCAAACGGATTCCGGCTGTCGATCACGGCATATCCATTCACGGTTCCCAATGACGGCAGCAGATCGGCAAGGCGTCCGCTCCAGCCGGAATGGATGCCGAGTACGAACGTTGCCGCACCCAGCGCGGCGCCGTTGTTGTCGTAAACACGCAGGGAGACCGCCCCGCTCGTTGTGAAGCCAGTATTGACAACATGCAGGATCGCCGCATTGGTTACATGTGGGAAGACAATCGCCGGCGCCGGTGTAACAACGAACGGTCCGCCATCGACGGTCTGCAGCGCGCTATCGTAAAGCAGGAAGAAGCCGCCGCCGGCATTCGGGTCGCTGGGCTGCAGCGCCACCCAGCCGGAGTGGCCCAGGATCGCCGGACCAAAGATCTCCGTCGCCGCCTTTGCGATCTGGCCGTGTGCAGGAACGGCCAGTTGTGCAGGATTCTGAATTCCGGCTCCGGTGATCATCGGGCCATCGTAACCGTAAGCGGTCAGCGTTATCGTGATGGAGTTGGCTGTCGGGTTTGCCCACGCGATTCCGAGGTGATTTGCGGAGCCCGACATCAGCGCCGGGGCAAAGACTGTTGCCGCCGATACATTTGTCAGAGCGAAGCTCACAGGCGTCAGGACGCCGCTCGCCGCGGTCACGGTATAGACACCTCCCGCACCATTCGCCCGAACCGCGAGGTTCGCCTGCCCGGCCGCATTGGTTACGACGCTATTGCCGGTCAGAAATGTGGCGCCGGCATTCGAGGTTTGCACCACGGCGAAAGTCACGGAAATGCCGGGGACCCCGTTGCCAAACACATCCAGCGTTGAAGCCTGGAGCGGCGAATTGAATTGGAAGCCAACATTGGCGCTTTGTGGCGTGCCTGCCGTCGCCGCAAGGGTTTCCACCGGACCCGGATTATTCGTTAGATTAAAGGCCGCCGAGGCGCCGCCCGACAATGCGAACACAATATAACTGCCAGCCACGGTGTTCGCCTTTGCGCTAAATGAGGCGACGCCGCCGGCGTTGGCAGTCACTGTGGCGCCAGCCGCCGACAAACCGGCGCCGGCGGTTGGAGCGCTGAATGTAACCGTTGCATTGGGAAGCGGATTGCCGGCCTGATCCAGCACCGTCACTTGCAACGCTGTCGCGAACGCTGTGTTCACAATCGTAACCTGGGGGGTACCGGCGATTCCGGTCAAACTGCCTGCCGACGGTGGCGGTGCGGCAGCAGTCACCGTCAGCGTGCCGTTCACAAAGACGAACGTGTAGTTGGCAGCTGAGAGCGTTCCCGCCGCCACAGTGATCTGGTAGCCGCCCCCTGGGGATGCGGGCGTGGCCACGGTCGCGAGCCCTGCCGCGCCAGTCACAACTGCCGAAGTGTCTCCATTCACGAATCCGCTGAGCGTGGCACTGAAAATTGGATTGGCCGCGCCGGCAAGCCTGTTGGCGTTGTTCGCCGTAACCGTCAACGTGGCCTTACTCACAGCAAAGGTTTGCGGCACGTCCGGCGCCGCAGTGTAGCTGGCGTTACCGGCCTGGCTCGCGGTGATCGAACAACTTCCAGCCGCCGCGACGGTCACGGTGGTTCCGGAGACAGTGCATACCCCGCCTGTAGTCGATGCGAAGGTGACGGCCAGGCCTGACGTGGCCGTCGCCCCGATCGTGAATGGCATATCGCCATAAGTGTGGCCGGGCAGCGCTCCGAACGTGATGGTCTGACTTGCCTGAGCGGGGTTAACCGTGAGGCTGGCGGTTGCGGTGCTGCCGGTTCCGCCCTCGAGAGACGTGATCGCGCCGGTCGTGTTGACCTTCGCGCCCGTCGTGGTTCCTGTGACATTCACGGAAAAAGCGCACGACGCGCTGGCCGCCAGGCTCAGCGATGTGAGGCTGATGGCGCTGCCCCCCGCGGCTGCGCCTGGGGTTCCAGCGATCACGCCGCCACCGGTGGTCAGGCAAGTGCCAGCCTGGCCGTTCGGCGTCGTCACGACCAGCCCCGCCGGTAAATTGTCGCTGAAGCCTATCGATTGCACCGCGGTGGACGAATTCGGATTCGTCACGGTGAAGCTCAGGCTGGTGTTGTTGTTCACTGTAATAGATCCCGCGCCGAAGGCCTCTGCCAGCGTCGGTGAAGGCGCCGCGTTCACCTGGATGTTGCCGGAAGTCCCGGTCAGGCTATTCGGCACGTCGGTGGCGGTGATGGTCCGGGCGCCGGGGCTGTGCAGATTTGCACTGAACGTTTTTGTCCCGTTGGTGAGCGTCGAACTCCCGGGGAGCGCTCCGGATGGGTCGCTGGTGCTGAAACTGACCGTACTGGCATAGGCCGGCGTGGTGTTGTTGTTGAGGTCTACGGCGGTCACCGTGAAGTTGAACGATGTTCCCGCAGTCTCCGGCGTTGCCGCCGACACGATAAACCTGGTGGTCGGTCCCGGATTTGCCGTGAAGACGTTGCTTGTTCCGGTGATCGAGGCCGTTACCGAGTCGGTCGCCGTGACGGTCCATGTGCCCGTGGTTTTAGGAGACACATTGAACGTCCCGGTTCCGTTCGTCAACATGACGGGATTGCCGCTCGAATATATGAGATTTGGATCTTCGCTGCTGGTGAGGTTCACCATACCCGAATAACCTGTAAAAGTATTGCCGCTCTGGTCCAGGCAGGTGATGGTGATGGAGTCTTGTTGGAAAACCGTCACGATCGCCTGCGCGGAAACTGAGAAGCTGGTCGCCACCTGCGGGTTCACAGTGAGAGTCGCGCTGGCCGCAGCGCCCGCCGAAGCCTCGTTCGAGGTGACCGTGCTGGTGGTTTCGGTGATCAGGGTCGTGGTGAGGACGGGGCTGGCGTGCAGCAGGAAGACCACAGTGCACGATGTGCCTCCCTCGAGTGTATTGAGGGTGAAGCTGAAGCCGCCAGCAGTGAAGCTTCCGCTGCCGCCGTTCGTCCCGCCAGGGTTTCCTGCAGGATGAAGAAGATAAGTTGTGGCGCACGTGTAGTTACCGATCAGATCTGGGACAAGCCCTGCTGGATAGGTGCTGGTGAATTGAACATTGGTCAATGGCTGGGCTGCGGAATTGGGATTGGTGATCGTGAGCGTGTACGTGCTGGTCCGCGAGCCCCCGGCCACGACAGTCGACGGGGTAAAGTTTGCGCTGGCCGTCGGCGGGACCTGCCCCATCCCTGGCAGGGCGGTCAGCATCGCGAATAAACACACCAGGACAAAGTGGACAGTCAAGCCGTTTCGAGTCAACACGAAGATATCTCCTCTTGCAGCAAGAAATATCTCCCGTGTAGCTTCTTGCCGTCGCGATTCCACCTTCGAAGCGCCGGGCGTTTGGAAGTATGCATTTGCCGCGAGAAGCCGACTGTTCAATATTGCTCATCAGGAGCCTGGCAGACGGACACGGCCGCAGGACCGGCCACCAGGTTGCACGAAAATGGTCGGGTTGATTTCCAGCAATGAGGCCGACACACTTCCGGCCCCACGTTATCTGCGCTGATCTCCCGTATTATCTGGTGGGTTAAAGAGTTTGGGATCCTGGGGGCCAGGCACATATTGCGAAAATTCACGAATCATCCCGGCTTCCTCCATACGCAGCGGAATTTTCTTGTCGGCGCTGAGCCACAGGGAAAAGTAGGACATCGGTTTTGAGGGGTCGTGCCGTGCCGGGTCATTCGATACCTTGTATTTCAAAGCCGGACTTCCGTTTAATGTCTCAGTTCCCAAAAATTCCCAACTGCCAACGGTGGGGAAAGGGTCGCTGGAGGGGTATTTGATCGAGAGCGCACTTTCGTGTGTAATTCCATTCGCGATTGAAATCATCTTGTGCTCATTCAGAAGAAAGATGGTGCTGTCCGGGCGCTTATTCCCGACAAAAACGTCATTCCGGGCTTTCGGCCCATCCTTCGTATACGTATTTACAATCGGGGTTCCGTATCCGGTTTGGTTGTAGGTAATGGCATAGCTTTCTGGCCAGGTGAAGGGAGCATCCGCAGCGAAAACACGGGAAGCTGCAACGAGGCCCAGCGAGCAGACGGAAACTCTCAGTATCTTCATTAGCATCGATAGTAGCATCGATCCTCCTTCAGACTTAAGACGGGGAGATTAAACTGGCAGCTTGTTCGAGAGATTGCCAGACGGGGGATAAACACAGAGACACAAAGACATTGGACGGGGAGAAATCGGGGCCAGACCCTATTTTCTGCAACCCAAGAAAATTTGGGTCTGGCCCCGATTTCTCCCCGTCCAATGTCTTTGTGTCTCTGTGTTTATCTTCTGCGAATTTCCCTCTTGGCACAAAGGCACAAAGAAAGCCGCACGAAAGTCCTTTTTTGCGGCTTTCTTTGTGCCTTTGTGTCTTCGTGGTTATCCCCCGTCTGGCCCGATTTTCCTCCCGAATCCAACCAGGACGGTCCAGCTTTGCTATTTTTCAGCCCGACCCCGGACCCAACCCGTCTAAAATCCACTGATGTGCAGCATTCGTTCAATTGTTGCTTTGGTATTCCTGTTATTTCCTTTGGGTTTGCCAGCGTCCGCACAGTCCTCAGCCGAAATTCTCCGCAGCGTAAGCCAAAACGTGAAGGAGTTCCAGGAGTTGCTGCCGGATTTCGTCTGTAATGAAAGAGTTACCTCGACAGAGTTCGAGTCCGGGAGGATGCGCAAACAAAGAGTGGTGGACTCGATCTTTACGGGCGTCCAACGATCCAGCCAGGACAACCGGGTTCGCTTTGCATTCGCCGAGTCTCGAGAAGTGGTGGCTATTGATGGCAAACCTGCCCGCAAGGGAACGCCATTTCCGAAGTTGCCATATCAATTTGCCGGAGGATTCAGCTCTCTTCTGATCACGACTTTTGCGACCGATAATCTCCAGTACCACGACTACACCATCGCCGATAGGTATAAATCCGAAGGTACCGACGCCCTCCTTGTCCGATTTGCAACGAAAGAAGGTCAGCAAACATTACGTTCCGTATTTCAGGGGGCGCAACTCGTTGCCAAAGACGTCGGCGCGGCGTGGATCGATTCGAAGTCATTCCATGTACTTCGCCTGCTGCGCCAATCGCTCAACCTTCCTCCAGGCTTCACTCGATCCACAGCCACAGCAGACTATAGTCCGGTGACCATCGACGAAAAGCAGTTCTGGATGCCAACGAAGATCAGAGCTGAAGTCACTGAACGAAACTCGGAAGCAACCGTAAGTTACGTCGCCGAATACAGTGACTGCAGAAGGTTCACCGCCGATATAAAACTGCTCCCGTAGAATGAGCAGCTCTGGACGGGTTCTGGCGTGGCTCCCTGGCTATTTTGAAAAGCCTGCTCGCTTCCATTTACGGTAAGGGCCAACCAGCGTATTATGATCGGCACAGATCTCAGTGAATTCATAGTGAGGATCGCGATGCGACTCATGATGGGGGCCAAGTAAACCATGAAAAGACGTTTCTCCTTTATTCTCGCGACCGCCTACGGGCTGGCTTTGTTCAGTATCTCTTCAAGCACAGTGCTCGCCCATCACTCATTCGCCGCACAGTACGACCGGAATAAGCCGGCGACCCTTGCCGGAGCGGTCACGAAGATCGACTGGATCAATCCGCACGCGCGCTTCTTCGTCGACGCAAAAGATGCCAGCGGAAAAGTCGCGAATTGGGAAGTCGAGCTTGCGGCGCCGGCCATGCTGATCCGGCGAGGTTGGACGCGGAATGCCCTGAAGGTTGGCGAATCGGTAACGGTCAACGGATCGCTGGCGAAGGACGGATCCAATCTTCTGAATGCATCGACTGTTACTCTTAGCGACGGAAAGAAAATATTCGCGGGGTCTTCAGGCGGCGACGGAGCCAACCCGTAGGCGTCGGCTTGAGCATCACGACGCCAAATGCCCAAATGTCCGATCGCGCCTCCGCCGGCTGCCCCTTGGCCTGCTCCGGAGCGCTTTCGCCGAGTCGAAATCCAGCACCTTCACCTGGCCGGCAGGAGTGATCTTCACGTTAGCCGGCTTCAAGTCCCGGTGTACGATGGCCCGCTCGTGCGCGGCTTCCAGCGCTTCGGCGATCTGACGCGTGAACTCCAACGCTGCCTCCAAAACGGATTTCCAACTTCCTATTCTCAACTTTCAATGCTTCCTCAGAACTTCAGCCGAAGTTGAGCCTGGAATTGCCGGTGTAACGCCGACTTTGCGGTCGCGCCGCTGATCAGTCCGAAAGCCGCCGTTGTGCTGTTGATGTTGAGATTCGGCGCGCCAGGCTCCGCATGATTGAGGATGTCGCTGGCATCGATGCGGAATTGCAGAGCCTTGGATTCAGACATCTTGAAGTCCTTCTGCATGTTCGCATCAAAGCGCCAGACTCCTGGCACTTCCACAGCGCGCTGTCCAAGGGTGCCGCGAAGTCCGGGAAGGGGATTCTGGAGAACGATCTGATTGCTGTGGGTATCCATGATCGCCTGTAACGTGCAAAACGAGCTGAGGCTCGGTGCTACCGCCGCGCATTGCGGATCCTTAACGATCGTGTATTGACTGGGTGCGAAGTAGTTGGCGGTGCTGGCGTTGGCCCCCGAGCCCCATTGGACTTTGACGGCCTTCCTGTCGAATGGGCCGACGACATCCGGGGTTCCGGAGGCGTAAAGCATGCTTTGCGCGCTAACCGTTGTAGGCGCTCCGCTAATGAAGTTCACGATCCAGCCGGCCTTCCAGCCTTCGACAACGCGCGCCAGAACTCCATGGCTGCCGGAGAGGAGGCGCTTGTCGGGACCGATCGGCAGGTCGAATGACCCATTCGTCCGGAAGTCGTGCCTGCGAGTATCGCTAGTTACGGTGTAGTCGCTATGCCGGTCGGTTGGAAGTGTATAGCTGTTGCCGAGGCCGGCGCCCCCGGATAAGCCGTTGTTTCTGCCCCAGGTGTAGCTGCCCTGCATCGACATGCCGTGCGTCGGCCGGAGCGTGACCTGCGTTTCCAGGGAATGGTATTGATTGTTGTTCATGCTCGCGATCATGTACGTGCTCGTGAACTGCGGGTTCGTCACGACGAAGTTGTCCGGAAACCCGTTGGCCCGAATCACGCTGCCCCGGGAATTGGGGGGCGCATCTGGAAGGGTGCCATTGCCGCTGAACGACTTGGTGTAATTCAGAGTGTTCAATGTCCCTGCCAGGCCAAAGTAATTCCCGTTTGCAAGACTACTTTGGAAGGCAGAGCTGGCACGCAGGTGCATCCCAGCGGTTTGTAAAACGCCGTTCACCATGCTGCCTACCGGACCGCAAGTCGCGCAACCCGCGATATTAATGCCCTTAAACATTTGCTCGAGCACCTGCAACTTGGGATTGCTGTCGTCGCCGACCCGAGCCGCGTCAAATGCTTCCTTCAGTCCGTTATATAGGAAATTCGGCACATTCGTATCGAAAGCCACGTTCCATTGTTTCCTGCCCAACGTGCCGATATACCGCACATCCAACGTGAGGTTCTGGCTAATGCTCCTGGCAACGGAGAGTGTGATGTTCTCTGCATAAGGGTTTGTCACTGTGGCTGAGGGGATAAAGATCTGCGACTGCCTGTCGTAGAGCGGTACGCCCTGCATCGGCTTAATGGGCACAGGAGCGGGAATGTTCGCTTGCACTTTCGTCAGGTCCAGGTACGGAGCGCTCGATGGATCTCCCTGATAGGCGGCGCTGTAAGTGCTGCCCGGCACGACATTTTCCTGCGTGAGCGCGTTGGGAACCTGCCCCTGCTGGAACGTCATCTGATAGCCGCCGCGGACAGTGGTCTTGCCCTCACCAAACCACGGAACCTGCCAGGCGAAACCAAGCGCGGGGCCAAAATCCTTGTAGTCATTTCGATACCATGGAGTGTTTGGGTTTGGAGAGTTCTTGCCGACAAATTGCGGAACGGTCAGACCGGCGCGGATTCCCGGTTTCATCCACCCATCGAAGCTTCGTCCGGAGACTCCGAAAATCGCATTCGGGCCATCCGTCGGAAGAGGCATCAGACCGTGAGCTTCGTACGGCACGCCGTAATATTCCCATCGCACGCCCATATTCAGCGTCAAACTCTTCCGTACCTTCCAGTCGTCTTTGAAGAAGATATCGCCTTCATTCTGCACGGTGTCGCGAATTCTGTCGGGAAAGGTGAGGTAGTTTTCGAACGTGTTGACGTTCTTGGGATCTTGCACATAAAAGTATTGATTCACTCTGCTGAGAGAGCCGGAGAGGAAGTCGAGCAGATTTCGCAATGTCAGGTTATTGCCTGAGGCGGCCGTGCCGGCAAGTCCCGTAAAAGCGGGGATCGAATTGCTGATCGCAGCCGCGGGAATCAGCGCGTTTGGCGCGTCTCCGCCGACAGCTTGCGGTATTGAAGTGGTTTGACCGACTCCGGAGTCGAAGCCGAGGCTGTGGGTCAAACGGGCCTCACCGCCGAATTTGAATGCGTGCTTCCCCTTCGTCCAACTCAGGGAATCGGTCAACGACAACAGGTTTGTGACATCATGGTAATCCGCGGTCGTGCCTCCGCCGAGTATTTGGCTCGACTGGAAGTTCACATTAGTCGGCGCGGTAGAGGTCCCGGCTCCCAGACCGATCATGACCGGATATCCGGCGTAGTTCGGAAAGAACGCCTGATTGGCCTTGCCGGTAGTTGGATTGGTCAGACCATTGGATGTGTTTCCGCCTTCATGCCGGAAACCAATCCGCGCTTCATTGACGATCGACGGCGATAAAGTGGATGTAAAGTTCGTCGACAGGAGTTGCGGATGTCTGAAAGATGCTCCGCGAAACCCTCCGGGCCAGTTTTCAAAGTTGGCACTGCCTGCGGATCTCTCGTAGGTGTAGCTCACAGCAACCTTGTTTTTTGCGTTGAAATTGTGGTCGATCTTCGTGTTGATCTGCTTGCGGCCGTCGCCATTTATGGCGGAAACGGTTGGTCCGACGGCAAAGATGTTTTCGCTGCCGCTATTTTCGCGGCGCGACCATTTAAAACCAGCCGTATTTAGGCCGTCACCTACTTCGTAGTTGTTGGACACTGGCATCACACCCAGGAGCTTCGCCACGAATCCGGTGGAATCGACGCCCGTCCGATACTGGTCCCAAGCACCATTTGCCGTGGGCGCTGGACCGACCTGGACGTTCGAACAGTCCGAATTGACCGTGGTTGGATTCAGGACCGTTCCAAACACACTCGCGTAGTGCAAAGACCCCGTGAATGCCGCACCGTTTGGGTTAGTTGCAGGCGCAACAGGGTTGCCCACGCCGTCCACCACGGCTATTGTCGGCGTGCTGCCGGTGGCCTGCAAAGGCTGGAAGTAGTTTCCGTTATTCCAATTATCGAAATACCGAAAAATGCCTCTCCGCGCGCATGGCGTCAGCACGACGGGATTTTGAATAGTGCGTCCGTTGATGAGGGCGCTGTCCCACAACGCGAAGAAGAATGTCTTGTTCTTGACAATGGGCCCGCCAACGCTTCCGGTAAGCTGGTGATTGTTATACCAGTTCGGCTGGGTGGGTTTCCAAGCGCCGGTCTTGGGATCCACACCCCTGTTGTTGGCCCATGTATTCGCGTCCAACGCTGTGTTTCGGACCGTCCACACGCCGGCGCCATGAAAGGCATTGGTGCCGGACCGGGTCATAAACTGAAATTGGCCGTTGCCGCGCCCCATTTCCGCGTCGACGGGCGCCACGACAATACGTACCTCGCCAATCAGGTCCGGACTCATGTAGGTCGCGCCATTGAGACTCCCTCCAAAGCGGGCGGCGCCAACGTTGTCCACTCCGTCGCGCGTGATGTTGACCGTTCCGAGGCCGCCCAGGCCTGAGACGCTGCCGCTGTTTCCTGTATCATCGATCCGTATGCCGGGTATGAGCCGATATAAATCCAGTACGTTGTTCGTTACCGTGGGCAGGTCGGAGACGCGCTGCTGGTTGATGACTTCGCCAATGGACGAACTCGATGTCGCAAGCAGAGTGTCGGCTGCCACGGTCACTTCCACGGACTGTGACTGTGTTGCAACCGGGAGCGTGAAGTTCAACCGGACCTGGTCGCCATTGCCCAAACGGACATCCGTATAAGACTTGGCCTGGAAGCCGGGAAGCTCCGCGCTCACTTTGTACGTGCCCGGCAACAGACTCGACAAATTGTAGGATCCGGATTCATTGGTTAAAACTGTAGTGACCACTCCAGTCGCTGTGTTCGTTGCCGTGACGGTCACCCCCGGAATTAACGCCCCGGTCGAATCCGCGATAGTGCCCGTCACCGTGGCGTTCGTGGACTGACTGAGTGCAGCAGCCGCGAGCACCAGCGCCAACAAGGACGCCAACAGAACGTTAAAACCTTTCATGAGATTTCCCCCTCGGACTGATCGATGATTTTGTACGGAACATACATCCGCAGAGAATCGATGTCAAAGACAAATCCCTTCGCTTTTCAAGTACGTTCTTCTGCGCTGTTTCACCACGCGGACACACGCCGCTTCTCTGCGTAATCATCGGCATTCAGTCGCGGGCCACGCTTCGGCCCACCACAGCGGTCGAGCCAGCCCCATTCGCGATCAGTTCATCAAATCGGTCATCATCAAGCTGAATGATGATCGTATTGCCGGGATCGTGAATATCCCAAAACATTCGCTGCTCGTACAAGCACGATGGAGATTGAGACTATGTTCTGTGTGATGGCGGGCATGATAGCCGCGTATGCGAGGGGCGCTGGAGGAAGTAGTCAGGCCCAGGCGCGGAATGGGCCCTCATGACCGACGTCAGGTAGCACACTTTAGGACGCGATTTTAGAGCGTATACGCTGTGATTCCCACGTCTTCAGCTACCAGTTCTTCGCCGCCCATTCTCATGGTCAGGCCTGGCCGGGATTGCGGCAGTTCTCTTTTAAGCTTTGCCCCCAGGCGTTCATGCTTTTGGACTACGCAGTACCTCTTGTCAGCGAGAAACAGAGGGCTGTAAGTCAGAATTACTCCGGACGGCGATTCAAAATTCTTTCTGGCGTACTGTGCGAAAGCCTCGAAAAGCCCCGTTCCATGGTACTCCGGCGCTATGGTGAGGTCGACCAGAACGACCGTGTCGCCCGTATCCCTGTGGGTTCTCCACGTTCCGTTTGCCGTCAGTTTCTGGAACGTCGCCGGGACTTGGCGTGCGTCGCCTCCAATATCGAGCCTGATCCCTTCAAGAACTCCCGCGATCACGGTCCCGACGTAAGCGGCGACGACGTAACCACCAGAATTCGCAATTCTTTGGCCCCACTCATCGACATCTTTTGGAGCAAACGCTTTCCAGTACTTCCGCAGGATGCCTACACCGGCTTCACGCTGGTCGATCTCTTCGCCTCGGCGAAATGTCCATGTTGTGTTCATCGCGGTGCTCTTAACCTGGGAGCCCTTACCTTCTATCACTCAGGCGTCCGATTAATCGCTAATTCGAATGGTGCAGCGGACTACTGCCGGCGGGGATTGCCGTTTACGTCCAGCGGGGGCCGAACGGAGTCGGTTTGGAAACCTGATATCCGGTTGGGCTGGAAGGCTTTACGTCTCAAAGCGAAACACGCCGGTCGAGTTCACCAGGTGCATCTTGGGAAAATGGCAGTAGCTTCGTATGCCGCGTGTAACGAGGATTCTGTTCCCCTTGGGTCTTAGCCGCGGAGCGGCGGCAGATGGTAGCCACGGCAGAAGGCCGTGGTCATCGGTACCAAAAAGCGCTGAGCCGCGGAGCGGCGAAAGAGTCTTTCGCCGCTCCGCGGCTCACTTGCCTGAACACGTAAACCACGGCCTTCAGCCGTTGCTACAGTCTGCCGCCGCTCCGCGGCGGTTGCGGGGAGATCAAGGGCGAGCCCTTGGTTAGTTGGCCGTCCAACCAAAACAAAGCGCTGAGGGACTTTCAAGTCCGCATCCTACGTTTCACGTGCTCGACAAGGATGACACTGCTCCGCCGTCCGCTGTCCGATCCTCACAACGAGTCATTCTTAGTGCTGGGATCATCTGCCGATGCGGAATTCCGAGCCGGTCGTCTTCGCGCTCCTGCTAGTCCAGGAAGGCCGCTGAGCTATCGGGTGCGATCTTTGCTTCGAGTTCTTCGATCTCAACGGTCATTTCGTTTTCGTGTCTGATCATTTCTGCGTTCATTTGTTTGCTCCCTTTTCTTTTGAAAAACATTTGCTCGATCTGCCGTGTTAAGTAGTCTTCAGGGGCGATAAAAGTATGGGTACGTTGAGAATTATTTTGGGCCTAGCGAATCGCCCATCAACAGGAAGGGCTTGTCAACGAGATCTTTTTGCGGCGAATCGACGCGATTTCCGGCGGGTTTCCAGAGAAGTTGAAATCTCCAGTCACGCGGATATAGCATTGAATTACACCGGCGATTGCGAATATGCGTGGCATCCTTACTTCGATTTTGGCCATCCTCCTCGTCACGTGCGCAGCGAATGGGCAGGTGGGTCGAGTGAATTCCTGCGCGCGCTCGGAGCGCGTGGGGAATCTTGAGATCCATGAGGCAGCGAACCTGGGGAAGACCGACGTTGTGCGGAATCTGACGAAGCGCAATCCCTCGGAAGTCAACGCCCGAAACGCCACAGGATGGACGCCCCTTCACTGTGCGGTAGCGGCTGGGCGGGATCCCGTCGTCGATGTCCTTCTGCGTGGCGGCGCCAAGCCGGATATCGGCGACAGTGATGGAGCCACGCCTCTGCATATCGCCGCCGGTCCGGTCGCAGCTGGCGCTTCGATCGACGCCTATCGGCGAGTGCTCGAACTGCTCATCGAAAGCGGCGCCGATCTGCAGGCCAGAGACAAGAATGGCGCCACACCGTTGCACTGGGCCGCACAAAAGGGCGATGTCGTGGCGGTTCAGGTGTTGCTGCGGAACAAGGCGCCAGTCGATGCGCGGGATAGCCGCGGGCTCATCGCCATTCAGTCTGCCCAGGCACAAGGGCGCACGGATGTGATTGCGATATTTCGCCAATTTGCGGTGACTCCCCCACCGATGGGCGCAGCGGGAACAGTTCGAGGCCGCGTACTCTGGAATGAGGAGCCGCTCGCAGGCGCGCGAATCACCGTGACCAGTGAGTACAACTTCTCATCGACTCAGTACGGCCGGGCGGAAACCGATTCGCTGGGAAGGTTTTCGATATCCGGCGTGCCCGAAGGAAAGAAATATCTGTACGTTTTCGGAAATCAGCCGGCGTTCTGGGTGTCCGCTGTTACCCCATTTGAAATGAAATCCGGTCTCGACGTGACAGCTCCCGATACCTACGTGTGCAAGGGCTTTGATCCGGTCTCACCTGCCAAGGATGAGTCGCTAAAAACGAATCGTCCCTTGCTTAGCTGGAATCCGTATCCGAACGCCGTCGATTACGCGGTTCGTGTCATCCGCAAAGGTGCTGGTACCTTTGACTTCAGCCGCGGAGACCGCGATCCCCGCATCCGAGGAATGAATGTTGCAGTCGATCGTGATTTGCCTCCAGGAGAGTATGACTGGCGCGTCGACGCTTTCAATGCGGCAGGCCATCTGGTCGGATGCAGCTATTATCCCCGGAGCTTCAAGATCACGCCCGTGGATGGGAACCTGAATCCGACATCGGATCCGACATCGAATGTATTCCCCACACGACCCGATACTCTTCCTCAGGCGATATATTCACCAAATCCGGATTACACCGATGTCGGACGGCAAAAGAAGATAACCGGCGATGTAGCACTGCGCGTGGTTGTCGATGCCAACGGCAACGTCGACAGTGTCTCTGTTCTACGCTCTCTGGAATCGACGCTCGACGAAAGTGCAGTTCGGACAGTCCGGACCTGGAAATTTCAACCTGCCCGCCGCGGCGGTCAACCGGTGCAGAGTGAAATAACCGTTGAGGTCACGTTCCGGCTGCAGTAGCAATCTCCCCAGGATCCGGCCCGTAGGCCCGATTCAGCCAGCGCCCGGTGAACCATGTTATTCGCCTGATCAATAGATGATCTTTCCTTGACGTAGTGTGTAAGGCACGTTCTTTAGACGCCAACCCTTTTCGAATGCAGCGTGTCTATGGGGCCATGAGAACAAAACGCACTTCACTCCTGTTTATGGCGGCGGCAATTGCGGTTCCTCTAATGATGGATGCGCAGACCCGCCGAAGCGGCCGCTCCTTCAGCTCCAGCATCGACGAAAACGGCCCCGTAACAAATTGCGGCGAGATTCACGTGACGTACGACCGCCGGCCTGCAATCACTGAAGAGAGCGACATGACGCTGCCACACTCGCAGGTTTCTACGTTACGAGTGCAGTTGTCGAATGAGGGTATATATCTCAGTGGTTGGGATCGCGATGAGTACTCGATCAAGACATGCAAGGCCGTCCCCGGTGACGATCCCAGCGCGGCGAGCAGGCTCCGTGAAATCACGACCAGCAATGCCAATGGTCAAATCACTGTTAACGGTCCAACCGGTGTCGAGTGGGCGGCGAATCTCATCATCATGACGCCACGTCTCTCCGCCCTGGACCTGCAGACTCGAAACGGTCCGATGCAGTTGCGAGATCTTGCGGGGAACATTCAGCTGTCTGCAGCGAACGGTCCAATCCGCTTGAATAACGTGGGTGGAATCGTTCAGGCCACTACAACCAATGGCCCGATTTCCGTCACCCGCGCGAGTGGGGATCAGCGGCTGACTGCCACGAACGGCCCAATGCAGGTGACGTTGTCAGGAAATCGCTGGGACGGCCCGGGACTCGTCGCATCCACTCAAAATGGCCCATTGGCGGTCTCGGTCCCAGACGCGTACGGCTCGGGAATTCAGGTGCAGGTCTCGGACCATTCTCCGGTGAGTTGCAAGGCGTCAGTTTGCGTGGGAGCCGCACGCTCGCTCAGTTCGCTAGGCATGATTCGTCTTGGAAATGGTGAACCCATCGTCCGGTTGTCCACCGTGAACGGGCCGTTGTCGATTCAAGCGGCCAGGTAGATCAATTCGCCGACGGACGTTCGATGTGATCGGAATCCACCGAGCGTCCGGCCGGCTCGAAATGGCCTTGTCGACTATTTCAGGAACCCTGCTGAACTCACGGGACCAGTTCAGCGCCACAGGAACGTCCGGAAATTACGACGAATCGCCGCACCGGTCGGGAAACTGGCGTTCAGTGACCTACTTTAATATAGCCCCACCCCGCGTTCTGTTTGGCGACGATCTCGCCGATGCCGTCAGGCACGGTCTGTACGTTCGGCAGCAACTGGCTCTTGTCAACCTTTTGGTTCTTCATTGCAATTGCGCAGACGTTGAATTTGGCGTGCCCGGCGCTCATGGCCTCGGCGACGTCTGACGTCATCGTGGTCTTGCCGGAGACGACAAGATCCAACCCCCGCCCGTACATAACGACTTCCATTTCCGTCTTCGGGTTTACGGCGGAGACTTCCTTGATCCAGCGAATGACCGCTTGTTGATCTACCGGATCGGAGCTGGTGAGGTCGAACACGACCTTATATGGCTTCGGCTGCGGCGACTGCATCCAGGCAGCCGTGCCGCCAACGATCAAAACACCCAGGCAGATGAAACACAGTATTCGCTTCATGAGGTTCCTCCGCAACGAATATTAGCACTGCCCGTTCGACAGAGTCATGAACTGCGCGCAACCGATGGAATAGGAATCGAACGAGGATGGACAGGCAAGTCTTTCGTGATGAACTCCGCCCGGAACAAACCGGCCCATCGCCGGTGACGGTCATCCTGAATTGGAATCCCAAATTGAAAAGTTGATTATTTCCTCTGCCGCTTGAAAATGAGCGCCGTGGTCGTTCCGTTATTCGTTACAGGTGCCGAAAATTCCCATCCGGCGTTTGCGCGGCTCTCCAACGCTGCCCGAATATCGTCAACTGACGGCCCCACCGGCGCGACCAAATACTCGGTATGGTTTGGTGCAGACACCTGAGAACGGACGGCCCCCACGGATGACGTTCGCTGAACCACTTGATATAGCAGAACGGCGGTTGCCAATATCAAATCCAGAACAGAATCGTCTTAGCTATGGAATTCTTCATTTGCCCTCCCAAGATCGTCAACTTCAACAGACACCGCCGGATTGGAATTGTTCCAGAGGTCCAGCGATTATGTTCGTTCTCAAAGCTTACTTAAGCTCCACGTCCATATCGGCGACACCGCGTTGGGGGGTGCCGGGTGATCCCTACCGCGACAAGATCGCAGTAGTGGAGCGTCCATCCAAAACAAAGCACTTACGAACTTTCAAGCCGCACCCTCGATTTCAGTGCCGGCAGTCGCAAAGTGTGACGTGGAGACGCCGCAGCACACGCCGGCTGCGATGTATTCTTCGTGCGTACCGGGACGCGTCGTGTTCGTACAGGCGTCGCCCATGCCGCACGTCCACAGGACTTTGATGTAGTTTTCGCTCACAATCTCTTATTGGATGACTAATCCAGGAAAGCCGCTGAGGAATCAGGAGCGATCTTTTCTTCGAGTTCTTCGATTTCGATAACCAGTTCGTTGATCATTTCTGCTTTCATTTCGTGTCTCCTTTTCGGTATTGAGAAAAACATTTGCTCGATTCGCCAAGTTAAGTGGATTGAGGGGACAGGGAAAGTATGGGTGAGCAAGAAAAAGGTTGAGGGGCGGCCAGGGACGGGCGGCGGCTTTGGTTTGGGTTGGCGTGAGCGGCCGATCGTCAAAAAAAACCCGCGGCCCAGGCCGCGGGTAACATGAGTTCACGAAATTGACTTCGAAAGGTGCCTCATTTTTCAAAACGCTTGAGTCATTGTCAATGTTTGTTATTCAGATTTCAGTCGGCGGCCGCATCATCTTCGAATACGGCGCCGCGAGGGCGAGGAAGATGACGAAGGCGAGCAGATAAACAGTCCGGGTTCCAACAATAAGCGAGCTGTACTCCAACATTCCTCCGAACATGGCCCCAAGAATGTTCATCCCCAGGTCATAGCTGCTCTTATCGGACCGCTGGAACAGGCGCCCGAAGACGAAACTCGACGCCAGGATCGGAAGATAGACCTGAAGTGCAGCCAACGGCACTCGAACAGGGCTGGCCAGAGTCAGATAGAAGTGGGGATCCACCATATAATTGACGAGTGTCGTTACCGCGACGATTCCGATACTCACAGTGACCGACGGAAACGTGAAGCGCTGGATGACGAAGTTGGAAACCAGAGCGGCCAGCAGCACCAGAATCACAGCCACTGAGGTCACGACCCAGGTCGAGCCCAGTATTAACGCCATGCGCGTGATGGTATTGGTCTCGATGAGCATGAAACCCGCACCCTGCAGGAAGAAGCACCACGCCGAAGCACTCCTTATTATCGGACTCGCACTCGACCAGACGAACACCCGGATAAAGAGGAGCGAGATGAGAATCATCGAGCCCAATCCAACCAGATAGTTCCGCCCGATACTTTTCTCCGGAAGGTTGAGGTAAGGCCAGTCGTCCGTGGCGAGGAAGGGCGGTGCGGCCTCCAGAGACTCGTGCGCGTAGCTTCCCTGCGACAATCCGATCAGCGAAAGCGTCGCGATCTTCGAAACTGCGGGGCCGGAAAAGAAGATGACATCCGGAGTCTGGAGGGTGTTCAACTGGGTGATCAAGGGAGCCTGACCGAAAGCCTCCTGGATCATCAGAAAGATCCTGAGCCTGGTGAAACCCGCGAAGGCGTAATAAGTAACTTGAAGGAGCCCGCCGGGATTGAGCAGGGAGCGTGCCTGGCGAAAGCTCTCCACCGTATAAACATAATTGTCGAGGCGTATGTTCGACATGCTCGATAGATAGCTGGTGGAATCGAGAAAGCCGAAGATGACGAGATCGTACCGCTGATCCGTTGTGGAAATGTAATGGCGCGCGTCGTCATTGATAATTCGTACACGCAAATCGCGATAGGGCTGCTCAGGATGGAACTCCCGGCCAATCCGCATGATAACGGGATCGATCTCAACGACATCAACTTTCGCCACACCGCGCCTCAGCGCAGCAGCGGCTTCATTTCCGGTACCGCCCCCAACGATCAGAACCGAACGAGGCTGGAGAATCGAATAAGCGCTCTCATACATGTACTGGTGTGTCTGGGCGAGATCCCAAACGGGATTGCGGCTGTCTCCGCGGCTGGCCAGACGCGCGGGCGAAAGATCGAAGATCACCTGATGACCGTTATTGTTGGTCGAGAGCAGACGCCCATTGACCTCGGGAAAAGCATCTCCCAGAGTGATTTTGGAATACGGTGACCAGTACTCGCGTGGCGCATGAAAAACTTCCAGGATGCCGATCGTGAGAAAGAGTCCCGCCAGAGTAAAGGCGATGTGAACACGATTCCCTCGAAGGAAATAAAGGATGGGAATTGTGGCAATCGTAAACCAGACCGTCGGTTCGAAGCTCAGATACGAGAGCAGGAGAAACGCTGAGACGCCCAGGAGGCTGGCGGCAATGTTAATGGAGTAAGCCGTAATCGGAGGGAAAGCCTCCAGATATTTTCCAACAAGACGGCCAAGGGGCATCATGAGGAGCGCACCTGTCACAAACACAAGCAACAACGGGATCAGAAGGGGAACCGCCAACCCGGCCGAAGTGTTTTTCACCTGAGGCCAGACAAACTCTCCCGTGGCCAGCGGAATGATCTGCGTAAAGTGCTCCGTCAATACGGCGGCGATGACCATCGCCGCATCGCAAAATGCGAAGTACGGCAGAATCCGATCCACCCTGTGCCGGGTTGCGGAACCACATCCAAAGCCGAGAAACGTGGCAAAGAGAATGCAGTTCTTGTAGTAGCCCAGGTAGTAGATCGTTGTCGGTAACCAGCGAACAAACAGCATTTCAAAGAACAGCGCTGCGAAAGACGCGATGAACAAATCCCGGAATTTGCTTTGCATGGGATCCAGTATGCGGCAATCACAGGCGGGCTAGGTCTCAAAGAGGAAATCAGATGATCCACGATGATAAGAAAACCGCTTCTTCAAAAGACCAATCTGCTTTTCTAACGAGGCAGGCATCTTGCTTCCTTCAACCATCGAGGAAGCTTCATTAAGACGAAAATTTGAAATACAACTATCATAAGCCCCAGGACTTTTTCCCAGGTCGGCCATAGCACAAGAACTTGTACATGAACTCGCTGAAAATCCTGCGGAGAACCCGAATCCAGGGTATTTGCGTGGACTCGGATGCCGGTAATCTGCCACATGCCCGGATGCATGCCTTCAGTTATTTTCTGATAATCAGTGGCGTGACTCTGCCAGTTAACGGCGACCTGGTCATAGTCGTATCCTGGCTGACGGTACAACACATCAAAGGATGTATTTGCTGTCACCTCTAGTCCGGAAAAAGTGGCGACAAACGATTCACCAGCATGGACAGCACTTGGCGTGACCGTTAAATCCAACGCTGGATTTGTGTCTGTGCGTACCATGAGAAACAAGCAGAATATTTGCAGCAAACGTATCACTCCCAGGATCTGGTTCTGCAGTCAGGGCATCGGCTTTGGCCCAAAACTCCGGTGTGATCGGCCGAAATGTAGTGCGGGCAAACCATGCCGAACCCCTTCCGGCGTAGCGACGCGTACCGGAAAGGCGTGTCGGGAAGTCGCACTGTCGCCTCTTGCGCGTTTGACTTTCCCGGCACTTACACCATTTGTCGCGCCATCCCTGGTAAAGACAAGTGGTGCACTTCTCTTATCGGCAGAGAGTCGAGATTTGTTTATTAGAAATTAAAATGCCAGCCGGCGTATCCTGCCAGAAACCCCATCGGACGGGAAAATCCTATTAGCGGAGCACAGGTCCCGTTCTGAATGTCAGCGTGGCATGGGCAAGCCGGGTTCGTACATGCGTCCGTAGTCCAGGTATTGGCGGACGGGATCGCGTGGATAGGACAACCGGATGTTTGTGGCGTTGCCGGCCTTATCGATTTGAGCGGCGACGGCGGGATTGATGCCGGCCCAATAGGTCGGCACGTTCAGGCTTTGGTATCGCGCGATGACTTGATCGCGGACTGCGGGTTCGAATTCCACGCCATATTTGTCGACGAGCGCTTTAATCGCAGCGTAATCGCCTTCAGCCTTGATCCGCATCAACTCCGCAAGCAGGACGCCAACGCCCTGACGCATTTTGTTGTAGTCGGTCACGCGAATCGAGGCTTTGCCCCCGCGATTGAGCCGCTCGATGCCTCCGGTCTTATCGATGATGAAGTTGACGATGAGCTGGCGATCGCGCATGTGATCTTCTTCGATCGTGGCGCCTTTGGGAATCGTCCGCAGTTGCGTTAATGCGACCAGCACCGACGAATCGTACATAGCGCGCGCGACTTCGTCCTGATTGCCGATGAGACCAAGTTCCTTCAGCTTCGGATCCCAGATGTTCCACAGCGCCATCAGATCGGCCCGCGCCTCTTCCAGCGTGGAGAAGTATTCCTTCAAGTACGGCTCGGCTCCTTCCTTCAATCGATCGCTCAGCTTGCCGGAACCGTGACCGATCACTTCGTGTAATGCGGTCTTCAAGTCGTCCGCTTCCTCACCGTATTTGCCCGACCGCTGGAGATCTTCCGGCGTTGCGGAGAACTCCTGCGCGATTTTCGATCCTCTCGCGCGCCCCATAGCATGGCTGTTTCCGACAAAAAGGTAGTTCTTCGATCCGTACTTCTCGTGAATTTCGTTTTCGTTCGGCAAATTGTCGCCGATGACCGACACCTGAAAGTCGCCTGTTTCGATCATCACCTCGACCGCTTTGACAACAGGCGATTGGAACGTCTGCTTCTTGTATTTCGCGTCCCACGGCGCTTTCTGCTCGAAGTAAGAGGCATTCTGCGCGATTTTTGTCATCGCGTCGGTCACGGATTTGTCGGTCACCGTTACGAAACTCTGCGAACTGCCTTTCGCGCCTCGCGCGTCGCGATACACCTCGATGAACCCATTCGCGAAATCGACCTGGGAATCGTTGCGCACCCAGTCGACGCCGAACTGCAGCCAATCTTTCGACTCGCCGGTTTGATAGTAGCGAATGAGATCCGCGATGACTTTCGCCTGCTCGGGATCGGCAACGGCTCGGGCCTTATCGAGATACTCATCCGCTTTTTTCAGATACACCGCATACAAACCGGCCGGAACGCGTCCGTCGGGAGTGCCGGCACGATACACTTCTTCATGGATGACGCCGTCGGAACCTTTGACGACTCGCGAATTGAGCGGGTACTTCTGCTTAAAGTTTGTAAGATCCTGTAGCGTCACGCCGCCATAGAACGTATTCGAACTCGCTTGAATGATGTCCTGTCCAGGCGCCGGAGTCTTGGCCGTCGGCAACGGCTCGAACTTCGTGTCGAAGAGGGCGGATCGCAGATCGCTCAATTCGCGCCGAACGTCCGCAGGCGTGCCAAGCGCCGGAAGATCGGCATACGCCGTCCTGAATGCTCCGCCGCTTTGCGCCTTCAACGCGGCATCCTGCAATTCTTCGGAAGTGAAAGCCGGCAAAAACTTCTGACCTGTCTTTTCATTATGGTTCCCGCGGTTGGCCCAGAACAGGAGCGCATAGTTACGAAGCTTTTTGAAGGTTTGCGGATCGATGCCCGGCGGCCGCGCCACGATGCCTTCGAGCAGCCGCTTCTCGCGAATGCCAAAACGCGAGAGCTGATCATAGATGATGGGGTCGATCGCGATCGATGCTTGCATCAACCAGTACGCCAGAGCTTGATGCCGCGCGTCAAGCTGCCGGAAACTGTCGGCCTGGAGCTCGAGGAATCCGGTGTCACCCACGCGCTCAACCACTCTGTCGGTTGCTGGTGATTGATTCTGCGCGTTTAATGCCGCCATGAGACCAAGCAAAAGAATGGCCGCGGGCAAAATTGTGGGGGTTTTCATGAATGAACAAGTTTATTCCCCCTCAATTGAAATCACAATCAGCGAAAAAATCGGGGCAGACTCCTCCGATTTTTATCCTGTGGCTTGAGCGACGCATTGGATTGCAGAGGACTCGTCGGCAACCATCTCGAGCACCGTGTCCAGTTTTGTCATCCGCAACAACTCTCTCACGCGAAATGCGAACGGAATTTGCGCGATGATTGTGGTGTGGGCTATCGCGCAAACGGCGATCAACCTCGCTGCGATTGCCGCTGCAATTATTCTCGTCATAGTTTTCTCCTTAAGTTCCACTCTTTCCAATCGGACGTCGCCTTTGTTTTGTGCCGCTTCGACCGCTTCACCGACTGTCCTACTGACGATTTGCAATCAATATGGATAGGCCGTGCAGAGCACTCAGATAGTGTGGGAGTTTTTCGGGAATCATCGGATTTTCGGGACGGGGGAAAACTCTGGGACAGTGAATTTCCCGTTCACCACCGCCCGGTTCAGAGTTTTTCCTCCGTCCCGAAATTCCAGTCCCGAAATTCGAAGGAGACACTGCTGGATAAGGGCTATACTCACAGCGACTTGGAGGTCCAGATGAAGATTCCAACAATGAAATGCGTTATAGGGGTTCTCGCGTGCCTGCCGGC